>Ga0207665_10000548_pt1 | contig 25334 bp, 14 predicted proteins | sample LARL112metaG_FD_184351 | JGI IMG/M metagenome (GOLD analysis project Ga0207665, IMG submission 184351) | Corn, switchgrass and miscanthus rhizosphere microbial communities from Kellogg Biological Station, Michigan, USA - LAR L11-2 metaG... | ecosystem: Host-associated > Plants > Roots >... | reverse complement strand
GGTGCACCGCGACGTGAAGCCGGGCAACATCTTGGTTACCCACGAGGGCCGGGCCGTGCTGACCGACTTCGGCATCGCCACTCTGAACGGCGATCCCGGGCTGACCCAGGCGGGCATGGTGATGGGCACACCAGGGTTTTGCGCCCCGGAACGTATCCGGGGCGAGCCCGCCAGCCCCGCCTCTGACCTCTGGTCGCTCGGGGCCACCCTGTACGCGGCCGTCGAGGGGCGTGGCCCGTTCGAAGGCCAGGGCAGTGCGATGGCCGTGCTGGCCAACATCGTGCACGGCGACCCTCCTCCGGCGAAGTCCGCCGGGCCGCTGGGGCCGGTGATCACCGCGCTGATGAAGCGGGATCCGGCGGCGCGGCCCGACGCGATCACCGCCCGCCGGCTGTTCGCCGCGGCGTGCGCCGGTTACGACGAAGGGGCAAGCTCCCGCGCGCAGAGCGTTTCGGGCGCGCAAGCCGATTCCGATACGCGGAGCGCTTCCGGCGGGCAGAGCGCCCCGGACGTTCTGAGCGCCCCGGGCGTTCTGAGCGCTTCGGGCCCACAGGCTGGTTCCGGCGTGCCGGCGGTTTCCGGGGCCGGAGCCCTGGCCGGTGCCGAGAGCGAGCGGCCCGCCGGCGCTGGCACCGTCCCCGGCGAAACCGGAGCGCCGGGCGCGGCGGGGCTCGGCGGCACGCTCGCCTTCCCCGCCTCACCGCCGCAAGGGATCGCGGCCTTCGCCGGGCAACCGCCGACAGCTGAAGAACTACCGCCGCCGGTCACCGCAGCGGAGCCTGCCCCGGCCGGGGTCGGCATCGCGGGCGCCGAGTTCGCCGCGACCGTGGCCGCTCAGCCCTCGATGGGCATGACGGCGGCCACCGCGCCGGTGGCGGCGAGGCCGGGACGGGTGCCGGGGCCGGGCGGAGTGCCAGGCGCGGGCGGGGTGCCGGGGCCGGGAGTGATGCCGGGGCCGATGCCGGGTGGGCGGCGGCGTCCGGGACGGCACCGGCGCGCGCTGCTGTTCGGCGGCGGCGGAACGGCCGTGGTCCTGGCCGCCCTCATCGTGACGCTGGGCCATGCGCACGCCGCGCGGCTCCAGGAGATCAGGCGCACGGCCGCCAGCAGCCCGATCAAGCCCAGCGGGCCGCTCCCGGCCGGCTATCACTGGTACACCGCACAGGGCTCGTCCTCGCCACGCCGGGCGGGCTTCTCGATCGCGGTGCCCAACGGCTGGCGGACACGGCAGCACGGCGATACCACCCTGATGCGCGACCCGGCCACCCACGCCACCATCACCGTTACCCGTGGGGCTCAGGGCGGGCCCGGGCCGCTGCGCGAGGCAGCGCTGCTGGCAAGCGCCCCGCACAAGTCGTTTCCCGGCTATCACCAGATCGCGCTGCTGCCCGTCCCGTTCCACGGCACCCTGGCCGGCGCGTGGCGGTTCACCTATGCGCGCCCAGGGGTGGGCAACGAGCAGGTGCTGGAACTGGTCGCCCGGATGAATACCTCGCTCGGCGCCCAGCCGTACGAGCTGACGCTAACCTCACCGCGCCGAGCCTGGCCGGCCAGCCGGGCCGCGTTCGACGAGGCCATGAACGCTTTCACCCCACAGTCCTGAGCGCGCCGCGGGGCTCCCTCGGAAGCCCCGGAAAGACGAAATCCCGATGGTCCTGCTGGGGCGGGTCGGCAGGGGCATCGGGGTGACGCGGCGCTCTAGTTGGTGAAGGTTGCTGGCGCTGGTGCGCCGAGCACTTGAAGTAGCATCCATTATGGGCGTGTCGGGTCCTCGGGCGGGACAACTGATCATATAGGCTTATCCATACCATGGATCCTTACGGGCAAGGCGATGACTAGCGCGGTTTTTATCCAAAGTGAATCGATTTACTGTCGGGGTTGCGGTCGGCAACTAAGATCAAACAATACCGTAGGCTACTGCCAGCAAACAACAGAATGTCGTCGCGCCTATAAACGTCTTCAAAGTGCTAGCCTTCGAGCAATTTCCCGTGTTGATCGTGACTGCCAGAACTGTGGCTCTCGCCTTCGGTCAGACAACCGATCAGGTTATTGCAATGCTCCGAACTGCCATCGAATCTGGGAACGAGTGCGCTCTCAGCAAAGACGTACTAATAATTCTGAACGCTACCGCACGTACGCCCGTGAATATAAACGCTCTCATCGCGTACAGACTGCGCTCTCTCGCGCCAAGCGCAGGGCACTTAATTCTGGCGTACCTTTCAACCTCACAATCGAAGATTTGCCGCCCATCCCGGATATTTGTCCTGCGCTAGGCGTTCCGTTTGTACGTGGGGAAGGACGCGTTGTACCTGAATCCTTAACCCTCGACAGGATAGATCCCGCCATGGGTTACGTACGTGGCAATGTAATGTGGCTGAGCCACCGCGCCAATGCAATGAAGCAGGACGCGTCGCTAAAGCAACTCCAACAATTCGCACGTTGGGCGTTGACCCTACGATGACTGCAGAAGAAGACGCAGAAGCCCGCGATGTGGGCTCTGTGTGTAAGAGTTGCGGTCGGAAGTTGAGTCCAACTAATTCCGTAGGATACTGTCAGCAGACCGTGGCCTGTCGTCGAGCCTACAGGCGCATGGGAAACCCGAAACTGCAGGCAGTTGCTGGTATAGAGCGTAGATGCGAGTCCTGTGGTTCACGAATGCGAGCCGACAACGTGTCCGGCTACTGCCAAAGACCAGCCTGTCGCCGAGTCTGCAGGCGCATGAAAAACCCGAAACGGCAAGCGACTTCTCGCATAGAGCGCAGGTGCGAAGCGTGTGGTTCACGCATTCGGGCCGACAATGTGTCCGGTTATTGCAATGCTCCGGACTGCCGTCGTACTTGGGGACGCCTCCGGGGTCGACTCCGTCGACCGACTCGTCGTGAGTACCACCGTAATTACAACCACGGGTATAGGCGAGCTAATCCTGAGCCCTTTGCGCTAAAGGGGGCGAAGAGAAGGGCTAAGAGCTCTGGGGTGCCTTTTAGGCTAACTGAGGCAGATTTGCCGCCAATCCCAGACCGGTGTCCTGTGTTTAATACCGTGTTCAGATACGGCAATGGCCGAGTACTACCCGAATCGTTGACGCTCGACAGGATTGTTCCTACTTTGGGATATGTGCCCGGTAATGTAATGTGGCTAAGCCATCGCGCCAACGCTATGAAACAGAATGCATCGATAGAGGAGTTGCACAAATTTGCTCGATGGGCGCTGGCCTTCGTAGAAGAAGCCCGGAATCATAGTACCGAGCACGGAGTGGCGTCCACGGTCGAGCTTCAGCAGAGCGTCGGAAGGCTTCCGCTCGCTCCCACTTCGGAGAAGTGATCCCGTCTCCATATGCGCCAGACCCCATTCCTCCCCAAAGGGACCGAGCTTTGGGCGTGGAGCACATTGCCAGTCTCCTGTTAAGCGATGATCGTCTGCTCGAATCGCCAAACCATGCAGCCAGACCATGCGTAACGCCTGGCCCGCGCCGACGGGACCAGGCGATCCGATGAACAGACGCAATTTGACAGGAACGGACAACACAGGTGATTTCCCAGTCACCCCAAGATCGCGCTGCTCTCGGTTCCGACCGCAGAACACCTACGAGCACGTGGCGGTTCTTCTATGCGAGCCTCGGAACAGGAAATGTGGAGGTACTTGAGGCCTGGCTGGACACCTGAACGGCCAAAACGATCTGGGCCATGTGGGCAGCCTGATGGCCCGCCGACAAGTCGGCGGGCCATCAGACATGTCAGCTCGGACTCTTAATACCAGCCGTCGGCTTGTTCGTGCGAGTACGCGCCGCAGGGGGAGCCGTACAGCGACTTGATGTAGCCGAGGCCCCAGCGGATCTGGGTGGCGGCGTTGGTCTGCCAGTCCGGGCCGGCGCTGGCCATCTTCGAGCCGGGCAGCGCCTGCGGGATGCCGTATGCCCCGCTGGGGTTGGCCGCGTGAACATCCCAGCCGCTCTCGGTGTTCCAGAGGCTCACCAGGCAGCCGAACTCGCTAGACGACCATCCGTAGGACCCCAGCATCGCCTCGGCGATCTTCTGGGGGTTCCCTGACGGGGCCGGCGCGGAGCCCGTAGCCGCCTGCGAGCTTGGTGACGGTGCTGGCGTGGACGCGGCGGCGGCGCGAGTCGCGGCACGCCGGGCCGCGCGACGGTCGGCGGCGCGTTCGGCGGCCCGCCGGGCGCGCAATCGGGTGGCCGCTAGTGAGGCGACCTCACCGCGTGCTACGCCCGCGAGCCGTATCCCGCGATCCAGATGGGCGGTGGCGGGCCTAGCGCTGGGCTGCGACCCGGCCATCGCCAGCAAGGAGGCCGAGTCTCCGGCCGATGCGCCGGAGGTGGTGATCCCGGCGATAACCGCGGCCGGAACGGCCACGGCGACCCCCGCCTTTGCGACAGTTGTTTTGGACAGTTTGAGGTTGTGCGTGAACAGGTTGCGCTTCTTTTTGTGTCGCGCAGACACGAATAACCTTTGGTCGGGCGCTTTGTGCGCTCGGCTCCCACCCGGGGCACTGCCGGCCGATGACAAGACGCCCGGCCAGGGCAGAGGCGCAGATGTGACGCAGGTTCAGGGCGACGCGTCGCTCGGGGCAACCATCACACGCCGGGTGCTGTCAGCGAACGATTGTGCCGGTTGAGCGGCCGCTCGTGTGCCGAAATTGGCCGAAAAAAGGCTGTGACAAGGATCACGAGCAAGATCAACGTTGGGTAACTGGCTAGAACTCTTAGTAATAGCCGTGACCCTGCCAGAAAGACCATGCGTCACACGGAGTTCCGTATATGGACTTGATGTAGCCCAGACCCCACTTGATCTGCGTGGCGGGGTTTGTCTGCCAGTCCGCGCCCGCGCTGGCCATCTTCGATCCGGGCAGCGCCTGCGGTATGCCGTATGCACCGCTAGCGTTCTCGGCGTTGTACCGCCATCCGCTTTCCCTGGTCCAGATGTTGTCCAGGCAGCCAAACTGCGTCTTAGGGTCGAAGCCGAACGACGACATCATGTTGTACGCGGTGGACTGCGCGGTGCCCGGGTTGGGCGGCGGGAAGTTCACCGTGGTGCCGCCACTGGCTGCGCCGGTGGATCCGGTAGTCGCGGCCGTGGCGCTGGCCGTGCTCGCGAGCTTGGGAGCACCGACCTGGTGCATGGTGTGGGTGGCGGTGTTCATGACGATCATCTGCTGGCGCGCCTGCTCCAGCACGGTCATGGCGCGGCTGCCGGGGAGCGCTGCAGCCGCGAAGGCGGCCCCTACATTCGAGTGGTCGGCCCGCACAACCAGGTAGCCAGCGACAGTTGTCCCGGTGATAAGGGCGATGGCCGTCGCAGCCACCGGCAGCAGGAAACCAGACCGGCGCGCGGCGCGCCTCCTTCCGGGGCTCCGCCTCCGGTGTTGTGACAAGGCAGTCCTTCCGTCGGCCATGCACTCCGGGGCGGGGCGCCCAGGGTGCGGACCGCTGCGGGGCAGGGCAGCGCGTCGCGCGATGGCCTTCCGGGTGCTCCCCGGCCCGGCGCCGGGCGGTGCCCGGACCCGCGGGCCTTCCGCCCTCGGCCATCGGCGATACCTTGCCAGAAGGACAGGTGGGATTCCTGAGAATTCGCGGAAAAAGCTGTGTCGCGTCGCCGCCGTCACCCTCCGTGCCGATCACAGAACGACAACATGTGTCGACACAATTACCATCAGTTATTTTATTGGCCGTTGTGATGCATGGGACCGCTGTGGCGTGAGGTATCGCTGGACGCCGCGATCGCGTACGGCGAGCCTGACCCTCGGCGCCCGTTCAGTCACCGAGAGCAGACAAGATTCAACGGCCCAGCAAGGCGGACGGCGGAGACGGGACAGGCGGGGCGGACGGGGCGAACAGGCCGGGTGGGGTGAACAGGGCGGACGGGGCGAGGGGGAAGCCGACCCGCACCCCGAGCCCGCCGCCGGGCAGTGCATGGGCTTGCAGCCACGCGCCGTGTGCCTCGGCGATCGCGGCCACGATCGACAGCCCAAGGCCCAGCCCATCACGGCCAGCGGTGCGGTCCCGCGGCACGCCCCGGTGAAACGGCTGGAAGAGCCGGTCAACATGGTCCGGCGGGATCACCGGCCCGGTGCCGAACACGGAGACCACCGCATGACCTGCCCAGACCGCGGTGCCGGCCTCCAGCGCACCACCCGGCACGTTGTGCCGGATGGCGTTGTCCACGAGGTTCGTCACCAGGCGCTCGGCGAGCGGGGCATCCCCCAGGGCAACGGCGGGATGGAGCCCGGTGGTCACAGTCAGGCCGCGCTGCTGCGCCTCGGGCCAGCGGGCCCGCATCACCCCGTCGACGATCGCCGTGAGGTCGACGGGCTCCCGCCGGTCCAGGCCGCGCTGGCTGCGGGCCAGCGTGAGCAGCGCCTCGATCAGCCGTTCCTGTTGCTCGCCGGTCACGAGCACTCGCTTGCATACCTCCTGCAGCGAGGCGACCGAAGGTTCCGGGTCGGCGAGGGCAACCTCGATCAGCGTGCGCTGCCGGGCCAATGGCGTGCGCAGTTCGTGCGAGGCGTTCGCGACGAACTGCCGCTGAGCGCCGAACGCCCCCTCCAGCCGGGCCAGCAGCCCGTCGAACGTGTCGCCAAGTTCCTTGAGTTCGTCGTCGGGGCCTTCCAGCGCCAGCCGCGCGTGCAAGCTGCTGGCCGACACCGACCGCGCGGCAGCGGTGATCGTGCGCAGCTTGCCCAGCATCCGCCCGGCGATCAGCCAGCCGAGCCCGATCGATACCACGCTCATGATCGCGAGCGCGACCCCGGACTTGGTCAGCAACTGGTTCAGTTCGGCGGCACGCTGTTCGCTCAGGCACCGCTGCGCCTGGCTCTGGACCTGGGACGGAGACAGGGCCGGTGAGGTGCTCAGCTGGCAGTTACCCGACACGGTCCGGAAGAAGACCGCGGGTCCCGATTGCACGGACGTGGCGGTCCCGGCCCGGCCCGCCGTGCTCGGCAACTCCTCGGAGACCAGGAGGTAGGTGATGCCAAGCAGCGCGGCGCCCAGAAGCAGGAACAGGCCGCCGTAAACCGCGGTGAGGCGCAGCCGCACGGTGCGGCGAGGCGGCCGGATCCATCGCTCCGCCACCCGGAACCAGCGGCCCGCCATGCCGAACCGGCGGCCCGGCGGGCGGCGATCCGGCGCCGTGGTCACGCGCCGATCCGGTAGCCGGCCTGGGCAACGGTCTCGATCACCGGCGGGTCACCGAGCTTGCGGCGCAACCGGCTGATCGTGACCTTGACCGAACTCGTGAAGGGATCGGCCATCTCATCCCACACCCTCTCCAGCAGTTCCTCGGCCGGGACCACCCGGCCTTGCGCCGCGAGCAGGAGTTCCAGCGCACCGAACTCCTTCGGGCCGAGGCCCAGAGGCCGATCGTCGCGGCTGGCGGTCCGCTGGGCCGAATCCAGCCGCAGCCCGGCCCGCTCCAGCACGGGCGGCAGCGCGGGCTGGGCCCGCCGGAACAGCGCCCGGATCCTGGCCGTCAGCTCGGAGAACGCGAACGGCTTGGGGAGGTAGTCATCGGCGCCGAGACCCAGGCCGTCCACCCGGTCCTCGATCGTGGCGGCCGCGGTCAGCATCAGCACACGGCTGCGGCACTGCTCCCTGACCAGATGGGCGCACACCTCGTCGCCACCCATCAAGGGCAGATCCCGGTCCAGGACGATCACGTCGTAGTCGTGGACGAGCGCCCGCTCCAGCCCGGCGTCGCCATCAAAGGCCAGATCCACGGCCATCTGCTCACGCCGCAGCCCCACGCCGAGTGCCTCGGCGAGCTCACGGTCGTCGTCAATCACGAGCACACGCATGCGACCGCCTCCCCGGTGCGGGCCGTCGCCAGAACCCAGATCGTGCACCCCCTGGCTGCGGGCAACCTGGAAGACCGCTGCGGCCCGGCTGAAAACCGGAACAAGCCGTGGGTCACGGCAGGCTCCCCCCGGCCGGGGCCTGCGGGTGATCGCTGCGACATCGGTGTGCGCCCCTGCCCTCTCGTCACTCGTCAGCGCGTGCGATCCCAGGCTGCGGGGCACCCGGTTGCACCGTGGTTACACCTGCCGTCCGCCGCCCCGTGTAACCCCCGTGCAACCACCCCCCGCATAGACCTGGCTGCACCACGCCGCGGCGGGACGGGGACGGCTGGCGTATCGCGGACAGGAGCGCAGATCATGTTCTTCATCACCTACCTGCGGCGGGAACTGCGCCGCCGGATGCGGCAGGCCGTCCTCATCGCGCTGGGCCTTGCGCTGGGGATCGGCCTGGTCGTTACCGTGACCGCCGCGTCGGCGGGCGTGAAAAAGGCCCAGGCGGACGTGCTCAAGTCGCTGTACGGCGTCGGCACCGACATCACGGTCACCGGCAAGGCGCCCAAGGCGCCCACCCCCGGCAGTGCCCCGGCGAAAGGCGCGACGCAAATCCAGGTTGGCCCTGGCGGGGCGAAGATCTGCCAGAACGGAAAGTGCGAGAACGCAGCGGGCAAGACGATCGATCACCTGACGCCCGGGAACTACGGCCCGATCAACCACTCGAAGGTGGCGGAGGTCGCCAGGCTCAAGGACGTCGCGGCGGCTGCCGGCGGGCTCGTCCTTACCGACATGGGGGTCAAGATCCCGAAGAACTTCGGCGGCCCTGGCGGCAGCGCACCTCCTTCGCCGAGTTCGTTCAACGTGGACGGGGTGGACACCAGCCACCTGTCACTGGGCCCGCTCAGCGCCGGAAAGGTCACCTCGGGCCGGTCGCTGACCAACGCCGACGCCAACTCAGATGTGGCCGTGGTGGACTCCGGCTACGCGAAGTCGCACAAGCTGAAGGTGGGCAAGAAGGTCAGCATCGCCGGGCACAGCTTCACGATCATTGGCATCGTCACCCAGCCACAGAGCGGCGCCCCGCCGGACGTGTACATTCCGCTGGCCCGGGCCCAGGCGCTTGGCACGGGCGGATCCAGTGGCAAGAGCCTTAAGAACGACGTGAACACGATCTACGTAACGGCGGCCAGCGCCAGCGACATCGCCACGGTGCAGGCCGAGATCAAGAAGCTGCTACCCAAGGACACGGTCACCACGGCCGCGAGCCTGGCCAGCCAGGTGACCGGGTCGGTGTCCGGCACCGCGAAGCTGGCCAACGACCTCGGCAAGTGGCTGTCGATCCTGGTACTCATCGCGGCGTTCGCCGTGGCCAGCCTGCTGACCATGTCCGCCGTGGGCAGGCGGGTACGCGAGTTCGGCACGCTCAAGGCGCTCGGTTGGCGGTCGCGCCGGATCATCGCCCAGGTGGTCGGCGAGTCGCTGGCCATCGGCATCGTGGGCGGCGCCGCCGGGGTGGCCCTCGGCTTCGCAGGCGCGGCCATCATCAGCTCGGTCGCGCCGAAGCTGACCGCCGCGCTCGCGACGGCCACCGGACAGCACATCCAGCAGGTCACCAGCTCGGGCTCGGAGAGCTTCAGCCCCACCGTGTCCCACACGGTTGCCGTGCCGATGTCCGCCTCGGTCACCACGGGCGCGATCGTCCTGGCGGTGGTCCTCGCGCTGGCCGGCGGGCTGCTGGCGGGGTCGTTCGGCAGCTGGCGGATCGCCCGGCTTCGGCCGGCGGACGCCTTGACCCGGGTGGCATGACCCCGGGCGCCATGGAGCCGGACGGCACAAACCGACAGGAGAACACGCTCATGTATCAGCTCACCGACGTGACCAAGCTCTACGCCAAGGGCCGCCGCACCGTGCCGGCGGTCCGCGACCTCAGCCTGGTGATCAGGGACGGCGAATGGCTCGCGATCCAGGGCCGCACCGGGCACGGCAAGTCCACTCTGCTCAACCTGCTCGGCATGCTGGACCGGCCCACCTCGGGAACCATCGTGATGGACGGAAAGGACCTGACCAGGCTGCCAGGCACGCAGGCGAGCCGGTTGCGCGCGAAATCGATCGGGTTCATCTTCCAGACGTTCAACCTGGTACCCACGCTGTCGGCGGCGGAGAACGTGGAGGCCGCCCTGATCCCGCTCGGCGTGGGAGCGGCGGAACGCCGCCGCCGCGTGGCCGCCGCGCTGGACTCGGTGGCACTCGGCGACCGGGCCCGGCACCTGCCCGGTGAGATGTCCGGCGGCCAGCAGCAGCGGGTGGCGGTCGCCCGGGCCCTGGTCAAGGAGCCCACGGTACTGCTGGCCGACGAGCCCACCGGCAACCTGGACGAGGACACCAGGGACGAGATCATCAACCTGCTGGAGAAGCTCTGGCGCGAACGCGGGATCACGCTGGTCCTGGTCACCCACGACACCGCGATCGCCCGCCGCGCGCAACGGGTCGGCGTTATGAGCAAGGGCCTGCTCACGATCCAGGCAGGCGCCCAGCCGGACGCCGTGACCGGCCCGGTGACCGGTTAGGTCGCCGGTTTGCCCGCACCGGCGGCCGGCGCGCCGGACGGCTCGCTGCCCGAAGGCTCGCTGCCCGAGGGCTCGCTGCCCGAGGGCTCGCTGCCCGAAGGCTCGCTGCCCGAAGGGTCGCTGACCGAAGGGTCGCTGTCCGGCGGGTCGATGGCCGAAGGCTCGGCACCGGCCGGGATGGCCAACATGCCTCCTGGCGCGGTGTCGCGCCACAATTCACTCATGATCACCTGGCCCGCGCCCGCAGTCGGGATGGCGAGCAGCGCCGCGACGAAGCCGCCGAAGAACCCGCCGATCCAGCTGCCGATCGACGCCGCGACCAGGATCGAGACGAGCACGAGCAGCGGGTTGATGCGCACGGTCTTGCTCATGATCACCGGGTTGAGCACGTGGTTCTCGAATTGGGTGTACGCGAGGAAGACGACCAGGGTCACGATGCCCGCGGTGAGCGAATGTGCCGTGGCGAACAGCACGGTGGGTATCCCGGCGAGGGCCCCGCCGATCATCGGGAGGAAGTCGACAAGCGCGACCCACAGCGCCCACAGGAACGGGAACGGAACGCCGAGCACAAACAGGGTGGTGAACACCACGATCCCGGCGATCAGGGAGGTGAGCAGGTTCCCGGCCATGTAGCCGGTGACCGCCCGGTTGACCTGGGCGGACACCCGGGTCACCGTCGCCGCCCGCTGCTCGGTCATGTTGCCCAGGATCCAGGCCCGCATCTTCGGGCCCTCGAGGAGCAGCAACACGATCAGGAAGAAGATCGTGGTCAGCGCGATAAGCAGCGAAATGGCGCCCTTGCCGAGCGCGAGGGCGGGCTTGCCGAGGCTCTGCGCGAAGCTGGCGACCTTCGACGCGTTGTGCTGCACCCACGTCGCGACGTGATACCGGCGCGCCAGCTGGCCGATCCAGCCCTTCCCGTGCTGGGCCTGCTCCACGTAGATGGGCAGCCGGTCGGCGAGATGGGTGCCGGCCTGGACGAGCGGGGAGCCGAACGCGACCGCCAGGCCGACGAAGACAAGCACCGCCCAGAAGGTGACGATCGCGACGGCAAAACCGCGCCGGGGCACCTTCCACCGCTGCAGGTACACCACCAGCGGGTTGAGCAGCAGGGCGACGAACCCGGCCACCGCCAGGAGCAGTATCACGTCCCGCAGCCGGTAGAGCAGCTTGCCAGCCATGTAGGCCACCACCACGACAGCAACCGTGGCGAGAATCGCCCGCAGTGGGATGCCCTGGGAAGCGGCTGAGCGCCACAGGCGCTCTCGCCGGGTCTGCGGCGGCTTTTTGTCGGCCATCACCCAAGGATTGCAGGTTCATGACCGGAGTGCGCATTCGTGCCGTCACGGCAGCAATGCCAACTACGGCTGAGCCAGATCGGCGCGCCAGGAGCGGAGCGGCCTGGCGGGCGCCGGGGCGCGGCTGGCGGGCGGTACCGGGTCGGCGAGCGCACGCACGACGGCCCGCAGTTCCTGATGCTCCTCGGTCAGCTCGAACGCGGGGAAGTCAAGGCTCATAGCACTTGATGGTAAGGGGGCACACGGGCTGCGCCCGCTCCCGCCCGCGGGCCGGTAACGGCGCCACTGAGCTGCGGCAATTTGCATACGGTACGCGCCCCGTGGCCGGCCGGACTGCCAGGGACGCCGGCATCCCCCGTGGCGGGCCATATGGACCCGTTCGTGGTGCATGCGTTCAAACTGGGCCGACTGGGGTGCCAGGGGACTGCTGGGCGATTTATCCGGGTTGAGGAAACCATTGGCCGGGCATTACCTATCCAGCTTCAACGGCGGTGGGCAAAGGAGCAGCGGTGGCGGGCGGAGCTCGGGGAAAAAACGGCGCCAGCGTGCCCAGACGGGCGAACTTGGCCGGGGTGGCGGGGCGAGGCGGGGCGGGGCGGGTGCCGGAAGTCTCGGCGCCGGCCTTCACCGGGCGGCAGGAGGAACTGGCCGCCCTGAGCCGGGCACTGGCAGAGCCGCCCGCGGTGGTGCTGGTCGAGGGCGAGGCCGGCATCGGCAAAAGCAGGTTAGTCAGGGAGTTCCTTGACCGGTCGAACGGCCAGGTGCAGAGCCTGGTCGCGGGGTGCCCACCGTTCCGGCGGCCGTGCACGCTGAGCCCGCTCGTGGACGCGATCAGGCACGCGACCGCCAGTCCGCCGCAACCAGGGCTGAGCGGCCTGGCCGGCGCGCTGCGGCCGCTGTTCCCGGAATGGTCCGCCGAACTGCCTCCGGCGCCGGAACCTGCCGAGGACGCGACCGCATCCCGGCACCGGCTGTTCCGCGCACTGGGCGAGCTTCTGGCCAGCCTGCAGGTGAGCGTGCTCGTCGTCGAGGACGTGCAGTGGGCGGACGAGGCAACCCTGGAGTTCCTGCTGTTCCTCGCCGGCGCCCACGGGGCGCGGCCCAGCCTGGTGCTGACCTACCGGCCCGAGGATGTGCCCGGTGACTCGCTGCTGCTGCGGCTGTCGTCCCGGATGCCGGGGGGCGCGGCCGGCCTGCGGCTGGCGCTGCAGCCATTAGCCGTTGCCGAGACGCTCCGGCTGGTCTCCTCGATGCTCGACGGCGAGCGGATGTCGGACGCGTTCGGTGCGTTCCTGCAGGAACGCACCGACGGCATCCCGCTGGCCGTCGAAGAGACGGTACGCCTCATGCACGACCGCGCCGACCTGGCGCGCCGCAACGGCGGCTGGGCGCGGCGGAGCCTTGGCGAGATCATGGTCCCAGCGACGATCAGGGACGGCGTGCTGGAACGCAGCCGGCGGCTGAGCGTGGACGCCAGGGCCATCCTGGCCGCGGCGGCCGTGCTTGCCGGCCCCGCGGACGAGCCGTTGCTGCGCGCCGTGGCCAAGCTGACGGCCGCCCGCCTCGCCCCGGCCCTGGCCGAGGTGCTGCGGTGCGGGCTGCTGGCCGAGACGGGCCGGGGCATGGTGTCGTTCCGCCACGTGCTGGCGGCCCGCGCGGTGTACGCGGGGATCACGGTGCCGGAACGCCGGGCGCTGCACGGCCGGGCCGGCCGTGCCCTGGAACGCCGCTCCCCGCAGCCGGTCGCCCAGCTCACCCGGCACTTCCGGGAAGCCGGCCAGCCTGCCAAGTGGTGCCGGTACGCGGAGCAGGCCGCCGACCTGGCGCTGTCCGCGGGCGACGAGGCCACCGCCAGCGTTCTGCTGCTCGACCTGCTGACCAAGGCGGACCTGCCCGCGCACGCGGTGGTCCGGCTGGTCAAGAAGATCCCGTTCGGCTCGTTCACCGGGCAGTCCAGGTTCGACGACCTGGTCGCCACGCTCCGGTCCGCGGTGGATGCCCAGGCGCTGGACCAGCGGGCGCAGGCCGAGGCCCGGATGCTGCTCGGCCGGGTGCTGCTGGTGATGGAGGAGCGCGAGGCGGGCCGGACCGAGGTGGAACGGGCGATCCCGCACCTCGTGCACGACCCGGTGGAAGCCGCCCGGGCGATGATCCTGCTCGGCCGGCCATCGGGAGCCGCGTGGCCGGCGTCCCGGCACCGCCGGTGGCTGGAGCGCGCGGCCGAACTGACCGCACGGATGCCGGCCGGCCACCTGAACCTCACCGTGGAGCGGGCGAGCGCCTTGCTGATGCTCGGCGACCCGGCCGGATGGGCGGTTGCCGCGCAGATCCCCGACGAGGCAGCGTCCCCCGGGGAACGGCAGCACGTCGTCAAGGGGCACCTGAACGTCGCCACCATGGCGATGATGTGGTGGGGCCGCTACGACGACGCCCGGCGGCGGCTGGCAAAGGGCCTTGAGCTGGCCGAGGCGGGCCAGTACTGGCTGTACCGCGACCTGATCCTGGTGGGCCAGGTGCACCTGGACTGGCTGGCCGGCGCCTGGGAGGGCCTGGCCGAGCGGGCCAGGTCGCTGGCCGACGACGCCGACATCCAGACGCTGACGCGGCTGGAAGCGGTCCTGGTGACGGGGCTCATCCACGCCGCTGCGGGGGACCGCGGCCAGGCCGAGCGGGAACTGGGCCTGGTGCTCAGCGAGGTGCGGCGGCGGGCCGCGGTGGAGGCGTGCATGGAGCCGGCGGCGGCGCTCTCAAGGCTGCTGCTCGCCGACGGCCGCGTGGCCGAGGCCCTCGCCGTCACCGACGAGCCGATCGGCATCCTGGCCGGCAAGGGAACCTGGGCGTGGGCGGCGGACCTCGCCCCGGCGCGGGTCGAGGCGCTGGTGGCGGCCGGCCGCACCGCCGAGGCCGCCGATCTGGTCCGGGTGTTCGCCGCGGCGGACCGTGGCCGCGACGCACCCGCGACCAAGGCGGCGCTGCTGTCCTGCCGGGCGGCCCTGGCCGAGGGCCAGGGCGAGGGGGCACAGGCCGGCGCGCTGTTCGGCCGCGCCGCGGCGGCCTGGCTGGTGCTGCCGCGCCCCTACGAGGCCCTGCTGGCCCGGGAGCGGGAGGCACGCTGCCTGCTGGTGGACGGGCAGCGGCCCGCGGCCCTGTCGGTCCTCGCCGAGGTACTCGACGGCCTGTCCGGCCTGGGTGCCCGGGGGGACGCGATGCGCGTGATCCGCACCCTGAACGAGCACGGCGTGCCAGCCAGGCGCCCCTGGTGGGGCGGGCGGCGCAGTTACGGCGACCAGCTATCCCCGCGCGAACTCGACGTGGTGCGCCTGCTCATCGACGGCCGCACGAACCGGCAGGTGGCCGAGGAACTGGTCCTGTCCCCGAAGACCGTGGCGAACCACGTGGACTCGCTGATGCGCAAGCTCGGCGTCTCCTCCAGAACCGCCCTGGCCGTGCGCGCCGTCGAGGACGGCATCGTCTAGCGGTGTTAGCCCAGAGGGGCGACCCCCTGGAACCCCCGCTGGCTCAAGGCCCCGTTCCTTCGTCACGGGGCCTGGGCCCTGTCGGCTGGGGTTAGGGCTCCCCGGGAACCTCGCCAGCCTTGCCGGCTGTGGGAAGGGCTCCCCGGAAACCACCAGCCCTGCCGGCTGGGGGAAGGGCTCCCCGGAACCCCGCTGGCCCTGCCGGCTGGAGTGGCCGGGGTGCGCTGGCTGGACCACGGATGGAAGGCCGGCGTATCGCCGCGAAGCATGCTCAAGTGGGCTACTGCGTTTCCAAATCATGCTCAAGTGGCCTGCTGCGTTTCCAAATTGGGTACCGGCGTTCCCAAATTAGGTGTCCTGCCGGATAGCCAGACCACGGCTCCGCCACGACGCTCGCAGTAGCCCGGCCGCTGCGGCCCGCCCGGGCTGCGCGGCGTGCCCGGCGTCCGCGCCACCGCGACCCTGACGTGCCGCTGAGCGTTTGCAAGGCCCCCCGCCCACGATGTTCACGGAGGTCAGGAATGAGGCGAAAGCTCCAGCGCTGGCGCGCCCTCGCCGCGATCGCGACGGGCATGGTGACGCTGGCCGGGATGGCCGTGCTCGCCGCGGCGCCCGCTCAGGCAACCACCGGCGCGCACTCCGCCACGAACCCGAAGACGTCCGCCGCGCACTACACGAATGCCCCGTGCAACACCGTCCGCCTGAGGGTCAACCACGCCCGCTGCATGGCCGTCGTGCACACCGGCACCAATCACAAGATCGTGGCCACCCCCAACCAGCCGCCCGCGGGCGCGCTGGGGCCTCCGGACATCCAGAGCGCCTACAAGCTGCCCGCCACCGGGGCGGGCCAGACCGTCGCGATCGTGGACGCGTTCGGCGATTCGAGCGCCGAGGCCGACCTGGCCACGTTCCGCTCGTTCTACGGGCTGCCGCCGTGCACCACCGGCAACGGCTGCTTCCAGAAGGTCGACCAGAACGGCGGCACCAACTACCCGCCGGACGACTCCGGCTGGGCCCTGGAGACCTCGCTCGACCTGGACGCGGTGTCCTCCGCCTGCCCCAACTGCCACATCCTGCTGGTGGAGGGCGACGACAACAGCATCGCCAACCTCGGCATCGCCGTGGACACCGCGGTGTCCATGGGCGCGAAGTTCGTGTCCAACTCCTACGGCATTCTCGGCGAGGATTCGTCCGAGACCAGTTTCGACCAGTACTACACCCACCCCGGCGTGGCGGTCGTCGCCTCCACCGGTGACACCGGCAACCTGACCAACTGGCCGGCCACCAACCCGAACGTGACCGCGGCAGGCGGCACCACGCTGACCAAGGACACCTCGGTCCCCCGGGGCTGGACCGAGACCGCCTGGGACAGCGGCGGCTCCGGCTGCTCGCTGTTCGAGCCACGCCCCAGCTACCAGAACAACATCAACACCGACTGCCCGAACAACAAGGCCATCGCCGACCTGTCCGCCGACGCCGACCCGAACACCGGCCTGGCCGTCTACGACACCAACGGCCAAGGCGGCTGGATCCAGGTGGGCGGGACCAGCCTGTCCTCGCCGCTGCTCACCGCGATGTACGCGCTGGGCGGCACCCCCGCCACGGGCACCTTCCCGGTGACCTACGCCTACAACGACCCGAACCAGTCCAGTGACATCTTCGACGTCACCCAGGGCAGCAACGGCGGCTGCGGCAACGTGCTGTGCAACGCCGGCCCCGGCTGGGACGGCCCGACCGGGCTCGGCACGCCGGACGGCGTGGCCGCGCTGAGCAGCGGGCCGCAGGGCATCATCGCCGGGGAGGTGACCAACGCCTCCGGCGGCGCGCCGCTCGCCGGGGCGACCGTCTCGGCGGCCGGCGGCTACTCGGCGGTCACCAACTCCTCCGGCGACTACACCATGACCGTGCCCGTCGGCAGCTACACCGTGACCGCGCAGGCGTTCGGGTTCAGGTCGGTGAGCAGATCCGGCGTCTCGGTCACCCAGGGGAACACCACGGCCGAGAACTTCGCGCTGCACAGCGTGCCCAGCCGGAACCTGTCCGGCACGATCACCGACGGGTCCGGGCACGCCTGGCCGCTCTACGCCAAGATCACCATCGACGGCGTTCCCGGCGGGGCGATCTACACCAGCCCCTACACCGGCCATTACAGCGTCAACCTGCCGCAGCAGCACTCCTACACGCTGCATGTCACGCCGGTGTACCCCGGGTACAACACCAGGAACCTGAAGGTGCACATCGGCACCGCCGACACGCTGGCCAACGCGAAGGTCTTCGTGGACTCGAGCACCTGCACGGCACCGGGTTACGCCTACAAGTATCGCGGCACCAGCGAGGCGTTCACCGGCTGGACCGGCACCACGCCGCAGGACGGCTGGAGCGTCGTGGACAACGCGGGCAACGGCCAGACCTGGGAGTTCGACAACCCAGGCGGGCGCACCCCGCCGCCGGGCGGTGACGCCGACTTCGCCATCGTGGACTCCGACAACTACGGGTCGGGCAACAGCCAGGACACCTCGCTGGTGTCCCCGGTGGTCAACCTGTCCGGGCAGACCTCACCCGAGATCGGCTTCGACACCTTCTACAACGAGTTCCCGGGCCAGACCGCCGACGTGGATCTGAGCATCGACGGCGGGCAGACCTGGACCAACGTGTGGGAGCAGACCGACACCTCGGTGACCGGGCACATCGACATCCCGATCCCGCAGGCGGCCGGCAAGGCCAACGTGCGGGTGCGGTTCCACTTCATCAGCAACTTCGGCTGGTGGTGGGAACTGGACAACGTGTTCATCGGCACCCGCACCTGCGCCCCGACCCCCGGCGGCCTGGTCGCCGGGACCGTGACCGACAACAACACCGGCAATCCCGTCAACGGGGCCACCGTGGCCAGCAACGCCAACCCCGGCCAGTTCGGGGTGTCCGCGGCCACGCCGGGCGACCCGAACCTGTCCGACGGGTTCTACTGGCTGTTCGCCACGCCCGCCGGCAACACCGGCTTCACCGCGAGCGACGGTGCCTACACCCCGGCCACCGCGACGGTGAACGTGGCCGGCAACTTCGTCACCCAGCAGAACTGGGTGCTGAAGGCCGGGCACCTGACGATCGCGCCTGGCAGCCTCTCGTTCACCCAGACGCTCGGCGCTGCCAAGACCGGCAACGTCAAGTTCACCAACGACGGCACCGCGGCGGTACAGGTCAAGCTCAGCGAGGCCGACGGAGGGTTCACGCCGATGGCCGGCCAGGGCGGCGCCTCGGGCGCTCCGCTGGAGCGGATCAAGGGAACCTACAAGCCGATCGCCGCGGTCCGCGTCGTGAAGCCCGGCGTGAAGGTCGCCAAGGGCCTGCTGCTGCGCCAGCCCACGCCGTCCGACCCACCATGGACCGAGATCGCCGACTACCCGACGCCGACCATGGACAACGCGGCCGGATTCGACCCGAGCAGCGGCAAGGTCTACTCCGTCGCCGGGTTCAACGGGTCGGCGAACGTGGCCACCAGCTACGCCTACGACCCTGCTGCCCAGCAGTGGACCCAGATAGCCGACGCGCCGGCGCCGCTGGAGGCACCCTCGGGCGCCTTCGTCAACGGCAAGATGTACATCCTCGGCGGCTGGGACAACAACGGCAACGCCACCACCGGGGTGTACGCCTACGATCCGTCGGGGAATAGCTGGTCCCAGGCCGCCAGCCTGCCCACGGCACTGACCGCCAGCGCCACCGCGGTGCTGAACGGCCAGTTGTACGTGGTCGGCGGGTGCACCACGGGGAACTGCTCACCCACCTCAAACGCGGTGTACCGGTACGACCCGGGCAGCAACGCCTGGACCCAGCTCGCGAACTACCCCGCGCCGGTGGCCTTCGGCGCCTGCGCGGGCATCGCGACTGAGGTCGTCTGCGCGGGCGGCACCAACGCCGACACCGGCGCGACCTACACGTCCACCTACATCTACAACCCGGGTACCAACACCTGGTCGCAGGGGGCCGACATGCCCTACGACGACTGGGCGATGGCCTACAGCGGGTCCGGCGGCAAGCTCCAGGTCGCTGCCGGGGTCACCAGCAACAGCGCCGTGGTCACCAACCAGGCCGCGGAGTACGACCCCGCGACCAACACCTGGGCGGCGCTGCCCAACGCGAACAACGCCGAGTACCGCGGCGGCAGCAGCTGCGGCATGTACAAGATCGGAGGATCGACCGGCGGCTTCTCGCCGCAGCCGTTCGCCGAGGTGCTCCCCGGGGACAACCAGTGCGGCGCCGAAGACGTGCCGTGGCTGTCGGAGGGCCAGACCGCGTTCACCGTGGCCCCCGGGCAGACGGTGACCGTCGCCGTCACGGCCGACTCCTCCGCGGTGTCCCAGCCCGGCGGCTACGCGGCGCAGTTGCTGGTCAACACGAACACGCCGTACCAGAACCAGCCCGTGGGCGTCCACATGCAGGTGAACCCGCCCGCAACCTGGGGCAAGATCACCGGCACGGTGACGGACGCGAGCACGGGCAACCCGATCCCCGGGACCACGGTCCAGGTCTGCACGATGTACAACCCGCAGACCGGAACGTGTGGCCCGGTGACCTACACCCTGAAGACCGACAACTCCGGTAACTACCAGCTCTGGCTGAACCAGGGCTTCAACCCGCTCCAGGTGATCGCGGCCAAGGACGGCTACCAGCCCGTCGCGAAGCTGGCCCGGATCATCAAGGGTTCCTCGGTAACCCTCAACTTCTCGCTGAACAGGTCCTAGAAGGGAAGAACTCACCCGTGCTGGGGCGGGCCGGCCTGCGGGCCGGCCCGCTCCCGCAGTGCGGCGCCCTTGGCCAGGGCCTGGGCGCGCAGGTCCGCCTGGAAGCTGACCATGCGCTCGCGCAGTGCCTCGTCGCTGGCCGCCAGGATCCGGACCGCGAGCAGGCCCGCGTTGCGGGCGCCGCCCACCGCCACCGTGGCCACCGGCACACCCGCCGGCATCGACACGATGGACAGCAGCGAGTCCAGCCCGTCCAGATGCTTCAGCGGCACCGGCACCCCGATCACCGGCAGCGGCGTCACCGCCGCCAGCATGCCGGGCAGGTGCGCCGCTCCGCCCGCGCCCGCGATGAGCACCCGGAGGCCGCGGTCCGCGGCGTCGGTGCCGTAGCGGATCATCTCGTGCGGCATCCGGTGCGCCGACACCACATCGGCCTCGTAGCCGACGCCGAACTCCGCCAGCGCCTGCGCCGCGGCCTGCATCACCGGCCAATCGGAGTCGCTGCCCATCACGACACCGACCAGCGGGGCTGCGGTATGGCTCATACGCCCTCCTCGTTCCCGGTCGCGAGGTAGGACGCGGCGCGGGCGGCCCGGTCCCGCAGGCTGGCCACATCGCTGCCGAGGACGGTGACATGCCCGATCTTGCGTCCCGGCCGGACCTGCTTGCCGTACAGGTGCACCTTCACCCCCGGATCCGCCGCCATCACGTGCGTGTATCGAGCGAAGATGTCCGGGCTGCCGGCCCCGAACACATTGGCCATCACCACTTGCGGCGCGGCCAGCCGGGGGTCGCCGAGCGGCAGGTCGAGCACGGCCCGCAGGTGCTGCTCGAACTGGGACGTCCTGGCGCCCTCGATGGTCCAGTGGCCGCTGTTGTGCGGGCGCATCGCCAGTTCATTGACCACGAGGCCGGTCTCGGTCGCGAACAACTCCACCGCCAGCAGGCCGGTGACATCCAGTTCGGCGGCAAGCCCAAGCGCCATCCGCTGCGCCTGTATGGCCAGGCCGGCCGGCAGCCCAGGTGCGGGAGCCAGCACCTCGTGGCAGACCCCGCCGCGCTGCACCGTCTGCACCACCGGGTAGGAGGCTGCCTGACCGTGCGGCGAGCGGGCCACCAGCGCGGCAAGCTCGGCGCGGAACGCGACATGCTCCTCCGCGAACACCGCGACCGGGTGGGCAAGCACGGCAGCCGCCTCTTCCGGCGTGCCGCACACCCAGACGCCCCGGCCGTCGTAGCCACCGGTGACCGCCTTGAGCACGACCGGCCAGCCCCACTCCTCCGCGCGGGCGCGCACCCCGTCCAGGCCGGTCACGGGCGCGTACCGCGGGCAGGGCACGCCGAGCGCACCAAGCCGCTCCCGCATCGCCAGCTTGTCCTGGGTGTAGCGGAGCGCTGCGGCGCCGGGCCGGACCGCCGGGCCGTCCCGGTCAGCGGCGGCCTTCTCCAGCTCGGCCAGATGCCCGCCGGGCACATGCTCGTGGTCGAACGTCACCACGTCGCAACCGCGGGCGAACGCGAGCAGGGCATCGGAGTCGGTGTAGTCCCCGGTCACCACGTCGGCGCAGACCAGCGCGGCGCTGTCCGTGGGCGAGGCGGCCAGCACCCGGAACCCGATGCCCAGGCCGATCGCCGCCTGACAGGTCATCCGCGCAAGCTGGCCCGCCCCCACCATGCCGACCACCGGGGGCCGCGGGCTGTGCTGGTCATCAGTCACCCGCGTAGCCTACGAGGCCGCGTGCGGCACGGCCCGCGATCCCGGCCTGAACTGGGCCTTGCGCAGCCATGGCATCAGGCTGAACACTCAGGTATCTGGCCAGCCATGAGAGCCAGCCAAAAGGAGCACAGGCGATGGCAGGATCGGACGAAATCACCACAGTCGCGTCGGCCGACGCGCCGGCTGGCGTGCTGGTGCGCGAGGGTGAATACGGCGCAAAGATCGGCATGGTCGAGCCGGGCGGGGCTGAGTTCATCCCGTTGCATGAGCGGCATGGCAAGCCGCTGCAGCTCTTCTGGACCTGGACCTCACCCAACCTGGAGTTCGCCACGGTCTTCGTCGGCGTCCTCGCGGTAGCCGCGTTCGGGCTGAGCTTCTGGCAGGCGGTGCTGGCCATCGTGATCGGCACCGCCGGCGGCGCCGCCGCGCAGGGCGTCCTGTCCGCCCGCGGCCCGGAGCACGGCGTGCCCCAGATGGTGCTGTCCCGGCTCGGTTTCGGGTACTGGGGGAACGTGCTGCCGGCCGGCCTGAACTCGATCACCGCCGGCATCGGCTGGTTCGCGGTGAACAGCGTCAGCGGCACGTTCGCGCTGAATACGCTGCTGGGCTGGCCAAAGATCCTCTGCCTGATCATCATCGTCGCAGTGCAGATCGCGATCGCCTTCTTCGGCCACAACCTGGTGCACGCCTTCGAGCGGTACGCGTTCCCGGTGCTCGCGGTGATCTTCGTGATCGCGACCATCGTGATCCTCAGCAAGTCCCACCCTGGTGCGGCGCACGCGGCCATCCCGGGCGGCTTCCTGATCACGATCGGCGCGGTGTTCGGCTACGCCGCAGGCTGGAACCCGTACGCGGCCGACTACACCCGATACTTCTCGCCGAACACCTCCAAGAGGGCGATCGGCTGGTGGGCGGCGGCCGGGCTGTTCCTGTCCTGCGTGGTTCTGGAGATCGCCGGCGCGGCGTCGGCCACGGCCGCCAGCGCGGGCGCCTCGCTCGGCGACCCCACCGGCACGTTCACCGGGCACCTGCCCACCGCACTCGCCGACCTCACCCTGCTGGCCATCGCGCTCGGCGCGGTCTGCGCGAACGTGCTGAACATCTACTCGGGCGCGATGTCGTTCGTGGCCATCGGTATCAAGCTGCCGCTGGCGCTGCGCCGCGCGATCGTGGCGCTGGTGGCCGGGGTGATCGGCTTCATCGTGGCGATCACCGGCCTGCACGACGCGGGCGCCAAGTACACCGACTTCCTGCTGATCATCTCCTACTGGATCGCGCCCTGGCTGGCCGTCATGTTCTGCGACCAGTTCCTGTACCGCCGCCGGAGCCTGAGCGAGGAGGAGGGCCTGCTCTTCAACCGGCACTACAGCAACTGGGCCGGGCCGGTGGCGATGCTGCTGGGCGTGGTCTTGTCGGTGTGGCTGTTCTCCAACCAGACCAAGTACGTGGGCCTGGTCCCCACGCACGCGCCGTCCGTTGGTGACCTCACCTTCGAGGCCGGGTTCGTCATCACCGCCGTGGTCTACCTGACCTGGCACGCGATCACCGGCAGCACAGGCAGCCAGGCCACGGCCAAGGCCACGTGACGAAGGAACGGGGCCTTAGGCCATCGGGGGGTTCCGGGGGGTCGCTCCCCCGGGCTAACACGGCGCAGGTCACGTCGGCCCGCTGACCACCGGCGGCTCGTCCTCGTCCACCGGCATCCGGGGCAGGAAGATCGCGAACACCGCGGGGCGCGGCCGGACCAGCACCACCTGGCCGCCCTCCGCGGCGGCGATGCTGCGTGCCAGGGCAAGGCCGAGCCCGGTGCCGCCCGGCTTGCTGCTGACGTTGCGCTCGAAGATCTGCGGCACCAGGTCGGCGGGCACCCCCCGGCCGGAGTCCCTGACCTCGATCACCACCGACTTGGGGGTGAGCGAGGTGCGGATCCCCACCGTCCCCGCCCCGTGCACCAGCGCGTTGTCCAGCAGCGTGGCGATCAACTGGGAGAGCGTGCCCGGGGTGATGTGCGCGGTGAGGTTCTTCTCACCGGTCACCTCCAGCTTGCGGTTCCTGCGCCGGAATGCCGGGTCCCACTCGACCACCTGCTGGGCCACGACGTCGTCCACCGACACCCGGGCCGGCCTGCGCACCGTGGACCGGCTGGTGCGGCCGAGCAACTGGCTGACCACGTCGGTGAGCCGCTCCGTGGCCAGCAGCGCGGCCACCCCCTCCTCCCGCACCACGTCGGGCTCCTCGGCGGCGGCGAGCATCTCCTCCAGCCGCATGGACAGCGCGGTCAGCGGGGTGCGGAGCTGATGGGAGGCGTCCGCGGCGAACTGGCGCTCGGCGGCGAGCAGCTCCCCGATCCGCTGCGCGGACCCGTCAAGCCCTTCGGCCACCCGGTCAAGTTCCGGTATGCCGTACGTGTGCCCGAGCGGGCTCGCGTCCCCCGAGCCGAGCCGGTCGGCCGCGGCCGCGAGTTCCTGCAGCGGCCGGGTCAGCCGCCTGGTCTGGAACATCGCCAGCGCCACGGCGACCGCCAGGGCGAGCCCGGCGAGCGCGGCGACGAGGGCCAGCTTCCCGTCCGCGTCCTCGACCGACCTGCTCGCCTCCACGGTCACCCGGAAATCGCTGGTCTGTGCGCGGCCGATGACCGCGCTCCCGCGGGGTGGCAGCGGGCCGGTCTGGAACTGGCCCCCGTTCCCGGTGATATTGACGTAGCGGTCCGGCAGCGATCTGGCCGCGTCTTCCGCGTCCTGGAGGCCAGCGGTCACGCCCGAGCGGACCCGGCTCTGCAGGATCCGGGCGACCGTGGTCGCGTCCCGCTGGACCTGGTCCTGGGCGGTGGTGACCTGGAGCTGGCGCAGCACAAAGGCCAGCGGCACGCCGAACAGCAGGACCGCGGTGATCGCCACCGCCAGGGTCGAGAACAACAGCCGGCGCCGCATGTCAGCCCGCCCTGCTCCGGCCGGGCGTCACACCCGGCTCCGGCGGGGTGTCACGCCAGGCATCGGGCGCCTGCCTAGTCGCCCCGCTCGAACCGGAACCCGACACCGCGCACCGTGGTGATGTAGCGCGGGCTCTGGGCGTCGTCACCGAGCTTGCGGCGCAGCCACGAGATGTGCATGTCGAGGGTCTTGGTGGACCCCCACCACTTGCTGTCCCACACCTCGCGCATGATCTGTTCCCGCGTGACCACCTTGCCGGCCTCGTTCACCAGCACCGACAACAGGTCGAACTCCTTGGTGGTGAGGTCAAGCTCGATGTCGCCGAGCCACGCCCGGCGGGCCTCGGTGTCCACCCGGACGCCCTGGGCCATGCTGGTTTCCGTGCTGCCGCGGCGGAGCAAGGCCCGGACCCGGGCGAGGAACTCCGCGAGGCGGAACGGCTTGGTGACATAGTCGTCCGCGCCGGCGTCGAGCGCCTCCACCTTATCGCTCTCGTTCTCGCGAACAGAGAGCACGATGATCGGAACTTCCGACCAACCGCGAAGGCCTTTGATCACCTCGACGCCGTCGATACCCGGAAGGCCGAGGTCGAGGATCACGACGTCGGGATGCCGGCTTGCTGCGAGCTTGAGCGATTGGGCAATGACCGGATAATCGCGATGGATAACCGGATGTTCCGCCACATCGGCCATGCGCGCGAGGCCGCCCAGGCGCAGCTCGGACTCGCCGGCGCGAATTTCGCTATGCCGGTGAGCGAGCGCGTTGATGTCGATGAGGCGGTCGGGACGCATGACGTCGAGGTCGGCCTCG
>Ga0207665_10000547_pt1 | contig 25334 bp, 17 predicted proteins | sample LARL112metaG_FD_184351 | JGI IMG/M metagenome (GOLD analysis project Ga0207665, IMG submission 184351) | Corn, switchgrass and miscanthus rhizosphere microbial communities from Kellogg Biological Station, Michigan, USA - LAR L11-2 metaG... | ecosystem: Host-associated > Plants > Roots >... | reverse complement strand
GCAAGGCCGAAGGCCGAAATGCCGTAGATGATGCCGAAGTTGATCGCCTTGGCGCGGCGGCGTACTTCAGCCGGCATGTCCTTGACCGGCACGCCGAACATTTCGGACGCAGTCATCGCGTGAATGTCGACACCGTCCTGAAATGCCTTTCGCAACGTCGGGACATTGGCGACTTCGGAGAGCAGCCGCAGTTCGATCTGCGAATAGTCGGCCGAAACGAGTTTCATTCCCGGCGCCGCGACGAAGGCGCGGCGGATCTTGCGTCCGTCTTCGGTGCGGATCGGAATGTTCTGCAGATTGGGTTCGGACGAGGAAAGACGGCCGGTCGATGTTGCCGCAAGCGCGTAGCTCGTGTGCACGCGGTGCGTCTTCGGATTGACGTAGTTCGGCAAAGCCTCGGTGTAAGTCGAGCGCAGCTTCGACACCTGCCGCCAGTCGAGGATGACCTGCGGTAGCTTGTGGCCTTGCTCGGCCAGTTCTTCCAGTGCGCGGGCGCCCGTCGACCACTGTCCGGTCTTCGTCTTGGTGCCGCCAGGTAAACCCATCTGACCGAACAGAATGTCGCCCAGCTGTTTTGGGCTGCCCGGATTGACCTGCGTGCCGGCGATCTTGTTGATGTCGCGCTCGAGCGTTGCCTGCTTCTTGCCGAAGTCATTGGAGAGCTGCGAGAGGACGCCGGGATCGACCGAAATGCCGCGTTCTTCCATGCAAGCCAGCACGCGCGGCATCGGCCGCTCCAGCGTTTCGTAAACGCGGGTCACTTTCTCGGCGACCATGCGCGCCTTCAAAGCCTGCCAGAGGCGAAGAATGAGATCCGCATCTTCGGCCGCATAGCCTGCAGTGCGGGGAATCGGCGTCGCTTCCTGAGTGAACAGCGCCTTTTCCCGGTTTTTGGCGTCGTTGAAGCGGGAAGGGCTGCGGCCGAAATAGCGCGTCGCGACGCTGTCGAGATCGTGCGAACCCTTGCCGGCATCGAGGACATACGACATCAGCATCGTATCGTCGGTCGTTCCGAGACGGACACCGCGGCAGGCAAGAACGAGCCAGTCGCGTTTTACGTCGTGGCCGACTTTGATGATGCTTTGGTCTTCGAAAACCGGCTTGAGCGCTTCAAGCGCGTCACGTTCGGAAATCTGCCCGCTGCAAAGTTTGGCCGCGAACAGACCCGAGGTTTCTCCTTCGCTCGCCTCGCGGTGGCCGAGTGGCAAATAGGCCGCTTCATTCGGCGCGACCGCGAGCGCGATGCCGCACAGCGCTGTCTGCATCGGATCAAGACTGGTGGTTTCCGTCTTAATTGCAAAAACGCCCGTGTCGTGAGCGCGTACAATCCAGTGCTTCAGGCGGTCGAGCGTTTCGATCGTTTCGTACTTCGCAGGTTCGATCTTGCTGGTGCGCAGGGCTTCAATTCGTCGTTCGGACAGCGAGATTGGCGTCTGCGCCGAATCCGAAGCCGCGCCGGCCTTGCTCCTGGTGGCGGGGGCAACAAGCGGAAGCTGCCCCTGTCCGCTGGTGCGCCCAGCCTGAACACCGGATGACTTCGGTGCAGGCGAGGTTGCTTGCGCCGCTTCGACCTGGCTCGCGTCGACGCCAGCCTTGTCGGCGACGCGCTGCGTCAGCGTCTTGAAGCCCATCGCCTTGAGGAAAGTGATCAGCTCCTTGTAGTCAGGCTCTCTCACCCCGAGGTTTTCGATCGGCACGTCGAGGGGCACGCGATCATCGAGGGTGACAAGTTTTTTCGACATGCGCGCCGCCTCGGCATTGTCGATAAGAGCCTGGCGGCGCTTATCCTGCTTGATCTCGGTTGCCCGCTTGAGCAGCGTTTCAAGGTCGCCGTACTCGCCGATCAGCTGGGCGGCGGTTTTTACGCCGATGCCCGGCACGCCAGGCACGTTGTCGGTTGAATCGCCGATCAGCGCCTGAACCTCGATCACCTTCGCCGGCGGTACACCGAATTTTTCGATGACTTCCGGAACGCCGATGCGCACGTCCTTCATCGTGTCGTACATGACCACGCACTCGTTCACGAGCTGCATGAGGTCCTTGTCGGACGAAACGATGGTGGCGGTTGCGCCGGCTTCGCATGCGATACGCGCATACGTTGCGATCAGATCGTCAGCCTCGTACCCGGCCTGCTCGAGGCAGGGGATCTCGAAGGCATTCACCGCATAGCGGATCAGCGGAAACTGGGGAATGAGGTCGTCAGGAGGAGGCGGTCGGTGCGCCTTGTACTCCTTGTACATCTCCGTGCGGAAGGTCTTTTCCGATTTGTCGAAGATCACCGCGAGATGGGTCGGCCGCTCATCCGGCTTCATCTCCATGAGCAGCTTCCACAGCATGCTGCAGAAACCGTAGACCGCGTTGACATGCGTACCGTCGGCGGTGCGCGGCTCGAACCTGATCGCATGGTAAGCGCGGAAGATGTAACCGGAACCGTCCACAAGGAATACGTGATCGCCCTTTTTTACGGCACGGGACGCCGTTGGCGGGGCTGAGGCTGGTGCGGCCGTTTTTGTTTTGGGGCTCGATTTTGCGGGGGCTGGCATGTGCGGAATGTGGGCCCGCAGGCCGCGTTAATCAATCGGCCAGAATCTCCGGTCACAGAAAATGCACAGAAGCTGTCGCCTCTCGCCACTCGCGATCGCGTCTGCTATGCAGGCCGCGGTCCGGCTTTGACCGATGCGGTTTGCCACCTCCATGATGGATCTTAAATGCGCGTTGCCATGATCGGCACCGGCTATGTCGGCCTCGTTTCCGGTGCGTGCTTTGCAGACTTCGGCCATGAGGTCGTCTGCGTTGACAAGGACAAGGCAAAGATCGCGGCGCTGACCCGCGGCGAAGTGCCGATCTATGAGCCCGGCCTCAATGACCTGGTCGCCAGCAATGCGCGCGCCGGCAGGCTGAAATTCACGACGGAACTGCCTGGCGCGGTTGCCGCAGCCGATGCGGTCTTCATTGCGGTTGGTACGCCCTCACGCCGCGGCGACGGTTTCGCCGACCTGAGCTTCGTTCACGAGGCCGCACGGGAGATCGCGCGCGCGCTCGACGGCTTCACGGTCGTGATCACCAAATCGACCGTGCCGGTCGGTACCGGCGACGAGGTGGAACGCATTATCCGCGAGACACGGTCCGATGCCGACTGCGCGGTCGTCTCGAATCCGGAATTCCTCCGCGAAGGCGCGGCCATTCAGGATTTCAAGCATCCCGACCGTATCGTCATCGGCACGCCCGACACGCGCGCGCGTGAGGTCATGAGCGAGTTGTACAGGCCGCTCTATCTCAACCGTTCGCCGATACTCTTCACCGACCGGCGCACGGCCGAGCTCATCAAGTACGCGGCCAACGCTTTCCTCGCCACCAAGATCACCTTCATCAACGAGATTGCCGATCTCGCCGAGAAAGTGGGTGCCGACGTTCAGGAAATCGCGCGCGGGATCGGGTTAGACAACCGGATCGGGTCGAAGTTTCTGCACGCCGGCCCCGGCTATGGCGGCTCGTGCTTTCCCAAAGACACGGTCGCGCTGATCAAGACGGCGCAGGACCATGCCGCTCCGCTGCGCATCGTCGAGGCCGTGGCAGCCGTCAACGACGCGCGCAAGCGCGCGATGGCGCGCAAGGTTTCGGCTGCGCTCGGTGGCGAACTGCGCGGAAAAACGATCGCCATCCTCGGCCTCACATTCAAACCGAACACCGACGACATGCGCGAGGCGCCATCGATCCCGCTGATCACGGCGTTGCAGGACCTGGGCGCGAAGGTGCGCGTCTACGATCCGATCGGCATGGAGCAGGCCAAAGGCCTCATCGGCAACATCACGTTCTGCAATGACTCCTATTCCTGCGCCGAGGGTGCTTCGGCGCTGGTGATCGTCACCGAGTGGGAACAATTCCGCGCGCTGGATTTCGGCCGGCTGAAGGGGCTGATGGCGCAGCCCGTGCTGGTTGATCTGCGCAACGTCTACCGGCCGGATGAAATTGCCCGCCACGGCTTTGTCTATGAGAGCATCGGACGGCCGCGGAAATGATGTCTGCCAGCCTCGCCTTTGCTAGAAGTTGTCGTCCCCCGCGCGAGCGGGGGACCCGGTAATCATCCACATCGCGTTTCTTGCTTCCGCGGTTACCGATTCATCCGGCACTCCGGATGATGACGACGAAGATCATGCGAACTTTCGATACATCTCTGCCAATCGACGTCGCGCTGCCGCAGCTCACCGCGGCGCTCGCGCGCAACGATGCCGCCGTGCTGGTCGCTCCACCAGGCGCCGGCAAGACGACGCGCGTGCCGCTGGTGCTGCTCGACGAGCCGTGGGCGAAAGACAGGAAAATTCTGGTGCTGGAGCCGCGCCGGCTTGCGGCCCGCGCTGCCGCCGCGCGTATGGCGTCGACCTTGCGCGAACAGGTCGGCGACACCGTCGGTCTTCGCGTGCGGTTCGATTCGAAGGTGACAAAACGCACGCGCATCGAGATCGTCACTGAAGGCGTGTTCACGCGGCTTGTTCTCGACGATCCTTCCCTCGATGGCATTGCCGCCGTGCTGTTCGACGAATTCCACGAGCGGTCGCTCGATGCCGATCTTGGATTGGCGCTGGCGCGCGACGCGCAGCTCGGCCTGCGCCCGGATCTCAAGCTGCTGGTGATGTCGGCAACGCTCGATGGTGCGCGGGTTGCGGCGCTGCTCGGCAATGCGCCGGTGGTCGAAAGCGAAGGACGCGCCTTTCCGGTGGAGACACGTTATCTGGGGCGCGATCAACGCGCGCCGATTGAACGTCAGGTGGCCGATGCGGTCGAGCGCGCGCTGCGGGCCGAAAGCGGTTCGGCCCTGGTGTTTCTGCCGGGTGCCGGCGAGATCCGCCGCACCGAGGAGCTTTTGAAAGAGCGCGTGCGCGACGCGGCCATCGACATCGTCGGTCTTTTCGGTGCGCTTGATGCGCGCGAGCAGGATCGCGCGATTTCGCCGTCGCCGGCGGGGCGACGCAAGGTCGTGCTGGCAACCTCGATTGCCGAAACCTCGATCACCATCGAAGGCGTGCGCGTTGTCATCGATAGCGGGCTCGCGCGCGTGCCGCGCTACGAGCCTGACGTCGGCCTGACGCGACTGGAAACCGTGCGCGTCTCGCGGGCGGCCGCAGATCAGCGGCGCGGCCGCGCCGGCCGTACCGAGCCGGGCATCTGTTACCGGCTCTGGGACGAACCGCAGACCGGATCGCTTGAGGCCTATACGCGGCCGGAAATATTGTCCGCCGACCTGTCGTCGTTCGCGCTCGATCTCGCCCAATGGGGGACGACCGATACAAGCCAGCTCGCATTCCTCGATGCGCCGCCGCAGGCCGCGATGAATGAGGCCAGGACCCTGCTCGGCGAGATCGGCGCCATCGACGATAACGGCCGCATCACCGAGGAGGGCCGCAAACTCCGCGCTTTGCCGCTGCCGCCGCGGCTCGCGCGCATGGTCGTCGATGCGGCGGCGCAAGGCGCGGGCGAGATGGCCGCTGCGATCGCCGCAGTCCTTACCGAGCGCGGTCTTGGCGGCAATGATGTCGATCTCGGCCATCGTCTCGAAAACTTCCGGCGCGATCGCTCGCGACGCGCCGAAGATGCGCGGGCGATGGTGCGCCGCTGGGCCGCGACGGCCGGCAACAGGAACAAAGACAACCCACAGTCTCCCGGGGCGCTGCTCGCGCTCGCCTATCCCGATCGCGTCGCCAGAAATCGCGGCGGCAGTGGTGGTGCGTTTCTGCTCGCCAATGGCCGCGGCGGCATGATCGACCCCGCGTCGTCGCTTGCGCGCGAAACGTATCTCGTCGTCGCCGAGCTTGCGGGCGCGGCGGCATCCGGCCGCATCGTCCTGGCGGCGCCCATCACGCTCGAGGAGATCGAACACGATTTTGCCAGCGATATCGAAGACAGCGAGACCGTGACCTTTGACGCGAGTTCCGCCTCACTGCGCGCGCGCCGCACGCGCCGGCTCGGTGCTCTGGTTCTTGCCGAGCAGACGCGGCCGGTCGCGTCTGATTCCGAAAGTGCGCGATTGCTGGCCGAGGGAATTGCGGGGATCGGCGTGCGCAAGCTGCCGTGGAGCAAGGCACAGCTGCAGTTGCGCAATCGCGTGATGTTCCTGCGGCGCGCCGAAGGCGATGAATGGCCTGATCTGTCGGATGACGCATTGTCGCGCACGGCCTCCGAATGGCTGGCGCCGTTCCTCACGGGAAAAACATCACTGCAACAAATCGGCGTCGACGATCTCGCCGCCGCGCTCGATGCCGTGTTGCCCTGGACTTTGCGAAAGCGGCTCGATGCCGAGGCGCCGACACATTTTGCCGCTCCATCCGGCTCGCAGGTGCCAATCGATTACGAGGCTGAAGAAGGGCCGAAGCTTTCCATCCGCGTGCAGGAGCTGTTCGGCCTCGCCGCGCATCCTACAATCGCAGGAGGGCGGGTGCCTCTGCTGATCGAACTGCTGTCGCCGGCGCATCGCCCGGTACAGATGACCCGCGATCTGCCCGGGTTCTGGCGCGGCAGCTACAAAGATGTGCGAACCGACCTGCGTGGCCGTTATCCGAAGCATCCCTGGCCCGACGATCCGCTGACTGCGCCGGCAACGCGACGCGCCAAGCCGCGCGGCCAATAGTTTCAATTGTCGCCAATCGGGTTACCGGTCGGTCACCATTTACAAAAGCGCGCGTGTGGTCAGGTATTCATTAAGCTCACTTTGATCCCCGCATGTCAGTGTGGCCGGCGATCATTGGGCTTTGCCATGCGTCAGCTCATTTTCTTTGCCGTCGCCTTGGTTGTCGTCGGCAGCTATATGGCCCGGTTTGCCGACCGCGCGGTCGAGGCGCGTCCCGAACCTCAGGCCGCGGTTCTCGAACCGGCCAACGATCTGCGTGAACCGACCACGTCCGGTCGCAGCCTGATGCTTGAAAGCGATCGTCAGGGTCATTTCCAGGTCGAGGCGCGGGTCGAAGGCCGCTTTGTCGACTTCGTTGTCGATACCGGTGCGTCACTTGTCGTGCTGCGTGAGTCATCCGCCGCGCTCGCAGGTATTCGTCCGCAGCCGCGCGATTACACGGCTACGGCCGTCACCGCCAACGGCAGGATAAAAGCAGCACCCGCCAGGATCGACCGCATCGAAGTTGGCGGTATCACGGTCTATGACGTGCCGGCGATGGTTTTGCCGGACGAGGTCTTGTCGAAAAACCTGCTCGGCGTCTCGTTTCTGTCGCGGCTGCGGCGTTACGAATACGCCAACGGTCGCCTGCTGCTCGAACAATAATCCGTACCCTCAAAATCGATGGCGGAGCGCTTTCCGCGCCTCCGGCGTTAGGGTATGGATTTGCGCCCTTTAGCCTGAGGATCTGATGTTTCCGACACCAAAAACCGCGCTCACGCCAAATACATATGCCTATGAATCCTCGCCGTTGGTGAAGCCGACCGGCTTCCGTGAATACGACGCGCGCTGGTTGCTGGAAAAAGAAATCAACCTGATGGGCGTTCAGGCCCTCGGTCTCGGCCTCGGCACCCTTATTCACGAACTCAACGTCAAACCCGAAATCGTCACCGGGCACGATTTTCGCAGCTATTCGTCGGCGGTGAAAATGGCGCTCATCTCCGGCCTCATGGCGTCAGGCTGCAAGGTTCACGACATCGGCCTTGTCATCACGCCGATGGCCTATTTCGCCCAGTTCGAACTCAACGTGCCCTGCGTTGCGATGGTCACGGCATCGCACAACGACAACGGCTGGACCGGCGTGAAGATGGGGGCCAATCGGCCGCTGACCTTCGGGCCTGTCGAAATGAAACGGCTCAAGGAAATCGTCATGGCGGCGAAGTTCGATTTCCGACCAGGCGGTAGCTACGAGTTCGTGGAGAACTTTCCCGAACGCTATATCGCCGACCTGACCAAGCGGCCGAAGCTCAAGCGCAAGCTCAAGGTCGTTGCCGCGTGCGGCAACGGCACGGCCGGCGCCTTCGCACCGAGAATTCTCCAGGCGATAGGTTGCGAGGTCGTGCCGCTCGACTGCAATCTCGATCACACGTTTCCACGCTACAATCCGAACACCGAAGACATGAAGATGCTGCACGCGATGCGCGATGCGGTCCTCGTCAACCGGGCCGACGTCGCGCTCGGCTTCGATGGCGATGGTGACCGCTGCGGCGTGGTGGACAACGAGGGTGAGGAAATCTTCGCCGACAAGGTTGGCGTCATGCTGGCGCGGGACATGTCGACGATGCACCGGAACACGACGTTCGTTGTGGACGTGAAGTCGACCGGCCTGTTTCTCACTGATCCGGTGCTGAAGGCCAACGGCGTGAAGGTCGATTACTGGAAGACCGGTCATTCCTACATCAAGCGCCGCGTCAACGAGCTTGGCGCCATTGCAGGCTTCGAGAAATCCGGCCACTTCTTTTTCAACAAACCGTTCGGACGCGGTTACGACGACGGCATGATTTTCGCTCTCGCGGTGTGCGACATGCTCGACCGCAATCCGGACAAGAGCATGGCCGACTTGCGCAAGGCGCTGCCGAAAACCTGGGGCTCACCGACGATGTCACCGCATTGCGACGACGAGAAGAAATATGCGGTGGTGGACGCGGTGGTGAAACACTTCGAAAGCGCCAGGACGGACGGAAAGAAAGTCGCCGGCCAGCCGATCCGCGAACTGGTCACCGTGAACGGTGTGCGTGTCACTGTCGAGGATGGCACCTGGGGCCTGGTCCGGGCGTCGTCCAACAAGCCGGAGCTCGTGGTCGTGGTCGAGAGCCCGGTATCAGAGCAGCGGATGCGGGACATGTTTCAGGCCGTCGATGGTGTGCTGCGTACGCATCCGGAAGTGGGCGCCTATAATCAGACGATTTGATTGTCCGAGACGCCATGCACATCGCCATCCTCGGTGCCGGCCCTGCAGGACTTTACCTTGCCTATCTGATCAAGCGGCGCAGCCCGGAAACGGCGGTCACCCTCATCGAGCAGAATCCGGCCGATGCCACCTTCGGCTTCGGCGTGGTGTTCTCGGATCGCGCGCTGGAATTCCTGCGCGAAGACGATGAAGCGACCTATTCGGCGATAACGCCGCATATGGAATCGTGGAGCGACATCACGATTGTCCATCGCGGCGAACGGGTGACGATCGACGGGGTCGGCTTTTCCGCCATCGGACGCCTCAAGCTGTTGCAGTTGCTGCAGGCTCGAGCCCGATCCGTCGGTGTCGAGCCTTCCTACCAACGCGCGGTGAAAAGCCTCGGCGAACTGGGCAACGTGGACCTTGTTGTCGGCGCCGATGGTGTGAATTCGCTGGTGCGCCGTAGCAACGAAAATCGCTTCGGCGCCAGCGTGCGCCTTCTTACCAACCGCTTTGCCTGGTTCGGCACGGACAAGCGCTTTGAGACGCTGACCCAGACATTCAGCGAAACCAAAGCCGGCTCGTTCAACGCGCATCACTATCGGTATTCGCCGGACCTCAGCACGTTCATCGTGGAAGTCGATCAGTCGACTTTCGCGCGTGCGGGCTTCGCGCAGATGGGCGAGGCCGAAACGCGGGCATTCTGTGAGCATGTATTTGCGCAAACGCTGGACGGCCACCGGCTGATCTCGAACAATTCGATCTGGCGGCAATTCCCGATCGTGCACAACGAACATTGGTCAGTCGACAACTGCGTCCTTGTCGGTGACGCGCTGCACACGGCACATTTCTCGATCGGCTCGGGCACGCGCCTCGCAATGGAAGATGCGATTGCCCTCGACAGGGCGCTCGCGCATTCGGGCAACGTCGGTGCCGCGCTCGTTGCGTATGAGGCCGCGCGGCGGCCCACGCTCGAGAAGCTGGTGTCGGGAGCCAATGGCAGCGCCACCTGGTACGAGCACTTCGCCGAGCACATGCGGTTTGCGCCGGTCGATTTCGCAATGAGTTACATCACGCGCTCCGGTCGCGTGGACATCGAGCGGTTGCGAAAACTGTCCCCACGCTTCGTCGCGCAATTCGAGCGCGATCGCGCCACAGGTTAAGAATTAATAAAAGCTTGCAACGGTATAACGTCCCTTCGGTCGGGCGGGGGGTCGGCTTGAACATCGGCTTGCAGCACAGCTGGCAGATGTACGCCATGGCGGTCATCGTGGGCTTCGTCACGGTGATGGTCATGCGCTGGTGGCGTTACCGGCGCGCCGGCAGCGGCGGCGACAGTTCCCTGCTGTCATTGGTTATCAACAATATGACGCAGGGCGTCATTTTGTTCGATGCGCACGAGCGCATTCTGGTCTGCAACGATCGCTACATCGAGATGTATGGCCTGTCGCCTGATGTCATCAAACCCGGATGCACATTGCTGGGGCTGATCGAGCACCGGATAACGACCGGCAGTTTGAACATTGATCCGGAAAAATATCGTTCCGAAATTCTCAGCGCGGTGCAGCAAGACCGGTCGATGAACCGCATCGTCGAGACGCCGAACGGCCGGGCCATTCTGGTTGTCAACCGCTCGATCAAAGGCGGCGAGTTCTGGATCGGGACGCATGATGACATTACCGATCGTATCCATGCCGAGCGAAAGAGTGCGGCGCTGTCCGAGCAGGAGCGCCGTCGCGTCGAGATTGAAACGGAGATTCGTGCATTTCGCGCTGATGCCGCGGCCGTGCTGGAGACGGTGACACAGAGCACCGCGGCACTGAAGTCGATCGCGGTCGCACTGTCGAACTCCTCCGGTCGCACATCCGAGCGAACCGCCGGTGCGGTCGATACATCGAACGAGGCTTCCGGCAACATGACCGCTGCCGCTGGTGCGGCCGAAGAGCTGATCGCCTCTATCGGAGAAATAAGCCGCCAGATCGGTCAGGCAGCCGAGGTCGCTTCGCACTCGGTTGCCGAAGCGCAAACGACCAACGAACACATGACGCGGCTTGCCGACACCGTCCAGCACATCGGCGAAGTCGTCAGCTTGATCCGCAGCATCGCCGGGCAGACGAACCTGCTTGCACTCAATGCGACGATCGAAGCGGCGCGGGCAGGCGAAGCGGGGCGCGGCTTTGCCGTGGTCGCTTCAGAAGTGAAATCGCTTGCGGTGCAGACGGCGAAGGCGACCGAGCAGATCGCCACCCAGATCGAGGCGGTGCAAAGCTCGACCCGCGTCACCGCCGATGCCATCCGCCGCAACACCGAGCGTATGCGCGAGATCGACGGCTACACGTCGGCTGTTGCCCTGTCATTGCAGCAGCAGGACAATGCAACCGATGAAATCTCGCATAACGTGGCGAGCGCAGCGCACGGCGCGAAGGGATTGGTCGGTGTGCTCGACGAGGTGACCAAGGCGGTCGGCGAAACGCGCAGTGCGGCCGGCCAGGTGCTCGAAGCTTCGGAAACTGTCGAAGCCGCAGCGTCCAGGCTGCAGCGGGGCATCGAAGGATTTCTCGGCCGCGTCGCGGTCTGATCGGCCTCGCGCTAGTCCTTCTCTTTCTCTTCCTTGAACGTTTCGCGGTACGGGTGGGCGGGATAGACCCCGAGCACCGTCAATTCCTTGGAAAAGAAGGCAAGCTCCTCAAGCGCGAACACGAGCGCGCGGTCGTCGGGATGGCCCTCGACGTCCGCGTAGAATTGCGTGGCGAAGAAATTGCCGCCAACCATGTAGCTCTCGAGCTTTGTCATGTTCACGCTATTGGTCGCGAAGCCGCCGAGCGCCTTGTAGAGTGCGGCCGGTACGTTGCGCACCCTGAAGACGAATGTCGTGACGACCTTGCCCTTACCGGGCTGTGCCCATTTTTTCTCCCGCGACAGGACGATAAAGCGTGTCGTCGAATGCGATTCGTCTTCGACATTCTCTTTCAGGATGTCGAGGCCGTAGATTTCTGATGCGAGCCTTGATGCGATCGCGGACCGAGTGAGGTCCTTGGCTTCGGCAACCTCGCGGGCCGATCCGGCGGTGTCGGCGGCAACGACCGGTTTGAGCTTCAGCTCGCGGATGACGTTGCGGCACTGGCCCAGCGCCATCACATGGCTCTGGACGGTCTTGATGGTTTTCAGGCTCGCGCCTTTTGGCGCCATCAGCTGGTTTCGGATCGGGAGAAACCATTCGGCAATGATGTGCAGGCCGGAGGTCGGCATCAGATGATGGATGTCGGCGACACGTCCGGCGACCGAGTTCTCGATCGGGATCATGCCGAGGTCGACGTCGCCGGCAAGCAACGCAGAAAAGCAATCCTCGAAGGTCGGGCAGGGGATCGGTTCGTGATCCGGATAGGCCTCGCGGCAGGCAATGTGTGAATTTGCCCCCGGCTCGCCCTGGAAAATGATCTTCTTTTTCGCCATTTACTTTTTTGCCAGTTACTTCTTTGCCATGCCCATTGCCTCGACGGCGTTTCCGTACGCAGACCTTCGGCCGTAAGTCAACCGCCGAGCAGCTTGCGCGCCTTTTCCAGATCTTCCGGTGTGTCGACCCCTAACGGCACGCTGTTAACGACCATGACATCGATGCGCATGCCGGCATCGAGCGCCCGCAGCTGTTCGAGTCTTTCGCGCTGCTCGTTGGCCGATGGCGGCAGTCCGACAAAGCGCTCGAGCGACGGACGGCGGTACGCATAAAGCCCGATGTGATGATAGTGCGGTCCATTGCCGGTCGCGTCCGCGCGCGTGAATTTTTTCGCCTGCAGATGGCCGGGCCCGACCTGCGGCCCTGTAACCTTGACGACATTCGGGTTGGTTCGTTCGGCAGGATTGGTGATGACAGCGGCGAGCGTCGAGATGTCGACGTCTTCGCCGGCGAGCGGCCTGAGCGCGGCGCGGATGTCGGCGGGTTCGATGGTGGGCAGGTCGCCCTGCACGTTGACGATGACATCGATGTTGTGTTCGGGATCGACCGCCTCGAGCGCTTCGTAGATGCGATCCGAACCGGAGACGTGATCGCTGCGCGTCATCACCGCGCGGCCGCCGGCTTTTTCCACCGCCGCAGCGACGGCTTCCGAATCGGTGGCCACGACCACCTCGCCGATGGCGGCGGCGTGAGCACGTCGAAGCACATGCACGATCATCGGCACGCCATTGATCTCGGCCAGCGGTTTGCCGGGCAGGCGCGTGGAGGCAAGGCGTGCGGGAATGAGGACGAGGGCGTCTGGCATCGGAATTGCCGGGAAAACCGGCCGCATGACGGGTGTCGAGAATGCCGCAGGGGCTTATACGGGTTGCCATGGGTCAGGCAAACCGGTATCTCATCGCCGCCGCCTGAAACGGCGGTAGTCGCCCCACCGTCACGCCCCGCCTCGGGAGCCGTCTTTCGATGAATTCCTTCGAACTCAACAAAGTCCTCGGTGCCATCCTCGGCACCTGCCTCGTTTTGCTCGCGCTGAATATCGCCGCTGGGGCTGTTTTTGCCCCGCAGAAGCCGGCAAAGCCGGGCTTTGATATCGCGGTCAAGGAAGGCGGTGGAGAGCAGGGTGCCGCTGCCGCCAAGGAGCCCGATCAGCCGATCGAGACGCTGCTTGCGAAGGCCTCGGTGGAAAAAGGTCAGTCGGCGGCCAAGCAATGCCAGGCCTGCCATACCTTCGAGAAGGGCGGGCCTAACCGTGTTGGGCCAAATCTTTGGAATATCGTCGGCAGCCCGCGCGGCGAAGCCCGCGGCGGATTCAATTTCTCGGCAGCGATGAAGAGCAAGGGCGGCAACTGGACATTCGACGAGCTCAACAAGTTCCTGGCCAATCCACGCGGCTACATCCCCGGGACGAACATGACATTCGCCGGATTTTCGAAGGCGGATCAGCGTGCCGACGTCATCGATTATCTGCACACTTTGTCCGACAACCCGTTGCCGCTGCCCAAGGCGGCAGAGGGCGGTGCGCCGCCCGCTGGTGGCGAGCCAGCCAAGAAATAGGCATTACGAATGTTTAACCGGCCGGGCCTTTGCCCGGCCGCTTTGTTCTTGCGCGACCTTTTGGCACGGAAACGTGGGCAGTCGGTCCACCGCTGGCGGGGGACCGGAAAAGCGACATAATTACCGGCGACCGCATAGCGAAAGCGGTAGCGGAGTGTTTGCATGAAATTCAGTCGTCGGTCCGTCTTGCGCGCCACAGCGTCGACATTCGTTGCGCCGGTTTTCGGCGCGCTTGGCGCAGCTTTGCCGCAAGCCTCGGCGCTCGCGCAAACCCAGCCGCAGATCTGGCGTCACGCGTTGTCTCTGTTCGGCGACATCAAATATCCGGAAGGGTTCAAAAATTTCGATTACGTCAACCCGAAAGCGCCGCAGGGCGGCCTCGTGCGCCAGAGCGCATTCGGCACGTTCGACAACTTCAACATGGTGGTGTCCGGCGTGAAGGGCAGCATCGCCGCCGGCACCGAGCTTTTCACCGAGACGCTGACCACGCCGTCGCTGGACGAGGTGTCGACCGAATATGGACTGCTGGCCGAGGCCGTCAGCTATCCCGAGGACCATTCGAACGTCACGTACCGTCTGCGCGCCAATGCACGCTGGCATGACGGAAAGCCGATCACGGCCGATGACGTTCTTTTTTCATTCGACGCGTTGAAAAAGAACAGTCCGTTCTACGGCGCCTACTACCGGCACGTCGTGAACGTCGAGAAGGTCGGCGAGCGCGAAATCAAGTTCACCTTCGACGGGCCAGGCAACCGCGAGCTGCCGCAGATCGTCGGCCAGTTGCCGGTGATGCCGAAGCACTGGTGGGAAGGCACCGACAAATCCGGCCGCAAGCGTGACATCACGGCGACGACGCTCGAACCGCCGCTCGGCTCCGGACCGTATCGTCTGAAGGAGTTCGCGCCCGGTCGCACGCTGGTCTACGAAAAATTCGACGACTATTGGGGCAAGGACCTCAACGTCATCATCGGCACGCGCAACTTCCAGACCCTGCGCTACGAGTACTTCCGCGACTCGACCGTCGCACTCGAGGCATTCAAGGGCGACCAGATCGACTGGCGCGTCGAGAACAGCGCCAAGGACTGGGCGACTGCGTATGATTTTCCGGCCGTGCGGGAAAAGCGGGTCATTCGCGAGGAATTTCCCATCCGCAACATCGGCATCATGCAGTCTTTCGCCTTCAATATTCGTCGCGACAAGTTCAAGGATCCGCGCGTTCGCCGCGCCTTCAACTTCGCGTTCGATTTCGAGGAGATGAACCGCCAGCTCTTTTCCGATCAGTACAAGCGAATTGGCAGCTATTTCGAAGGTTCGGAGCTTGCCGCGACCGGCGTGCCCTCGGGCAAGGAACTGGAGATTCTCGAAAGCGTGCGCGACAAGGTGCCGGCTGAACTTTTCACCAAGCCGTACACGAACCCGGTCGGCGGCAATCCCCAGGCGGTGCGCAACAATTTGCGGGAAGCGCTGGCGCTATTCCACCAGGCTGGATACGAAATTCGCGACACCAAACTGGTTGATGCAAAGACGGGCGAACAGTTTGGCGTCGAGTTTCTTGTCGACGATGGTGCGGCACAGCGTTTCGTCCTGTTCTACAAACCGTCGCTTGAGCGCACAGGCATGAAAGTGGATGTGCGCGTAGTCGACGCGGCGCAGTACGAAAACCGCCTGCGACAATGGGACTTCGATATCGTCGTCGCGTCGTGGGCGCAGTCTCTCTCGCCCGGCAATGAGCAGCGCGGTTTCTGGAGTTCGCAGGCTGCCGACCAACCGGGCTCACGCAATCTGGTGGGCATCAAGAATCCGGCGATCGACGAACTGATCGAGCGCGTGATTTTCAGCAAAGATCGTGCCGAACTCGTCGCCGCCACCCAGGCGCTGGACCGGGTTCTGTTGTGGAATTTCTACGTGGTGCCGCAATGGACGTACCCCTATGCGCGCACTGCGCGCTGGGATCGTTTCGCTCGCCCTGAGACAATGCCGAAATACGGTCGCTCGGCTTTCCCCACCGTGTGGTGGTGGGACGCGGAACGGGCCGCCAAAGTGCCACAACGGTCGTAGTCAATGTCTCTCAGTCGCCGCCGTGCTTTGGGACTTTTGGCCGGTGTGGCCGCGGCCGGCGTCGGCAACCGCGTCATTCCCGTCTTGGCCGAGACTGCCGACCGCCACGGCATGTCGGCGTTCGGCGACCTCAACTACCCGGCGGATTTTCCGTACTTCGATTACGTCAATCCGAAAGCGCCGAAAGGCGGCGTGTTCTCGCAGATCGGGCCGAACCGCCAGTTCAATCAATCGTTCCAGACCTTCAATTCGCTCAACAGCTACATTCTCAAAGGCGACGCCGCGCAGGGCATGGAGCTTACCTTCGCGACGCTGATGGTTCGCTCGGGTGACGAGCCCGACGCCATGTATGGCCTCGCGGCACGCAGCGTCCGCGTTTCCGATGACGGCCTCACGTATACTTTCACCTTGCGTCCGGAAGTGAAATTCCACGACGGCACGCCGCTGACGGCACACGATGTCGTCTGGTCGCTGGTCACGCTGAAAGACAAGGGTCACCCGATCATTACCCAGCAGTTGCGCGACTTCACGGGCGCGGAGGCCACCGACGATCGCACCATCGTCGCGCGGTTTGCGGAAAACCGCGCCCGTGACGTGCCGCTGTTCGTTGCCGGGTTGCCGATCTTTTCACGCGCCTACTACTCGAAGAAGTCTTTCGATGAATCGACTCTCGACATTCCACTTGGCGGTGGCGCCTACAAGGTCGGCCGCTTTCAGGTCGGACATTTCATCGAGTTCGAGCGCGTGAAAGACTGGTGGGGCGCGGATCTTCCGGTTTCGCGCGGACAGAACAATTTCGACGTGCTGCGGTTTGAATATTATCGGGATCGTGAGGTTGGTTTCGAGGGTTTCACGGCGAAGAATTATCTGTTCCGCGAGGAGTTCACGTCGCGCTTCTGGGCAACGCGTTATGATTTTCCCGCCTTCAAGGACGGTCGCGTCAAGCGCAACGTTCTCCCAGACGATACGCCTTCCGGCGCGCAAGGCTGGTTCATCAATACGCGACGGGAAAAGTTCAAGGACCGGCGCGTTCGCGAAGCGCTGATCGATGCGTTCGATTTCGAATGGACCAACAAGAACATCATGTACGGTTCCTACGATCGCACGCATTCGGTCTTCCAGAATTCTCCGATGATGGCTCAGGGAAAGCCGGACGCAGCCGAGCTGGCATTGCTCGAGCCGTTCCGCGGAAAGGTGCCCGACGAGGTTTTCGGCGAGCCTTACCTCCCGCCCGTCACCGATGCATCGGGACAGGACCGGCAATGGCTGAGGCGTGGCGCGCAGCTCCTGAGCGATGCCGGATGCGCGCTCAAGAACGGAAAAAGAATTCTTCCGGACGGCAAGCCGATCACGATCGAATTTCTGATCGACGAGCCGACCTTTCAGCCGCACCATCTGCCCTACATCAAGAATCTCGGCGTGTTGGGCATCGATGCGACCTTGCGCATCGTCGATCCGGTCCAATACCGCTCGCGCGTCGACGGGTTCGACTTCGACATAACGGTCGAGCGCTTCGGCTTTTCCTCGACACCAGGCGATTCGCTTCGCACCTTTTTTTCATCCCAGGCGGCGGCAACAAAAGGCTCACAAAACCGGGCTGGCATCGCCGATCCAGCGGTGGACGCACTTATTGACACTATTATTGCTGCCAAGACCCGCGCGGACCTCACGGCCGCCTGCAAGGCGCTTGATCGCGTCATCCGCGCCGGACGATACTGGATCCCGCATTGGTACAAAGCGTCGCACTGGATCGCCTATTGGGATGTATTCGATCGTCCGCCCGCCAAACCCCGCTATTTCCGCGGAATCCCGGAGACATGGTGGTACGATGGCGATAAGTCGGCCAAACTGGAAAAAAAAGGATAAGCGGAACGCTGCGTTTCCGCATCGATCGGGAGCGAGATACTAAGGGGAGCCCATGGCCGCCTATATCATCCGTCGTCTGCTGTTCATGGTGCCGACAATGTTCGGCATCATGCTCGTGGCATTCGTCGTGGTGCAGTTCGCTCCCGGGGGTCCGGTCGAGCAGGTCATAGCCAAGCTCACTGGCTCGGATACCGGCGCAACGTCGCGCATTTCCGGCTCGGCAGGCGGCGACTTCGGTAACCGTGGTCTCGCGCAAGGCGCCTCGCAGGTCGATGCCGCGACTTCGAAATATCGCGGGGCACAAGGCCTCGACCCCGAATTCATCAAGAAACTCGAGACGCAGTTCGGCTTCGACAAACCCGCGCCCGAGCGTTTTGCGCTGATGCTGTGGAACTACCTGCGTTTCGACTTCGGGAAGAGTTATTTCCGCGACGTCAGCGTGCTGCAACTGGTCAAGGAAAAGCTGCCGGTCTCGATGTCGCTCGGCATCTGGATGACCTTGCTGACCTATCTGATTTCAATCCCGCTCGGCATCCGCAAGGCAATGGATGACGGTTCACGCTTCGACATGTGGACCTCGACGGTGATCATTATCGGCTACGCCATTCCCGGGTTTCTGTTCGCCATCCTGCTGATCATCCTGTTCGCCGGCGGCTCGTTCTTCGACTGGTTCCCATTGCGCGGCCTTGTCTCCGAGAACTGGTCGCAATTGCCGTGGTGGCACAAGATTCTCGATTATTTCTGGCATCTGACACTGCCGATCATCGCGATGGCGTTGTCCGCCTTCGCCACGATGACGCTGCTGACCAAGAACTCGTTCCTGGAAGAGATTCGCAAGCAATATGTCCTGACGGCGCGCGCCAAGGGCTGCACGAGAAACCAGGTGCTCTACGGCCACGTCTTCCGCAATGCCATGCTGATCGTCATTGCCGGATTTCCGTCCGCGTTCGTGCACGCCTTCTTCACCGGCTCTCTGCTGATCGAAACCATTTTCTCTCTCGACGGACTGGGACTGCTTGGTTTCGAGAGCGTGCTCAATCGCGATTACCCGGTGGTCTTCGCGACGCTCTACATCTTCTCGCTCATCGGCGTTGTCGTGAATTTGATTTCCGACCTCACCTACACGTGGATCGATCCGCGTATCGACTTCGAGACGCGGGAGGTCTGAGGTGGACGCACGCACCGGCATCAAGCCACCGGAAATTTCAGTCTCCACGATGGGGGTGGAAGCGCCGCCGACCATAAAAGCGATAGCGATTTCGCCGCTCAACAAACGGCGCTGGGAAAATTTCAAAGCCAATCGGCGCGGGTTCTGGGCACTGTGGGTCTTTCTGACGCTTTTCATTGTTTCGCTGTTCGCCGAATTCATCGCCAACGACAAACCCATTTTCATCTGGGTAAACGGGCGCGCGTTCTTCCCGGCAGTCGTCACCTATCCAGACACGGCCTTTGCCAAAGAGCAGGATCCCAACCTGTTCGGTACCGCAGCCGACTTTCGTGACGACTACCTGATGGGACTCATCAAGAACGAAGGCGGCATCATCATCTGGCCGCCAGTACGGTTTTACTACAACACCCAGGTGAGCAAGCCGCCGTCGCCGTTCCCGTCGAAACCGACATGGCTTCTAACGGCAAAGGATTGCGAGTTTGCCGCGACCCACGGGTTTGCCAAATGCGATGAGGTCGAGACGAACTGGCTGGGCACCGACGATGGCGGCCGCGATGTGGTGGCGCGGTTGATCTACGGATTCCGCATCTCGGTCTTGTTCGGGCTGGCGCTCACCATCGTTTCCTCGATCATCGGCGTCGCCGCCGGCGCCGTTCAGGGTTATTTCGGCGGGTGGACCGATCTTTTGTTCCAGCGCTTCATCGAAATCTGGACCTCCATCCCATCGCTTTATTTATTGCTGATCATTTCGTCGGTGCTGGTGCCGGGATTCTTCGTCTTGCTCGGGATACTGCTTTTGTTTTCCTGGGTCTCGCTCGTGGGCCTGGTGCGCGCGGAATTCCTGCGCGGACGAAACTTCGAATACATCCAGGCGGCGCGCGCGCTCGGCGTATCCAACATGGTGATCATCTTCCGTCATCTGCTGCCGAACGCGATGGTGGCGACGATGACGTTCCTGCCATTCATCCTCTCGTCGTCCGTGATGACGCTGACCGCGCTCGACTTCCTCGGTTTCGGCCTGCCGCCCGGTTCGCCCTCGCTCGGTGAACTTCTCTCGCAGGGCAAGGCGAACGTGCAGGCCCCGTGGCTTGGCTTCACAGGTTTCTTCAGCATTGCATTCATGCTGTCGCTGCTGATCTTCATCGGCGAAGCGGTGCGCGATGCGTTCGATCCGAGAAAGACGTTCCGATGAACGCGACAGACCCGATTCTCTCCGTTCGCGATCTGTCGATCGCCTTTGGGCACGGCAGCCGGGAAGTGCTGGCGGTCGATCGCGTCTCATTCGACATCCGCAAGGGCGAGACACTGGCGCTCGTCGGCGAATCCGGCTCGGGAAAGTCGATCACCGCGCTGTCGGTGATGAAACTGTTGCCGTATCCGGCCGCGCATCATCCCTCGGGCTCGATCAAGTTTCAGGGGCGCGAACTGCTCACCATGAAGGAAGAGCAGATCCGCGACGTGCGCGGCAACGACATCGCGATCATCTTCCAGGAGCCGATGACGTCGCTGAACCCGCTGCACACGATCGAAAAGCAGATACGGGAAATATTGGTGTTACACCAAGGGCTTACGGGCACAGTGGCGCGGGCTAAGATCATCGAACTGCTCGGCCAGGTCGGCATTCCCGATCCGGCGGGACGCCTCGGCAGCTATCCGCACCAGCTTTCGGGCGGGCAGCGCCAGCGCGTGATGATTGCGATGGCGCTCGCCAACGAGCCCGACCTGCTGATCGCCGACGAACCCACCACCGCGCTCGACGTGACCGTGCAGGCGCAAATTCTCAAGCTGCTGAAGGACACGCAGACTTCGCTCGGCATGTCGATGCTGTTCATCACGCATGACCTCGGCATCGTCCGCAAGCTCGCCGATCGTGTCTGCGTCATGCAGCGCGGCAAGATCGTCGAGCACGGCGAGGTGGAGCGCGTATTCACCGCGCCGGAACATCCCTACACGCAGGCATTGCTGGCCGCCGAGCCGAAGCCGGATCCGGCGCCGCCATGCCCCGACGCTCCTGTCGTGATCGAGACCAAGGACCTCAAGGTCTGGTTCCCGATCAAGCGCGGCGTGTTGCGCAAGGTTGTCGGTCACATCAAGGCGGTCGACGGCGTCAGCATCGAATTGCGCAAGGGCGAGACGCTCGGCGTCGTCGGTGAATCAGGTTCGGGCAAGACGACGCTCGGCCTTGCCATCCTGCGGCTGATCTCTTCGACCGGTCCGATCGTGTTCATGGGCAATGAAATCGACGGCCTGAAGTTCAAGCAGATGCGTCCGTTCCGCCACAACATGCAGATCGTGTTCCAGGATCCGTATGGCTCGCTGTCGCCGCGCATGTCCGTCTCCGACATCATTGAGGAAGGCCTGTGGGTGCATCATCCCGGGCTGTCACGCGCGGAACGCGAGAAGCGCGTTGTCGACGCGTTGACCGATGTGGGGCTCGATCCGACGACCCGGTTTCGCTATCCGCACGAATTCTCCGGTGGGCAGCGCCAACGCATCGCGGTTGCGCGCGCGCTCGTGCTCGAGCCGACATTCATCGTGCTGGATGAGCCGACCAGCGCGCTCGACATGTTGATCCAGTCGCAGATGGTCGATCTGCTGCGCGATCTGCAGAAACGCCACGACCTCACCTATATGTTCATCTCGCACGATCTTCGGGTCGTGGCCGCGATGGCGAGCCGGCTTCTCGTTATGCGTCACGGCAAAATGGTGGAAGAGGGCGCCGCGGCCGAACTCTTCAAGGCGCCGAAGACCGAGTACACGCGCGCGCTGTTTGCCGCCGCGTTCAAGCTCGAAACCGCACCCGAAGGCGCGGTCGCCCAATAACTTCAGGACACCCGCTTGATTGCGGTGACTTCGCTTCCCGCAGCCTTGATGCGCGCGATTCCTTCCGCGGCCGGCTCGATCGCCACCGCCATGTGATGCGCGTTCGCATGGATGAGGCTCTCGGGGTCGCGCGCGATGGCCACGTGGTCTTTCCAGAAAACGAGATCGCCGCGGCGGAGGCTTGCGAGCGACGACAATTTTCCGAGTGACAATTCCTGCATGTCGCTGTCGCGCGGGCAGGGGACACCAGCCGCCTGCAGCGACACCTGCACGAGACCCGAGCAGTCCACTCCGAGGGACGTCTTGCCGCCCCACAGATAGGGGCTTCCGAGAAACTGTTCGGCCACCGATACAAAGTCGGATCGCTTCGCCTTGATCGGTGCGAGACAGACGTTGGGAATGTGCCAGCCCGACACCGTTACAGCGAACTTTTCGTCTTGCCGGGCGATGGTCAGCTGCGCGCCCATGGGAAGCGCCGCGAGCGGAGGCAGTTTGATGTCCGGACCAGGAAACGCGAATGCGCGCAACACGGCAACTTTGTGGGTTGCCGCGGGGCCGCTCGGTCCAAGCGCGTTGGCCGACAGCCAGCCGACGTAGCCGTCGGTTTCCAGCTGTCCCCAGGCCCAGCCTTCGTCGGTCGTTTCGTAGATCATGACGCGCTCACCGAGCAGCGCTTCGGTGTCGAGGCGTGCATCGTGCGAAGGTGTGCGGCGCAGCGCCGTGTTTGGCTCGATCACCTGGTGACGTTTGCCCTCGACAAAGCGCTTCGCCTCGACCTGGCCCTGCAGATGTTTCGCGGCGATTTCAGGCCGAAACGGATTGCTGCGAGGATCGAGCGCGACCATGGCTCAGGCGTAGCGCTTGCAGAGCATCGCGTATAGCGCACGCGCCGTCTGGCACTCGGCGCCTTCCGGCCGTCCGGGTTTCGCCGCCGGCGTCCAGGCGAAAATATCGAGGTGCACCCAGGATTTAGCGGTGACGAACCGGCGCAGAAACAACGCGGCCGTGATGGCGCCGCCATGGCCACCCGCCCCGACATTGTTGAGGTCAGCGACCTTCGAATCGAGCATGGCCTGATAAGGCCGCCACAGCGGCATGCGCCAGACCGGATCGTTTTCCGTAGTGCCCGCGCGCGCAAGCGTGTCGGCGAGCGCGTCATCGTCGGTGAAGAAGGGAGGAACGTCGGGCCCGAGCGCAACGCGAGCGGCTCCGGTCAGCGTGGCGAAGTCGACGATCATCGCCGGCTTTTCTTCGTCGGCAAGTGTCAGGGCGTCGGCCAGAATGAGCCGTCCTTCCGCATCGGTGTTGCCGATTTCAACCGAAATGCCCCTGCGAGAGGTGTAGACATCGCGCGGACGGAAGCTGGTGCCGGAAATCGCGTTTTCCACCGCCGGAATGATGACGCGAAGCCTGACCTTCAGACGCCGGCCGATGATCATATGAGCGAGCGCCAGCGCCGTTGCCGCTCCCGCCATATCCTTTTTCATGTTGAGCATGCCGCTGTCGGGCTTGATGTCGAGCCCGCCGGTGTCGAAGCAGACACCTTTGCCGACCAACGTGATTTTCGGATCGCCGGGCTTGCCCCAGGTGATATCGATCAATCGTGGCTTTCGCGCCGATCCGGCTCCGACCGCGTTCACCAGCGGAAAGTTCTTCGCGAGGGCATCACCGCTGGTGACCTTTACCTTGGCGCCGTGCCGCCGCGCGAAGGCGCGGCCAGCCGCCTCCAGTTCAGCGGGCCCCATGTCGTTTGACGGCGTGTTGGTGAGATCGCGGCAGAGCGTGACGCCCTCGACGATGCGGCTCAAATCGTCGCCATCGACACCGTCGGGGACCACGAGGTGGATCTTGCGCGTGTCGGTCTTGCGGTAGCGCGTGAACTGGTAAGTGCCGAGCGCAAACGCGAGTGCAGCGAGCCTCGCATCGTGTGGCGCGTTGGCGAAGCGATAGGTGCCGGGCGGCAACAGCACGGACAATTGTCCAGGCCGGAAGCGATCTGTTTCGCTGTCGCCGGGTTTTTCGATCCCGAACAGCGCACCGGCAAGTTTTCCGTCGCCAGCCGGCAGCAGCAGCAGCCGGCCCGCTTTCGCCTCGAAACCGGCGGTCGCGACAAAGGCACGAGCGCGCTCGCCGATCTCCTTCTGGATTGAATCGAGGTTTCCTGAGTGAACAAACCAGATCGGGGTCGCCTGCGTCTTCTTGCCGGCGCTGACGAAAACGGGATGCATGAAAACTCCGCGGCGTCGCGTATCGAGGGCGTGATCAAACCGGAGGAAGATCAAGCGCAACCAAGTCCAGTTTACAAGTTAACCAGTCATTAGGGTTAACGCTTTATTTCTGGGGGTATGTCGCTAAGGACCCGCGCCGCGCATTTAGCCGCTTCCGCCGCCGTGGCAGCCATCCTGGCCGTCACGGTCGGGGGCTGTTCGCTGACCTCACGCGACACAACCGCTTCGGTCGCCGCCCAGACGCCGACCAACGAAGCCGAATGGCGACGCTCGCTCGATGTCTTGGGCGCCAAATATCGCGAGAATCCAAACGACGCCGATACAGCCATCGCCTACGCCCGCGCGCTGCGCGCGACCGACCAGCGCGCGCAGGCGGTCGCCGTCCTCGAGCAGGCTTCAATACGTAATCCACGTTATATGCCGTTGATCGGCGCCTATGGCCGCGCGCTGGCCGACGTCAATCAGTACAAGCAGGCGCTCGAGACGCTGGATCGCGCGCACTCGCCCGATAATCCCGACTGGCGCATTCTCAACGTGCAAGGCGCCGTGCTCGATCAGATGGGCCGCCACAACGAAGCGCAGGCCCATTACGCGGCCGCGCTCAAGATCATACCGGACGAGCCATCGGTGCTGTCGAATCTCGGGTTGTCCTATCTGCTGACCAAGGACCTGGCAAAGGCTGAAGACACCTTACGCCGGGCAGTAGCGCAACCCAACGCGGGCCCCAAGGTGCGCCAGAACCTGGCGCTGGCAGTTGCCTTGCGCGGCCGGTTCGAAGAGGCCGAGAAGATTGCCAGCGCGGACTTGCCTGAGGCTGAAGCTGCCGCCAACGTCAATTATCTGCGACAGATGATGGCGCAGGCGCAACAGCAACAGCAGCCGCAGCAACCGCCGCGCAACCTGAAAAAGGTTGGCCGCGCTACGCCGCCGATGCCCACGCCCGACGCGGGCTCCTGATCGACAATTATTGATGGGATGCGGCCGGTTCGGGCCGTCGCGCCGCTATTGCGGCGGCAATTACTGTAGCGCCAATTACTGCAGTGCCGATTACTGCAGCGCCGATTACTGCAGTGCCATGACCTTGATCGCTGCCGGCCCGAGAATGACGATGAAGAGCACCGGCAGGAAGAACAGGATCATTGGCACGGTGAGCTTCGGCGGCAGGCCGGCGGCTTTCTTTTCCGCTTCCGACATGCGCATGTCGCGGTTTTCCTGCGCCATGACCCGCAGCATGGTTGCGAGCGGCGTGCCGTAGCGCTCCGACTGCTGCAAGGCCATGCAGACGGACTTCACACCATCAAGGTCGGTGCGCTTGGCGAGGTTTTCATACGCCGCGCGTCGATCCGGAA
>Ga0207665_10000544_pt1 | contig 25404 bp, 25 predicted proteins | sample LARL112metaG_FD_184351 | JGI IMG/M metagenome (GOLD analysis project Ga0207665, IMG submission 184351) | Corn, switchgrass and miscanthus rhizosphere microbial communities from Kellogg Biological Station, Michigan, USA - LAR L11-2 metaG... | ecosystem: Host-associated > Plants > Roots >... | reverse complement strand
AGGAGGGCTGAGTGCCTCCTTCCGAGGACGACCGGCGCTGCCCGCGCTGCAGTACCCCGTACGCCGAAGACCAGGAGTACTGCCTCGAGTGCGGCGAGCGGCTGCCCGCCAATCCGGGCCTGAGCGCAAGGCTCGGCGCGCGCTGGCGCCGCCGGGTCGGCTGGTATCCGGGCGACTGGATCTGGCCGACGCTGCTCGCGCTCGTCGTCGCCGTGGTCGCCGGCGTGGCCTCCGCGCTCTGGCTCGCCGACGACTCGAGCTCAGCGGGGAACACGATCGTCCTCACGAACGCCGGCCCGACCACGACCACGTCGGCCGAGACCGCGCCCGAGCCGCCTACCACCGCGACGACCACATCCACGACCGGCACGCGCACAACACCGACAGTGCCGACGCCCAAGCCGAAGGCGACGCTGATCGCGTGGCCGGCCGGACGCGCCGGCTGGACGATCGTCCTCGACTCGGTTCCGGCCACGAACGGCCGCGCCGGGGCGCTCGGCGAGGCGAAGCAGGCCGCGCGCCTCGGGCTGCCGCAGGTGGCCGTGCTCGACTCCGGGCAGTTCTCGAGCCTCCACCCCGGGTATTTCGTCGTCATCACCGGCGTCTACGGCACCGAGGCGGCCGCGCAGAGCCACATCATCGACGCGCACCGCCGCGGCTACCGCGAGCCGTACCCCCGCCGAATCGTTCCCTGACGTTTACCGGCAAGCCAACGGGAAAGCCGACTTTGTAACACGCCCCGGGTTCGTTAGACTCAGGACGCAGCCCAGCGCCCGGACGGGGGTTAACCCCTCATTAACAAAGCTTTGCGGGAGATTAATAGGAGCCGGAGATACTGATCGATGGACGAGCGAACGCAGCAGATCCAGGCCTGTATGTATCAGTACTCACGCGCCATCTACCGGTCGATCAAGGACCTCGTCGACCCGTATGTGACCGTTGAGGAGCGCGCGCAGTACCGGCGCGAGGTGCTGGAGGCCTGCGAACAGACGATGGAGCGGCTCGCCAAGGATCCGCTCTACTTCGCGAAGCCCGACCGCGCGCTCTTCCAGGACATCCGGCGCTACTTCCCGATCACCTGCCAGGCGCAGGTCGCCTGGGCCGTGCGCGAGGGAGTGGCCGCGGCGGTCGCCTTCATCGAGAGCCAGATCGAGGCCGGCGCCTTCGACGGCGGCGTCGCCCGCTGCCGGGCCACGACGCGCAAGGGCAAGCCGTGCCAGCGCACGCCGCTGCCCGAGCGCGACTACTGCCCCTCGCACCAGCACCTCGAGCGCTCCAAGGTCGCGGCCTGAGGCGCCGACTCGGCGGCGCCGGCCATGGAGGCCGTGCGGGCTTTGCCCGGGCGGCCGGCTTAGCCCGGACCGCCTCTAGGCGATAGTCTCGCTCCGGGTGTCGCACGACACGGACAAGCTGATCCGTCAGCTCTCGCTCGTCGCCTTTCTGATGGCGGAGCGGCGGGCGGTGACGGCGCGCGACATCAAGGGCCAGGTCGAGGGGTACCAGGAGATGTCGGACGAGGCGTTCGCCCGGCGCTTCTACTCCGACCGCGCCGAGCTGATCGCGCTGGGCGTCCCGCTCCACTCGCAGCGGGACGAGTACACCGGCGAAGAGCTCTACACGATGCGCTCCGAGCGCTACTTCCTGCCGCCGCTCGAGCTGACCGACGACGAGCTCGCGGCGCTGCAGACCTGCCTCTATCTGCTCGAAGGCAAGTTCGCGTACGCCGAGCCGCTGCGGCTCGCGCTGCAGAACCTCGCGCTCGGCCGGCCCGGCTTCGCCGAGGCCCCGACCGACACCGCGATGCGCGTCGAGGTGCTCGACCCCGAGTACTCGGTCGAGCTGCAGGGCCGACTCGGCAAGCTCGAGGCCGCGATCTCCAAGCAGCGGACGGTCAAGTTCCCGTACTGGTCGATCTCGCGCGACGAGGAGCGCGAGCGGACGGTCAACCCGTACGCGCTCTTCGCCGACGCGGGCGCGTGGTACGTGGTCGGCCTCGATCTGGACGCCGAGGCAGAGCGCACGTTCCGCGTCTCACGGATCCGCGGCGAGATCCGATTCGCGACGCGGCGTGAGCGCGACTTCCGGCTGCCGGCGGAGTTCGACGTCGACCAGTACCGCGGCCGCCCACCGTGGCAGATCGGCGAGCCGGCCGGCGAGGCTCGGATCGAGGTCACCGGCGACACGGCCTGGTGGGTCGAGCGCACCTTCGGTACCAAGGTCGAGGACGGCGTCTTCGTCACCGAGTACTCGAGCCTGCCCCTGCTGGCGTCGTGGGTGCTCCGGCAGGACGGCCGCGCCGTTCCCCAGGCGCCCGAGGAGCTGCGGCGCGAGGTGGCGCGCGCGCTGAAGGTCGTGCGCGAGCGGCACGAGGGAACCCCGCTCGAGCTCGCCGCCGAGAGCGACGGGCGTGTCGAGGAGTCGACAGAGCGGCCGGCCGCGCCGGTCGAGCCCGAGCGCTTCGGTGTCCTCCAGGCGTTACTCGCGTACCTGCTCGACCGCTGCGGCGAGAACTCCGAGGCGGAGTTCCCGGCCCAGGAGCTCGTCGACCGCTTCCACATCCCGTTCGAGCGGCTCGAGGAGCACCTCTCGCTGCTCAACCTCGTCAACTTCGGCGGCGGCTGCTACGCGGTGTACGCCGAGCTCGACGGCGACACGATCCGCGTCGACAAGGAGCTCTGGGGCGACACGTTCCGGGCCTCGCCGCGGCTGACGCCGCTCGAGGCACGCGCGATCCGGCTGGCGCTCGAGTTCGTCGGGCCGATGATCGCCGCCGATTCGCGCACTCCGCTCGACCGCGTGCGCGCGAAGCTCGAGGAGACGTTCGGCGAGTTCGAGCTCCAGCAGACGCCCGAGCCGCAGGTGCAGCGGGCCGAGGAAGACCTCGTCGGCACGCTCAGCCGCGGCCTCCGCGAGCGGCGGCTCGTCGAGATCGACTACCTCAAGGAAGGCGAGGAAGAGGGCTCGACGCACCTGGTCGAGCCGTACTCGCTCGAGCGGCGGCTGCCGTACTGGTACGTCCACACCTGGGACCGCACGCGCGACGGCGAGCGGTCGTTCCGCCTCGACCGCATGCGCTCCGCCCGGCTCCAGCGCGGGCACTTCGAGCCGCGTGAGGGCTTCGACCCGCACGAGTTCCGCGACGCCAGGCCGGCCCGCATCTGGTACTCGCCGGAGATCGCGCGCTGGGAGCTCGAGAAGGGCGCGCGCCGGCTGGCGGACGGCTCGGCTGCCGCCGAGCGGCCGGTCGGGAGCCCCGAGTGGCTCGTCGGCGAGATCCTCAGCTACCGCGGCGAGGCCGTCGTGCTCGAGCCGCCGGAACTCCGCCGCGAGATCGCCGACCGCGCCAAGGCTGTGCAGCGAGAGCTCGGGCTCTCCCGCGTTCGCGTCGCTTAGCTCTGAACGGGCAGCTCGAGCGTGAACGTCGAGCCCTGGTCCGGCGCCGAGTCGACGTCGAGCGCGCCGCCGTGGGCCTCGGCGATCGAGCGGGCGATGAAGAGGCCGAGGCCTGTCCCGGGCCGGGTGGCCCCGCTCCCGGTGACGCGCCCGAACTTCTCGAAGATCAGCTTCTGGTCGTCCTTCGCGATGCCCGGGCCGGAGTCGCGCACGTCGATGCGGACGAACCCGTCCTCCTGGTAGGCGCGCACCTCGACCTCGGCTCCGGCCGGCGAATACTTGATCGCGTTGTCGATCAGGTTCGTCAGCACCTGGCGCAGCCGCTCGCCGTCGCCGCGGATCTCCGGGAGCGGCGGGCGCACGTCGGCCCGCAGCTGCACCTCGTCCTGGCCGACCTGGGCCGTGGCGACGGCGTCGGTCACCAACCGCCCGAGGTCGACCTCCGCGAACCGGAAGCTGAACGTGCCGGCCTCGATGCGCGAGGTGTCGAGGACGTCGCCGATCAGGTCGGCGAGCCGGTTCGTCTCGCCGGCGATCAGATCGAGGAACGACTCACGGTGCTCGGGCGAGAGCTCGCGCCAGCGCTGCTGCAGAGTCCGGGCCGCGCCGATCACGGCTGCCATCGGCGTCCGCAGCTCGTGCGAGACGAGCGAGACGAAGTCGGCCCGCAGGGCGGAGAGCCGCCGCAGCTCCTCGACCGTCTTGCGCTCGGCGCCGTACGCCCGGATGTTCTGCACGGCGCTCGCGACCAGGCGCCCGAGCAGCCCGGCGAGCTCGATCTCCTCCTCCGAGAACGCGTCGACCTCGCGGCGGACGAGCGAGAGCATCCCGATCGAGCGCGCGCCCTGGAGGAGCGGCGTCGCCAGGCGACAGTGCAGGCCGAGCGCGAGGAACTCGTCCTCCTCCGGGTAGTCGGCGGCCGTCATGTCGCGCCGGTAGATCGTCTGGTTCGTACGGAGGATCTCCTCGAGCAGCGTCCCGTGAATCGGCGCCCCCGAGCCGGCCGGCAGCACCTCGTCCGAGCCCGCGCCCGCGACCGCCATCACCTGGGCCACCCCGCTCTCGCCGAGCACGATCGCCATCCGGTCGAACGGCATCAAGCCGCGCACCTCGCGGATGAAGGCCTCGAACGCCCGCTCGAGCTCGAGCGACGAGCTGAGCGCGCGCGCGCAGCGATTGGCGGCCTCGAGCACGTCGGCCCGGCGGCCGAGCTGGTCGCGCAGCCGCTCGGCCTCGGCCGCCCTCGACTCGGCGACATCCGTCTGCCGCTCGAGCCGCAGCAGCAGCCACGCGACGATCAGCCCCATCAGCAGCTCGATCCCGAGCTGGAGCGTGACGTAGTCGTACCGGTAGCCGCGGATCGAGAAGCGGTTCTCGCGCAGCGACTCGGACGCCGCGATCACCGGCGCGCTCAAGGCGGTGAGCACGAACGCGCCCGGGATGCCGTAGCGGACGGCGCCTTCGATCAGCGGCAGGAAGAGCAGCTGCCGGATCGGACCGGCCCGTTCGAAGCTGTAGATCAGCACGAACGCCGAGACGGCGGCGAAGTCGAAGGCGACGGCCGCGAGCCCGAGCGCCTTCTGACCCTGCGGCCCCCACGTCCGCCGCGCGAGCGCGAACAGGACGAGCGAGCCGACGCCGAGGACCGCCGTAGCCGCCCACGCCCGGGCCTCGTACCCGCCGGGGTAGTCCTTGCCGATCGCGACCTGGACGACGGCGAAGCCGACGGCCGCCAGGCGGATCCACGCGATCCAGCGCTCGAGGTCGCGCTGGCGCTGCAGGTCGAGGCTCACGCGCGCCTCCGCAGCGCCCTTTCGGCGTGCTCGCGCAGCAGCGGGTCGTCGCTCTCCGCGTACGGCCTTGCCAGCTCGACGTCGCCGACGCCGTTGCCGAGGGCCACGAGCGCGTTGCGGCGCAGGTAGCGCGGATCATTGCGCGGCACGAAGAGGCGGTCGTAGCGCGCCGTGAGCTCGTCGTCGTCAGCGGTCAGCCAGTCCGCGAGCGAGACGTGCGGCTCAACGCTGCGCGTTCCAGGATCACCGGCCCGCCGCTTCTCCACGCCGCGGTTCCACGGGCAGACGTCCTGGCAGATGTCACAGCCGTAGACGCGGTCGCCGAGCGCCTCGCGCACGTCTTCCGGCGCAGCCGAGGACGACTGCGTCCAGTACGAGAGGCAGCGGGTCGAGTCGAGCACCCCCGGCTCGTCGAGCGCGTTCGTCGGGCAGGCGTCGATGCAGAGCGTGCACGAGCCGCAGCCGGCGTCCAGCGGCGGCGTCGAGTCGACCTCGGCGCTCGTGACGAGCGTCCCGAGCACGACCCAGGAGCCGAACCGCCGCGTGATCAGCATCGTGTTCTTGCCGTAGAACCCGACCCCGCTGCGAGCCGCGGCCTCGCGGTCGACGTGCTGGTTCGCGTCGACGAGCACGCGGTAGGCGCCGCCGACGCGACGGCCCAGCTCGTCGAGCCGCTCGCGCAGCGCCGCGTAGGCATCCCACCACGTGTAGCGCGGCAGGCGGGCGTGTCCTGGCGGCGGCTCCTCGCCTTCGCACCAGTAGCAGAGCGCCGCCGAGACGACGGTGCGCGCCCCGTCCAGCAGGGTCTCGGGATGGCAAGACTCCTCGGGCCGCGCCATCGTGAAGCGCATGTCGGCGAACAGGCCGCGTGCCCGGCGCTCGCGGATGTGCCGCTCGGTCTCCTCGTACGGCTCGACCCGAGTCGCACCGACCACGTCGAGGCCGACCTCCTCGCCGAGCCCTGCCAGCTCCGCCGCGTTCATGTGGGAGATTGTGCCCCGATGAAGGCGATTCGGATCCACGAGGACGGCGGGCCGGAGGTGCTGCGCTACGAGGACGCGCCCGACCCCGAGCCTGGGCCCGGCGAGGTGCTCGTGCGCCTGCGCGCTGCCTCCCTGAACCATCTCGACCTCTGGATCCGCAAGGGCCTACCTTCGGTGCCGAAGCCGCGGATCCTCGGCGCCGACGGCGCGGGCATCCGCGAGGACACCGGCGAGCGCGTCGTGATCAATCCCGGCATCGAGCACGGCGAAAAGATCACGGTCATCGGCGAGCACATGGACGGGACGCACGCCGAGCTGGTCGCCGTGCCGGAAGGGAACGTCTACCCCTTGTCCGACGAGATCTCGTTCGAGGAGGCGGCGGCGTTCCCGCTCGTCTTCGAGACGGCCTACCGGCTGCTGGTGACGAAGGCGCAGCTGCGCCGGGGCGAATGGGTGCTGCTCTGGGGCATCGGCAGCGGCGTCGCATCTGCGGGTCTATCGATCGCGAAGGCGCTGGGCGCGAACGCCCTGGTCACCTCGTCGAGCGACGAGAAGCTGGAACGCGCGCGCGAGCTCGGGGCCGACGCGACCGTGAACCACGCGAGCGGTGACGTGCGCGAGGCGGTCGCGGAGGCAACGGGCGGCAGGGGCGTCGAGGTCGTGCTCGAGCACGTCGGCGAGGCGACGTGGCAGAGCTCGCTCCAGGCCGCCCGCGCGGGCGGCCGCATCGTCGTCTGCGGCGCGACGAGCGGGCCGAACCCGCCGGCCGCTCTGCACCGGATCTGGTGGAAGCAGCTGACGATCTACGGCTCGACGATGGGTACGCGCGAGGACTTCGAGGCCGCCTACGAACTGGTCAAGAGCGGCCGCGTGAAGCCGGTGGTCGACTCGGTCTTCCCCCTCGAGCAGTCGCAGGCCGCCCACGAGCGGATGGAGGCCGGCGAGCAGTTCGGCAAGATCGTCCTGACGATCCCGTGAACGGCCACGCCGGCCAAGCCGACGCGGCCTCCTCTGGTCGGCGTCGCAAGCGCCGCCTTAGGTGAGCTGGAACGGGACGCTCGTCAGGATCACCTGCGGCTCGAAGAGCAGGAGCCGCTTCAGGTAGAGCGCCCGCTGGTTGTGCAAGAGGCGGTCGGTGCCGCGCACGATCAGCTCGGGCATGACGACCACAGCCACCGCCTCGGGGTCGGCGGTCACCCGGCGCAGGTACTCGAGCAGCGGCTGGCCGACGTCGCGGTAGGGGTCCTCGACGACGTCGAGCGGCACGCCGGTCGGGAAGCGCCGCCAGTCGTCGCGCATCGCCTCGGCCTCCTCCTCGTGGTCGGCGAAGTAGACGGCCGTCGTGTCGCGGATCCCGAGCGAGCGGGCGTACTGCAGCGCCCGCAGCGAGCCCGCGTGCATCGCCGACACCGGCACGATCACCTGCGCGCGCTCGGGCAGCACGTCGTCTCCGCCGAGCTTCGGCACGTCCGTGACCGCCACGCCGGGCTCGCGCAGCAGACCGAGCTTCAACGAGAACGTCGACCGGTGCAGCACCGCCGAGAGCAGCGACCGCTTGCTGAACAGCTCCGGCACGACGACGGTGACGAAGTGGCTCTCGCCCTGCGGGATCGCCCAGACCTCCTCGAGCACGGGGTTCAGCGGGTCGCCGTCGGCGGGCAGGATCTCAAGCCGCGGCTCGCCGTCCGTCCAGTGGAAGAAGCGCGGGCCGATGCCCGGATCGCTGCCCGGGAACGGCACATGGATCGCCCGCAGCGAGCGCTTGGAGATCGTCTGCGCATACCAGAGGGCCTCGCGGGTGGCGGCGTCGAGCCGTTCGACGTAGAGGATCACGTCGTTCTCGACCTCGCGGCTGGCCTGCACGGCGCGCGCCTTCGCCCGGAGCCGCCGGCCGACGGACCGATAGTGCCGCCTCACGCCGTAGAAAAGGGCGATCAGTACCGGGATCGCGATGATCACCATCCATGCGCCCTCGAGGAACTTGGTCGCGATTACGATCACCGTGACGAGGGCTGTGGTGGCAGAGCCGAGCGCATTCACCCCGGCGCGCCAGCGCCAGCCCTTCTCCTGCGTCTTGTGCCAGTGCCTCACCATCCCCGCCTGCGCCAGGGTGAACGCGGTGAAGACGCCGATCACGTAGAGGTGGATCAGCGAGTTCACGTTCGCGCGGAACGCGATCAGGAGCCCGGTCGCCAGCCCGGCGAGGACGAGGATCCCGTTCGAGTACGCGAGCCGGTCGCCGAGGTTCACGAACTGACTCGGGAGGAACCGGTCGTGAGAGAGGAGCGCGGCCAGCCGCGGGAAGCCCTGGTACGAGGTGTTCGCCGCGAGCACGAGGATCGCGAGCGTGAACGCCTGCACCAGGTAGTAGCCGACCGACCCGGGGGACCCGGCCGGGAACGAACCACGCGCGATCTGCGAGAGGACCGACTCCGTGGAGCTCGGCCGGGCGTGCATCTGCACGGCGAGCCAGGACGTCGCGATGAACAACGTGATCGCGACCCCGCCCATCACGTAGAGCGTCCGCGCGGCGTTCTGCGCCTGCGGGCGGCGAAAGGCGGTCACCCCGTTCGAGATCGACTCGACGCCGGTCAGTGCGGCAGCGCCTGACGAGAAGGCCTTCAGCAGCGCGAAGATCGTGATCGTTCCCGTTCCGGCGACGAGCGGGTGATGCACGTCCGCAACCGGGCAGGAGGCGACGGCACACTTCGTGACGCCGATCCCCAGCGTCAGGTAGAGCATCACGATGAAGCCGTAGGTCGGGAACGCGAACAGCAGGCCCGACTCGCGCACGCCGCGGAGGTTGCCGACGGTCAGGATCACAACGCAGGCGAGCGCCAGGGCCAGCTGGTGCGACGCGAGGCTGGGCGCTGCGGACGTCAGCGCGAAGACTCCCGCCGCGACCGACACCGCGACCGTCAGCACGTAGTCGGTGAGCAGCGCTGCACCCGCCAGGAGCGCCGGAAACGTGCCGAGGTTCTCCCGCGCAAAGACGTACGAGCCGCCGCTGGAGGCATAGGCCTTCACGCCCTGGCTGTAGGAGAGGACGACGATGGCCAGCAGGGCCGCGATCCCGATCGAGATCGGGAACACGAGGTGAAGCGACGAGAGCGACACGCCCACGAGCACCGCCATCGCGGCCTCCGTCGCGTACGCGACGGACGAGATCGGGTCAGACGAGAAGATTGGCAGCGCGAGCGTCTTCGAGAGGAGCGTGTCCTCGAGCTCGCCGGTCGAGCGCGGGGGGCCGATCAACGCCCGCTTCGTGCGCGCGACGAATGGCTTCCTGAGCGGCGGGTGCGCGACCCGCTCCGCGCTCACGGTTTCGGCGGCGCTGTGACCAGGACGCGGCAGCCCGCATGCCGCAGCACGTAATCGGCGGTATGGCCGAAGAGCCGTTTGCGCTCGCGGGGCATCGCGCGCATCACGACCAGGTCGGCGCCGGCGTCCTCGGCCGCCGCGACGATCGCCTCGCCGCGCGCCCGGGCCCGGACGATCCGCTCGGTCAGCCGCACCCCTCGGCTGGCCGCGATCGCGTGTGCTTTCTCGAGCGCGGCCCGCGCTGCAGCCTCCTCTGCCAGCATGTGCGCGTCGAGCGGCAGCTCGGCCGGCACCTCGATCACGAACACTGCGGTGATCACCGCGCCGTGCTCCGGCGCCAGCTGGGCCGCGAGGGCCACGCCGGCCTCGGAGTCGTCGTCGCCGGCGATCGGCACGACGATCCGCCGGTAGGCGACCCGTTCGAAGACCGCGTCGGAGAGGGCATGCGTGGCCACGCCTCGACGCTAGCCCCGGGCCGCTCAGCGCGGCCTCAAGGTTCTCGATCGAGCCTCAGGAAGGGCTCAAGAGCGTGAAACCGGGTTCACGAACCGGTAGCCGGCGCCGGGCTCGGTGAGCAGGTAGCGGGGGCGCGAGGGGTCGTCCTCGAGCTTGCGCCGCAGCTGCGAGACGTAGACGTGCAGGTAGTGCGACTCGGTGCCGTAGGCCGGGCCCCAGACCTCGCGCAACAGCGTCGGGTGCGTCATCAGCTTGCCCTCGTTCTGCGCGAGCACGCGCAGCAGGTCGAACTCGTTCGGCGTCAGCTGGACGCGCCGCCCGTCGACCGTCACGAGTCGCTTGTCGAGGTCGATCACGAGCTCGCCGACCTCGAGCACCGGCTCGGTGGACGGCCCCGCCCGCCGAAGCAGCGCGCGGAGGCGCGCGAGCAGCTCGTCGATCCCGAACGGCTTCTGGACGTAGTCGTCCGCGCCCGCGTCGAGCGCGGCGACCTTCTCGGACTCGTCGCCGACGACGGAGAGGACGAGGATCGGCGCGGCGCTCCACGAGCGCAGCTCGCGGGCGACCTCGACCCCGCTCCGGTCGGGGAGCACGAGGTCGAGGATGACCGCGTCCGGCGGCCGCATCGCCGCGGCGGCGAGGGCCTCCCGCGCCGTGGCTGCGATTGCGACGTCGTAACCCGCGCCGCGGAGATTCGTCTGCAGCGCCCGGAGGATCTGCGGCTCGTCGTCGACCACGAGCACGAGCGCCTCGTTCATCGCACGAGCGTCGGCCGGGCGGCCGCCGACGGCAGCGCGAGCGTGAAGGCGGCACCGGTCCCGGGGGTCGAGTCGGCCCAGAGCCGACAACCGTTCGCCTCAGCGAAACCGCGCGCGATCGCGAGGCCGAGGCCGGTGCCCTCGCCGCCGGTGCGGCCGTGCTCGAACGGCTGGAAGATCCGCTCGACGTCCGTGCCCGCAAGGCCCGGCCCGTGGTCGGAGATGCGGACGAGCACCTCGTCGCCGGTGCTCGAGACGACGAGCTCGACCGGATCCGCAGGCGACGAGAAGCGCAGCGCGTTCTCGAGCACGTTCACGAGCACACGCTCGAGTTGCGCCGCGTCGACGCTGACGAGCGGCGCGTCCCCGTCGAGCGTCACCTCGACGCGAGCGGCCTCCGCGCCGAGCGACTCGAGCGCGCGGGAAACGAGCTCGTCGACCGGCCACAGCTCGCGCTTGGCCGGGGCGACGCCGGCCTCGAGACGGGAGAGGTCGAGCAGGTTCGCGACCAGCCGCTCGAGCCGCGCCGTCTCGAGGCGGATCGTCTCGAGCAATGAGGCGCGGTCCTCGTCACCGAGCGCCACCGAGCCGCTCTCGAGCCCGCCCGCCGCGACGCGGATCGCGGTCAACGGCGAGCGTAGGTCGTGGCTCACGGCATGCAGCACCGCCGTCTTCGCGGCGTCGCTCCGGCGCAGAGCGTCCGCTTCGGCCGCCGCGAAGGCACGACGTCTTCCCCGCGTCGCGAGCTCGCTGACAACGACTGCCGTGACGAGGTAGACGGCGAGCGCGACCCAGTTGGCCGAGTCGTGGAGTGCGAAGGTGTGCGTCGGCGGCAGGAAGAAGAAGTTGAAGGCGAGCATGCTCCCGACGGCAACCGCCACCGCGTACGGGAGGCCGAACGAGATCGCGACGGGAAGCACCGCGAAGATGTAGAGCACGCCGAGACTCAGAACCGGTGCTACTCCTTTGAGTGCGAAGATCGCGCCCGTCACGATCGCGACGGCGCCGACGCTGACGGCCACGCGGGTTAGAAGCGAGTTGGCACGCACGGGGAGAGGTCTACCACCGTGACCGAGTCGTCGGAAAGCCCCTGCACCAGTCAGCTTGCGATCATGGCCCCGTGAGCACCCTGCGACACCCGCTCGCGTCAGCCAGCCGAGCAGGCGAGCTCGGCGAGACACGCCTGCGCTGGTGGTCGCTCGGCGTGCTCGCGGGTGCTGCGCTCGTGGCGCTCGTGACGGCCGTGATCGCGCTGCTCGAGCCGCACGTTCCGGTGCTGAGCCTCGGCGTGCTCTACCTCTTCGCGGTCCTCCCGATCGCAGTGTTCTGGGGGATCGCCTTGGCGATCGCCGTCTCCGTCGCCAGCATGCTCGCCTTCAACTTCTACTTCCTGCCGCCCACACACACGTTCACGCTCCAGGACTCGCGGAACTGGTTCGCGCTCGGGGTCTTCGTCGTCACCTCGGTCGTCGTCAGCGAGCTCGCCGCGCGCTCGCGCCGCCGCTCGACCGAATCTGCGCTGTTGGCCGAGATCGCGAGCTCGCTGCTCGGCCGTGGGGACGTCACACGCGAGCTCGACCGGATTGCCCCGGAAGCCGCGGACGCCCTGCAGGTCGAGCGGGTCGAGATCGCACTCGGTCCCGACGCGGCCGGCTACCCGGTGCTGGCAGAAGGCCGCCGGGTCGGGTCGATCCACCTCGTGAACCCACGGCGTAGCGGAGCCGCTGCTCGCAGGCGCCTCCTCCCCGCGCTGGCGTCGCTGCTGGGCGGCGCGATCGATCGCCAGCGGCTGGCGGCAGAGGCGCTCGAGGCCGAGACGCTGAGGCGAAGCGACATCGCCAAGACCGCCGTCCTGCGCGCGGTCAGCCACGACCTGCGCTCGCCGCTGATGGCAGTGCTCACCTCTGCGAGCGCGCTTGCCCAAGACGAGCTCGAGCTCGAGCCGGCAGACGAGCGGGAGCTCGTCGCCACCATCGTGACCGAGGCGCGGCGGCTGGCCCGGCTGATCGACAATCTGCTCGACTTCTCGCGGCTCGAGGCCGGCGCGGCCACGCCGGAGCCGGACGTCTGGCCGGTAGACGACCTGATCGCGCAGGCACTCGACGAGGCGGGCGAGGCCGGACATCGGATCGCCGTCGAGCTTCCGGCGGAGCCGCTGGTGGTGCGGGCGGACTCGCGGCAGATCGAGCGCGTGTTATCGAACCTGTTCGAGAACGCGCTCAAGTACTCGCCTCCGGACGACCCCGTGCGCGTCCAGGTCTCGGGGACGCCGGCGCGGGTACTCATCCGGGTGATCGACCACGGCCCGGGCGTTGCCGCCGCCGAGCGTGAGCGCATCTTCGAGCCGTTCCAGCGTGGCGACGGCGCACGCGGGGGCGCTGGACTGGGGCTCGCGATCGCCCGCGGCTTCGCGGAGGCGAACGGAGCGCGCCTCTGGGCCGAGTCCCGGCCCGGGCAGGGCGCGGCCTTCGTGCTCGAGCTGCCAGCGGTCCAGACGACGGCCGACGAGTGAGCGGCGCGCGCATCCTGGTCGTCGACGACGAGCGGCAGATCCTGCGCGCGCTCCAGACGAGCCTGCGGGGAGCCGGCTACGAGGTTGAGACGGCCGACACTGCGGAGCACGCGCTTGCTGCTGCGGCGATGAGACCGCCCGAGGCGGTGATCCTCGACCTCGTCCTGCCCGACGGCACCGGGACCGAGGTCGTCCGCGAGCTGCGAACCTGGAGCTCCGCACCGGTGATCGTCCTCTCCGCAGTCGGCGACGAGCACGAAAAGGTCGAGGCGCTCAACGCCGGCGCCGACGACTACGTCACCAAGCCGGTCGGGATCGACGAGCTGATCGCGCGCCTGCGGGCCGTCCTCCGCCGTGCAGCTCCGTCGGGCGAGCCCGTGCTTCACATCGGAGAGCTCGAGCTCGACCTCGAGAAGCGTGAGCTGCTCGTCTCCGGGGCGGCCGTCCACCTGACGCCCCATCAGTTCGAGCTGCTCCGCCTGCTCGCGCTGAACGAGGGCAAGCTGCTGACGCACCGCACGATCCTGCAGGAGGTCTGGGGCCCGGGCTACGGCGACGCCTCGAACCTGCTGCACGTCCACGTTTCCCAGTTGCGGCGCAAGATCGAGCCCGATCCCACCCGCCCGCGCTACCTGATCACGGAGCCCGGCGCCGGCTACCGCCTCGTGGATCCCTCGGCGCGAGCCTGAGTGGACTTAAGGGTTTCTTAAGGGCGGGCGCCGCAAGCTTCACACCCGGTTCAGCGCGGGCGCCGTAGCGTCGTCGTCATGGAATTGGGTCTCCACCTCGGAGGACGTCTGCACGGTCGGACGCCGAGCTCACCGCTCGCCTTTCGGCAGCGGTCGAAGGCGCGACTGCAGGCAGACGAGCTCCTGCTCGCCGGCGCCGAGCCAGACGGGTCGCTCGTCGCCGAGCGTGCCGCGCAGCTCACGTCGCCTCGGACCAGGACGGCGCTGGCAGGGTCCATCGACGCGACGGTGCGCGAGCTCGAGGGGCGCGTGGTTCCGAGCGCCGTTCCCCTGAACCGGGCCGGCGCCCGGCCGCAGGTCGAGCTCCTCCGCACGTTGGCCGCGCGCCTGCGCGCCCCCGAGCCGGTCACTCCACGCGGCGTACTGCTCGTCGAGAAGCTCTTGACCGACGGCCTCACGAGTCCGCTCTACAACCGCAACCGCACGGCCGACCTGGAACCGACGCTGCTGCGCTGCGCGTCGGCACTCGAGCCACGCGATCGAGTCGCCGCCTGATGTTCGATCTGGCGGCGCTGGCGATCGCCGCGGCCTGCTTCGCGTTCATCTACTTGCTGCTCTACGTGCTGGAGCGCGTCTGATGTCGGCCTCCGACCTGTTCGGGCTCGTCGTCTCGATCGCCGTCTTCTGCTACCTGGTCTACGCGCTGTTCCGAGGAGAGCGGTTCTAGGTGGGCGGCCAAGGCATCGCCCAGATCTTGGTCTACGCGATCGTGCTGATCGCGCTCGGCTACCCGCTCGGCCTCTACATGGCCCGCGTCTACGGGCCGGAGTTCCGGCCGCGCTGGCTCAGCGCCGTTGAGGGCGGCTTCTACCGCGTCGTGCGCACCCGCGCGGACGAAGAGCAGGACTGGAAGGCGTACTCCAAGTCGGTGATCGTCTTCACGATCGTCTTCTTCGGGTTGCTCTACCTGATCCTGCGCCTGCAAGGGCACCTCTTCCTCAACCCCGACCACCTGACGGGCGTGCCGGCGCACATCGCGGTCAACACGACCGCCAGCTTCACGACCAACACCAACTGGCAGTACTACGGCGGCGAGTACACGATGTCGTACCTGAGCCAGATGGCGGGCCTGGCGGTGCAGCAGTTCGTCTCGGCCGCCGTCGGGATGGCCGTGCTCGTCGCGGTGATCCGAGGGTTCAGCCGCCGGACGGCGACGGAGCTCGGCAACTTCTGGGTCGACCTCTACCGCTCGACCGTCTACATCCTGCTGCCGCTCTCGCTCCTGCTCGGCGTGATCCTGCTGTCGCAGGGCGTGCCCCAGACGTTCGCCGGTCACGCGACGGCGCACACGCTCGAGGGAGCGACCCAGACGATCGCGCGCGGTCCCGTGGCGCTGATGATCGCCATCAAGCAGCTCGGGACAAACGGCGGCGGCTTCTACAACTCGAACTCGGCGGTCCCGTTCGAGAACCCGAACGGCCTCACCAACTTCCTCGAGATGATCGCGATCCTGCTGATCCCGGCGGCCCAGGTGTTCATGTTCGGGAAGATGGTGCTCGCAAGGCGGCACGCGTGGATGGTCTTCGCCGCCATGTTCGCGGTCCTCGCGCTCGGCATCGCCATCGCCTACCCGGCCGAGCAGCACGGCTCACAGGCGCTGCGCTCCTCCGGCATCAACATCACCCAGGGGCACGGTCAGAGCGGCGGGAACATGTCCGACAAGGAGGTCCGCTTCGGGATCGCCAACACGGCCCTTTGGGGGACGGTCACCACCGATGCCTCGAACGGATCGGTCAACGGCGGCCACGACGCGTTCACCGCGTTCGGCGGCGCCGTGCCGCTCGTGAACATCTTCTTCGGGGAGGTGATCTTCGGCGGCGTCGGCTCCGGCCTGTACGGGATGTTCTTCTACATCGTCATCGCGGTCTTCATAGCCGGGCTGATGGTGGGGCGTACGCCCGAGTACCTGGGGAAGAAGATCGAGGCGAGGGAGATCAAGTACGCCGCGGTGGGAGCGCTGTTCGTGCCGACGATGGTGCTCGCGCTGACAGCGCTCTCCGTCGTCACCGCGTCCGGGCTGGCGTCGGTCTTCAACCCCGGCGCGCACGGCTTCACCGAAGCGCTATACGCGTACACGTCACAGTCGAACAACAACGGGAGCGCGTTCGCCGGCTACGGGGCGACCAACTTCTCCGCGGAGCTGGGCGCGCTCGCCATGCTGCTCGGGCGCTTCGCCCCTGTGGTCGCCGCGCTTGCGCTATCCGGCTCGCTAGCCGGCAAGAAGGTCGCTCCAGTCTCGGCGGGTACGTTCAGGACCGACGGTCCGACCTTCGTCGTCCTGCTCGTCGGCGTGATCCTGCTCACCGCCGGCCTGATGGTCTTCCCGGCGCTGACGCTCGGGCCGATCGTCGAAGGACTGAGCCACTGATGCTGCGCGACCTCAAGTCCTCCGCGATCGCCGTGGTCGTGCTGACGCTCGTCCTCGGGTTCGGCATCCCGGCGCTGTTCACCGGATTCGCGCAGGTCGCCTTCTCGAGCCAGGCCGACGGCAGCCTGGTCAAGGTCGACGGCAAGGTCGTCGGCTCGCGGCTCGCCGCCCAGGCCTTCACGAAACCGCAGTACTTCCACCCGCGGCCTTCCGCGACGGCGCCGCCCTACAACGCCGACGGGACGACCTTTGCGAACCTCGGCCCGACGAACCCCGACCTCGCCAAGAACGTCCGGACAGCCGCACGGGCGATCCTCAAGCTCGAGCGCCCCTACAACCCGGGGATGACGATCCACAACATCCCCGTCGACGCCGTGACCACGTCGGGCTCGGGCATCGACCCCGACATCTCGCCCGCCTATGCCGCCCTCCAGTCGCATCGCGTCGCCGCGGTGCGCCACGTGCCGCTCGCGACCGTCCAGCAGCTGATCTCGGACAACACCGACGGGCGCTCGTGGGGCTTCTTCGGCGAGCCGGGCGTGAACGTCTTGAAGCTCAACCTCGCTCTCGACGGGCTCGGAGCAAGCTAGGGATGGCGACGACGACGACCACCCCACCTGCAGTCGCAGAGCCGTCAGAGGGCACCGCTAGGCGGCGCTCGAGCGTCTTCTCGCGCGACCTCGTCCTCCAGGCGATCAAGGACTCGTTCCCCAAGCTCGACCCGCGTACCCAGCTGAAAAACCCGGTGATGTTCATCGTCGAGCTCGGGAGCGTGATCACAGCGGCGATCTTCGTAATCGACATCGCCCGCGGGCACACGAGTCAGCTCTGGTTCGTCGGGACGATCTCGATCTGGCTCTGGCTGACCGTGCTCTTCGCGAACTTCGCAGAGGCGATCGCCGAAGGTCGCGGCAAGGCGCAGGCAAACGCGCTGCGCGCGACGCGCACGACGACGACAGCGCTGCGCCGAACGCATGGCGAGAGCCTCGAGGAAGTGCCGGCTCCGGAACTCCAGAAGGGCGACGTGATCGTGGTCGAGGCCGGAATGATCATCCCCGCCGACGGCGAAGTGATCGAAGGCGTCGGCTCGGTGGACGAGTCAGCGATCACGGGCGAGTCTGCCCCGGTGATCCGCGAGTCTGGCGGCGACCGCTCGGCCGTCACGGGCGGGACGAAGCTGCTGTCCGACCGCCTCGTGGTCGAGGTCACCCAGGAGCCTGGCAAGTCGTTCCTCGACCGCATGATCGCACTCGTCGAGGGCGCCGCACGGCGCAAGACACCGAACGAGATCGCCCTCAACATCCTGCTCGCCGGCCTGACGATCACCTTCCTGGCCGCGGTGGTGACGCTGCGGCCGTTCGCGATCTACGCCGGCACGCCCACGTCGACGACCGTCCTGATCGCGCTGCTGGTCGCGCTGATCCCGACGACGATCGGGGCGCTGCTCTCCGCGATCGGAATCGCGGGGATGGACCGCCTCGTCCAGCGCAACGTGCTCGCCTTGTCCGGGCGCGCCGTGGAGGCGTCAGGTGACGTCGACGTGCTGTTGCTCGACAAGACCGGGACGATCACGCTCGGCAACCGCCAGGCATCCGAGTTCATCCCGGTGGACGGCGTCAGCGAGAACGAGCTGGCAGAGGCGGCACAGCTCTCCTCGCTCGCCGACGAGACGCCCGAAGGCCGCTCGATCGTCGTGCTCGCCAAGGAGCGCTACGGGTTGCGCGGGCGCGAGCTCTCGGACCTCGACGCGACCTTCATCCCGTTCTCCGCCTCGACGCGCATGAGCGGCGTCGACCTCGACGGCCGACAGCTCCGCAAGGGTGCCGCCGACGCGATCAAGCACTTCGTGCAGGAGCAGGGCGGCCAGGTCCCGGCGGAGCTCGACGCAGAGGTCGACAAGATCGCGCGCCAGGGCGGCACGCCGCTGGTTGTTGCCCAGAACAACTTCGTCCTCGGAGTCATCTACCTGAAGGACATCGTCAAGGGGGGCATGAACGAGCGCTTCGACGAGCTGCGCAAGATGGGCATCCGCACCGTGATGATCACCGGCGACAATCGCGTCACCGCGGCCGTGATCGCGCAGGAGGCCGGCGTCGACGACTTCCTGGCGGAGGCGACGCCCGAGGCGAAGATGGCGCTGATCAAGGAAGAGCAAGGCAAGGGCCGGATGGTCGCGATGACCGGCGACGGCACGAACGACGCCCCCGCCCTCGCCCAGGCCGATGTCGGCGTCGCCATGAACGCGGGCACCTCGGCCGCCAAGGAGGCCGGCAACATGGTCGACCTCGACAACAACCCGACGAAGCTGATCGAGGTGGTCGAGGTCGGCAAGCAGCTGCTGATCACCCGCGGCGCGCTGACCACGTTCTCGATCGCGAACGACGTCGCCAAGTACTTCGCGATCCTGCCCGCGTTGTTCGCGTTCACCTACGCGACGAAGCCCGGCGAGCGCGGTCCGCTCAACTCGCTCAACATCATGCAACTGGGAACGCCGAAGAGCGCGATCGTCTCGGCGATCATCTTCAACGCGCTGATCATTCCGGCGCTCGTTCCCCTCGCCCTGCGCGGGGTCAAGTACCGCGCGATCGGCGCGACCGCGCTCCTTCGCCGCAACCTGTTGATCTACGGGCTCGGCGGCGTGATCCTCCCGTTCGTCGGCATCAAGCTGATCGACCTCGTCGTCCACAACCTGCTCGGCGCATGAGGCGCCACTAGGGTGGCGGCGTGCGTGGCCACTACCGGATTCTCGTCGGAATGGCACCTGGCGTAGGCAAGACCTACCGAATGTTGCAGGAGGGCCGGCAAGCCCAGGATGAGGGCCGCGACGTGGTGATCGGCTACCTCGAGCCACACGACCGGCCCGACACGATGGCGCTCGCCGAAGGGCTCGAAGTGGTGCCTCGGCTCCACACCGCCCACGGCGGTCTCGAGCTCCAGGAGATGGACGTCGACGCGGTGATCGCGCGCCGGGCTGCCCTGGCGCTCGTCGACGAGCTGGCGCATTCGAACGCAGAGGGGATGCGGAACGCGAAGCGATACGAGGACATCGAGGAGATCCTCGAGGCCGGGATCGACGTCATCTCCACCGTCAACGTGCAGCACCTGGAGAGCCTGAACGACGCGATCTTCGAGCTGACCGGCGTACGCGTCCGCGAGACGTTCCCGGACCGCGTGCTCGACGACGCGGACGAGGTCGTGCTCGTCGACCTCTCGCCCGAGGAGCTTCAGGAGCGCTTGCGGGCCGGGAAGGTCTACCCGCAGGGGCGAGTCCAGGTCGCGCTCGAGAACTTCTTCCGCAAAGACAATCTCGCGGCCCTGCGCGAGCTTGTGCTGCGCGAGGTTGCGGAGGACGTCGAGGCGCGCAGACAGCCGGCGGCACTCGAGCCGTTCAGCAAGCACGCGGTTGCCGAGCGGATCCTCGCCCTGGTCGAGCCGCAGCCGAAGTCGCAGCGGATCATGCGCCGTGCCTGGCGCTCGGCGCAGCGGCTGAACGCGGAGATCGACGCGGTCTGGGTGCGACCGAATGGGCACGAGCCGAGCGAGGAAGAAGCGACGCAACTCGCCGCGCTGCGGCGGCTGGCCGGCGTCCTCGGGATCCACTTCCTCGAGGTCGACGGAGGCAACCTGGTCGACGCCGTTCGCCGCGTCGCAGCCGAGCGCGGCTCGACCTACGTCTTCGTGGGCACGCCGGACGAGTCGCGGCGGCGCGAGATCTTCGGCGGCTCGCTGCTCTCGCGCATGGTTCGCGAGCTGCCCGGTCTCGACATCCGCGTCATCGCCGACCGCGCCAAGCGGGAGGAGCGCGCCGAATGAGCGTCCTGACCTTCTTCCGCCGCCGGCCACCGCGCCACGCAGGGCCGACCCGGCTGCTCGTTCCATTCACGAACGGCGAACTCGACCCGGTCGTCCTCGACGCGGCGATCCGCGTGGCGCAGGCGGAGGACGCGACCCTGGTGCCGGCCTACCTGATCGTCACGCCGCTCGAGTACGCGCTCGAGACGCCCATGCAACACGAGGTCGCGGTGGCCATGCCGCTGCTCGAGGCGGTCGAGCACGCCGCCCTTCGCGCCGGCCTAGCGGTCGACGCGCGCGTCGAGACCGGACGCACGCCCACCCACGCCCTCCAGCGTCTCTGGGACGCCGAGCGGTTCGACCGGATCATCGCCCCGGCTCCGGCCGGCGGCAGCCACGGCTTCACGCCGAAGGAGCTCCAGTGGATCCTCGTCCACGCTCCCTCGGAGACGCTCATCCTCCGGCCCGACCCCACCCTGGCCGCGGGGCTGCGGCTGGCCCGCACCCTCGACGCGGTGGCCTGAGGCGCGCCGCGACTCGAGGCGCTCCTCGAAGCAGCGGCGCAGGTAGTCGCCGCGGAGCTTCGGCAGGACACGCGGCTTCGGCGCCGGCTTCGGCGAGACGACGATCTCCGTCGCGCGCTGGCCGTAGGAGTGCTCGTACGCGGCCCGTTCGTCGTAGACCGGCTCCGACGGTTTGCGCCGCAGCCACCCGAAGAGCCGCGCGAGAAGGCTCACGCGGAGGTCCTACCAGTTCCTTGACGTGTGACCTAATGGTCACGTATCGTGCTCGGCGTGAACGACGACGACGGTGTCTTCAGGGCGCTCGCCGACCCCACGCGGCGGCACCTGCTCGACCAGCTCTTCGAGCGTGACGGCCGAACGCTCACCGAGCTCGAGTCGAAGCTCGAGATGACGCGCTTCGGGGTGATGAAGCACCTGCGGGTGCTCGAGGACGCCGGCCTAGTCGTGACGCAGCGGCAGGGACGCGAGAAGCTGCACTACCTCAACGCCGTCCCCATCCGCCTGATCCACGACCGGTGGATCGACAAGTACACGGAGCACCGCGTGTCCGCGCTCGCGGAGCTCAAGACGAGACTGGAGGAGCCGGCATGACGACCATGACCGCGCAGGCGACGCAGATCTACCAGGTGTTCATCAAGGCGACCCCGGAAGCGATCTGGGACGCGATCACCAAGCCTGAGTTCACGTCGAAGTACTTCTACGGCGTGACCATCGACGTGACGCCCGAGGAGCGGCGCTCGTTCCAGGGCTCCGAGTTGCAGAACACTTCGAACGTGCTCGAGTTCGAGCCGCCGCGGCGGCTCGTGCACAGTTGGATCTCGTACTACGACCCGGAGATGGCGGCCGAGGAGGCGAGCCGGGTCTCATGGGAGATCGAGCCGCAGGACGGCGGCTACTCGCTGCTGACGGTGACACACGACCAGCTCGAGAGCTCGCCGAAGACCGCCGAGAGCGTCTCGGGTGCCGGCTGGATGATGGTGCTGAGCGGCCTGAAGACGCTGCTCGAGACCGGCGAGCCGCTCGCCGGCTAGTCGCCTGGAGACGGGGCGTCCCGGAGCTCGTAGAGCAGCCCCGGGACGCCCTCGTCTGCGTGCCTGTCGTCGGCCGGGCCGATCTCGACGAAACCGCACTTCTCGAGCACGCGGATCGAGCCGACGTTGTCGGTCGAGACCAGCGCGTGCAGCGGCCGGTCCGGCAGCTCGACGAGGAACTCGCCGAGCGCGGCAGTTGCGAGGCCACGGCCCCAGAAGTCGCGGGCGAACCAGTAGCCGACGTAGCGACGGCCCTCGGACGACCAGCTGAGGACGTGGCCCGCGGCCTCGCCGTCCACGTCGACCACCCGGATCACGGTGCTCTCGTCCGCGAGGATCCGGCGCCAGTGCTCGTCGAACGCCGCGCGGTCGCGGCTCGGGACGCCGGCCATCGCCGAGGACTCGGGGTCGGCCTGCTGCTCGAAGAGCGCGTCGAGGTCGCTCTCGGCTACCTCCCGCAGCATGCCCGGCCTACGCTCGTTCGGCGCCGGTCGGCTCCAGCGTGTCGTGCACGTGCTTGCCGACCTTCCGGTCGGGCCGCGCAAACACGAAGTACAGCCCGCCGACGACCGCGATGATCACCATCACGAGCAAGGTGATCCAGTCGAGGTTGAAGAGCGCACGCCCGCTCGAGAGCCCGCTCGGCACGACCACGTTCAGCAGCATCAGCCCGAGGTAGGCGGCCGCGATGATGCAAACCGTCCAGCCCCACTTCCCCAGCTTGAACGCGCCCTCGGGCACCCAGCCGCGTGTGCGCGCAATGATCGACGCGATCACGGCGAGCAGGAACGAGAGGTAGATGCCGCTGACACCGAACGAGACGAGCGAGTACAGCGCCGTCGTGTTCGCCGGGTAGGTGATGAAGCCGAGGTCGACGTTGTGCTTGGGCTGGTAGTAGACGAGCAGCACGAACAGCACCGAGACGAGCGCGCCGGTGATCAGCGCGTTGACCGGCGTCAGGAACTTCGAGTGCACCTTCGAGAGCCACCCGGAGCCCGGCAGCGCACCGTCGCGTCCAAACGAGAAGGCGAGCCGGCTGCCTGCTCCCTGGACAGCGCTCCCGCAGGAGAAGAACGCGAAGATGATCAGCAGGAGCAGAAAGTCCTGCATCCCGCTCGAGAGCTGCGCGAGGATCGCCGGGACGCCGCCGCCCTTGAAGGTCGTCGCGACCGGATCGTGTTTCGGCATCGCGAGCAGGAGCGCAGCGGTGAGGATGAGCGACCCGACGCCTCCCCAGATCAGCGCCCAGCGCATCGCCTTCGGGATCTTCCTGCCGGCGTCCTTCGTCTCCTCGGCGATGTCGCCGCACGACTCGAAGCCGTAGAAGATGTAGACGGGCGCGAGCACCGCGATCAGCGCCGCGGACAGCCAGCTGCCGCCGAAACCGACGCCGTAGACGTTGGTCGAGGCATGCGTGGCGCCCTGGGTCGAGAACAGGAAGCCGAGCCCGTGATGGAAGCCGTGAATCGCGAGGATGATCGCGATCCCGAGCGTGCCGAGGATCTCCACTCCGACCCCGAACTGCGCGATGCGGCCCATCACCTTGGCGCCGGTGATGTTGAGCGTGGTCTGGATCGCAAGGAGGACGAGCGTGATCAGCAGGACCGTCGTGTGGTTGGCGGGATCCCAGTTTGTCCCGAACCAGTTGTGCGAGAGCGCGGCGATGTACCCGACCGACCCGGTGTCGACCGCGGCCACCGTGACGAGCAGCGCGATCCCGTAGAACCAGCCCACGAACCAGCCGTAGGCGGGACCGACCGAGAACTTGGAGTACTGGTAGAGCGCGCCTGCCACCGGGTAGTGGCTCGCGAGCTCGCCGAAGACGAGTGCGACGAAGAACATCCCGATCAGCGGGATGAACGTCAGCCAGATGTACGCGGGCCCGGCGAGCGCGACGCCGAGGATGAACAGCGAGTAGATGCCGACCATCGGCGACAGGTAGGTGAAGCCGACGGCGAAGTTCTCGAAGAACCCGAGGACGCGGTTGAGCTGCGGGCGGTAGCCGAGGTCCGCGAGCCTCGCGTCCTCGTCCACGGTGATCGGAACATCCGGAACGTTCGGGGCAGCCGCCTCAGACATCGGTCCTCCTGGGTCGCAGAGCCTGGTGGGTGGCCGATCTAAGACCGCCGCCCCGATCGTTGTCAAGAAGGACGAGGCACACGCCCGGCGATCCAGCGGAAACGTTTCGTTCCACATACCTCCGAGTCTCCGAGCATCCCCGACGCCCGAGAGCCGCGGATCGTGGCCGTGAACCCGTGAACCTCGAGCCGGCCAGGACGAGCGAGCATCTCCGGGCCTTCGTAGTAACTGCTCCCGGTCGTCGAGTTCGCGCAGCCGCTTGCCCGAACGAACCTGAAGCCGATCTCGAGCCACTCGCTTCCGTCGGGACTGAGCGTGAAGCACACCTTCACGCCTTCGGCGGTCATGCCCGCATAGCGGATCCCGGTCTTGTGGCAAAGCTTCCCCGTCTTCAACTGCGTGCTGACCGACGCAGGAAGTGGAATCACGTCGTCCGACGAGGTGTCGGCCGAGGAGCTCGCACACAAGCTCGTTCCCGCAGGCGAGTAGGGACAGATCTCGCCCAGGCTGATGATCGCCACGCCGATCGGGATGGCGTAGTAGAAGGTGAGGCCCGTCGCCACCGCCGCCAGCCCGTAGCCGACGCGTCGGTTCATCCTTGCCGACCGCGCGGACTCCGCCGCTCCCAGGTCGCTCCTGCCCCCGACAGGAAGAGGACTGCGACCAGGCCCCACAACCAGTAGAGGAAGCTGACACTCACGTGGCTGCCGTCCTCCCAGTTCAGGTCGCCATGGTCGAGGGCGACGCAGACCACCGCGCCGAGCATCGCGGTGCCCGCAGCAAGCTCGACCCAGGCCAGCGCCCGTCGATGCCCCTGAACGACCAGCACGGCGACGAAGGCAACAGGGCCCACGATCAGAGCCAGCAGGAGGCTCATGGAAACGCCGTCGCCGTCCGTGAGCGTGCTACTGGCGAACGCGAGCCAGACACCGATGGCGACGCTGCTCAGCAAGGCGACCGTCGCAGCCACGAGTCCCAAGCCGAGCGCGATGCCCCGACGAGAGGCCGCGGCCGCCTGATCCGACGTGTGCCCAAGCGCCTGCAGTTCCTCGCCGCGCGCGCGTAGTTGGACTGGAGCCTCGCGAAGCGAGCGCCGTACCGGCGAGATCAAGAGGAGCGCCGCACTCAGCGGCCCGAGCAAAGAGGCGGGCGCGGCGACAAGCGCTGCTTGCCATGTGTCGCCCCGCCTGGCTCGCGCGCGGCCGATGGCGACCGCCAGTCCCGCGAGGCAGGTCAGTAACCCTGCGACACGCCAGACGACCTCGTACGGGTCACCGCTCCAGCCGGCCCCGAAAACCCAGAGCAGGGCACAAACGACGAGCGCAAGCGATGCTCCGAACCGTCTCTTGCCTTGCTGCAGTCCAGCGGCGCTCACCCCCCTCGGTGTGCCACCGGAATCCATCGCTGCTCCGCTCCTGCCTGCTTGAGAGCTCTAACGGCCGAGCAAAGCCACTCTGAACCGGCCGCGAACGGGAGTCAACAGGCGAGTCGAAGCTGAGCGCCGGTCAGCCGGCGAAGCGCCTAGCCGAAGCCGAGGATGAATTTCGCGTCGTCCGACATCTTCTCCGGCGTCCACGGGGGATCCCACGTCAGCTCGGTCTCGACGTCCTCGACCTCGGGCAGCGCCCGCAAGACCTCTTCGATG
>Ga0207665_10000540_pt1 | contig 25469 bp, 15 predicted proteins | sample LARL112metaG_FD_184351 | JGI IMG/M metagenome (GOLD analysis project Ga0207665, IMG submission 184351) | Corn, switchgrass and miscanthus rhizosphere microbial communities from Kellogg Biological Station, Michigan, USA - LAR L11-2 metaG... | ecosystem: Host-associated > Plants > Roots >... | reverse complement strand
ACGGGGAGCTTTGCCGAAGTACTTTTGATTTGCGGCAACCGCTTGTTCGCGATTGTGAGCCCATAAGTCGCAGACGGCCGTCACTTCCACGTTTTTCTTGTCTTTGAGTAACGCGACTATGCCATCGAGCTCTCTGCCGCGATTGCCAATACCGATATGCCCGAGTGAAATGCGGTCATTAGCTCCGGCAATACGCGCATATGACAACGCCGTGGAGCTCAATGTCGCGCTTCCGGCGGCCACAACCGCGCCCTTCTGCAAAAACTCCCTTCGGTTGATCTTGCTGTCTGGTCTGTCCATCGGTTTCTCCTCGGGATTCGAAAATGTCGCAGAGCTTAGTTTCTTTCTAATGTCGTGATTCTACGCCCATTTGCAATACCGCCAGAATGTTCTCAATTGATGTCAGCTGGCGTATCGGAAATGACAACCGCACAGGAATGAACCGCAAGGCATCTGTGCCCGGCAGTCGATTGCAGTCAACGTCAAATCCACTGTTACAGTCACAGGTTGTGATATAAAACTCTTTCCATGAAGCGGGTACAAAGCACTTGTATGTCTGCGGCCACGGAGAAAATACCAGCATGATCGTTAGAGTTTTTGAAGATAAGCTCTCTCTCAGCAAGGCTGCTGCCGAGCAAGCGTCTGCCGCAGTGCGCAGTGCGATCCACGATCGCGGCTACGCCCGGATCATCGCCGCGACGGGAACATCCCAATTGGATTTTCTGGAGGCGCTGACCAATGCGAAAAACATCGACTGGCAGCGAGTCGAGATGTTTCACCTCGATGAGTACGTCGGGCTTCCAATCACTCATCCCGCCAGCTTCCGCAAGTATCTTCTGGAACATTTGATTCACAAGGTGGGGATTGCCAAGTATCACCTGCTTGACGGCGACGGTGATCCTGCTGGAGTTGTCCGCCGCGTTGGCAACGCTCTGCGATCAGCGCCCGTGGACGTTGCTTTCGTTGGCATTGGTGAGAATGGGCATCTGGCCTTTAATGATCCCCCCGCGGATTTTCAGACAGAGGAGCCCTACCTCATCGTCAAACTCGATGAAGCTTGCCTGCGGCAGCAGGTAGGAGAGGGCTGGTTTGCAAGTATTTCAGAAGTCCCTCGGCAAGCCATCTCCATGTCGGTAGGACAGATCCTGAAGGCAAAGGAAATTATTTGCGTCGTTCCTGACGCGCGGAAAGCTGCAGCGGTCAAGGTGTGCTTCGATGGAGAAGTCAGTCCGATGGCGCCGGCTTCCATTCTGCGGACACATCCGGCGGCCACGGTTTATCTAGACCGGGGATCCGCCAGTTTGCTCAGTCCCGGGGCGCTCATTGCGCTTGCCGCGCCCGCTTGATGCGTGACCGCATGACTTCCCTTGCCGCGTTACTCACATCAGCTTGCGCAGGGCTTCTGTGGCGATGGCAGGACAAGTGAATTCCGCCCAGCCTAGCATCATTCCCTCCTTACGCTGGTGGATTGGCGGAATTCTCTTCGCCTCAACGGTGATCAATTACATTGATCGGCAGACACTCTCCATCCTTGCGCCCTTTTTGAAGCAGGACTATCACTGGACCAATGTGGACTACGCCAATATCGCTATTGCCTTTCGCATTGCCTATTCGCTAGGACAAACGGTGTGCGGCCGGCTGATGGATCGCGTCGGCACGCGTTCCGGACTCACCATCAGCGTAACCTGGTATTCGATCGTCTCTCTTTTGACCTCGCTGGCTAGGGGCATCTCAAGTTTTGCTCTCTTCCGTTTTCTGCTCGGGGCGGGCGAATCCGCCAATTGGCCTGGTGCGAGCAAAGCTGTTTCGGAATGGTTTCCTAAACGCGAGCGCGGACTAGCGGCTGCGTTCTACGACAGTGGCTCATCTGTCGGGGGAGCGGTTGCGCCTTTCCTGATCTTGCCGGTGTACTTTCGCTGGGGATGGCGCGTAGCGTTTGTCATCCCGGGTTTGCTCGGGTTCTTGTGGCTGATCGCGTGGCGACGGCTCTATTACCTTCCTCAAGATCACCCGCGCATTAGCGATGCCGAGCGAAACATGATTCTTGCGGAGACGCTGGAGGCACAAACGGCGGGAAAGCCGCGGTTGCGTTGGCGCGACCTTTTGAAGCTGCCGCAGACTTGGGGAACGATCATTTCTAAGGCTCTTACCGATCCCGTTTGGTTCTTTGTTACAGACTGGTTTCCAATTTACCTGGTTGCAAAGGGAATTTCGCTCAAGAGCGGCTTGCTGGCCGTATGGGTTCCCTTTCTCGCGGCGGACTTGGGCAATTTTTTTGGCGGCGGCGTTTCCGGCTACTTAATTCGGCGTGGCTGGTCGCTCGGGGCCGCGCGTAAGGCGCTGGTCGTCTTTGGCGGCATCGGTGTGTTGCTTCTCATCCCGACAATTCTGACGGTGAATCTATACGTCATTACTATTTTGTTCGGGCTCGCCACGTTTTCCTACGCTTCTTTTTCTACAATAGCAAACGTGCTACCCACCGACCTCTATACGAGCGATTCCGTTGCTTCCGTGAGCGGCCTAAGCGGAACCGGGGCGGGAATCGGCACCATCATCGCTTTCGAATTGATCGGGCATTTTTCCGATGCGCGCCAGGCGGCGGGCACGCATACTTTCGACCCGATCGTGATTGTTGCCGGACTGATTCCGTTTATTGGGATGATCCTGGTGCTGCTGCTCGTGCGCAATACTCGTGCCACCGATCAGGGATTGGTGCGACGCATATGAACTACCTGTAACTTCCTGCCTCGTGTCACTACGCTTTCGCATAGCGCTGTAGAAATATCTCACGGTGCTCGCGGTCGCGAAAAGCTTCTGTGCCGCCGGCTCGAGTGGTAGAGAGACCGGCACTCACGCAGCCGAATTCAAGGCAATCTTGAAGGTCAGCTCTGCGAATGAATTTGTGCAACAAGCCTGCGTTAAAACTGTCTCCCGCCCCAACGGCATCGACAGGCTGAACGGGGAGCGAAGCAGCACGAAAGCGCTCTTTCCCGCGTTTGGCGAGGACGCCTTGCGCACCGCACTTGATGACAATGACGGGAACGAGATGCGACAAGATATCGAGCGCAGTGTTAACGTCTCCTGTGCCTGCGACTTTACAAGCTTCGTGTTCGTTCGGCAGAAAAACATCGACGTTTTTGAGCACGGCCTTGACGTCATCGGCCCAAAGATTATCCGGGTCATCGTTGGTATCGAGTGAGGTGGTAAGGCCAGCCTGCTTCATTTGAAAAAACAGTTCAGGCAGTTTGGGACGGAGCGCGCGTAACAGAAAAAAGGAGGAAAGGTGGAAATGCGCCGCGTCCCGCAGGTAGTCCAGCTCAAGATGCGTTTGGTCCAAATCAAAAGTCGTTCCCGGATAAGTCAGAATATGCCGCTTCTCGGCGAGAGGAAGGATCACAGTTACGCCGGTAGTCTTACTCGGAAGGCGTTTCACGCCGGAAACCTCAACTCCGGCCTCCGACAAACGCTCCACACAGAACTTCCCGAGCGGATCGCCTCCGATACAAGAGGTGAACCCAACACGGCTACCGAGGAGAGAAATATTGTGCGCAAAGATTGCGGAAGAGCTGCCGAGCGTCAGCGCGAAATCGCTTGCCAGGTGCTCTCTTTCGGGTTCAAGCCCTGCGGGAAGACCGTAGAGGATCAAATCGCAATTAAGTTCGCCTAGAACGCTGATATCAAAACGCTTCACCGACCAGTCTCCTTAGCCTTGCAACCGTTCCATGTGAACGCTTTGCTCAAAGCGCGAAACATCCTCGCGCACGATGCGGCCGGGGAGTGCGGCCAGGCAGTTCGACGCTCCGCAAGCAACGGCGAGTGCCAGGCTTTGTTCGAATGAGAGATCAGTTGCAGCAGCAAAGGCTAATCCAGCGAGCGCGGAATCACCACAGCCGACGGTGGATTTTCCGCGCACAGGAGTGGTCCAGGCGTGAATTGCCGGCTGCCCCTGTTTTCGAATACCGACGATGCCGCGATCGCCGAGGCTGACAGCGGCTGAGTTCGCGCCTAGGTCCAGTAACTTACGCGCGGCTTGCGCCGCAGAAATAGCGTCCCGTATGGCAACCTCAGTGACAAACTCCGCTTCCTCACGATTAATCTTGACCAGGTCTGGTCCGGCGGCCAACGCTTTGGAGAGTGGTAAGCCACTGGAATCGACAAACGCCAAACAGTTCGCTGATCGGGCTGAGCTGACGATTGCGGCGTAAGCCTCGGTTGGAACGCCGGGAGGCAAACTTCCAGAGATCACCACGACTTTCTTACTAGCCGCAAATTGAAAAGCATTGGCGCAGACTTGCTGAAATTGTGACCATTCGGATTGACTAATCTTTCCTCCCGGCTCAAGAATCTCTGTGACTTCTCCACCGCTGTCCAAGATTTCCAGGTTGACGCGCGATGCATCGCAAGTGGGCACCGGCATGGTGGCTATCTCCAGGAGGCCCAGCCCAGCAAGTAAATCGCCGCCCGTGGCGCCGCCGGAGAAACCAATCCAGGTCGGAGTCGCGCCCAAGCCCTTGAGTGCCATGGCAGCGTGAGCAGCCTTGCCTCCCGGGGTTCGACAAACTTCCACGGCGCGATTGACCCGACCTGGAATAAATCCCCTCACTGTCAGCCGCGTGTCGATCGCGGGATTCAAGCTCACGCAAAAAAACGCGACCGCGCGTTGATTGGGTTGGGCAGGTGGATTATTCATCTGCGGGATAGTTTTCCAGCCACGACGTGGCAGCTTTCAGGCTTTCGTTGATACTTCGCATGTTTTGCGCGCCCTGAGTCTCTAGCCATTCCTGAAGCGCATCCGCTCCTCCGCGGACGAACACGCCCACGCCATCCTTCCAGGTTGCGCGTCCGCAGAGGACACCGCAAAAATGGACGCCCGCTTCCGACGCCAGTGCGAGCGCCTCATTGAACGCGCGATTGCTAACTCCGGCGGAAAGAAACAGGAACGGCTTGTCAGTTGCCGCCGCGGCATTTCGAAAAAGCTCTAGTGCTTCGGCGCGTGTGTGCACGAACACACCTGAAGAATCCGAAGAACCTTCGACATAGGCCATAGTTACAGGCACACCAACTTTCAAAACATCCACACAATAGTGAGGCTTTGAGAATTCTTGCATTGCACTAACGAGAATAGCCGGCTTACGGCGCGCAAATTGGGGACTTTTTTCGTCCAGTCCATCCTGGTATGGAACAATTTCCAAGAAGAAGGGTACGTCACAGCCGGCACATTCCGAGCCGACACGCTCGACCCAAACGCGTTTGCATTCCTGTATTTCGGGTGCATCGGACAAGGCATAGTACAGCAGAACTTTTATGCCATGCGCGCCCGCATCGACCAATCTATTCACGGACCAGTTCTCCAGAAGCCGAGGAAGGCGGGAAGGAACTGCCGGATCATAGCCACTAACTTCATAAGCCATTAGCAAACCGGAGGACGGAGCACGCTGGGTGGCAGCATGCCAGCCGTACTCTGGCTCGAGCAGCACGGCGCTGGCGTACGGGGAGAGCATCGCAACCACAATGGATTTGAACTCCTCGAGCTGCTCCCGTGGAACCGAACTCTTTTCAATATTCGATTCGGCGGAGAAAAGATGACGCAACGCGTCGCGTTGGTCAATCGCAAGAGCGCCAATGACGCCGCGGGAATCCGAGACGGCTTCGAGCCTCCTGCGCTTGCCGGGCGACAGCCTCACCATATTCTCCTTAATTGTGAACTGCATTGAATTCTGAGTTCGCGGCCGAAACGTTGTGTCCGTGCATCCTATTTTGTTCGCGTCGCAACGCCAAAGTACTAAGAATCTACACCGAAAGGGATGGTCAAGAAAAAAAGGGCGAACACAGCGTTCGCCCTTTTTCGGTGTCGACTCTGGCCCTTGGATTAGAACGTGATCCGCAATCGCAATCGCACCGTTCGTCTGCTATCGACGCCCTCCTGCGTGAAGCTGCTTTTTAATTTTCCGAAATCAGAGTTGAGGTTGACATCGGTCGCCGGATTAATCGGCAGTAATTTCCCAGTGGTCTGATCCACCTCAACGTTGAAATCACCGAGCAGGGCAAACGCGCCGCAGCCGCCTCCTGCCCCCTGATCGGGCGAAAACAGCGGATGATTGAATACGTTGTCTATATCCGCGCCAAACTGAGCGTTGACGCGCTCCGAAAAGCGGAAATCCTTATGGATTCCCAGATTTACCCCCCAGGTTCCCGGTCCCCAAAGCATGTTTCGCTTGGCAACGCCAGCTTGTGTGAAAACGTCAGCTCCTACCGACGGCGGTCCAAACGCCGCGGCATTCCAGATTTGATCGCCGCTTTTTTGGTTAAAGTTGTTACTGAGCACGACCGGGCGGAAGGATGGTTCGGCACCAAAATCACCTACGGCATCGAGCGAGGAGATACCGATGTTGCCGGGTTCAACAGGGTTGCAATCATCGCAGATCCAGAAAGGTGTAAAGCCGGTTCCCGATTTCGCGAACATGTTAAATGTGGTTTGCCAACCGCCTACGATTGCGTCTGCCCACCTGGACATTGACGAACCATACTGGCGTCCCCTTCCTAAAGGCAAGTCGTAGATGCCGTAGGCAACAACTCGATGCCGGGAAGTATAGCCGTCGACTCCATAGTCGCTGTCAGGTTGAAACTGGTTGTAGGTCACTCCGCCCAGGCTAGAGTTTCCTGTGTCCAACGCTGTCGATTTCTGATCCAAAAGCGTGTACGAGATGTTGAACATCAAGCCGTGGGAAAAACGATGCTCAAGCTGAGTTTGGAATGCGTTGGACTGCGCATGGCCGTAATTTCCGAAGCTTAGAACGAAATCCCCTAATGCAGGGAAGCGGTAACGCGCGGCGTCGGCATTCGAAATACCACAGTCTCCGTTGTTGACTGGATCGCATATGCCCGTTGCGTTGCCGTTGTCATCTACGACGTTAGTACCAAATGGCACATCGCTAGGCTGAAGTTCATTCAGATCCTTTCCAGCGATCAAACCGTGCATGGTAGCGCCCAAATAAGAGAAACGCACGGCGCTCCCCCAACCAATTTCGCGTTCAAACGTGGCGTTGTATTGGTGTATGCGAGGTTGATGTAGACCGAACGGGACCGCGTTAACTGCAGGCGTCCCATTCGTCCCGGACGCGATCGTTCCGCCTGTAAGAGGGCTGATGCCAGTATTTCCGGGACTGGGCCAGCCGTCGAGCGGAACGGTTGCCCCTCTTTTGGTGATGCCCTGGTTGAAGGGATTCGTTGCGATTGGATCCCGAATGCCTTGAGCGGCTGACGTCGGATAGTAGATACCATAACCGCCACGAATAACCGACTTGCTGCCAAGCCGATATGCCACACCAACGCGTGGAGAGAAGTCAGTTTTGTCCATCCGGACCACGCCTCTTCCGACGCCCAAGCCGGAATCTTTAGCCAGCACGTATCCGAAATTAACAATACGGGTGTCCAAATACTTAAGCGTCTTTGTGGAAGGAATAATGAATCGGCCCAATTGGCCGGTTGTGGAATTCACAAAATTCGGATCGAAGTTGGCGATTAGGTCGTTCTCGTCCACGAACGGAGTGATGAGCTCATAGCGCAAACCGAGGTTCAGTGTCAGCTTTGGAGTAACTTTCCACGTGTCCTGGAAAAAGTAGCCATGCTCCCAGTTGTGAACGTCCATAGCCGGACGGGGCTGCAGGACGTAAGTAACCGAGGTCGGCGGAAGGCCCAGCAAAAACTTCGTGAATGGATTTGTTCCTGATCCACCATAGGTCATGGAGCCGCGAGGACTTCCACGGTTCAGCGCGAAACCATCCACAGCAGCATTCCGCACCACATCTCCCCCCATGCGGAAATCATGTTTGCCCACAACCCACGTCAGCGTATCGCCGAACGTAATTAGGTTCTGGTCCAGTGGACGGAACGTATTGCGTCCGCCATTTGTGAAGGTCGCAAAGGTATTGCTAAAGCTGACCGCCGGGTGGCCAAAAGTGGAAAGCGCGAATTGCCCTACGACAGCGCCGTAGGCGTCGATATCACTCTGATCGAAGCCAATACTTGAAAGAAACCCCTGTAGGGTCGTGTTGCTATGCCGCAAAAGACCCTGCCGGTTGAAACCGCCGCGGCCCTCGTTGATCAGATTTGGCTTAAAGGAATGCAGATAGGAAAGCGAGACCGTATGGTTTTTACGGTCATTCTGGGTCAGTCCAAGTCCCGTGTAAGGGCTGACCACCGGGGAGTTTGCGTTAACTTGCGCTGAGACGTTGTACACGCCGTACAGGTGATTCTGCTCGGAAAAATCGTGGTCCAATCTTAAGGTGCCGATATCCTGAGTGGAGTTGCCGGACAGAATCGTTTGATAGCCTCCCACAATTCTTCCAGTGGCCGGATTGATGGGTGCGCTAAGCCCGATCTTGGGAAAATACGTGTTGATCAATTTCTGGACGCTAGGATTGAGAAGTCTCGACGGTATCCTGATGAACCGGAGTGACCCCGGTGGATCATTAGGATTGGCGTCAGGAATCGTGTCGGTCGCAATTTCCTGTGCGGTCAGAGTGACGCCTGCCGGCACCAACGGTTTCGCAGAGTCATTCAGGGTGGAAAAGTCTCCTGCGTACAGCGAAGGATGCGGGATGCTTATTGACGAGATTTTAGTAGGAACGACATCATAATCGCGTTCGTAGGCCGCAAAGAACCATGTCTTCTTGAGCACTGGAATAGGCCCGCCGACTGAGCCTCCAATGTCGTTCGTGTTGAAGTACGGATTCGGATACTTCGTTTGAAACGCCGTTGGTGCAAATTGAGCTTGACCTATCTTGTCATCCAGCGTCCACGCAGCCAAAGCGGAGTTCTTATTGTTGTAGAACGCCGATCCATGATAATCCGCGCCTCCGCGTTTTGTGGTGACTCTTATGTTGGCAATGCCCGCATATTCGGCGCTGAAATCGGACGTCAGGAGATTAATCTCCCCGACGGCTTCCAGGGAAGGCTGGCTCGAGGTAGGCTCGCCAAAAATACCCCCATTCGCGCGTTGCCCATCAAGAGAAAAGCTGGCGCCATAGCTCTGTGCCCCAATGAACTTGAATTCGCCGTCAGCGGCTCCTTGGGTCACGTTCGGGTTCAGATAAAGGAAGGTATAGACGTTCCGGCTGTCCCGTGGAAGATCGACCACCGCAAGATTGTTCAATGTCTGGCTGATCGTCTGATCTTCGGTGTTGATGGCCGGCGCCTCCATCGAAACCACTACGATTTCCTGTGCCGCAGACACCTTTAGTACAGCATCGACGCTCGCCGTGTCGCTGCCGTTCAAGACGATGTCCGTGGTTTCTCTCTTGTTCATTCCAGGGGCTGTGATTGTCACCCTGTACGTGCCGGGTTTCAGCCCGAACATTTCGTAATTACCCTGAGCATTCGTTTTTGTTTCCCGTGCGGTGTTGGTAAGGGCGTCGGTAATCGTCACCGAGGCGGCGGGAATGACAGCCCCCGTGGCGTCTGTCACCGTTCCTCGAATCGTGCCTAGATCCGTTCCCTGGCCGAATACTGTTGCGGACAGACTGAATAGAAAGACGAAGCAAGTAACACAGGCAAGCGCAACTCTGTACTTCAAGGCAAACCTCCCGCCACAAAGTAATCTAGGAGGAACGATGTACCACAATAGAAAAGCAAACGCAACAACAAACGAAGCATGAACGTCATAAAGAGAAAGAATACGAAAGTATTCGCCTGCTCTATGCTTTCGTCATTTGACCCGAATTGAAGTGACCCCCTATACTCTCCCATACGGAAACGGTGCATGACCCCCAAACCTCGTCTGCTAACAGAACAGCGGCGCCGAAGTGTGCTGGACCTCGTTGACCAAGAGGGCCAAGTAACTGTCGCCGATATGGTTAAGCGATTCTCAATATCGGCCGTCACCGTTCGCAATGACCTTGACGCTCTAGCTTCTATTGGCGCAGTGGTGCGTTCGCACGGCGGGGCAGTAAGGCGCCTGGAAGCCACACAGGATTACCCGATCCGCACCAAAGAAACTCTGCATCGGGATGAAAAAATCAGGATCGGGAGAGCGGCGGCAGAGTTAGTGCAGCCGGGTGAAACTATCATTCTCGATTCAGGAACGACCACGGCAGAGGTCGCCCGACACTTGAAAAGGATGAAAGTTCAGTCGCTTACGGTCATCACGAATGCCTTGAACATAGCGGTTGAGCTTGCGGACGCTCCCGGAATTTCCTTGATAATGATCGGTGGGCTGCTGCGGCCGGTTGCTTGCTCCTTCGTCGGACCTCAGGCGGAAGCCATGATGAACGAGTTCCACGCTGACCGTCTTTTCCTGGCGGTCGATGGTTTCGATCTGGAGAACGGTCCTTCGACTCCGGACGTGCTCGAAGCACAACTCAACAACGTGATGATCCGCTGCGCCAAAGAGGTCAATGTTGTCACGGATTTCAGTAAGCTCGGTCGGAGGAGCGTTTCAAAGATTGGCCCCTTTGACAGAATCCGTCGCCTCATTACGGATAACCGTGCCACGCAGGATTTCACGGGGGCCCTCCGTAGGAAGGGAATAGAAGTTATCGAGGTGTAGCACCCTCCATTGCCAGTCGGCTGAAGTGATGAGACATTCGGCTGTCCGGCAAGAGCAGGCATTCGCGAAGGGAAGAGTTGCCTTCGACGTCGCGCCCGAGCGCTATCTGCAACACCCCCACGGAATAGACCCACCAACCCTGGTAGGCGCTGGATTGTGCGTTGGACTCCGCTCGTGACAAGGCTGCGGCGAGATGCTCTCGCCATAGAGCTGCATCATAGCCCCTTCGCTTCCTGGCTGCGGCCCACTCCCATACAACGTCCGAAGAGTCAGACCCTTGCGCCGAATGCCGATACCTTCGCTCGGCCTCTTCTTTTTGATCGCAAACAGAATAGGTTTCGCCGAGCAGGTAATTTGTTCTGGCGGAATCCAACAATGGTTTTAGTCCATCTTGCGTGAATGAAAGGCTCGGAACCGGGGAACCAAGCGCTTTCGCTGTGATTAGGGCTTCTTCGCAGTGGCCGGTGCGAGCCAACCCGATGGCTTGCTGCAGTTTTACTTCCACCCACACCTGGCGAACGTCCGTTCCCCCTTCTTCGCTGCCAAAGAAGCGTTTCTGAAACAGATCAGTCGCGCCCTCATAATTCCCTTCCTCAGCGCGATTCAAAGCCAATTCATAAACCAAACTAGTGGGCATACGGTCCAGATCTGGATAAAGCTCAAGTGCCTTCACTCGCTCCGCCGCAGATTTTCCCAACACACTCATCGCCGCAACAGTACCGGAATAGTTCACTACATTCGATCGATCATTTCTTATTCCTTCTGCGAATACGTTCAGGGCACCCCCGAAATCCCGCTTCATGTGCAACAGCGCTAGTCCAAGACTGGCATGCAGCACCGGTATTGGGAAATTGAGCTCTCGCGCGTGTTGCCATTCGCTGATGGCCTCTTGTGTTTTTTCGCGTGCAAAATACCACGTCCCCAACAGGTAATGGGCGGTTGCATCCTTCTCATTCGCGCGGATGGCCGCTTTGAGCGATTGCTGGTCTTCGACTGTGTTCGGAAATATATTTACCGTCGAAAGATGGGATGCTTCCAAATAATCATTCGCACCAGACTCCCCGAGTTTCTCGTGGCAGTATCCGCGAAAGTAAACAACCATGGGGTTCTTCTGAGGGACAACCGCACCAGGTTCGCTCTGATCCGCACCCGGGGACGGATATTCGCGGGAGAGAACCTCCACCGCTCGGCGGTAAAGTCCCAACCGCGCGTATTCCCATGCAATACTTAGGACTCGATAAGGATCGGCAGCGAGATGCAAAATATTCGGCTTTCCAAGTTCTTCCTGGAGAAAATCACTCAGAGGAGAGCGCGCGAGCCGTTGCCTTGCCATCTTTTCTGCGTCTACCCTACTTCCCGTTGCACGCGATACTGCCGCTAGCTCTTCTCCTGCTCTCAGGTCATCCGGCACAGATTCAAGGCTTTTCGTCAGAAAATCTGTCGCCTCTTTCAGACTGCCACGCCGAGCCAAGAGTTCGGCAAGGCGTAAGGCAGCGGCCGCGCGGTACGATGGTAAGCGCATCGCCTCCTCGTATGCATCGATCGCGTCGTTCTCTCTCTCAACGCCCTCGTACGCGATTCCCAGATAATAGGAAGTCTCGGCATCGGTAGTATTTCGCTCGTGAGCGGCAGCCAGCCTAGGCACAGCTTCTTCAAAACGCATCAGACTAGTGTCGAGTCGTCCTGCGGCTTTCAGCAATTCAAGATCTGAGGGGAACTTGGATAATGCTTTTCGATAGGTGTGCAAAGCAGCTAGGAGATTGCCGTTCAATTCTTCCGTTCTGCCTTGCTGAAGCCAATCGCCAGAGGTGCGTCGGGTCTCTTCCGGTATCCTTTGCGAAATTTGCGGGCCAACCTTAATTTCGGATTCAGGCGTCCAGTCATACTTCCCCTCTGTTTGCCTCAAGAGAAGCGCACCCTCGTTGCTTTTTAGCTCAAACGTATATTTTTTGCCGGCGTCTGGAATCTGAATCTCCCTCTTCCACAATCGCTCTGGTACAAGATTTTCTTTCTCGTTGAGCAAGGAGCTGTTCCCATCCAGAATCTGGATCGTCGCGTCCAACAGCTTCCGGTTGGAATTGAGGCAGGCGGCCAGCCTGCCGGCCTTTCTCTCTAAATGAACGACTCCGGCAAGATTCGCGCGAGAAATCCCGTTGGTATCTCGGACAGGCATCCAGTATTCCGTGAATGAAATGGATTGACGCGGTTCGAGGAATGCATACGTCTCCTGATTTCGGAAGAGTCCCGCCTGCAACTCTACATAGGCGCTGTTGTTGTCGGAGAGTGCCTTACGCCAACCAAGACCTTCTGCGTCGACACCCCAGGACCAGATCTTTTTCGCGGGTAGCTCGGCGTAGTCCGCAAAATGCGCTGTCCCTGTATTAGTTCGAGGGTGCCATACACCCATGAAGTTCTCGCGGCTCCCATGAACGAACAGAGAAACTGGTCCATTCGTCTGGTCACGAATGACGCTTAGATCCTTGCCTTTTGGGTCGACTGGCCACCTCTGCACCTCCGCAAATCCATGCGCTGCGGCAAAACGCATGGGGTATTGAATCTGAGAATCGTCCCAAACCTGGACGGCGGCATTGTTCCACCAATAGAAACGATGGCGTACATCGGTTCGATTGCTCAGCGTAACATGTTGTTCGAGAACGGTGGAACCAGGCCGCAGAGTTAGCTCGACCGACCATGCCATTCCATAAACCCTATCGATATTCCCCAATGTGACCGATGCGCTGCCATCCTCATGGCTCGCATACGCAAAATCCACAGGCGACATGGAGACCCAATTGTGGGAAACAGGAAAGTTAAACTCGACTCCGAATGCAGCCCAGGCTCCGCGATAACCGATCCTGGCCTTTTTGATGGAAGGGTTGGCATAGAACATCGGCTGCCCGCTGACTTTGTCGATGCACGTATAAATATGTCCGCCCAAATCCGGCAAGACGGAACATTTCAGATATTCGTTTTCAAGATAAATTGCGCGCCATTGGTGTTCCGCGCGCCGGTCCGTAACTTCCTTCCGCATCGTATAGGGGTAGTTAAATCGGCCGCTCGCGAACTCGTCGAAAGGAGGATTGGGATCGGGCTCCCCTTCTTCGTATGCTGGCAGGTTCAGAACACCTTCCCACACGCGCACCTGAGCCCGCACAGGAACGGCGGTAAGACTTAGGAATAAAAACAAGACCGTCCATCGCATCGGCTTGACCCTCGCGGCACGTACCGTCGCTAGCAGCGTTTCAAGCAGTCTTGCTGGATTACGTTTAATAGGGACATCCAAACTAATCCAGCTCAAAGAGTTTCGATCTGCCGCAATTCACGAAGGTGTGTGAAGAGGAAACTTTTCCACTACACGGTTAATAATTCCCCCCTCGGACGGTGAATCTGGCTGAAGTCCTTCCCCAAGGCAGCGAAAAAAGGCCAGAAGTTGGGCGACAATAACAAATACGACCGGTGTCTCTTCGTCTCCGAGTTCACTCAGTCCCCGGCACTCGATGACCTCATCGCCCACTCTAACCACGGAGTTCGGAATCTTTTCTCCAACGATGACTTTGGACAATCCAAGTTTCTTGCGGTCCAATTCGCGCAATAAATCTAATTCATATGCGCGTATCGTGGAATCGCCCGATAAATTGCAAACGATGAGAGTGTCATCTTGCGCGTAGCTCATGGGGCCATGCCGAAATCCAAGGTACGTTTCGCAGAGCGTCGTGACGCGGCCCGATGTTAGCTCCAGCATCTTCAACGCCGCTTCGCGCGACGCCGCGAAACGCGGCCCGCTGCCGAGAAATATTGCTCGGTGAAAATCTGATGCGGCAATCTTCGCCAGGATGTCGAAATAGGAACGGATCAGCTCCCTTGTTATTTGGCTTAATCTCTCGCACACTCTTTGGTATTCGTCTGGCCTTTCCAGCATTCCGATGAAGCGCGCTGCCAGCAGCAGGTTTGTAAAGCTGCTCGTCATGACCAGGCTCTTATCATGAGTTTCGGCAGGAAGCGTGGTGACATGCACTTTCTCATGGTCGCGCCACGCTCTGGCCAGACTCCCCTGCTCGTTACAGGTAACCACAACGTGCCGGTACTCAGGCTCTGTGTCCAGTAGTAATTCCAAGGCCCCGCTGCTCTCGGGACTGTCACCGGATCTAGCCAAAGAAACGAGCAAACCAGGCCTTCCCAGAGGCAAAGCCTTTCCGCCATACATCAGCAATGACCCGCCGCTAATCGATTCTGTGTGGACCCCAAGCTCATCTTGAAGTGGGAGCCGCACGCATTCGGCGGCGTACTCTGAACTGCCGGATCCCGTAAGTGCGAGGCTACGAATTCCCGCCACATCTTTTTTCAGGCTATCTCGGGATGCAATCATTCGATCGCATGTTCGAAGCCACGTCCATGGCTGCTGGCAGATCTCCTTAAGCGTGTGGAAATAGCCAAGCCGTTTTTGCTCCGTTTCCGGCCGGCCAAATAATTCGGCTGCCCGCGCTTGACCGTTAATCAGCTCGTGTTCCCAGTCCGCCTGGTTCAACAAGGAGGCACTTTCCATGAGTTATTTCTTCCCCTTCTCGTTAGCACGCATTCCTTCACTTCCGTCCGGGCTGAAGCTCAGGCGTAACGATGTCTAAAGGACGATCCTCCCCATCCACAGAACCATGCCAAACGCCTCCGCCAAACGTGGTGATGTAAACCTTTTTTGGGTCTTCGGGATCCGGAATCACGCGATGTCCCCATTTGAAGTTAAAACCAGGTATTCGCACCCAGTTTTCGCCGCGATCGTTTGATTTCCACGCAGAGGACTCAAATCCTGAAGCGTAGAGTTTTTTTGCGTCACGCGGGTCTATGGTGACATCGTAGACGTGGCGATCCCGATCAAGGACTCGCGTCCAACTCTTTCCTGCATCCACCGACAAATAGATGCCGCCACCCTCCCCATGCTCTCCTTTGTCCCTCGCCCACGCCGCCAGATAGAGCCGATCCGGCGAATTGGGATCAACCGCCAAACCGTTTGGGCCGTTGTTTCCTTCGGGCATGGCTACGCGGCTCCAGTTTTCTGCTCCATCTGTGGACTTGTAAATTGCTCCGTCACCCTCGGTCCCTATGCTTCCGTCTTCTGAACGGCGCGCGAGCAGCACGTAGAGTGTTCCCTTGCTATCCCTCACAATTCTCCAGGCAAACGGCTCCTTCTCAGTAATGCCGGCGTTTTTCAGCTTCCAGGTCTTGCCTCCGTCTACGCTCTTGTATATTCCGCGCCCGAAGGCGGCAACGTAGAGGACCCGTGCCGTGGACGAACTCGCCGGGTCCAGGAGGATATGGGTCGCCGCGGTTTCCTCCATCCCGTCATTCGACTTTATCCAGGTCTTTCCCCCGTCATCACTGCGGCATACACCTCCCCGGTAACTCCCAATTCCTTTTCTTCTCCACATCTTCGGTCGCGGTAAATCATGGGTCCAGCTGTTCACACTCCAAGCCCGACCCTTTACTTCGGGATCAAATACCATCCAGTATGTCGTGTTCATCCATTCCTTCGGCACACCTCGCGTCGAACTAGTCCAGGACCGCCCGCCGTCTTCGCTCCGGAAAAGACCAATGTCCGTCGTGGATATAAACTGCCGGTGGTGATCAAACGGATCAAAGTGGTACCCATAGGCGTTCGTTACGTCCAGCCCCGTTGAGACCCATCCGTTTTCACCGGATTTTCTTGAGTAAACCGCGAACCAGTTTGCGCCTCCGTCCGTCGTGCGCATGGTCCTTCCCAGATCCGTCTCGTAGCATAAGTTGGCATCCTGCTCCGCTACGGTAAGCGCCAAGGGGTTTTCTCCCCAATCCGATCCAAATCGTTCCGTGATCCATGCGTCATGGATATTGCTAGCAGGCTGGGCAGCGGGATTGCTGTCCTCCTTCCAGACCAATTGCCAATTGCGCCCTGCATCAGTGGTCTTGGCAACCCCCAGCCATTTGATTCCACCTTCTTCAAAATCTCTGTAGGAAACATAGGCCGTGTCCGGATCGCGCAAGCTCGTCGCGATCGCTCGCATCTTTGCACCACTTTTACCCAAGCTGCCTTTTCGCCAAGTTGTTCCTTCATCATCTGTCACAAAGGCGGACTCATCGCCGAGAACGTAAATCAGCGCTTTGCCATCCTTCTGGAATCCCGCGGAGATATCTGCGAAAGTCTTTGCGGAGGGGCCCGATATTCTTTCCACACCGGACGATGTCTTTTTTGCTATGAAATTTGGACCCGCGAGGAGAAGGATGCGCGCGTCGGTAGGCGAGTGTGGATTGACCCACACTTTGTCGGTCAGCCCCGGGAGGTCCCCCTCTCTTACCCAGTTTTCGCCCCCGTCCCGCGACGTAAAGAGGGCAAACGCGTTTTTTCTCCTATCGCCGGCGGCAACATAAAAAGTCTTGGAGTCCGACGGATCGATTGCCATCGCAGTGATACTGCCCAGGGGGTTCGGCTCCGCAATCAGCTCTTCGTCCGAATGATCTGAACTCATTTTGATGCCCTTCACGGAGGACGGCTTCGGATAAATCAGGCTCCAAGACTCACCCTCGTCTTGGCTACGCCACAGACCATTTGATTGTGCATAAATCACTTTCCGGTCCAGCGGATCGAAAACGAAGAACTGAACGACTCCGCGCAGATTGAACATGCGCCAGGACTTGCCCGCATCATGGGTGATATAGGACCCGGTCATGTCGCAGCTAACCAGTATCGTGTTGGAGTCGTGAGGACTGATTGTTGGATGGAACATCGCCCCGCCACCACCGGGACCGGTGATCCTGAAATCACCCGGGCGAGAGTCACCACCATAAGCCAGCAGAATTGCAGCAACGGCAAGTCGAAGAAAGAACAAGATCATCTTTTTCTTTTCTTTGCTTTCGTTACTATTGTTTCGCTTTCTTTTTGGCAGAAAGTGTTTGCTTTGTCAATTCTTTTGCAAGAGGGCTAAGTCTTGACTTGCAAGATCCTGGCGGCATTTTCATAGTAGACCTTCTTTAGGATTCCGTCCGGCAATCCCAAGCCATAGATTCGCCAGCGTCCCTGCGGAGGCACAGCTGCGGGGGCATAGTCGAAATATTCGTCTTCGGTTTCAAGAAAGCGGTAGTAAATCTCGTAAAGTTCATCCACGAAAACTTGCTGAGGCGTGTCCGTTCCATGGGGGACGGCGTCCGTTCCAAAAAGAATTCGATCCTGGTATTTCTCGAAGAACTTTCTGGCCATGCGCGGCTGTCGTCCCAGCTCCCCAATCCTTGCACCAAGCTCCACATGCATGTTGGGAAAGCGGTCCATGCATTCGCCAACGTAAGGAAGATTCTCAGCGTCATTGCCCACATGAAGCACAATGAACTGCGTCTTGGAGTGGCGGGCCAGCACGCGGTTGCGAGCCTCCAGCAGTTCTGCGTTACTGGGAAAATCACCGCCGTAGAAAGACCAATCCGGATGGTTATTCAGTTCCTCGAAGCGTTCGTTGAAGCGATCGATCGGAAGGAAAAATGCCTCCGGATCCGAAACATGAATCGCAACGGGCATCCCCAGCGAGCCGCAGGCCTCCCACATGGCGTCGAAACGCGGATCGTCAATTTTCACCAATGGCCCTTTCGAGATTCCCTCTCGTAAATACAGACCTAGCGTCTTGAGAATCTTGAGTCCACGCGCGCCCGCCTGGTGCGCCCGAACAATCTCGTCAGCTTGAAATTTGCTGTACGTCGGTTGATTCGTGCGGTCCCACCATGGTTCCGTGAAGGTTATGAAGCGCTCAGGATAGGGCCGCTGGTACTTGCGAATCGATTCATCGAGTCCCTTTCCAACTCCGCCCGTTAGGTTGACCATTATGCGGATGTTCTTTCGGTCCATCAGTGGCAGCAACGCGTCCACTGGTGCCAGGTATTTCATTTCTTCGCCTATCGCGACTCCATTCTCTGTCCTGGCGGCAAAAGAAAGATGCGTATGAACGTCTATGACCGGATAACGCGAGCGGGGCACCTTTGTCTCTGGGACGTGCAACATGCTGCGCGGTTGGAAGTCCGCGAGCTGCAACGGCTTCCCCGCACCTTCCGGCGGCCTCGGTGACCTTATGGAGGTGCGAGGGAATCTGCTTGCGACGAGAGACATCCCAATACTTCCCAGCCAGCTTCTTCGGTCGATTCCGGTCATGATTCCTCCAATCTTATTCAATCGCGTCGTCATCGATTTCCTTTTTTTGTTTGCCTTCTTCTATATCGTTTACTTTCGCTTGTCAAAGTGGCATAAATCTCCGGCTCAGCTTCTATTGGAGCGAACTATTGCTGGCACTTTGGAAAATGGGGATTCTGACTGGCGCTCTCGCTGGTTCCGTGTTCACGATGCTTGCCCTTTCGGGGCAAGGAAAGATCGCGAACCTACCTCAGCATTCCTACGCTAGCGACATGCAACTCCAGGCAAAACGGTCTCCGGTGGATTTCCTGCCGGACGGCGATCCGGACAAGCCTTCATGGAAGGATGCCGAGTCAGTGGAATTCGACACTGAAGCCTCGGGCAAGTTCCACTTTCCGGAGACTTCTACTCGCGTCGCATCCGTTTGGACCGCAACGCATATCTACTTCCTTTTTTTGTGCCACTACGACTCACTCAATGTTTATTCAGGAGAAGACCCAAAGGTAGAGCGATGGCAGCTTTGGGATCGTGATGTTGCCGAGGTTTTCCTGAACCCACAGCCGGCGCGAGTGAATCACTACTATGAGTTCGAGGTAGCGCCCAACAATCAGTGGATCGATCTCGAAATCGACAAAACTAAAAATCCTTTCAATGATGCTTCCTGGAATTCGGGCTTTGAGCATGCCACGCGCATCGATGCCAAGAATCATATTTGGACTGCGGAAATGCGCATACCGGTTTCGTCGATGAATGTCAGCGCGATTCGTCCGGGCACGGAATGGCGGGTGAATTTCTTTCGAGCGGCAGGGGAAGGCAGTGACGACCGCCGCAAATTTCTGGCATGGAGCATCATTCCCGAAGGAAAGACTTTTCACGTGCCAACTCGGTTCGGAATCTTGCGGCTCGTATATTAGTTACATATCAGATACTCTATGATAATCAACGGACCTCAGCACTGCCAAAACGCCCGGGCAAGATCTGACTAGTTAAGACTAGTTTCAATGCACGTAAGCTCCCGAAGGCAGCAGATACTGGATTGGCCAAGTTTCCCGTTTCTGCTCCACGATTTCAGACCATTCCAAGACTCTTGCGTCCGACCTGGGCAAGAGTTTGATGCCGGGCAGCGTCTCCGCAACGGCGCTAGCGAGCGTGTATCCATCACTCGGCGCGGTTACGGCTTCTGCTTTCGCACCGAGCTTTTCATGGGCGAATCGGCCCGCGATCTCTGCGTCTTCAATCATTTGCAGAAAATATGGCCGGCCAGTCAAAAGAGAGTTGTAGACATGATTTGCCAGCACGCCTGAAATGGAATTCACGTAAGCAAGGTCAAAATCTAACGCGCCCAATGCCGCATCATCGGGCGAGACGGCAGTATAGGACATTCGATTCTCACCGAGGCCTCGGAAATCAAACGAAACGATATCGTATCCCTCGTCTATGTATTTCTTGATTTCAGGCCAGTTTGCCGCGGTCGCTTTGCCACTTTCACTGAACCACATGAGAACTTTTCGTTTGTCGGCAGCGGATTTGTGAATGTGCAGCAGCGGCATTTCAAGCAGTTTGCTGTGGCGCAGCATGTAACGGTCAATCGACACGCCGCCGGAGCTCCAGCTTCCCACAGCTTCCCAAGTGATTTGCTCTCGCCCGGCCAGAGCGCTGGTATACTCGCTGACCTTCCAGTCTTTTACTCCGTTGTATCTGTCACCGTAGTATCCCTTTGCGAGGCTGCGTGTCGATCCGGCCTTATGCTCGTCGTAATATTCCTTGATCACCGTCATCAAGGATTTTGCGTCGTTGTAGTCGAGCATGACCTGCCCTGTTTCAGTGCATTGCAACGCTTTGCCCGCGAGTTCCTTTACTGGTGGAAGTCCGTGCCGCACCGGCATTTGATTGAAGTGGTCGAGAAAGTCGAGTGCGGCTTCCTGATTCTCCGGCGAAAACTGATGCGCGTGGTAGCCTTCGGCCAGTGCAATTCGATCCCCGTGTCCGAGACGCTCGTACAATTCTCGTACTTCGCGAACGGTTTTGCGCGTCCCTTCAATGGGGAAAAAATCGAGTACGGCTGCTGCTACCAATACCGGACGTGGATACATCAGCAACAGCAACCCGGGATGGTCCACAGCGTTTGAAATCATGCCAAATAAATCCTGCTCGGGATCGCTGTCGGGATCGGCAAAAATACGGTTGGAAATCCTCATCGGCAGCGCTGTGATGTAACACGAAGGCACGACCACTTTAATGCGCTGATCCAGAGCGGCAATCAAAGCGGCCTGAGTGCCACCGCCGCTCGTCCCAGTGATGCTGATTCTCTGGCTATCAACCTCAGGGCGGGTGAGCAAATAATCGACTGCGCGAATCCCATCCCATATCTCCCATCTGGCAAGATTTGCTCCGGCCAAATAGGCCAGGTTCCCCATCACCGCGTGTTCGCCACAAATCAGGTTGTACCGACTCTTACCTTTCGTGGCATCCCAGAACTGGCTGCGTTCACCCTGTCCAGTGGGATCCCAGGAGATCACAACGTACCCTCGCCCCACCAATCGTTGGCTGAGCGCCTGATAGTGAAATTTTCCGTCGGCCGCGTGTCCCGCAGGCACCAGCACCGCAGGATGCTTCTTGGAATGATCATCCGGGACGTAAACGAGAGCGGTTACATACACGCCCGGTAGGCTCTGGAAGATTAATTTTTCAATGGTGAACCCATCCATCTGGATCCGGCCTGTGACTCGCGGATGCAGATCTGTTTTTACTTCCGGCAATCCGCCGATCATTTGCAAGACTTTTTGCCGCAGTTCAGTTTGCGTCTCCAGCAATTCTCGCTCGCTGTGAATGGCATCCCAGACTTTTAGCCGATCGTTATCTTCGCTCCACGCTTGCTCCGCTTGATATTGCAGGAAAGGTGTTATTCGTGGCCCAGGCGGCAAAGTCTTTTCACGAACAAGGAAAGCTTGCGGCGGTGGCGTATCGTCCGCGGCTAGCGCGCAGAAGGCCGTCGTTCCGGTCATCACGGCCACGACGATGTATGGCCGGATCATTCTTAAGTGTTTCACCGCGTTTTCACCGTGAGCGATCCCATGACGTACCACCCGTCGTCTTGCCGGCCCTCGTTTGCGAAGCGAATCGCCGGCTGCCCGGTCCTCGGATCCAGAATCGCAACTCGGAAATCGTAAGAACCTTCCACTAAACTTTCTGGAACGTACAACGTGCCATCGAATACCGCGTCTCCGGGAAGCCATTTCCGGACGTCGACGGGAATTCGAATGATGGTCGCTGTTTTGGAAGATCGCAGTTGCACGGCCAGCGAGAAATCCTTGTAAATGGGAGCGACTCCCGCGTTCAGCCACCACATATGAAGCGGCATCATCGAGCCGCCTTCAACTGTCTTCGGGTATTCCAGGCGCCGCAAAATAAAACGGTAGCCCATCTTCTTCTGAAAGTTCTCGAATTTACTTTTCCATTCAGACGGAATCGGTGACGACTTTATGTTCACGGAGCTGACATGCCAGCGCAGTGCTTGATCGAGAATGTAGTCGACGTCGTAGCCCCTCTCCTTCCAACCCGCCACTGTAAAACAGACTTCCAGTGAGACTGGCTTGTGTTGCCAAACGTCCTGAATTCCAGCGCGCACGACCTGCTGCGGATAAATCTCAAGCATCTCCGCAGGAAAATAAACATTCGTGGAACTTGTGCGCATGTCTCCCAGACAATCCAGCCTCCATCCCGCGCCATGCTCCGTGCCATAAGTGAGGGCTTGCTGCTCGTCAAAATTCATCAGCAACGGTGTGCGCTGAAACGCCTCCAGCCAAATGTCAATGAGTGCCTTCTGATAGGCAAATCCCGGCATATATGGGCTCCAACCCTCTCCCCAGTAGCCCACCGACGAAATATCTACGCTATCCAAATAGGGGTTCCCGTCGTAACGTTTCCCCGCTTCAGCCACAAGCTCGCCCCAGTATTTGAGAAATAGCGGATCGCTAAAATCCGGCTGCCAGATTTCTCCATCTTTGTCTGCCGCTTTGTTGGCGCGCCGCGCACCCGAGTTGCGATACCAGACAGGGAGCGGATCCTGGTTCGAGTACGGCATTAAACGAATGGCAAGAGTTTGCCCATGTGCTCTCGCCTCCTCCAAGGCGAGGTCCACAATTTCCCAATGAAACTTGCCAGGTTCCGTCTCAAGGACGTTCCAATACCAGCGGCAATATGCAATGGAAGTATCAGGAAAATCCGGCTTTGTCGGCGCTTGCGAAAGCTTCGCAACGGGCCCCACTTCGGACCACTTCAAAGGAGGATTTGGCTCTTGCCCATTAAATCTTTGAAACGTGGTAATGCCCATGCCGGGATTTACAAGCACGTCGTCGATTTCTTTTGGGCGAACCACGACGACGTTTGATTGTGCAGATGCCTGGGTCCCGGCCGCCAGAAGCAGAAGTGTCCCGATGCAGCCATTCCTTAGCGTCAATCCTGTTAGGTTGCTACATAATCTGACCATTGTTTGTGACAGGAACATTTCCAGGCTCTCCATTCGCAACGGGCCATTCGGCAAACTCTTCTCGAATGATGGGCGTCCCAAAAACTACATTTGTTTTGTTCAGTTAGCTTAATCGGGCAGCGCAAATGCCGCGAGCACATCGGACACTTTCCCTTTAAAATAACCGCCTCCTCCGGCAGCAATTACGACGAACTGCCTGCCGGACTTCTTGCCCATGTAAGTGATCGGAGTTGCATGCGCACTTGCTTCCAGGTCGCCGGCCCACAGTTGCTCTCCTGTTCGCATATCGAATGCCCGAAAACGGCTATCGATCGTTGCCCCGATAAATACCAGTCCGCCGTCTGTCACAATCGTGCCCCCAAGGTTAGGCGTGCCAGTTTTCACCTTCAGCTCATCTACAGCTCCAAGCGGAACCTTCCAAACAACCTGCCCTGTATTTACGTCGACGGCGTTGAGAGTTCCCCACGGCGGTTTCTGGCATGGCCATTGGTGCTCATCCCAGAAGCGGGCATACTCACCTTCCTTGGAGCCTCTCCGGTATCGAACCGGCGCGTCAGCAGCCTGCGGCTCCATTGCTCCAACGGCGCCCAACTCATTTACATTCACAAACAAGTAGCCGGAAGCCGTGTCAAAAGAAGCTCCGGACCAGTTCGCCCCGCCCAGCGTGCCCGGTACGACCAATGTCATCTTGCGGCCGTAGGGTGTGTACATTCCGTGGTTTTCGAATGAATGAAACAGTTGCGCGCAATAACGGTTGGATTCCGGCGTTACGGTCCTGATGTCGCTTTCGCTGAAAGACTGTCGAACAAGGGGCGGAGGCTTAACGGGGAAAGGCTGTGTCGGCCAGACGGCTTCGCCGGGCACATCGCTCCTGGGAACCGCGCGCTCCTCTACCGGAAATAGCGGTTTGCCCGTAAGCCTGTCCAGGATAAACACAAACCCCATCTTTGTTAGCTGGGCAACCGCAGGAATATCACGGCTATCGCGTCGCACGGAGATCAGCACGGGCTGCGCAGGCATGTCATAGTCCCAGATATCGTGGTGCACCATCTGGTAGTACCAGACGAGTTTGCCGGTCGCGGCTTCAAGCGCCACCACACAGTTGCTGAACAGATCCATCCCCTTGCGATCCGCACCGTAGAAATCATACGACGCCGAACCCACAGGAAGAAGAATCAAACCGCGTTCAACGTCCACACTCATAATCGACCAGACATTTGCGCCGGTGCGCTGGTTCCAAGCATCTTCCTCCCAGCTCTCATGCCCCACTTCTCCCGGCCGGGGAATCGTATGGAAAGTCCATACGAGTTTGCCCGAGCGGACATCAAACGCGCGCACGTCGCCGCTCGGTCCTTTGGAGGGGTATTCGGGAACCGCCGCCCCTGTAATGACCAGATCCTGATAAATGGCGGGAGGCGACGTCACTGAGTATTCCGCACCAGGATAAACGTCCGCGACCCCTGCGCGCAGGTCAACCGTGCCGTCTTTTCCAAATTCACGGCAAGGTTTTCCGGTTTTCGCATCCAGGGCGATCAAGCGCGCGTCAAAAGTGCCGTAGAGAATTCGGCCGTCGGCACCCGTCTTACTCTGCCAATAGGCGACACCACGGTGTTGGAAGAACTGGCGAGGCCCGGTGCGCCCCGCTTGCGGATCGAACTGCCAAATCTCCTGACCAGTCTCGGCGTCTAGAGCAATCACACGATTGGACGGGGTGGAGAAGTAGAGCACTCCGTCTATAACGATTGGCGTGGACTCAAATGGCGCAACATGATGCCGGTCCGTTTCGTTACCTCCACGGTCCACTTCTCCCATGTGATGCGTCCACACTCTCTTCAGGTTCTTAACGTTTTGACGATTGATCTGTTTAAGTGGCGAAGACCGCGTTCCACCAGCATCACCACCATAAATTCGCCATTCTTGTGCGGAGAGGGCTGGCGCGAGCGCCAGTAGTAGGAGGATTCGACTCAGCGGAGTTGTGCCAAACAAGCCAAAGTATTTCAGCGTAGGTCTTCGACAGACTTCGCGGTGATCCATGACTGCGTTCAGATACTTTGTTTTTGCAGTGCTGTCAAGCAGCAGCGGCCGGTCGTGAATCTAACGCAATCCGTTGATTAGGCATGTTCGGCGGATTACCGAGCGAAATCGAAGGGTGAAATACCTGCAGCGGTGATGGGAGATTCCGGTCGGAAGGAACTTCACGGTGAGCGGCCTGAGACATAGGTGACATTTCGTACCGGACACATGGGTGACACTTTCCTCCTCTAGAGAGGAGGGAGTGATGCCTTGGAAGGAGTGTTCGG
>Ga0207665_10000539_pt1 | contig 25490 bp, 21 predicted proteins | sample LARL112metaG_FD_184351 | JGI IMG/M metagenome (GOLD analysis project Ga0207665, IMG submission 184351) | Corn, switchgrass and miscanthus rhizosphere microbial communities from Kellogg Biological Station, Michigan, USA - LAR L11-2 metaG... | ecosystem: Host-associated > Plants > Roots >... | reverse complement strand
CGCTGGCTCGGCGGGGGCCGCGCCCAAGCCCACGGTCGCGCAGGTGCAGAAGCAGATCAACCAGCTCACCTCCGCTGAGGACCAGGCTGTCCAGCAGTACGACCAGGCCTCGCAGCAGCTGGCCAGCGCCAAGCAGCGGCTCACGCTGGTCAACCGTGAGGTCAAGGCGGACCAGGCCAAGTTCCAGTCGATGCGCAGCCAGATCGCGGCGATCGCGTCCACCGCCTTCGAGAGCGGCACCATGACCAACATGGGTGCCCTGCTCACCACCGACAACCCGCAAGCCGTGCTGAGCCAGGCATCGGTACTGCTTCAGCTGTCCAGCGACCGGTCCGCCCAGGTGAACCAGTTCCTCTCGGCCGCCCGCCAGCTCAGCGGGGCGCAGCAGACGGCCCGCCGCACCGAGCAGGCGATCGCTTCACTGACCGCACAGCGGCTGGCCCGCAAGAAGTCACTTGGCAAGTCGCTGCACAAGAAGCAGGCGATGCTGCGCACGCTCACCGCCTCGCAGGCGGCCGCGGTCACGCCCGGCGCCGGGGGGAGCACCTCGGCGGTGAACCACGTGCCGGTCAGCGGCGCGGCCGGCAAAGCCGTGGCCTTCGCGTTCATGGTCCTCAACGCGCACACGCCGTACGTATACGGGGGCACCGGCCCGCCCGGCCCGGGCGGCGGCTACGACTGCTCCGGGCTGGTCCAGGCGGCCTGGGCCTCGGCCGGGGTGTCCCTGCCCCGGACCACCTATGAGCAGGTAGCGGCGGTCCCGGCGGTGTCCACGTCCGCCCTGCAGCCCGGTGACATCCTGTTCTTCGACGGCGATGGGCACGAGGGCATCTACGTGGGCGGCGGCAAGCTGATCGACGCGCCGCAGACCGGCAGTTACGTGGAGGAAGTCGCCCTGTCCGGCTGGTACAGCGCGAACCTGGACAGCGCCGCGCGGCCCTGAGCCGTGGGCGGTCAGCCGCGGGTGGCGGGCACGCCACCCGCGGCTCGCCGTTATGATCATGCACACATGCCAAAGGTCCTGATCGTCACCAATGACTTCCCGCCGCGGGCCGGCGGGATCCAGTCATTCGTGCACGCGCTGGCGCTCCGGCTGCCTCGCGGCCAGGCCGTGGTGTACGCGCCGGCCTGGCCGGGGGCGGCCGAGTTTGATGAGCAGCAGCCGTTCCCGGTGCTCCGGCACCCGACATCGCTGATGCTCCCGGTGCCCGCCGTCCGCGACCGCGCCACGGCGGCGCTGACCGAGCACGGCTGCGACCGGGTGCTGTTCGGCGCGGCGGCCCCGCTAGGGCTGCTGGCCCCCGCGCTCCGCGAGGCCGGGGCGGACCGGATCGTCGCGGTCACCCACGGGCATGAGGCGGGCTGGGCCGCGCTGCCCGGCGCCCGGGCGCTGCTGCGCCGGATCGGTGACTCCGTTGACGTGGTCACCTACCTGGGCGAGTACTTCCGGGTCCGGCTGGCCCGCGCGCTGTCCCCGGCGGCGGGCGCCCGGATGGCCCGGCTGGCCCCGGGCGTGGACACGGCGGTGTTCCAGCCCGGCCCGGGCGGCCCTGCGATCCGGGACCGGCTCGGCCTGGCTGGCCGGCCCGTGGTGGTGTGCGTATCCCGGCTGGTCACCAGGAAAGGGCAGGACACCCTGATCCGAGCCTGGCCCGCCGTGCGGGCCGCGGGCGGCGACCCGGTGCTGCTGCTGGTAGGCAGCGGCCCGGCCGACCGCAAGCTGCACCGGCTGGCCCGCCAGCTGGGCGTGTCCGGGTCGGTGCGGTTCACCGGCCAGGTCCCCGCGGCCGACCTGCCGTCCTACTACGGCGCGGGTGACGTGTTCGCGATGCCGTGCCGGACCCGCCGCGGCGGCCTGGACGTCGAGGGCCTGGGCATCGTGTACCTGGAGGCCTCGGCGACCGGGCTGCCGGTCATCGCCGGCGATTCCGGCGGCGCCCCGGACGCCGTCATCCACGGGGAAACTGGCTATGTGGTGCCCGGCGGGTCAGTGGGCGCGGTGGCCAGCCGGCTCACCCAGCTGCTCGCTGACCCGGCCGCGGCCCGGGCCATGGGCGAGAAGGGGCTCGCCTGGGTGGACCGGGAATGGCGCTGGAACCTGGTGGCCGGCCGGCTGGAGCAGATCCTCGCGAGCTGATCGCGGGGGTTCCGGGGGGCGTCCCCGGGCCGGCACCTAGGCGTACAGCGCATCGATGTCGTCGGCGAACGCCTTGCTGACCACGCCACGGCGGACCTTCAGCGAGGGGGTCAGCGTCCCGGCCTGCTCGGTGAAGTCCACCGCCAGCACCCGGAACCGCCGGATCGACTCGGCCCGGGACACCGCCTTGTTGGCGTCGTCCACTGCCGCCTGGATCTCGGCGTGCAGCCGTGGGTTGGCCGCCAGGTCGGTGACGCTGGCGCCGGCCAGCTCCGGGTGGCGGCCCTGCCAGGCCTCCAGCGCTTCCTCGTCCAGCGTGATCAGGCTGGCGATGTATGGCCTGCCGTCGCCGACCACCAGAGCCTGGCTGATCAGCGGATGCGCGCGGAGCCGGTCCTCCAGCACGGCCGGGGCCACGTTCTTGCCGCCCGCCGTGACGATGAGGTCCTTCTTCCGGCCGGTGACCCGCAGATAGCCGTCCTCGTCCAGCTCACCCAGGTCGCCGGTGTGCAGCCAGCCGTCCCCGTCCAGAATGTCGGCGGTGGCCGCGTCGTTCTGCCAGTAGCCGCCGAACACGTTCGGCCCCGCGATCAGGATCTCGCCGTCGTCGGCCACCCGCATGCTGACCCCGGGGAGGGGCTGGCCCACCGTGCCGATCTCGTTGTGGCCAGGCCGGTTGACCGACGCGGCCGCGCTGCTCTCGGTCAGCCCGTAGCCCTCCAGCACGGTGATGCCGACCCCGCGGAAGAAGTGCCCGAGCCGCTCACCGAGCGGTGCGCCCCCGGACACGGCGTACCGCACCTGGCCGCCGGTGGCCGCGCGCAGCTTGCCATAGACCAGCCGGTCGTACAGGCCGTGCGCGGCGCGCAGCCGCGTGCTCTGCCGGCCCGGCACCGGCCGCCCCGAGCTGCCCAGCGTGGTGCTCCACTCGATCGCGGTCTGCACCGCTGCCCGGAAGATCCGCGCCTTCAGCGGGCTCGCGGCGGCCTGCAGTTCGGCCGCGTTGTAGACCTTCTCGAACACCCGGGGGACGGCGAGGATGAACGTCGGCTGGAACGTCCCGAGGTCGGCGACCAGCTCGTTGGCACCGGTGTGCCCCAGCACGGTGCCCGATTCCAGGCAGCCCACCTGGATGATGCGGGCGAACGAATGGGCCAGCGGCAGGAACAGCAGCGCGGAGCGCCCTGTCTCGTCGAAGATCTCCGGCAGCGCGCCGATCGCGTTGCGCACGTCGGCGAGCAGATTGGCGTGGGTGAGGCGGCAGCCCTTCGGCCGCCCGGTGGTGCCCGAGGTATAGACGATCGTGGCCAGGTCGCTGGCACCGCACGCGGCCCGCCGCTCGGTCAGCTCAGCGTCGTCGATGGCGGCGCCGTCGCTGGCCAGGGTGTCCAGCGGCTTGCTGCCAGCGGGCGCGGCCCCGACGGAGAGCGAACCGCCGCTGCTGGCCGCCTCGATCAGCCACACCTGCTTGATGGCTGGCAGCCGGCTCAGCACGTCGGAGATGACCTGCTCGTGCCCGGTCTCGACGATCAGCGCGCGGGCGCCCGAGTCGCTGAGAATCCACTCCACCTGCTCGGCCGAGGAGGTCTCGTAGATCGGCACGGTGACGGCGCCGGCCGACCAGATGGCGTAGTCGGTGACCGTCCACTGGTAGCAGGTCCGGGACAGCAGCGCGACCCGGTCGCCCACGCCTATCCCGGCCGCCACGAGCCCCTTGGCTATGGCCGTCACGTCGTCGCGGAACTGGCCCGCGGTCACCGGCTGCCAGCCCTGGCCGCGGCCCACCTTGCGGCGCATGATCTCGGCCTGCGGCTCTCGCTCCGCGCGCTCGAAGACGACGTCGGCCAGGTTGGCGGACGGCGGGATCTCGGCCACAGCGGGAGTGCGGTATTCGCGCATAACAGCTCCTGCCGGTCAGGTTTGACAGCGAACGACATGGACCGTACCTCGGTAAGCCCCCGCAGCTACCAACAGGTAGCCAATCCAGCCTATCCTGGCCCGCCCCGCCTGGTGCTCAGCGGAAGTTGCCGGTGTGCCCCATTGAATAGCGTCCTGGCTGCGGGAACACACACAGGCCGTGCGGTCCTGACCCGACAGCGATCCTGGCCAGCAGGCGCCCGTTGCGGGTGGACATGGCGTAAACCACGCCGTTGTAGCGGCCGCTCCACCACATGACCTTGCCGTCGGGGGAGACCCCGCCCATGTCCGGCGAGCCACCGCCCGGGATCCACCACTTGTGCACCAGCTTGTTCGAGGCGAAATCGAGCACCGAGATGGACCCCTCACCCCGGTTGGAGACATAAAGATCCTTTCCGTTCCGGCTGACCACGAAGCCGTGGGCGCCGGCTCCGGTGTGCAGAAAGCGCATCACCTTGAAGTGGTGGGCGTCGATGAGCCAGATGCCGTTGGCCGCCATGTCGGCGACATAGAAGATTCTGCCGTCGGGGGACAGGCGCACGTCTTGCGGCAGGCTGTACCCCCGCCCGGGCGGGGCTGTCGGGGCACTCATGGCCTTTCCCAACGACAGGATGCCCGTGACCCTGCGGGCCTGGATATCGATCCGCACCAGCTTCGCGCTGAACTCACAGCTCGCCACGGCCTGCCGCCCTTCAGCGGTGAAGTCCAGGTGGTTCACGCCAGCGCACGGTACGTGCATCGAAGAGCGAAGCTTCATGGTGCGCGGGTTGCGGAAGTCGATCCGGCCTAGCGCCTCAGCCATCACCAGCGCGTTCTTGCCATCCGGGGTGAAGTACAAGTTGTAGGGGTCGGCCACCGGCACGGGCCGCCCGGGCCGGCCGGTCCGGGGGCTGATCGGGGTGAGGCTGTAGCCGCTGGTGTTGTTGACCCACAGCACCGAACCATCCCAGGCCGGGGTGATGTGGTTGGGCTGCCCATCCGCCGGCACGGTCCTGATGATCTTGTAGGTGTGCGGATTCATTTCCGTCACGGTGTTGGTGAGGCTGTTCGGCACATAGACCCGGTACGGATCAGCAGCCCACTTCGGGTTCATCATGCCGACGCCAGTATGGGCGTAGACATTCGGCACAGGTGGCGGGGAGGGCGAGCTGCTCGCCTGGGCGGATCTGGCCGGGGCCGCAGACCCAGCCGACAATGACCGGGTGGCGGAGGGACGCGCTGCTGAGGTGCACCCGCCGATCAGCCCCCCGGCTGCGGCCAGAGCGAGCAGCGCAACCGTCACGCGCCCGCCACTGTGGCGGACGCGGACGGGGGCACTGGCCCGCAGGATGCCCACAATGTGGACTCTAGCCGGTCGGCGGACAACCGGCCGTCCTCTCACGGGTGGCGCCCGGGCAGGATCGCCTGGCACGGACACCGCCGTGGCGAGGCAGGCTTGTACGGTGAGCGCATGCGGGTTCACGTGGTCAGCGATGTGCATGGCCGCGCAGCGGCGCTGGCCCAGGCGGGCGGTGCGGACGCCTTCGTCTGCCTCGGCGACCTGCTGCTGTTCATCGACTACACCGACCACGGCCAGGGCATTTTCGCCGATCTGTTCGGGACCGAGGAGACCAGCAGGTTCGTGGCGCTGCGCACGGCCAAACGGTTCGACGAGGCCCGGGAGCTGTCCCGGCGGTTGTGGTCCCAGCTGGACGGCGATCCGTCCGGTCACGTCGAGCAGGCGGCGTCCCGGCAGTACGCGGAATTGTTCGCGGCCATGCCCGACCCGGCCTACCTGACCTACGGCAACGTGGATCTGCCCCGGCTCTGGCCGGGGCACCTGCGGCCGGGCCAGCAGGTGCTGGACGGGCAGCAGGCCAAGATCGGCGACTGGACGTTCGGCTTCGTCGGCGGCGGGCTGCGCTCCGCATACCGCACGCCCAACGAGCTGGACGACGATGTATTCGCGGCCAAGGTGGCCGCGGCCGGCCAGGTGGACGTGCTGTGCAGCCACATCCCGCCCGCGGTCCCGCAGCTGCTGTACGACGTGGTGGCCCGGCGGCTGGAACGGGGCAGCGAAGCGCTGCTCGAGCACATCCGGCGCACCCAGCCGCGCTACGCCCTGTTCGGCCACGTGCACCAGCCGCTGGCCCGCCGGGTCCGCATCGGGCGTACCGAGTGCCTGAACGTGGGGCACTTCAGAGCCACCGGCCGGCCCTACGTACTGGAGTGGTAAGGCCTGGTCAACGGCGCGGCCGGGCGGCAGCACCCGCCGGTGGCGGTACGCTCCGAGCATGGGCGACAGGACGACGTCGAGCATCTCGATCGCCGCGGACCAGCCAGAGGTGATGGCGGTGATCGCCGACTTCGCCGCCTACCCGCAGTGGGCAGCTGCGGTCCGGTCGGCGGAAGTGATCCACCGCGACCCCGAAGGCCGCCCCAGCCAGGTCAGGTTCAGCCTGGACGCAGGGATGATCAAGGACAGTTACGTGCTCGGCTACCAGTGGGACGGCGACGCGTCGGTCCGCTGGGACCTGGCTGAACCAGGCACCGTCGTCAGCGCGATGACCGGCGGCTACTTCCTGGCCGGGCAGCCAGCTGGCACCGACGTGACGTACGAGCTGAGCGTGGACGTCCGGGTGCCGCTGCTGGGGATGCTGAAGCGCCGGGCCGAGAAGATGATCATTGACACCGCGCTGAAAGGGCTCAAGTCGCGCGTCGAGGGCCTGCATACGCAGGCCGCGGGCGCTGGCAGCGGGCAGCAGCAGGATCAGGACAAGGAAGAGGGCGCGACGTGACGCAGGAGCCCAGGCAGCCGGCCAGTGACCTGGTCGGCGACGTACAGCGATGGCTGCTCCGGACCAGTGCCCGGGGCGTGAGCCGGGGACTGAATGACCAGATCCGGACCGCGCTGCGCGGCGGCGGGCACGGGGACGTGTGGGAGACGGCCACGGCCGACGAGGAGCCACCGGAGTGTGCCTGGTGCCCGATCTGCCGGGCCCGCCGCAGGCTCCGCGAGTCCGGTCCCGGCCTGGCCTCGCACGTGGCCGCGGCGACCGACGCGGTCGGCGTGGTGATGCAGGACGCGGTGTCGGCGTTCGAGGCGGCCGTGGCGGCTGCGGGCCGCCAGGCCCGGCCCCGGTCCGGGCCACCGGCGGGTGGCGAGGTGTGGGATGTGGCCACCGACGAGCCCGGTTCGCCGTCGCTCGTGGAGCCGCCGGGGGCACCGGCCCCGGCGCAGCCCGCGGCCGGCGGCCAGGCCACCACCCCGGCCGCGCCGGAGGCAGCCGCCGGCCCGGCCGCGCCAGAGCCACCGGCGGGCCCGGAGGTGCCGGAACCGCCGGCACCGGAACCGCCGGCCAGTTCCGGGGACGACGCCCCGGCGGCCGGCAGTTGACCGGCCGGTGCGGTCTTTGCCCGCGCATGGTGCTGGGCGCGCCAGTTTCGTGGCAAGGTGAATCATGGCGTTAGGCGCTCATACCGTGGGTGGACTGGTCCACTTCATCTTCCGCCTGTTCATCTGGCGGCTGTTCTGGCGCTTCGGGATGCTGATCTGGCATATCCGCACGTTCGGCCCGCCCATCCTGCTGCTGCTCCTGGCGGCACTGGCGGTCTGGATCGTCCTCTGGTGGCGCCGCCGCAACCGGCCCGCGCCGCCGGGCCGTTCTCCTGGCGGGGAAGGCGCGGCGGAAGCAGGCCCGCGCGACTCGTAGGGCAGCTCAGAGGACGGCGCCGTCGTCCGGGCCGGAGTCGCGGGGCGGTCTGTCGCCCATCCTGATCACCAGGGTGGCGAACCCGCCGATGAACGCGGCCACGGCCAGGAACGCGGCCCAGCCCGGTATGACCCAGCCCACCATCGTCGCGATCAGCAGGTAGCCCGGGCCGCCGAACAGGGCCGTCCAGGCCGCCTTCGCGACCGGGTCGAGCGAGGGCAACGGCGGCGGGACCGGGGGGACGAAGTCCGCGTCGTCGTCGCCGGCCGGTGGCGGCCCGGGGCTGGCTGGGCGGATGACCCGGCGGTGGCTGCCCGCCGGCCCGCGGGCGGGCGGGGCGTCCGGGTCCCCGGCACGATCTGGGCCGGACCCATCACGGCCGGCCGTGCGGTGGCCGGCCGGCCCGATGCCGGCCGCGCCGTTTCCGCTGGTGCCGTTTCCGTCCGGGCCAGCTGCTGGCGCGCCGCGGCTGAACAGATCCGGCCCTGGTGAGCCGGTGCCAGACCGGTCACGGTCCCCGGTCCCGGGTTCCCCGGCCAGGCCGTCGCCGAGGTCGAGTGAGGGGTCGGTGTCGTCATTCAGGCCGGGCATCATCGCCGGGCCGGTGCCCGGCCCGGCATCGAGCCGTGGCCCGCGCGGCCGCGGCGGGGTCAGGTTCTCCCGCTCCGGCCAGGGCAGTTCCCCGCCGGCCGGCTCCGGTTCCGCGGCGTAGTTCTCGATCAGGTCGCGCCAGGCGGCCTCGTCACCACTCTCGCCGCCGGCCACGCCCCGCCCTCCCGCCCGTCACTCCGTCTCCGCGTGACTGTGCGCGCGGATGAAATCGAGGCTACCCGCGAAGATGGCGGGTGCGTCATTGTCCAGGGTCGCCACGTGGTAGCTGTCCGGGCAGTCCCGGACCGCCAGCTGCGCCGCGGGCAGCGCCGCACGCAGCACCCGCATGCTGGCCGGCCCGACGACGTGATCCACCGTGCTGCGGTAGATCAGCACCGGCTGGGTCACCTCACTCAGCCGCGACTGGGTCAGCCGCCACAGGGCCGGCAGCGTGGCCGCGGCGCGCACCGGCACCCGGGTGTAGCCAAGCTCGGTGACGCCTTCCTTCTTGATGTCGCTGGCAATGCCGGGCAGCGACGGCACCACCAGCTTCAGCGCCGGGGCCAGCAGGAACAGCTTGGTGTCCGGGGCTACTGACGGGTTCACCAGCACCAGCCCGCTGACTCCCGGACCACGCAGCTCAGCCATGCGCAGCGCCAGGCAGGCCCCCATCGACAGGCCCATCACGAAGATCTCGCTGGTCTGCGCGCGCAGTTCCTGGTAGCCCCGGTCGGCTTCCGCGTACCAGTCCTCCCACCGGGTCCGGGCCATCTCCTGCCACGTCGTGCCGTGCCCGGGCAGCCGCGGCACGGATACGCTCAGGCCCGCGCCCGCCAGGTGCTCGGCCCACGGCCGCAGCGACGCTGGCGAGCCGGTAAAGCCGTGGCAGAGCAGGACCCCGGTGCCGTTGCCCCGGTGGAAGTAGGGTTCCGCGCCTGGAATGACTGGCATCCGCTCCTCGTCCTCCCGCGCGGCCGGGCCGCCCGGCGGGTGGACGGGCCGGGGCTGGCTGGCGCGCGCTCTGGCATCGTCGCACGCCGGGCGGCTGGCCGCACGCGGCTCAGCGGGCGCAATCCAGGGCGGCGGCCACCCGCTTCCCGCCCCCGTCTCGTGCGACGATAGGGGGGTGTTCTACTGGGTGGTCAAGGCGATCCTGGGTCCGTTCCTGGCCTTGGTGTTCCGCCCGTGGTCGGAGGGCATCGAGAACGTGCCCAGGGAGGGCCCGGCCATCATCGCCAGCAACCACCTGTCGTTCGCCGATCACTTTTTCGGCCCGCTGCCGCTGCCCCGCAAGGTGACCTACCTGGCCAAGGCCGAGTACTTCACCGGCCATGGGCCGAAGGGCCTGGTCAGCAAGGCCTTCTTCAGCGGGATGGGACAGATCCCGGTGGACCGGACCGGCGGCGCGGCCAGCGAGCGCGCGCTGCGCACCGGCCTGCGCGTGCTGTCCCAGGGCAAGCTGCTGGGCATCTACCCGGAAGGCACCCGGACCCCGGACGGCCGGCTCTACCGCGGCAAGACCGGGGTGGCCCGGCTGGCCCTGGAGTCCGGCGCCCCGGTCATCCCATGCGCGATGGTCAACACGTTCGAGCTGATGCCGGCCGGGCGGCTGCTGCCGCGGCTGCGTTACCGGCCGGGCGTCCGGTACGGGAAGCCGCTGGATTTCTCCCGTTACGCCGGGCTCGAATCAGACCGGCTGGTGCTGCGGGCGGTCACCGACGAGATCATGTACGCGATCATGGCCCTCGCCCGCCAGGAGTACGTGGACGAGGACGCGCAGCACGCCAAAGCCCGGCTGAAGGCCGAGCACAAGGCCGGACGGCTGGTTCACGCGTCCACCGACGACCGCTCCGGCTCGTAGCTGGGCTGGTCCGGGCGGCTGGCCCGGTAGTCCCGCAGCCGGGCCCGCAGCCAGCGGCGCACCGCCCGCCCGGCCCGCTGCACCAGCAGGACGATGGCCAGCAGCGCGGCCGCCGCGATGCCATCCAGCCAGAAGTGGTTGGCCGTCACCACCACGGCCAGCAGCGTCAGCGCGGGGTAGCTGAACGCCAGCCACCGCCACCGGCTCCGCGACACGTGCACCACGACCAGCGCGGCCAGCAGCGCCCAGCCGACGTGCACCGAAGGCATCGCGGACAGCTGGTCGGCGTTGAACCCGGCCACCGAGCCGTACACCGACTGGCCGTAGCGCACCGCGGTGTCCACCATGCCGTCGCCGGCCAGCATCCGGGGCGGCGCGACGGGGATGAACTGGATGAGCAGCGCACCCGCGGTGAACAGCACCAGCGTCGTCCGCACCGGCGGGTACTGCCGCCGGTGCCAGACGTACACCCAGATCAGGCAGGCGATCACCACCACGAAGTGCAGACCGGCGTAGTACAGGTTGAACGCCTGAACGATCAGGGGGTGGCTGAGGAACGCCCGCTGCACCCCAGTCTCGCTGGGCAGGTGCACCGCTCGTTCCCAGTCCCAGATCCACTGAGCCCGGCCCACCGCGCCATCCGGGCCCATCAGCACGTAGCTCCCGGCCAGCTGCCACAGCGCGAACAAGCCGAGCAGGACGGCGGCTTCCTGGGCGAAGCCGGCCATCGCGGCCAGCCGCGGCACGCGGACGTGACGGACGGCCACCGAGGCGCCGGCCAGGCACCCAGCCGTCACTGCCGCTGCCCGCCACGACAGCTCCAGATCCACCACGTGGCGCCCTCCATCCCCGCGCTGCCCGTCCGGTGTGCCTGAGCAGCGCTGGACCCCGCTGGACAGCCATCCCGCCCCCCCGTTGTACATCGCGGGTTCACCACCACGTCAAGCGGGTTCCCGGGGCTGGTGCGGCTACCGACCGGCGTGTCTGGACAACCGCCTGCCCAGGGCACTCAGCGAACGCTAAGGTTACGGCCCTTGATAAGGAGTTGACTGATGACAGATATGCCGTTGGGGTCACCCGGGACCCTGCGCGGGCCGGCGGGCCCGGCCGGGCCCAGCGACGAGATCCTGGTCGCGTTCGCCGAGCCGGCCGAGCAGAACCGGCTCACCGTGCTGGTCCGGATCATCCTGGCCATTCCGCACCTGATCGTGCTGTGGGCACTGGGCATCGCGGCGCAGGTCGTCGTGATCATCTGCTGGTTCGCCGCGCTGTTCATGGGCCGCCTGCCGGCCAGCCTGGGCGAGTTCCTGGTCGGCTACCTGCGCTGGGCCAGCCGGTTTTACGGGTACTTGTTCCTGCTGACCGACAAGTACCCGCCGTTTGAGCTGGGTGACGCCGAGTACCCGGTACGCGTGCTGGTCCGGCCGGGACGGCTGAACCGGCTGGCCGTGTTCTTCCGGCTCATCCTGGCCATCCCGGCGTACATTCTGGCCGCCCTGGTGCTGTACGGCATGGAAACCCTGGTCATGTTCGTGACCTGGCTGATCGTGCTGATCGCGGGCCACATGCCGCGGTCGCTGCACGAGGCGATCGCCGCGGGCACCCGGTATCACATCCGGTTCTACGGTTACCTGTTCCTGCTGACCGGCACTTACCCGTGGGGACTGTTCGGGGACCAGCCGGACCAGCCCGGGAATTTCCCCCCGCCGGGGTATGGCCAGCCCGTGCCCGGTCCGGCGGGCTTTGGGGAAGCGCCCACCGTGCCGCCGGGGTCCGGCCAGCCCGCGCCGGTCCAGCCGGGGTACGGCCAGCCCGCGCCGGTCCAGCCGGGGTACGGCCAGCCCGCCCCAGCCCAGCCGGGGTACGGCCAGCCTGCGGCGGTCCAGCCGGGATTCGCCCAGCCCGCGCCCGGCCAGCCGGAGTACGCGCCGCCCGCCCCAGCCCAGCCCGGGTACGGCCAGCCTGGGCCGCAGCCGGCTGCGTATGGCGGGCCAGGGGCGGAGCTGGCCGGGTCCGGGCAGCCGGGTGACCCGGGGCCGGGCTACGCAGCGGCGGGCGGCTACGCACCGCCAGCCGCGGCTGGCTACGCGCCGCCCGGTCAGCCGGTCCGCTGGCTGGGCGGTGACCAGCCCTGGCGGCTTGTGCTGTCCAGCACGGCCAAGCGCCTGCTCGCCGTGTTCCTGGCCCTGGGCGTGGTGCTGTTCGCGGGGTACCTGGTGGGAATAATCGCGGCCACCAACTCCAACAGCACCGTGAGCCGGGCCGAGGCGGCCTTCTCGGTCGAGACCTCGTATTCCCAGCTGAGCAGCACGCTGTCCGGGTTCGACTCCAAGGTGTCCGGCTGCCAGGGCAGGCTCAGCTGCGTGAACAAGGTGGACGCGCAGATGTCCGGCGCGTTCGGCAGCTTCGCGCAGGACATGGGCAACACCGCCATGCCCGACGCCGGGTCCAGCGCCGCGGCGGCCCGGGTGCAGGCCGACGCGGCCCAGGCCGGCCGCGACTTCAGCAAGCTGTCCACGGCCAGCTCGGTCGGCCAGTACCAGCAGATCGTGGTCAGCACCGGGCTGGAACCGCTGCTGCACAAGTTCGACGCCGACTACCACGACCTGGGCGTGGCCCTGGAGCAGCCTTAGGCCCAGCCCTTCACCCGGTCCACGGCCCGGCGCCAGCGGGCGTAGTCCGCGTCGTCGCGCTGGCCCGGCTCGAACCGGCGGTCCAGCTGCCAGGTGGCGGCGAGCTCATCGCGGGACGACCAGGTCCCGGTGGCCAGGCCGGCCAGGAAGGCCGCACCCAGCGCGGTGGTCTCGCCGACCACCGGGCGCTCCACCGGGACCTGCAGCTGATCCGCCTGCAACTGCATGAGCAGGTCGTTGGCGCTGGCCCCGCCGTCGGCGCGCAGCGCGTGCCCGCCGCCGGCCGCCCCGGGCAGCATCAGCCCGGCCACGTCGCGCACCTCGAACGCGATGGCCTCCAGGGTGGCGCGGACCAGGTGGGCCCGGGTCGTGCCCCGGGTGATGCCGAACACGCCGCCGCGGGCGCCCGGGTCCCAGTCCGGTGCGCCGAGCCCGGTGAGCGCGGGCACGAACACCACCCCGGCGGAATCGGGCACGCTGCGGGCCAGCGCCTCGCTCTGCGCCGCGTTGTCCAGCAGCCCGAGGCCGTCACGCAGCCACTGCACCGCAGCCCCAGTCACGAACACCGAGCCTTCCACCGCGTAGGTGAGCCTCCCCGATTCGTCCATCCAGGCCACGGTGGACAGCAGCCCGGCGTCCGGCCGCACGATCTGCGCGCCGGTGTTGGCCAGCACGAACGAGCCGGTGCCGTAGGTGCACTTGGCGTCGCCGGGAGTGAAGCACGCCTGGCCGAACAGGGCCGCCTGCTGGTCGCCGGCGATGCCCGCGACCGGCAGTGCCAGACCCAGGAACGAGCCGGGATCGGTGTGCGCGGCCACCCCGGTGGACGGCACCACCTCGGGCAGCGCGCGCTCCGGGACGCGCAGCAGCTCACACAGTTCGGCCGACCATTCGCCCTGGCCGATGTCGAACAGCAGCGTGCGCGAGGCGTTGGACGCGTCCGTCACGAACCGGGCGCCCCCGGTCATCCGGGCGATCAGGTACGCGTCGACCGTGCCGGCCGCGAGGGACCCGTCGGCCAGGCCCTGCCAGGTGCCTGGCTCGTGCTCGGCCAGCCAGGTGAGTTTGGTGCCGGTGAAGTAGGGATCGAGCCGCAGCCCGGTCAGCGCGGTGATCCGCGGCTCGTGACCGGCCTCGCGGAGATCAGCGCAGATCTGGGCGGTCCGGCGGTCCTGCCAGACGATCGCCCGCCGCGGCGCGGCCAGCGTGGCCCGGTCCCAGAGCACAGCGGTTTCCCGCTGGTTGGTCAGCCCGACGCTGTGCACCGGCCACGGGGCGGTTCCCGTTTGGCCTGAAGAAGGGTTTTCCGCGGCCGCGCGGGCGGCGGTCAGTGCCTGCCCGCAGGCGGCCAGGGTGGCCTGCCAGATGTCCTCCGGCAGGTGCTCCACCCAGCCGGGCCGCGGGAAGTGCTGGGGGAACTCCTGGTAGCCCCGCGCGGCGACCCGGCCGGCCTCGGTGACGACCAGCGCGGTCACGCCGGTTGTCCCGGCATCAATAGCGAGCACGCTCATGGGGACTAGTGTTGCCCCTATGCGAGTGGGAGTGCTGACGGGCGGCGGAGACTGCCCGGGACTGAACGCCGTCATCCGGGCACTGGTCCGCCGGGGGACACAGGAGTTCGGCTTCGAGTTCGTGGGCTTCCGTGACGGCTGGCGGGGGCCGCTCGAAGGCGACACCGTGCCGCTCGACGTGCAGGCGGTGCGGGGCATTCTGCCGCGGGGCGGGACGATCCTCGGCTCGTCACGGACCAACCCGCTGGCCGAGAGCGCGGCCAGCGGCGGCCGGTCCGGGGTCGAGCGGATCAAGGACAACCTGGCCGCCCTGGGTGTGGACGCCCTGGTGGCGATCGGCGGGGAAGACACGCTCGGCGTGGCCACCCGGCTCTCCGAGCTGGGCGTCAACGTGGTCGGGGTGCCCAAGACCATCGACAACGACCTCGGGGCCACCGACTACACGTTCGGCTTCGATACCGCAGTGAACATCGCGATGGAGGCCATCGACCGGCTGCACACCACGGCGGAGAGCCATCACCGCGCGCTGATCTGCGAGGTGATGGGGCGGCACGCCGGCTGGATCGCGCTGCACGCCGGGCTGGCCGGCGGGGCCAACGTGATCCTGATCCCGGAGAAGCCGTTCAGCATCAAGAAGGTCTGCGAGTACGTCGAGCACCGGTTCCAGACCCGGTACGCGCCGATCGTCGTGGTGGCGGAGGGCGCCACCCCGCAGGAAGAGGACGTGCAACTGTCCGACCAGCGGCTGGACGCCTTCGGTCACGTGCGGCTGGGCGGGATCGGGCAGCAGCTGGCCGACGAGATCGAGAAGCGGACCGGCAAGGAAGCCCGGTACACGGTGCTCGGCCACGTGCAGCGGGGTGGCACGCCCACCGCGTTCGACCGGGTGCTGGCCACCCGGTTCGGCGTGCACGCCATCGGGGCGGTGCAGGACGGCGCGTTCGGCATGATGGTGGCGCTGCGCGGCACCGAGATCGTCCGGGTGCCGCTGGCCGAGGCCACCAGCCAGCTGAAGACGGTACCGCCGGAGCGGTACGCGGAGGCGGAGGTCTTCTTCGGCTGACCGCAGCCGGCCGCCCGGGCCGGGGTCAGCGCACCTTGACCGCGACCAGGCAGGCGTCGTCGCTCGTGTCAGAGTGTGCGCTGGCCACCAGGTGGTCGGCGAAGGCGGCGATATCGGGCACCGGCTGGCTGGCGATGCACAGCAGCGACCGCACCGAGTCGTCGATGGACCGGCCGTGCTGCTCGATCAGGCCGTCGGTGAACATGACCAGGGTGTCGCCCGGTTCCAGCTCGGTGGTCAGCTCCTGGTAACAGGCGCCGGGGTCCGCGCCGAGCAGGACGCCGTCCGGCAGCGGCAGTTCCCGGGCGGTGGCGTCCCGGACCAGCACGGGCGGCAGGTGCCCGGCCCGGGCCCAGCGCAGGGTGCGGCGGGCGGGGTCGTAGATGCCGCACACGGCCGTGCCGAAGATCCCGTCGGTGAGATGGCACGCCACGCCGTTCAGCCAGCCCAGCAGCGTGCCCGGGCCGGCGCCGGTGATGGCCAGCCCGCGCAGGCAGTTGCGCAGCGCCACCATGCCGGTGACCGCGTCGATCCCGTGCCCCGCGATGTCCCCGACCACCAGCAGCACCTGCTGGCTGGGCAGCTCGACCGTGTCGTACCAGTCCCCGCTGACCAGGTTCCCGGGCCCGGCCGGCCGGTACCTGGCCGCCACGTCCAGCCCGGCCAGCTGGGCAGGCTTGGCCGTCCGGGGCGTGATGGCCTGCTGGAGCCGCAGCGCGAGCCGGTGTTCTTCGGCGGCGCGCTCCTCGCTGTCGGCCAGCCGGTCCCGGGTGGCCGCGAACGCGACCTGGGTGTGGTAGTCGGCCGACACGTCCTGGTACGCCCCGCGCACCGCGACCAGCGTGCCTGCCTGGTCGGTGACCGGCTCGGCGAAGGCGCGCAGCTGGCGGACGCTCTCGTCGTCGGCCCGGATGATCCGGAACGCGGCGGCCGCCTCCCGCTTCTCCTCGAGCAGGGCGTGGCGGAAGTTCTCCACCAGCGGGCGGTCGTCGGGCGGCACGTGCGCGTCCAGCTTGGCCACCGGGACGGGCTGGCCGGGCGGCTGGCCAAACAGCGCGAACGTCGGCTCGGTCCACAGCACGTCCCCGGTCAGCAGGTTCTCTTCCCAGCCGCCGATCCGGCCGAGCCGCTGGGCCTGGTGCAGCAGGGTGCCCAGGCGCTCGACTTCGTCGGCGCGCCGCCAGGCGATGACCACGCCGTCGTAGAGCCGGGCGATGCGGACCTCCAGCACCGGGGCGGCCAGGCCCGCCCCGGCCGGGGTGCTGAGCACTTCGCCGGAAGTGACCTGCGTCTCGCCGGTGGCCAGCACCTGCAGGGCCCGCTCGTAGACGCCGCCGGGCAGCGCGGCCGCGGGATAGACCTCCAGCAGCGGCCGGCCCGCCAGGTCGGCCGCGGCGCGTCCCGCGGAGTCAGTGAAGCCCCGGCTGAGGTAGCTGATGCGGAAGTCGGTGACCTGCCCGGCCTCGTCCCGGATGGCCCGGGCGAAGAGTGCCGACCCCAGCACGCTGTCCAGCAGCCCGAAGGCCCACGACGCCCGGTGGTCCGGGGCCAGCTCGCCACTGGCCAGCCGGGTGCCCAGGGCCTGCGCGCAGACCTCGGCCAGCGCGGTGAGATGGCGCTGGTCCGGGGCGCCGAAGCCGGCCAGCGGCCCGGGCCAGCAGACCTCCATGGCGCCCAGCACCGTGCCGGTGCCGGGCAGCGGGAGCACGGCACGGGCACCGTCCGGCCAGTCCCCGATCAGCGGGGTGCGGCGGCCCGTGCGGTCCGCTGGCCGCCCGCCCGGCCACCAGGTGGGCACGCCCTGGCCGGCGGCCCGCTGGGCCGGGGTGTCCATGTCCGGGTGGATGCGCCGCCACCGGCTGGTGTCCCGGGCCCGGAAGCCAGCCTGGCCGGCCAGCTCCAGCCCGCCGTCGGGTTCGGTCAGCCACAGCGCCAGGGCCACCGCGCCGGCCGGCGCCAGCGCCTCGTCCAGCACGGCCGCGGCCAGGCTGTCCCCGTCGCGGGCAGTCTCCATGGCCGCCCCGGCCAGGGCTATCCGCTGCGCGTCAGGCGGCGGGCTGGCTGATTCCCCGCCGGCCAGCGGGGCGGGCGCGGTCAGCTGGCCAGTGATCTGCGCGGCCAGCTCGGTCAGGCTGGTGCCCGACCCGGCCGACAGATGCTCGAGCTGGGCCTGCGCCTCCGCCGGTGAGCAGCCCAGCCGCTCCATCAGCATGCCGCGAGCGAGGTCCGCGACGGAGCGGACGGCGGCGTCGGCCTGGGCCCGGTCCAGCTCACGCCGTTGCCGGGCGATCAAAGCGCTCAGCCGTGCAAATTCCCCGCCGCTCGCTGCTGTCACGCTGGGTACCCTTCTCGGGGAGATTTCGGCGGCTGTATTGCCACGTTACCGGGCGCGGGGCCTCCCTAACGCCTATTTTTGCCCTCACCAACGGTCGTGGCAGTATCGGTTCTGTCACAAGCGCACAAGTGACCGGGGGCTGCCGATGGCGCCCCCGTTTGGCATAGGGAGTCCTGATGGCGAAGGCAGCGCTGGCGGGGAGTCAGCCCGCCGACCCACGACTGCAGCAGCTGCTCGACGGGCTGACCGCCGTGCGGGGCGGGGACTTCGGCACCCGGCTGCCGCACACCGGCGACCCGCTGATGGACGAGATCGCCTCGGTCTTCAACAGCATGACCGACCAGCTCGCCCTGTTCACCTCCGAAGTGACCCGGGTGGCCAGGGAAGTGGGCACCGACGGCAAGCTCGGCGGCCAGGCCCAGGTGCCCGGGGTGGCCGGCACCTGGAAGGACCTGACCGAGTCGGTCAACGCCATGGCCGACAACCTGACCGGGCAGGTGCGTGACATCGCGCAGGTCGCCACCGCTGTGGCCCGGGGTGACCTGACCCAGAAGATCACCGTGGACGTCAAGGGCGAGATGCTCGCCCTGAAGGACACCCTGAACACCATGGTCGACCAGCTGTCCGCGTTCGCCGACGAGGTGACCAGGGTGGCCCGCGAGGTGGGTACCGAAGGCCGCCTGGGCGGCCAGGCGCAGGTGCCCGGGGTCGGCGGGACGTGGCGTGACCTCACCGACTCGGTCAACTTCATGGCCAACAACCTGACCAGCCAGGTGCGTAACATCGCTCAGGTCACCACGGCGGTCGCGCAGGGTGACCTGTCCAAGAAGATCGACGTGGACGCGCGGGGCGAGATCCTGGAGCTGAAGACCACCATGAACACGATGGTGGACCAGCTCTCCTCGTTCGCGGCCGAGGTCACCCGGGTGGCCCGGGAGGTGGGCAGCGAAGGGCGGCTGGGCGGCCAGGCCGAGGTCGAGGGCGTCTCCGGGACCTGGAAGCGGCTGACCGAGAACGTCAACGAGCTGGCGGGCAACCTGACCCGGCAGGTGCGGGCCATCGCCGGGGTGACCAGCGCGGTGGCGACCGGGGACCTGACCCGGTCCATCTCGGTCGAGGCCAAGGGTGAGGTCGCGGAGCTCAAGGACAACATCAACGCGATGGTGCAGTCGCTGCGCGAGACGACCGAGGCCAACCAGGAGCAGTACTGGCTGAAGACCAACCTGGCCCGGATCTCGGGCCTGCTGCAGGGGCACCGGGATCTCGCCACCGTCGGCGAGCTGATCATGGACGAGCTGATCCCGCTGGTCGGCGCGCAGCACGGCACGTTCTTCATCACCCAGGACACTGGCGACGGCCCGGTACTGCGGCTGATCGCCGGGTACGGGCTGCGCGGCGATATGGAGGCGGCCAGCCAGTTCCGGCTCGGCCAGTCGCTCATCGGCCAGGTGGCCAAGACCAAGAAGCCGATCATCGTCACCGATGCGCCGCCGGACTACGTGACGATCTCCTCCGGGCTCGGCGAGGGTGCGCCGGTCAACCTCATCGTGCTGCCCATCGTGTTCGAGGGGCAGGTCATGGGCGTGATCGAGGCCGGCTCGTTCAGCCCGTTCACCCAGGTCCACCAGGACTTCCTGGAACAGCTGATGGAGACCATCGGCGTCAACGTGAACACGATCATCGTGAACTCGCGGACCGATCACCTGCTCCAGGAATCGCAGCGGCTGGCCGGGGAGCTGCAGGCGCGCACCGGTGAGCTGCAGGTACGCCAGGAAGAGCTCCAGCTGTCCAATGCCGAGCTGGAGGACAAGGCGGCCCAGCTGGCCCGGCAGAAGCGCGATATCGAGATCAAGAACTCGGAGATCGAGCAGGCCAGGCAGGAGATCGAGGAGCGGGCTAAGCAGCTGGACCAGGCGTCCCGGTACAAGTCGCAGTTCCTGGCGAACGTCTCGCACGAGCTGCGCACGCCGCTGAACAGCCTGCTGATCCTGGCCCGGCTGCTGGCCCAGAACTCCGAGCAGAACCTCACGCCCAAGCAGGTCGAGTACGCCAACGTGATCCACTCGTCCGGCTCCGACCTGCTGCTGCTGATCAACGACATCCTGGACCTGTCCCGGGTGGAAGCGGGCAAGCTGGAGATCCACCCCGAGCGGTTCGCGCTGCAGGCACTGGCCGAGGACCTGCGCACGGTGTTCGAGCCACTGGCCGCCGAGAAACGGCTGGACTTCGGCGTCGCCTCGGCCGCGGGCGTGCCCGCCGAGCTGGTCACCGACCGGCAGCGGCTGCGCCAGGTGCTGCACAACCTGCTGTCCAACGCGGTCAAGTTCACCCAGCAGGGCCAGGTGGAGCTGCGGATCGGGCTGGCCCGCCCGGCGGCCGCGGGGGACGAGGCCGAGGTGGCCTTCTCGGTGACAGACACCGGCATCGGCATCTCCGACGACAGCCTGAAGACGATCTTCGAGGCGTTCCAGCAGGGGGACGGGACCACCAGCCGCCGCTACGGCGGGACCGGCCTGGGCCTGGCCATCAGCCGCGACGTCGCCGCGCAGCTGGGCGGGCGGATCACCGCGGAGAGCCAGCCCGGGGCCGGCAGCACGTTCACCCTGTATCTGCCGGTCAGCTACCAGCGGGCCGGAGACGGTGCGGCTCTGCTGCCGGGCGCGGACGGGCCCGCCGTAGCGCTGGCCGGTGCCGTGGCGCCGCTGGCCGGGCGGCCGCCGGACGCCAGCGCCCGGCACGGGCTCCGTGGCCGCACGGTCCTCATCGTGGACGATGACCTGCGGAACGCGTTCGCGATCACCAGCATCCTGGAGCTGTATGGGCTCACCGTCATCCATGCCCCGAGCGGGAGCCAGGGCATCGAGGTGCTGCGCAGCGGCAGGCACATCGACCTGGTGCTGATGGACGTGATGATGCCGGAGATGGACGGCTATACCACCACCGCGGCCATCCGGGAGATGCCGCAGTTCGCGGACCTGCCGGTGATCGCCGTCACCGCGCGGGCCATGCAGGGGGACCGGGACAAGAGCCTGGCCGCTGGGGCCAGCGACTACGTCACCAAGCCGGTGGACACCGACGAGCTGCTGGCGTGCATCAGGCGCTGGCTGCTGGCCAGCCGGAACGGCGGGACCGGGGACCACTGACCGGCGGCAGCAGCAGGCAGCTGTCGCCGAACTCGTGCCACAGGTAGCCGGCCTGCTCGGCCGCCTGGTACGCCGCCGCGACCAGCGCGGTCCCGGCGACCGCCGCCAGCAGCGCGAGATGCGACGCTTCCGCGTCGTGCCAGCCGGTGATCAGGCCGCTGACCACGCGGGCCGGGCGGTGGGCGCCGAGCACCAGGCCGGTCCGGCCGGTGAACGCCCGGACCGGGCCGGCGCCGGCCCGGTCTCCAGCCGGCCCGCCCGCTGGGCCCGCCGGGCCGGCCGGGCCGGTGATGGCCGGGTCGGCGGCACTCTCCAGCGCCCTGGTGCAAGTGGTGCCCACGGCAATGACCCGGCGGCCGGCCGCGAGGGTGAGGTTGGCCAGCTGCGCGGTGGTCTCCGGCACCGTGCACCACTCGGGCAGCGGCTGCTCGCCCGCTTCCAGCGACGCCACCCCGGCGTGCAGGGTGACCGGTGCGATCAGCACACCCGCGGCGACCAGGCTGGTGACCAGCTCCGGGGTGAACGGCCGGGCCGCGCTGGGCATCTCGGCGCTGCCGGGGGAACGGGCGAACACGCTCTGGTAGGCGGCCAGCGGCCACGGCTCGGGCACGTACGAGTAGCGGATCGGCCGGCCATGCTGCGCCGCCTCGGCCAGCACATCGCCGTCGGCCGCGGCCGCCCACATCCGGGTCGCCGCCGGGTCAGGGTAGGGGTGCAGCAGGGCCAGTGACGTGCCGCCGGGCAGCGTCACGGTCTGGCCCGGCGCCGCATCGGTCACCCGGCCCCGCGCCGCGTCCGGTTCGCGCAGTTCAATCAGCCAGATTCCGTCCTCCAGCAGGCTGGACACATGCACGGTCACCGGCCGCCCGGCGCCGCGCTGCCCGGGCAGCGCGGCGGCCACCGTAGCCGAGGTGTTGACGACGAGCAGGTCACCCGGGACCAGGAAGCGCGGCAGGTCCGCGAACCTGGCGTGGGCCAGGCCATCCGGGGTGGCCACGAGCAGCCGGACGCCGTCCCGGGACAGCCCGCGGGCCTCGGGTGGCCGGCTGGCGGCGCGCCTCACCGGGTCACCGCCGGCTCGGTCAGCTCGCTGGCCCGGTACCGGCCGCTGGGCAGGCGCTGGGCCAGCAGCCGCAGCAGCGCCCGGGCCGCGCCCTCCGGTTCCGGGCGGTCCGAGATGTCCTGCCCGGGGAAGGCCTGCTGGTGCAGGTCGGTGCGCATGTCGCCGGGGTCGAACGCATAGCAGCGCAAGGCCGGGAGCTCGGCCGCGAGCACCGCGGTGAGCTGGTCCAGGGCGGCCTTGGCCGAGCCATAGCCTCCCCACCCCGGGTACGCGTCCACCGCCGCGTCCGAGCTGACGTTGACGATCGCGCCCGCGGCGCTGGTGAGCGGCCCGGCCAGCAGCTGGATCAGGGCCAGCGGCGCGAACACGTTGGTCTGGTAGACGTGGCTCAGCTCGGCCAGCGGGTACGCCCGCAGCTCGGGCTGGGGGCTGGGGCCGAGCCGGCTGGCGTTGTTCACCAGCAGGTCCAGCCGCCCGGTGCGGCCGGCCGCTTCGGCGAGCTGGGTGCGGTGGGCCGGGTCGGTCACATCGCCGGGGATCGCGACGACGTCTGCCAGCCCGGCGGTGGCGCGGGCCAGCAGGTCTGGCCGCCGCGCGTCCACCACCAGGGACCAGCCGCGGCCAGCGAGCGCGTGCGCTGTCGCGCGGCCCAGGCCCTGGGACGCGCCGGTGATCACGGCAGTAGGCATGTGTCCTCCTGGTATGGTCAGCTGATGCCATACTGATAGTTGAAGTCAGCTTCATGTCAAGCGGCCAGCCGGGAAGGAGCCCAGAGGTGCAGCAGACAGACGCCGACCGCGCCGCGATACGCGCGGCCGAGCCGGGGATGCGCACCACCGACCCGCTCACGGTGGGGGAGATATCCCGCCGCAGCGGCTTCGCCGAGTCCGCGGTGCGCTATTACGAGCGGCTCGGCCTCATCGCCGCCCGCCGGACCACCGGGAACCAGCGCCGCTTCGAGCGCAGCGTGCTGCGGCGGCTGGCGTTCATCAGGGCCGCGCGCAACGTCGGGCTGTCCCTGGCCGAGGTGGCCGAAGCGCTGGAGTCGCTGCCCGCCGGGCGCACTCCCACCCGGGCCGACTGGACCCGGCTGTCCCGCGGCTGGCGGCGGCGGCTGGATGACCAGATCGAGGCGCTCACCGCATTGCGCGACGGGCTCGATTCGTGCATCGGCTGCGGCTGCCTATCGCTGCAGCGCTGCGCGATCTCCAACCCGGGTGACGCCGCCCGGGCGGGCGGCCCGGGGGCCGCCTACCTCCCGGCCGGGCTGCGCCGCGATGACAGCCACCTGGCCACCCCGGTAGCGTGACTCGTATGCCGTTCCGTTAGGCGTAGTCCCCGGCGGCCGCTCGCTGCGGCTGTCCCCCCGCCCCCGCCAGGGGTCCTCCTTGACCGCTCGGTCCCGTCCTACCGGCCCGAGCCCAAGGAGAACCCGGCATGCCTGCTGCCCGGCGCGTGCCCATCGTCGCGCTGCTCACCCTGCTGCACCGCCGTTACCCCGGCCTGGACGATCCTGGCCAGCTGATCAAAGAAGGCGCCGTCCTGGTCAACGGCGTGCCCACGGACAACCTGGGAACGCGGGTGCGCGCGGATGCGTCCATCCGCATTCGCCGCCCCACTGTGCTGCGCGGGACGGTCAAGCTGGCCCACGCGCTGACCGCGTTCGGCGTCCGGGCCGATGGCCTGGTCGCGCTCGACCTGGGCGCGGCGGCCGGCGGGTTCACCCAGGCCCTGCTGGATGCCGGGGTGGCCCGGGTCTACGCGGTCGATGCCGGCCTGGGCCAGCTCCGTGGCTGGCTGCGGGCCAGCCCGCGGGTGATCAGCCTGGAACGCACCAATCTGGCCCGGCTGGACCGGCGGCTCATCGGCGAATCGGTGGACCTGATCACCATGGACCTGTCCTACCTGGCCGTCGCCGGCGCGATCGGCCAGCTCGACCGGCGGATGCTGGCCCCGGGGGCCCAGCTGATCGCGCTGGTCAAGCCCACGTTCGAGCTGCACAGCGCGGTCCTCGCCGACCAGCCCGGGCAGGTCGCCGCGGCCGTGGCGACCGTGGAACGGGCTCTGGCTGGCCACGGCTGGCGGGTCCTGGGGCGCGAGCCATCACCCGTGCCGGGCGCACGGGGCGCGGTCGAGGTATTCGTGCACGCGACGAGTGGCACGTGCAGCTGAGGATGCCGGGCGGGCAGCAGGCCGGCTAGGCGCGGGCCGGGGCCGCGTGGCGCAGCTGGTGCAGGGTCCAGCCGCGGCCCGCCGGGTCGAGCGGCACGGTCGCGGTGGTGAAGATCTCGGCGGCCCGGCGGTAGGACAGCCGGCCCCGCCCGGTCACCGGGCAGGTATCCGCGGGCGCGGCCGTGGCCGGGACCCGGCGGCTGGTCAGGAACAGCGGCCCGGCCGGCCGGCCCGCGACCAGCCAGCCCAGTAGCTGGCTGGCGGCCGGGGTCCAGCGCATCCCGCCGGGCGCTCCCCGCGGGCCGGCCCGGGCCTGCAGGCCGGCCAGGTCGAGACGGCCGATATCCAGGCCGAGGACGTCCTCCACGGCGGCTGAGGTGTCGTAGAGCACCCGCCACAGCGCGTGCTCGCGCAGGCTCCTGGTCACCTCGAACAGCCGGCTGACCTGGTCGCTGGTGAGCGGCTCCGGGCCGGGCGGCGGGCCGGCCAGCAGGCGCAGGCCAGAGGCCGGGTCGGAGCCGATCCAGCCCTGGTCCTGCCACCAGGCCACCGCGCTGCGCAGCGCGGAGAGCTCCCGGTTGGCGGTGCGCGTCCCGGTGACCGCCGCCCGCTCGGTCATGGCCGCGGCCAGCCGGGGCCCGGCGCCGGGCTGATCGAGCCGGGCCAGCGGCACGATGGGCGGGGCCGCGCCGCGCCGCCGCGCGCCGCGGGGCGCCTGCTGGCCGACCAGCGGCCAGGCCCAGCTGGCCAGCGAGATCCGGTAGACCCGGCGGGAGGCGGCACCGAGCCCGGCCTGGGCCAGGTAGCGGTCCACTGCGGCGGAAAACTCGACCGGTGCCGGTGGCCCGCCGCCCGCCGGGGCCGTCCCAGCCGGGGGCAGCGCCGCCCGGGGCGGCCGGGCCGTGCCGTCAGGCATCAGGGTGCCTCCTCCACGGGCGGCCGGAAGCCCGCTGTCGCAGTAAACGCCAGGCCCGGCCCCGGCAGATCAGCTGATAACTCATTCTAACCATCGCCACTGGGTGCATTTACTGCGATGAGGATCTGCAGTAAATGACTGGGCAGCGCTAATTCAGACGGCATTACAGTCACCATTTCTATTGGCATCATCCCAGGCTGAGATGGCACTGTAGAGCATGTGGGCAAAACCCCGGAGAGGGCAAATAATGACCGCAGTAAATCCCCGCTCGCCGACCAGAAATCTGCCGCAGTAAATGAAGCACCCGCAGCCCGGCCCGGGCCGCGGGCCTGGCCGGGCCGGCTGGCGGTGCTGCGGGAAGCCAACTTCGCCCGGTTCTTCCTCGGCTACCTGACCTCGCTGCTGGGTACTTCGATGGCGTCGGTCGCGGTGATCTTCTCCGTGCTGGACAGTGGC
>Ga0207665_10000534_pt1 | contig 25614 bp, 23 predicted proteins | sample LARL112metaG_FD_184351 | JGI IMG/M metagenome (GOLD analysis project Ga0207665, IMG submission 184351) | Corn, switchgrass and miscanthus rhizosphere microbial communities from Kellogg Biological Station, Michigan, USA - LAR L11-2 metaG... | ecosystem: Host-associated > Plants > Roots >... | reverse complement strand
GCGTGTTCTTGCACGGCGGCGCGACGGTCTGCTGCGTCGGCGTCTTGTTGATGTCAGGGAAGCTCACGCCTTGCATGGCGTCGAGGTGATAGAGGTAGCCCCAGAATTCCTGGAAGCCGTGCGCAGTCGGCAACGCGTCGGTGTGGTCGCCCAGATGGTTCTTGCCGAACTCGCCGGTGGTGTAGCCGAGATCGTACAGAAACTTGGCGATCGCCGGCGTGCCGGGCCTCAGGTAGGACGGGCTGCCCGGGAGCTGCGGCGGAATCATTCCGGTGCGCAGCGGGTGCATTCCGGTAAAGAAGGCGTTGCGTCCCGCCGTGCAACTCTGCTCGGCGTAGTAATCGGTGAACATTGCGCCTTCCTGGCCGATCTTGTCGATGTTCGGCGTCTCTCCGACCATCAGGCCACGGTGATAGATGCTCGGCTGCATCCAGCCGATATCGTCGCCCATGATGAAGAGAATGTTCGGTTTGCTCTGCGCCTGCGCGGACGCCTGCTGAGGCGAACCCGCCGCGGCAACGAACACCGCGAGCAGACTGAGCCATAGCATTCGAAGAGTTTTCATGGCCTGTTTCTCCACTTGCAAGGCTGGCGGCAAGACAAGCGTTCTTGCGACGAGGTGAATCGCGTCACCCGGTGCGCGATCCTCACACCGGTGCAACAGGGGTGAAACTGCACTAAGGGGAAGGTCAGTGCCGACAACCTGCCGGTATCTCGGGAATGCGTTGCGCCAAAAGGACGCGGTCAATTAGAACTCGGGACCGCCCGTGCGATGGCATCCATCAGATCGCGCGCGGCAAAAGGCTTTCGCAGGCAGGCAACACATCCCACCCTGAGTGCCTGTTGCCGGACGCCTTCGTCATCCAGTGCCGTCATGAAGATGACAGGAAGGCCGGGACGTGAGGCAGTGAGTTGCTGCCGCAACTCAATTCCCGACAGTCCGCCAAGGTGAATGTCGAGCAAGAGGCATTCGACATGCTCCGCTTCGCCACTGTCGAGGAACTCCTCCGCGGAGGTGAACAACGAGGTCGAGAAACCACGGGCGTCCAGAAGGTCGGCTGCGGCCTTGAGCATGCTCGGGTCGTCATCAACGACGGCCACTGTCGTAACGTGCTTCTGCATTGAACGCTCTGCGGATAGGGCGGGCGAGTTGAACCGCGCTCATCGAGCGTTGCATCGTGACAGAAAAAACATCGCGGCAGACCTTCCCCTTGGGGAAGGTGTCGCACGCATGCGGGGCGCCTATGACTAGGTCGCGGGACTGGAGGCGCTTTGCTTCGCGCGGCGCAGTTCCATGCCGCCAGGCATGTTGCCGTCGCTTTCGTGGAACAATCCCAGACGTTCGGCGATCACCGCAAGGTCCGCGAGCGAGCGCGCCTTGAGCTTCTCCACCAGCTGGTGGCGATGCAGCTTGACCGTTCGTTCCGATATGCCCAGGTCGTGTGAAATCTGCTTGTGCGGCTTGCCGCGCACGAGAAGATCAAAGACCTGCCGTTCGCGCGGTGTCAGCTGAGCAAAAAGAGTACGAATGAATGAAATCCGGTCGTCTTGCGCCCGTGCCGCCTCGTAGCGATCGAGCGCCCGTTCGATCGTTTTCAGCAGTCTGTCCTTGGTCACCGGCTTTGTGAGAAAGTCCTCCGCTCCGGCCTTGATCGTCTGCACGGTTGTCGGAATATCACCATAGGCGCTCAAGAAGACGATCGGCAGTCTGCAGCCGAGCTCGGAAAGACGATCCTGCAATTGCAGCCCGTTCAGGCCGCTCATCTGCAGGTCGAGCAGAATACACGCAGGCGCGCTGCCTAACGGTCGCTCGAGCAGCGAGGCGGCCGTTTCGTACAGCACCACTTCGTAGCCGCAGGCGCTCAGCAACTCGCCGATTGCGGCGCGGAAAGAATCGTCATCATCGACAACATGGATGATCGGAGAGGGTTTGCTCATGTGACCGCCCTGCGGATAGGGGAAAGCGAGCCCGCAGCCGCCGGAAAATAGGGCATCTGGTCCGGGGTCCAGCAATTGGCCGAAAGGGAAATGAGCCAGGAATTTATGCGACCGCTATTGGACCGAGGTCCAACTTTCCGCCGTCCTGCGGTTTTCACGATAGTGGCGGTGCCGAGGTAAAGATGGCAACGCCCGAAGCATCGCGTATCCCCCTCGTTTCGCTATCAGATATCCCGGCAACCGCCCAGCAGCGGCGCGTCGCTTTCGCCGTCGCGGCGGGGCTCCTGCTGGCGTTCGCCATCTCGGCGCCATTCGCGAATATCCAATTGCCGCGGTATGACGGTTACATCCCGGCCATTGAATCGATGGTGTTCGTCAATGATCTCATCACCGCGATTCTGCTGTTCGCGCACTATTCGATAAGCCCGTCGCGCCCGGTCTTGGCGCTTGCGAGCGCCTACCTCTACACGGCGCTCATCGTGATTCCGCACATTCTGACGTTCCCTGGCGCATTTACCGCGACCGGACTCCTTGGTGCGGGTCCGCAGACGAGCGCATGGCTGTACTACCTTTGGAGCGCCGGACCGCCGGTCGGCGCGATCATCTACGCGTGTTTGCGCGGCGAGACCCGAACGTACAGTGCGCATGTCCACTCAACGCGATCCGCCATTTCCTGGAGCATCGCGTTTGTCGTTTGTCTGGCATTGGCGATCACCTGGATCACCACCGCGGAAAACAAAATTCTACCGACCATCGTCGGCAGCGGCGACCACTACGTCAATGCGGTGGCCTACGTCGCGAGCCCTCTCGCCGTTGCAATCATGGCAATTGCGTTAATCCTGCTCTGGATACGAAGGCGGTCGGTTCTCGATTATTGGCTGATGCTCGTGGTCTTTGCGCTGATGTTGCAGCACATCTACGGCGGCTTCCTCGCAAGCGGCCGCTTCACGCTCGGCTTTTACGCTTCGCGCGGCTTTACCCTCGTCACGTCCATTCTTGTGCTGGGTCTGTTGCTGAAAGAGACGGCCGATCTCTATGCCCGCCTGGCACGCTCAAACGTGCTGCTCGAACGCGAACGGGCAAACAAACTTTTGAATCTTGAGGTCGTTCTGGCCTCGATCGTTCATGAAATATCGCAACCCCTGGGCGCGGTATCGCTGAATTCGGAAACCGCGATCATCCTACTCGAGAAGACACCGTTCGATTCGGAAAAGGTGCGCAACACCCTCAGTCTGATCGGCGAGGATTGCACGCGGATAACCTCGACAGTCCGTGGCATGCGGGCACTGTTCAAGCGCGAAGCGTCGGGGTCGCTCGCGTGCAACGCCAATCACGTCATCAACGAAGCTTTGGCATTGGAGTGGCACGAGCTTTCCGGCCGTGGGATCCAGGTCGAGAAGGCGCTCGATGAAAGCATTCCTCTTCTGCGGATGGACGCGCATCAATTGCAGCAGGTTCTGCTCAACCTGATAGCAAATGCCATCGATGCGATGCGGCCCGTGGTCGATCGCAACCGCATCTTGCGGGTCTCCTCCGAAGTGAAGGACTCGCACGCTATCCTGGCGGTGCACGACACGGGCACTGGAATTGCCCCTGAAGACATGGAAAAAATCTTCGAGCCGATGTTCACGACCAAAGGCGCCGGAATGGGGATGGGCCTATGGATCTGTCGCGCGATCGTTGAATCCTACGGAGGCCAGTTGAAGACCCGGTCCCGTATCAACGAGGGATCGATCTTTCAGATCGAGCTCCCGATCGACACCGTTACGCAACACCGTTGATGCGCTATTCAATGACTTCGTCGGCGAACAACAGGAACGATTCCGGCACTGTCAGGCCAAGCTCTTTGGCGGTCTTCAAGTTCACCACCAGGCTGAATTTTGTCGGCAGCTGAACGGGAAGGTCGCCCGGATTTGCGCCGCGCAGGATGCGATCGACATAAGACGCCGCTTCTCGCACGGTCTCCAGCTGGTCAATTCCGTAAGACACCAGCCCGCCGCTCGCGACATAAAAACGGAACGGGTACACCGTCGGCAGCTTGAGCTTTTCCGCAACGCCGATCAGCACGTCTCGTTTCGTCGCCGTGAGCGGGCTCGGTGTTACGATCAATCCGCCATTCCCATCCTGGGCAAAGTCGGCGAGCGCACGCTCAAAATCGCCGGCGCCACGAACGCCCAGCCCGGAAACGGTCACGCCCAGTGGCCCGGAAATCGCATCAGCTGCGCGAATAAAGGCTACATTGGCGACGATCTCCGGAACGTGGACGAATCCCACCCGACGAACCTGCGGCGCAATCTGCTTGAGAACGCCGAGCCATTTCCCTCCGACCGCCGGCTCGAAATTATGAAAGCCGGTAACATTGCCGCCGGGATGGGCAAGGCTGCTGACGTATCCGCTTCCCACCGACTCGGACACCCACGTAAACACGATCGGAATCGTGCGGGTTTCTTTCAACAGCGCCGACAGCGCTGGGTTCGTCGTGACGAAGAGCATATCTGGCTTGCTGGCGACCAGTTCGGCCGCCGCCTGCTTCGTGCGCTCGACACTTTCCCCGGCAAACCGATATTCGAACTTGACGTTCTGTCCTTCGATCCAGCCGAAATCGCGCAGGCGATCGCGGAAGACGTGAAGGTAGGTCTGCCAGACCTCGTCTGTTTCGGCAAAGCCCATCAATACGCCGATGCGGCGCAGGTGATCACGCTGCTGCGCAAGTGCGCCGGACGACCAAGCCGATACGGCGCCGCCAACAAATCCGATGAACTCGCGCCGCCTCATCTGCAGCCCCCGACACGAAAGGCAGGACATCGTATCCGTATCGCGTTGGTGCTTGAAGGGCCCCGGGCCGCCTTAGGTTCGCTGGATAAAATCAGAGCCGAAGGCGGATCGATTGTCATTTTGAAGCAGGCAAGGAACGAGCGCGGTCCGAAAAGGTTAGCGGGTATAGCCGCGCACCATGTCTTGGCGCGTCAAATGACACAGGAGGTATTTATGAATTGGGATCGCGTTGAAGGAAACTGGAAACAGCTGAAAGGCAGCGTGAAGGAGAAATGGGGCAATCTCACTGACGATGATCTTGATCGGGTCGCCGGTCGCCGCGATCAGCTCGAGGGCGTCATCCAGGAACGATACGGCCTCGCGAAGGACCAGGTGAGAAAAGACGTCGATACATGGCTGAGCTCGCAGTGATCCCGGCGCTTTGCCAAAGCTGTTGAGCCAATCTGAATAAACAAACCGAAGAGGCCGCGTGCGATCCGTCGACGCGGCCTCTTGCTGTCGTCAGAACGGTCCTCGCTTTGCCAAAGCATCGAGTGTCTGCGAGAGTTCATTGATGCGCGCCTGATATACTCGCGCGAGACAACCCGCATCGCTGCCGCATGCATCGCGGACGGAAACCCATTTGCGCTGCGCGTCAGTAAGATCGGCTCTCTGTCCCATGGCGACGAGAGAGGTCAGCACAGAAAAAAGCGTGGCGAGGCGCGCTTCGTCTTGCCCGAGGCCATAGTTACCGCAGATCGTTTTTTCGGCAGGTGTCGCCGCCTTCTTGCAATCGAGCGGCGCGTAGGGCGCTGCAAGGCCCACGTGTGGCGCGAAAGTTATCGCGCAGGCCAGCAGGATGCCGAGTAGATTGCAACAACGACGATTCATGAGTTAGTCCTCGGTTGTTGTTCAGGAGGATCGCAATGAAATTGATGTTGGCATGCCTCGTATTGCTTCTGCCAGTGTTTGGGCCAGTGAGTTCGGCGCTCGCGGCCGAAGCGAACTATCGCTGCGCGGACGGTACCGCGGTCAGGGCTCTGTTCAGGTCGGGTGTGCCGATGGGTTCGGTGCAACTGAGGTTTGCCGGTCGAGGGCGAACCGTCAGTCTCCCTCAGGTCCTCTCGGCCGACGGTGGGAGATATGCCGACGGCACTATGGAGTTTTGGATCAAGGGCAACACGGCGCGTCTGACGCGCGCGGGCGCCGTAACCGAGTGCAAAACGAAGCGTTGAAGCGACGATTACGGCCGCTCAAGTGTCGAGGCGGCCGCTCGCGGCAATATCACCCTGATCTCGGTGAACTGACCAGGCAGCGTTTCGACTTCAATTGAGCCGCCGTGCTGCTTGACGATGATGTCGTGACTGATGGAAAGCCCAAGCCCGGTTCCTTCGCCGGCCGGCTTGGTCGTGAAGAATGGATTGAACATTTTTTCCTTTACGTCCGGAGGAATGCCGGTGCCATTGTCGCGGATCGCTATTTCGACGCGATCGCCCAGGTTTTTGGTGGTGGCTGCCAGGATCGGTTCGTAGCCGCCATTTGTCTCCGCAGAACGCTTCGATGCGGCGTAGAAGCCGTTGGAAATGAAGTTGAGCAGGGCGCGAGTAATCTCCTGCGGGAAGACGTCAGCCTCGCCAGCCGCGGGATCAAATGACCGCTGCAGGGTAATGTTGAAGCCCTGCTTTTCGGCGCGCGCCCCGTGATAGGCGAGATTGAGGCTCTCCTCGACGATTGCATTGATATCGACGATCCGATGATCGCCGGACCCTTCGCGCGAGTGCAGCAGCATGTTCTTGACGATGGAGTCGGCGCGTCTGCCGTGCTGCACGACCTTGTCGAGATTGCCGCGCAAGGTATCCATCAATTCGGTGATTTCGCTCCGCATCTTCTCATCGAGTGAAACGCCCTTCAGGGTGTCCTGCAGTTCATCGATCAATTCGCTGGAGAGGCCGGAGAAATTGTTGACGAAATTGAGCGGGTTTTTGATCTCGTGCGCGATCCCGGCCGTCAGTTGACCCAACGAGGCAAGCTTCTGCGTCTGTACGAGGCGGTCTTGCGTGGTGCGCAGATTTTCCAGTGAAGCCGCGAGTTCGCGGGTCCGATCCTCCACGCTTTTGAACAGCCGCACATTCTCGATCGCAATCACTGCCTGGTGAGCGAATGTCTCTACAAGTTCGATCTGCTTGGGGGTAAAAGGGCGAGCCTCTTTCCGTTGCAGAGTGAAGACGCCGACAATAGATCCTTCGCGCAACAGCGGCACACCGAGTCCGCTGCGTATGTTGATGACGCCGGCAAAAGCCTGAAGCCGACCTTTGTCGAGCTCGCGATCGGCGAGAAGATCAGGAATATGAACCGTGTGGCCGGCGAGTACAGTCCGGCCGAAGACCGAACCACGGTCCGCTTTCGTGGTGTAGCTGGCAAACTGGTCACGTTGTTGGGTGGTCAGGCCGAAAGTCGCCTCGAGGGGATACAGATCACCTTTGCGCCGGCGGATAATCCCCGAGTCTGCCTCGCATACGCGGGCCGCCGACTCGACGAGGGAGTCGAGCACCGCCTGCAGGTCGAATGTCGACCGGCTGATGACTTTGAGCACGTCGGCTGTCGCCGTCTGTTGTTGGAGTGACTCGCGAAGCTCGTTGAGCAGCCGCGTGTTCTCGATGGCGATGACGGCTTGCGCGGCAAAATTCTGCACCAGCTCGATCTGTTTGTCCGTGAACGGCCGCACTTCCTGACGATAGATGACGATCGCGCCGACCAGCTTGTCATCCTTCAGCATCGGCACGCCGACAAAGGACCGCGCGCCAGCCTGTTCTACGGTGATCACCCGCAATGGCTCTCTTTCGCGATAGGCAACACCGTCCATCAAATCAGGGATATGCACGACCTGTTTGCTGTGCGCGAGCTGGCCAATGGCAGTGTTTGGATTTGGGCGTATGCGTCCATGCTGTTCCCAGAACGCACGATAGGCAGGCGGGACGTCGTGCAGATGCGTCCCCTGAAAGCATTCGCCGTCGTAGAGCAGGAGGTGGCCGAACTTGGCCTCACAGATACGCAAGGCATTCGCCAGCATGGTTTCGAATACGGGCTTCATGTCGCCCGTTGATGAACTGATGACTTTCAGCACATCCGACGTCGCCGTTTGCTGCTCCAGCGATTCCGAAAGGTCGTCCGTCCGTAGCTGAAGGTCGTTGAGCAGGCGCACGGTCTCGATGGCGATCACCGCCTGATCGGCGAAAGTGCCGATCAGATCAATATGGCTTTGCGTGAATGGCCTGACATCCTTCCGCCCAAGTAAAAGCACGCCAATCGGAGTGCCCTCGCGGAGAAGAGGCGCCCCCAGCATCGAGCGAAAGCCGCCTTTCTTCTGGGATTCGAGATAGCTGTATTCAGGATCCGACAGCACGTCGCGAATCTGCACCGGCTTTCCTTCCGACATGGTCCGGCCGATCATGCTCCGGCGGTCGACCGGATGCGGGATGCTCCTTACAAACTCAAGGTAGTCGTCGGGAAATCCGTAACTCGTCGCATAGTAAAATGCGGCGTCTTTCTCGCGCGCTATCGCTGCCATGTCGGCATCGCACAAATTCGCCGCTGATTCCGTCAGCGTCTCGAGCACCGCCTGCAAATCGAAGGCGGAACGGCTGATGAGCTTAAGCACGTCGGCCGTCGCAGCTTGGTGTTGCCGTGACTCCTCAAGCTCGCTTCTGAGCTTCTTGATCGTCTGTGATGACTGGCTCGCGCGTTGAAAAGCTGCTGTCCGAGAGCGCTTGACCCCAACTGGTTTGCGCCCGCGCCTTTTCGTATCGCCTTTCCCTCGTCGCCCCTTCATGGCCGCCCCACGGCTCAGGAATTCCATGCTAGCGGCTTAAACGGCTACGCAGAAGTGGGTTGGGGTGATGGCGGCCGATGTCGGTTTTGTGTCAAAACGGACGTTCGCGGCCAATCGGCGAGGGGTTGCGAGCAAATGGGGGGTGACCAATGGATCGCGATCTCTGCCTGTCGCGCCGGCTGTTCGTGGCCGGTTCGCTGGCTTCACCGCTATTGATGTTTCCCAATGCTATCGCCCAGGACCAGCCGGTCGACCCAGCCACGCTGAAGCCAGGCGAATTTCAGTGGCATCCGGATCGTTCGCAAAGTGGGCCGGTCGTCGTGCTGGTGTCCATCCCGAAGCAATGGGTCGTGATCTATCGCGGCGGCGTGCGCATCGCCGCATCAACCTGCTCGACCGGCAAGCCGGGACACACGACCCCGGCCGGCGTGTTCGTCATTCTGCAGAAGGACCAGCACCACCATTCATCGACCTACAATGATGCGCCCATGCCTTACATGGAGCGGCTGACCTGGCAGGGCGTGGCGCTTCATGCTGGCAATCTTCCGGGCTATCCGGCGAGCCACGGCTGCGTGCGGCTGCCGCTCGAGTTCGCCAAACTTCTGTTCACCGTCACAACGCTCGGCACGCCGGTGATCATCGCCGACGGGGAACCGGCCTATACCGACTTGCAGCATCCGGGGCTGCTGATCGCCAATCAAGCTGAAGAGATGGCGCGGGATGTCGTCAAACAGGTTTCCGCCAAGGCGCCGCATCCGGTGACCGCCACAACGGAAACACATGAAGCATCTTCTTTCGTGATCTCAACGGCTGATCGCAAGTTGACGGCGTTCGTGAACGGCAAGGAAAGCTTTGTCGCGCAGGTCGAGATTCAAATGCCCGAAAAGCCGTTCGGCACTCACGCCTTTACTTTGACAGGGCCGGACGCAGATCCGCGTCATCTCAAATGGCTGGCGATAGGCTTGCCCGCCGGAACGAACGCCGTTGCGCTTTCGGCGCTTCTCGCCACGGAGACCATGAATCGCGTCAGCCTCACGCCCGATACCGCGCAGCGCGTGAGTTCGCTGATGCATCCAGGTTCGACATTGGTCATCACCGATCAACCATCGCACCAGGACACGCGGACCGAGCCCGGCTTTACCATCATCACCCATGACACGTGAGCGTACGTTCCACCTTGCACGTGAGGTAACCGGCTGCGCATAGAGACTCGAGGCTCTCTGTTACTATGCGGTATGTTCGAACAACTCGTTCAATCTGTCCTTGATCAAGCGCGTCTGGTCGCCCAAGCACCGATCGCCTTTGCAGCGGGCGTTGTGATTCTGGGCGCCATCGTCTGGTCGATGCTGCGGTGGCGCTATGCCAAGATGATCGAACACCGCAACGGTATTATCGCGCTGTACAAGGCGCGGCTTAATGGTGCGAGCCCGGATCAGGCTAAGGCCAGAATGGACAGCCTTGAAGGGCAAGTGGTCAGTCTCAAAAACCGGGAATGGCCGAAACTTGCGCCGGCCGCGGTGGCGGATTTTGAGAACATTCTCGCCTCACAAGGATCGCACGTCGTTTCCGTCGTTCCACAGGACAAAGATTCGGTCTTTTTGGCCCGCGACCTGGTCGATGCCTTGAACCGGATCGGCTGGAAAGCAAAGCGTGACACGAGCATGAGCGAAGTGCCGGACGGATTGAGCGTTTGGCCGGAAGACGACGTGGCCCGCGCCATATGCAACGCGCTGACGATGGCCACCGGCGCGCTGGTGACGCTGCGGAAGGACCAGCAACTCAAGGACCAGGGCGTCTATGCGATCGGGATCGGATACAGGCTGGAGTGAGATTGATCGCCGGTCGCTGGATCGTTGTTGAATCATGAGGGCGGGATATCCGCCGCCCTGCACCTGGGTGGGTGAAGCCTCGGCGCCATTGCAATGCGAACGGAAAGTCGGCGCTGGCGGACACGACCCACGTCCGCTGTTGGTCCGCTTGGATATGTTCGCTTTTCGGAAAAGGTCATCGAATAACAGGCGAATGTCGGCTATTGACCGAAAGCGACATTGCCAACCCTCGACCATCCGATCAGGATTGCGCCTCGGAAGGGGCCGTGTGCTTCATGAAAAACGTATCTGCAGTAGTGGCTATTTGGGTCGGTCTCGCAGCGGTGCCAGTGATCGCGGCGGACGGCATTCAACCCGGTCTATGGAAAATCACGACCGTGGCGGTGAACAACGGAATGAAGATGCCGCCTCAGACGAACGCGCGTTGCTTGACCGCGGAACAAGCGAATGATCTTGCCGACACGTTTTCTCCGCGGTTCGGAGGCATGAACACGACCTGTCAACGAGCTCAGTACGCGAAGACCGAGCAGAAGTTGACGTGGCGGCTCGAGTGCAGGGGACAGTTCAATATGGACTCTGCTGCCGAGTTCACCTTTTTCAGCCCGCTTCGTTATACGGCTGTCATCTCGACGAAAGGCTGGATAGGCGATCAGCAGCTTTCGGATACGCAGGTGACGCTCGAAGGCGAATATGTCGGAGCCTGTCAGTAAGACGCCCCTGTGGCTCAGCGGCGCTGGTACCGCCGCAAGGCAGCGATATCGGGCCGCGGAAGCGCGGTCCCCAGCAACGCGCCTGCGAACACCAACAACAACGCGATGATAAGTGCGGCCATCAAGGTCTCCCTATGAGGACGGCTTTACATCACGTGTGAAACGCCAGTCTTGTGAGTTCTTGCCAACGATTTGTGAGTTGGGCGATTTGGTGCGGGACCTGGTAACGCCCTTTATTCGTGCTGGTTTCTATCGTTTCCCCATAGGCCAATTGATTGTTCGACCCAAGTGCTGACACTGCAGCGATCTAGGTTGCAGTTTCTCTGTCACAAAGGAACCGATGTCATGCCAAGCAAGTCCGCAGAGGCCACCCCCCGCATGTTTGATTCGACGCTGTCTGCGGGGCTCCCAGATGAGGCCCGTAAGGCGGTGAAAGTCGCGTTTGATGCGATGTCGACCTGGCGTACGCAAATCGTCAACAACGAAAAAAACATCGAAGCGGTGATCGACAAGATCGCTGCCGGGGCAAAGGCACTGGGATGGCCCGAGGAAATCGTCGACGCCACCCGCGCGCAGATGGAAACCATGAACGAGATGCAGCTCCAACTGATGGACCAGATGATGGATGCCTGGGAGGAGCAGATCAAATCGCCGAACGCGTCGTCGGCGATGCTGTCGAAGCTGAAGTCTATGTCTCCCTTCAGCGCGATGACCAACTGGCCCGGTGCGGGCTCCTCGCAAATGAATCCGTTCGGACTTTACATGCAGGTCGCGCAACAGTGGCAAAAGGCATGGACGGACGCTATGGCCCCCTGGATGAAACACTGAACGCGCGAACGCAATTCGAGCGTCATCAGATCAGCCGAAGCACCGCTTCGAGAGTAAAGCGGGCATCGTTCCCGCGTGTCTGCCTTTGACCGAGCGCGCGCATTTCAACTCGCGGTAGATATCATTTCGCGGTTGACCTGCGGCGCTCCTTTGCTCCATGCACTTCATTCGATCTGGGGCGATTCATTTTGTTTCGTTGGAGGCTGGCTTGGTTGAACGCGATCTCCCGCTCGGCGGTGTTTCGATCTTGGCTGCGAAATTGGCGGTGTGTTTCACCGCTCTGGTTCTGATAGCCGCATCACCGGCGAGCGCCCAACCATCACCACCACGCCCGAATATCGTTTACATCGTCGCCGATGACCTGGGATGGAAAGACGTCGGCTTTCACGGCTCCGACATCAAGACGCCAAACATCGATAAGCTGGCTGAAACCGGGGCGCGGCTCGAACAGTTCTATGTTCAGCCAATGTGCACGCCGACTCGCGCAGCACTCCTGACCGGCCGTTATCCGTTCCGCTACGGTCTGCAAACCGCCGTGATCCCAACGCCGAGCAAATATGGTTTGGCGACCGACGAGCGCCTCTTGCCACAGGCACTCAAGGAGGCCGGCTACAGTACGGTGATGGTTGGCAAATGGCACTTGGGTCATTCAGACCGCAAGTACTGGCCACGCCAGCGAGGGTTTGACTACCACTACGGCTCCATGGTGGGCGAGGTCGACTATTTCACGCACGCGTCTGCAAATGTGAAGGATTGGTTTCGCAACAACAAACCGGTGAAGGAGACGGGATATGTAACCCGCCTGTGGGGCGAGGACGCGGTTGCCCAGATAAATGCTCACGATCCAAAGACGCCGTTTTTCCTCTACCTCGCATTCACGGCACCGCATGCTCCATACCAGGCGCCGAAGGAATACCTCGACAAATACAAGCACATTGAAGATCCGACACGACGCGCCTACGCAGCGATGATCACTGCGATGGATGATGAGATCGGCAACGTGGTCGGCGCTCTCGACAAGAAGGGAATACGAGACAACACGTTGATTGTTTTCATGAGCGACAACGGTGGCAATCGCACAGCCATGCTCTCCGGCGACGTCGACGTCTCCAATCTGAAACTGCCTGCCGATAACGGTCCGTATCGCGGCGGGAAGGGGATGCTGTACGAAGGCGGTACGCGGGTCGTGGCACTCGCCAATTGGCCGGGTCACATCAAGCCGGGTGTGAACAACGAAATCATACATGTCGTCGACATGTTTCCGACGCTTGCCGGGCTTGCGGGCGCGAGCCTGAGCAAGGGAAAACCGCTTGATGGTGTCGATGTCTGGTCGACACTCAGCGACGGCAAGCCCTCACCGCGTCATGAGGTTGTTTACAACATCGAGCCATTTCGCGGCGGCGTTCGGGAGGGAGACTGGAAACTGATCTGGCGCACGCCGTTGCCCTCGGCCCTGGAGCTTTACAACATCGCGGAAGATCCGTCCGAGAAGACAAATCTTGCCGACAAGAATCCTCAAATTGTCGCGAAACTGCAAAAGCGGATCGAGGAGTTGGCGCGCGAAAGTGCAAAATCTCTCTTCCTTCAGGACGCGTTCACTGCGGTCAAAGCGTCTACTCACGGCGCTCCTGCGCTTCCAGGTGAAGATGCGTTCTTCACTCAAGGCGACTAGTTCAATCGCCTGCCGCAGGCGCTTAAATGGATCGCTATCCTCCGCAGCATTGTCATAAAACTATCGCGGGTACCGCATTGCGATGCGGCCAAACTCGCCTTATTATTTTTTAGCCGGCGATTGTACATGACGCTCAGGCTGTGCCTCGGGCGTCGGGGGCAACCATGAGGCGGCGGGATTTCATCAGGCTCATTGCCGGCACCACGGCGGCGTTTCCGCTCGCTGCGCACGCACAAAATCAAACAAAGCCGGTCGTTGGCTATCTTAGCTTCACGTCTCCGGACGAGAGGCCGACGCTGGTTGCGGCGTTCCGCCAAGGCCTGGGGGAGGCCGGATTTGTCATCGGACAAAACGTGGCAATCGAATATCGCTCGGCAGGCGGTGAGTACGAGCGGTTGCCCGCACTGGCGGCGGAGCTTGTCAAAATTCCTGTTGCTGTGATCGCGGCCACCGGTGGCGAAGTTGTGGCCCGCGCCGCAAAAGGCGCGACGTCAAAAATTCCGATTGTATACACGTCGAGCTCTGATGGCGTGAAAGGCGGGCTTGTTGCTTCGCTCAACCGGCCCGGTGGGAATATCACAGGGGTGAGCCTGCTTGGCATGGCGCTTGATGCCAAACGCCTGCAGCTTTTGCACGATCTCGTTCCCCGCGCGAAAACCGTCGGTGTTCTGGCAAATCCAAAGAGTCCGGCTTTGACAGACCTGCCGAGCATGCAAGCTGCCGCGGACACCAACGGCCAACGTCTTGTCGTTCTGGAAGCTGGAACCGATGCTGACCTCGAAGCAACTTTTGCCTCATTGCAATCGCGGGGCGTGGACGCGCTGCTGGTCACCACCAATCCGTATTACGAAGGACGTCGCAATCAAATCGTGGCGCTCGCGAAGCGCTATTCGGTGCCTGTTGTATATCCCTGGCGTGAGTATGCGGCTGTGGGCGGGTTGATCAGCTACGGCACGAGTTTCACGGAATCGTATCGTCAGGCTGGTCTGTATGTCGGTCGCATCCTGAAGGGCGAGAAGCCCGCCGACCTGCCGGTGGTCCAGGCTTCGAAGTTCGAATTGCTCATCAATGCAAAAACGGCCAAGGAGCTTGGCCTGACCGTGTCGCCCTCGACTCTCATCGCCGCCGACGAAGTGATCGAATAGCCTAGTGTCGAACATTGATAGCGCGAATATTGGTCGGCCCTTAGGTGTTAGTAGGGCATCGAACATGGAGGCCGACAATGACTCGCCTGGGTTTGGCTGCCGCCGCTTTTCTTGCCGGCGTGTTCTTCGGGCTTCAGCCGGCAAAAGCGGAGGCTCCCTGGTGCGCGGTGGTCACGATCGGCGAAGACAGCGTGATCTGGGATTGCCGCTTCCGCACAATAGAAGAATGCCGACCGACGGTGTTGGCTGGCAATCGCGGCTTCTGCAATCCCAACCCGTATTTCGTCGCTACTGAACGCAAACGCCAGCGGAAACAGTAGATCGTCCAAGCCTTGCGATACTTGCTGTTCGCCGGTGTCCACATCCGGCGTTCGGCGTAATCATTCTGTCGTGCGCGGCTATTAAGGTTTCTTCCTCACCATAACGACAAGCCGCAGTTGTTCGATGCACCGCTTTTGGCTCATGTGGGCATTGGGTCCGCCAATGCTGCAAAAACTGACCGCTCCCCGAGATGCCGTACAGATCCTGAGGACTGCGACGCGCCGTCGTCTCGATGATGGCGCGTGGCACGTGTGGACCGTTACGCTTCCGAGACGCTCAATCACCGGTCGTCTGGTGTGGGGCACAGTGTGGCGCCGCCGCGACCAGGGTCGTTGGCTCTACAAGCGGTACATCGAGCCACGCGTGAGGTAACGGCGACAAGCCGGCGTCGACACATTGCGCGCGCACCGGGTGCAATTCGTGCGCACGATGGTGGTCTGTAACCACTTCCAATTTCTTATCACTTTGTCGCCCAATATCGCCCCCAACTTCGCCGCAACGGCGTGCGGTTTTTCAAGCGGGCCGCATTTTGCGGAAGGGGAGTGATTGAATGCGAACGCTGCTCGTCGGCGCTCTGATTGCGTCCTTAATGGGCTGCTGTCGTACTCCGCCGCAGGCTGCGCTGGAACGATGCACAACGAAAGGCTGCGTTCAAAGAACGGTGGCCAATTCGCAGACTGAAATCAGACGAGTGGCGTTCAAGCCAAGCCCAGCGCCGGCAAATATAAAATCTGCACCAGTTACGCCCGCGACAGCGGCAACTGCACCAGTGCCGCCGTCGACTGAATCGACCGACCAGACTGGCCTTATCGGAAAAAGTGCAACTCCGGTGATCAGTTCAGCGCCCGACGCTCCAGTGCCTAGTCAGTCCGCCGAGACGCCCGATGCGGTCGTGAATAAAGCGAAGGCCACGACCGCGGCGATTTTGACTGATCCGGAATCCGCCGAGTTTGATGATATGAAGCGGGCGATCAGAAAAGATATGACGGGGCAGCCCGTCGACAGCATTTGCGGCCGCGTCAAAGAGAAGAAAGCGTCCGGCGCAGGCGTCAGCGATCGGCCATTTCTGTATCTGGTCAAAGAGGACAAGGCCTATATCGACGACGGCTATCCCGAGTCAGTGGCGGCAACCTGGTATCGCGCCGTCTGCATCAATCCGGATTCGCCCAAACAGGACTCCAGCCAGCAACCGGGCAAGTGAGATTGCGCTACTGGGGGCGCGTCCAGGAAAACTGACAGCGGGCAAACGACGCCACCTGGTGGGTATTTTTTGACGCCAGGCTGATCGCCTGCTGGTTGATGTAGGCCATGCCCAGTTTCGGAAAGAACGAGAACGTCATGATCGACCAGGGCTCTGCCTGGACGGCGGAAATCTGCTCGTCGAAAAACTCAACGATGCTGCCCCGCCCAGCCGGCACCGGCGGGAGGTGAGGCAAACCGGACTCCTTCGCTTGCTTTAGCAGTTCCGGATCCTCGGGAAATTCGGTCCACGAAATTCCGATGGTCTTTTTGTCCGTGTCGATCACAAAGGTCGGTTTCCCGCGATACTCGTCCTTTGTCGGGCCTTTCAGGCTAGGTTCGACTTTTCCCGATTGACCGCCGGCTGGCGCGCTCATGCGATCAGCAAGCGAGACACCGTACGCCATGCTCACGCCTTCGGGTTTCTCACATGAAATCGTCAAGAGCGGTTCGGCAATCGCGTTTGGGGAGATTGCAGTCGCGAGAACGGCGCAAAGTAAAAGCGGTCTGAAATCCATAGGCAGCCTCCACGGGCAAGCCCGAAGCCTAGCACATTTCACCAGAAGTAACTCGACACGAAAACAAACAAGATGATTATCGCCACACCCAGGACGATGAATCGATCAGCTTTGTTCTGAAAAAAACGTTGAAAACCGCTTTCGTTCGGCATCGCCGGGTGAGTCCCTTTTCAGCAATTATGTTGTCGCGCAATTGCAAATCGTGTGCGCAATGCTTCTGGTGACGTGAAAATGGAAATCTCAGTTTTTCTCGTCGTCGACTGCACATTCGGCCAGCACGAACACGTGGCGCTCTTTGCAAATATCGCAACGAAGTTGCATGGACGCGGCAGGCGGCAGATCCTTGAGTTCTTCGCTGGTCACTTTGAAATTTGAGCGAAATGTCCGCTGCGTGGTCGGACATTTGAAAATCAACGCACCCATCAATGATCCCCGCCGGTTGTCACGGCGGTAGATGGCGTTGAGGATCAGGGCAGTCTGTGCTGCAGATCACAATAAGGACACCCGTGGCTTATCCTTTCGTCTGACGCCGAGCGATCGAGCGGCCAACGAGACGGTGCATTCCGGCGCGCTTCAACTGGTGCGGGTTTTTTCCACGTGAATGTGCGATAAACGAGCATTCCGAGGCATTCGACTGGGAGTCGCGTGCCGAGCCCCGGCTTCGGCCGCGACGCATCAGAATTTTTAACGCTTTCCCGGTAGGCTTTATTTACTTCCGGTTAATGGATGGCGCAGAAGCGCCATAAAGCTCCAGCACGGCGCAACTGATGCATCGCGGACCGCTGATTTCTGAACTCGAGGACGCAGTCCGGCACGGTTCGCAGGAGAAGCGCGTCAGAACGCTTAGAGGGATCACCGACCTCTTCCTGGGGGCCAAGGAAAGGCTCAGCGAAGAGCAGGTCGAGGTGTTCGACGAAGTCCTCTGCCATCTGATTACGCGGATGGAGGCGAGGGCGCTTATTGAACTCAGCGAGCGTCTTGCGCCCATCAACAACGCGCCAACCAACGTCATCCACACACTTGCGGTCGATGATGAAATTGCAATTGCCGGTCCTGTTCTATCCCTGTCGGACCGCCTGACCACGCCGGATCTCGTCGAGATCGCGATGGCCAAGGATCAACCGCATCTGCTGGCAATCTCAAAACGAAGCAGTCTCAGCGAATCCCTGACCGACGTACTCGTCGAGCGAGGGGACACAAGCGTCATCACCTCGCTCGTCGAAAATGCAGGCGCAAAGTTGTCGGAAAAGGCCTACGCCAACCTGGTGGATAAAACCGACGCTGACGAATCCCTGCTCGAGAAACTTGGTTTGCGTCTCGACATCCCGATCCACATTTTTCGTCGTTTGCTGCAGCGCGTGAGCGACGCCGTGCGCGGGCGACTTATGGCCGTGGCTTCGCCCGAGCGGCGCGACGACATCAAGGAAATTCTCGCCGGCATTACAAACGACGTTGTGGCGCCGGACGATCTCGATTCTGACTTTTCGGCGGCGAAGAGTCGTGTGCAGGCCTTGCACGAAAAGGGCGAGCTCGATCAGGTTGCGTTGCTGGGATTCGTTAAGCAACGCCAATATGCCGCGGCAGTGACCGCGCTCGCGACGCTTTGCTCTGCTCCCGTGGACATGCTCAAGCAGATGTTGAAGGACGGCCGCAATGAACCGCTGCTGGTCCCCTGCAAGGCCGCAGGAATATCCTGGCCGACGTTGCGCGCACTGCTGCAGAGCGACGTGCTCGGCCGGATCGCCACCGACGATGAGCTGATCAAGTTCAAGAACGATTACAACAAGCTGTCCAACGTGACGGCGACCAAAGTGCTCGAATTCTGGTCCGAGCAGCAAAAGACGGCACGCTAGGCATTCCTGCGCGCTATTTTTCCGTGATTCCTCCTATTGAGGTCTGCAAACCTCGCCAGACCCTGAGTAGTATGCGGGTTCGTCGAGGCATTCCATGCGGCTGTTTGGGCGCGTACTCGAACCTGTTGAACGGCTCTCCGAAATACTTTTCGGCTTGATAATGGCATTGACGGTCACGAGCGCCGTCAGTGTCGCGACTGCGGATGATATGCAGATCCGCACCATGCTGATTGCCGCGCTTGGTTGCAATCTGGCGTGGGGGATCATCGACGCCGGAATGTATTTGATGGCTCGCCTTGGTGAGCGCGGGCACAATGCCCTGGTCGGGCGCGCAGTACGCAAGGCGCCCACGAGCGAACAGGCTCATCGCATCATCGAAGACGAACTGCCGCCGGTGTTTGCGTCGATTTTCCGGCCTGCACAACTGGAAGAAATACGCGAGAAAATTTCGCAAATGCCGTCTTCCCGGTCACATCCGGGGTTGACGGGTCGTGACTGGCAGGGCGCGGTCGGGGTGTTTGCCCTCGTTGTCGCGGCCACGTTTCCGGTCGTCATTCCGTTCGCCGTCATTGACGACGTCAGAGTGGCTTTACGCATCTCCAATGTGCTTGCCGTTGTGTCGCTATTTCTGTGCGGTTTTCTGTTTGGGAAGCATGCCGGGCTTCCGCCCTGGCTCACGGGCCTGGTCATGGTGGTGGTCGGCGTGGCGTTGGTGGCTATCGCGATCGCCCTTGGAGGATGACTCCGGCCCTGTCGAATAACGTCCGCCTTGCGTGTACAGCGGAGCAGTCATTCGTCGCTGACATGTCCGCCAATAGTTCAAAGCGAATATGAGCCTGTTTCCTTGGTGCTGTACCAAGTCCAAGTGTCTCAAGCGCTCCTGAAGAATAAATCAAGGTTTCCTAGAGGCTGCGATGGTTGCAGCAAGCTTGGCGCTGACTTACTTCGCGTGAGTGGCAAAGCGCTCAGGAGTTCATCTTGGAATCGAATAGACAATATAAAGCGATCGGCGCCTCTCCAGTCTGGCAGATCATGATTCTTGCGATCGCGCCGACAATCGGAATTGGCATTTGTCGCTTTGCCTATTCGCTCGTCCTGCCTGACATGCGCGACAGCCTCGGCTGGTCGTATTCGGTCGCAGGCATCATGAATACGATCAACGCTGCCGGCTACCTGGCGGGTGCGCTCGGCGCGAACGCAGCGATCCGACGATTTGGCATGCTCCACACCATTCGCGTCAGCACGATTGTCTCCGTACTTACGCTTGTCATGTCCGCGCTTACGGGCGACTGGGTCGTGTTCGGTTTCGCACGCTTGTTGTCTGGCGTGAGCGGGGCATTCGCCATGGTGGCGGGTAGCGCCGTCGCGACGAGCATTGCACAGGGCCAACGCCAGCATCAGGCGTTCTATGTGAGCCTGTTTTACCTTGGCCCAGCCGCCGGAATTCTGATTTCGGGATTCGTTGCACCATTCCTTTTGGAATGGCACGGGGCCGGATCATGGTGGATCACCTGGGGCGTGCTCGCGGCAATTTCAGCCTCGCTGACAGTTCTATTGCTGACGATGCGTGTTGATCACTCACCCGCACCGGCGGGTGCATCAAAAACGCAGGTCAAAGCTGCGCCAGTGCTTTTCTATCTGATCGGCTACTTCCTGTTTGGTACCGGCTATATCGCCTACATGACCTTCATGATTGCTTATGTGCGCAATGTCGGCGGCGGAGCGTTGGCACAAAGTGCTTTCTGGACTTGCATCGGTGTTGGCGCGCTTGCTCATCCCTGGACCTGGTCGGGCTTGATGGCGAAAAGCCGTGGGGGAGGTGCGACCGCCCTGTTAACAGGAATTAGCGCCGTCGGAGCCGCGTTGCCGCTCTTCGGCACATCGCCGATATTGTTCGGCGTCTCCGCGCTGATCTTCGGCAACGCGTTCTTCGCCGTCGTGTCGTCGACCACCGCGTTTATACGCGTGAACTATTCGCGGGAAGCATGGTCGAGGGCCATTGCCATGATGACAGTCGCGTTCGGCATGGGGCAGATGGTTGGCCCAATAGCGATCGGCATCATCACCGACAAAATGGGCAGCTTGTCCTATGCCCTGAATGTTTCAGCCGCGATCCTGGCTCTCGGTGCGGTCGCTTGCCTGTGCCAGCGCCCGATCGACCAACACGCTCCGCGGGCGCGAGTTCAAACGATTTGAGTGTCTAGCTCAGGCCCGCCCGGCGCAACGCTTCCACGTAGTGCGCGCGTTGGGCTTCGTTGACAGGCATCTGCTGTGCCATCCAGGCCAGGGAAATGTCGGGCTGCACGCGGCGAACCTCCTGGATCATGGCCTTGGCGAGATCGTCATCACCCGTCATCGCTGCGGCCGCAGCGAGCAGGCGATAGGCGCTGACGAAATCAGGACGCTGGCGGATCGCTTCACGCGCGAGGCGCGTCGCCTCATCATAGTTGCGCCCGACAAACTCCGCGTAAGCGGCGACGCCGTTGTAGATGGCGGAGAACGGATCACGCGGGCTCAGATGCAGCGCGTGGCGAGCGGCGTCGGCGCCCTCCTGCCAGCGCCCAACGTATGACAGACCCAGTCCGTAATAGCCTTGCGCGAGCGCGAAATTCGGATTTAGGCGCAAGGCCAATTCGAACTCCGCAAGCGAATCCTCGAAGCGGCGCATGTACACATGAGCGGTGGCGAGCCCGAGATGCGCCCAAGGGTCTTCGCTGTCGGCCTGAACCGCCGCCAACCCCGTGCGTTTGGCGATCGAAACAGCAGTTGGCACGTCTTCCCAACCCATATGAGCGCCGAAGGTGTGACTGACGGCAAGGACGGCAAGCGCCTGGGCGTAGTTGGCATCAATGGCGATTGCCTGCTCGAGCAAAGCTTGAGCCTGAAGATTGTCTTCGCGGGTCACGCTCCAGTAATGCGATAGCGCCCGCATGACCAGACCCCAGGCGTCGAGGTTCTCGGGAGGTTTACGCCGCGCGCGAAAGTTCTCCGCTGCATAGATCTGCGGCTCAATAGCCGCAACGACGGCTTCAGTGATCTCATCCTGCACGTCGAATACGCCAGCCAGCTGGCGATCGTAGCGCTCCGACCAGAGCTGATTGCCGATCGCGGTGTCATTGAGCTGTGCCGTGATGCGCACGCGATCGCCGCTCTTGCGGACGCTGCCCTCGATCAGATAGTCGACCCCGAGCTCCGCGCCGATCTTTTTCGTATTGACCGGCTGGCCTTTGTAGATGAAAGAAGAATTGCGGGCGATCACGAAGAACCAGCGGACCTTGGACAGCGCCGTTATGATGTCCTCGCTGATACCGTCCGCAAAATAATCCTGGTTCGGTTCCCCGCTCACATTGACGAAAGGGAGAACCGCGACAGAGGGCCGGTCCGATCGCATCGAGGACGTGCGTTGCGCGGAAACAGGAGCAGTTTCGCTCTGAACCGGCGCGATGGACACGTCGGCGACGAAACGCACGCCGCGACGTGGTATGGTGCGGATCAGCTTTTGCTCGTCCCCATTGTCGCCGATCGCGCGACGTGCGGCATTGATCCGACTTGACAGAGTCGAGTCAGACACGTTTCGGCCAACCCAGACCGAAGCAATAAGATCGTCCTTGCTGACAACGCGGTCGCGATTTTCCACGAGATACTTGAGCAGGTCGAACACTTGCGGCTCGACTGCAACAGGAGTTGACCCGCGGTGCAGCTCCCTTCGGTCTGTATCAAGCTTATGGTTGCCAAAGAAAAATTGCACTTTGACGCCCCGCGCGCACATCGCTGAATGATTTGACAGACGTCGTTCAAGCACAAAACACGGGTCTGTCAAAGCCGCGGACATCCCCGTTCAAATTGCCACACCTAGCCGCTACGATGCGAAGTAGTCTCAGCGACCACATGACGCGGCACTGGCTTTGCGGCAATGCAGGCATTCCGCAGCCGCACCAGTCAGATACTTCCGGTTGCGTGCTTCATGTTGTCGGTGAATTTCTTTTCCAAAAGTCGCGTTTTGCGTTAGACCAAAAAGGTTGTCGGGTGGGGTTCTCAGCGGCGATGTCAAACAGAACTGTGCGCAAGAAAAGCAAGGCATCGAAAAGCCGAAGACGAACTGCTGTGCGTCGCCAAGAGCGCACGCCCTTCATTGAGTCAGAAAATGAGCTGCGGACGAACAAGGCATGGTGGCAAGCCGTAGTTGCGAATCCTTTCATGGGCGTCACGGTTCTCGGCAAAACGCAACATTTTACGGCGGCCAATTCGACTTTCCAATCGATGGTCGGATACACCGAAGACGAACTCAAGAAATTGACGCCGCTTGATATCACCCCGGCCGGTGATCGCGAGGCCAACAGGGTCGTGCTGAAAGAGTTGCAACGCGGCAAGCGCCAGCATTACGAGTTGACGAAACGGCTGCAGCGTAAAGACGGCGAGGTGATCTGGGTTCAGCTTTATGTCTTTGGAATTCCCGATCAGGGTGCCGTCGGCATGACGGTGAACATCACGGAGAAAATGCGTGCCGAAAACGCCCTGCAGGTCGCGCGGGCGGAGCTTGCGCGCTCGGCACACGTGAGCCGGATGGGCGCGATGACGGCGTCGATCGCGCATGAGATCAATCAGCCTCTGGCAGCCATCGTGGCGAATGCCAGTGCCGGATTGCGCTGGATGGAGCGGACTCCTCCGCACTTGAACGAGATCCGGGAAAGCTTTGAGCAGATCGGGCAGGAGGGCCGACGCGCCGCCGAAGTCATCGACAGCATACGTTCGATGTTCAAGTCGAAGGAACTGGCGCACGTTTCTGTCGACCTCAATCAACTCATTCGCGAAGTGCTGGCGCTGCTTGAAGGGTCCATCCAGAAACACGGAATTGCCATGCACACCGAATTGGATGATGCGCTCGTCTCGGTGACGGGCAACCGGGTCCAGCTGCAGCAGGTTCTGTTTAATCTTTTGACGAATGCCATCGAGGCAATGGAATCAGTTACCAATCGCAGGATGCTGGTCAGGTCCGAACTCGGAAACGGTGAAGTCAAGGTCACCGTCGAAGATTCTGGCAGCGGCATCGACCCGAAGGACATCGACAAGATCTTCAGCTCATTCTTCACGACCAAAGTCGAGGGCATGGGCATGGGTCTGTCGATCTGTCGGTCGATCGTCGAGTCGCACGGTGGCAGCCTCTCGGCTTTGCGTGGCCACACGCAAGGCGCGGCGTTTCAGTTCACATTGCCAATCGGGCTGTCCGACACGGACGCCAGCTGACCCATCGGCGATCGCAAACTCAAGTGCGCTCGGTCTGGTTGTGGCGACAACCTGGCCGCGCGTACCGATGAATTGATTGCGCGGGTGATCCAATTGTTCCGGGTAAATTGTGCATAAAAAGTTCTGCACGGACTCGATTAGACGTCGCGGACGACAACAACCGCCCAAGCATTAATCCAAATTTCATACCCGCACGACTATGGTTAACGCAGTCGTCACCATTTCCCGGTCTCAGCAGCGGTTTGCCCAATGTGCGGAATTGCAGTCGCGATTGGCTGGACCGATGCGGACTCGACTGTCAAAAAGCTCCTTCAAGGCATTTTGCACCGGGGTGATGTCACCGATCCCGTCGTATCGTTTCGCAAGGATACGGCCATGGGAACGCGTCGCCTGCGCATCGTCGACGCGGAGCACGCGACGCAACCGCAACTGTCTTTCGACCGCGGCATAGCGGTTGCCTTCAACGGCGAAATCTACAATCACGCTGAACTGCGTCACGAACTGAGCGGTCTTGGTGCTGTTTTTCGGACCGAGTCCGATACCGAAGTCATCGCCACGGCACTTCAATTCTGGGGTCCGCGTGCCCTGGAGCGCCTCGTAGGCATGTACGCCTTCGTTGCGATCGACATAGCATCCGGCGAATTTCTGGCCGCGCGTGATCCATTTGGCGTGAAACCTCTCTACGTGATCCAGTCGGCGGACAGCTTTCTGTTCTGCTCCGAGATGAAGCCGCTTCTGCAGACGGTGCCAACTGGTGACGTCCTTCTGGTGCCTCCCGGATATATGGTGTCGGGAAAGGGTTGCGGACGTTACAAGTCGCCTGTCTACCCGCGCACCGATCTGCCCGTTCAAAATGATCCGCATATGCTGGACGCGATCTTGGCAGAGGCGGTGCGTGTGCGGCTGCCACCCGATCTGCCGGTCGCAACGCTCTTCAGCGGCGGAATAGACAGCACGTTGGTCGCGCACTATGTGCGACAGCATCGTTCCGATGCGCCGGCCTATTTCGTTGGAAACACCAAGGCCCCGGATTACCCCTTTGCGGCCGAATATGCTGACAGGGTCGGTCTCGATCTGCGCGTGGTTCCGTTCGAGCCCGACAGCGAGGACGTCTTCGCGCTGATCGGACAGGTGGTCGAGGTGACCGAGTCATTCGAACCGAACCTGGTTCGCGGTGCCGTCTGCTCCTTGATGGCCGCCGAACATATGCATCGTGACGGCTATCGGGTCGCCTTGTGCGGGGAAGGTGCCGACGAGTTATTTTGTGGCTACCCGCCGCTTGAATTGGCATTCCACGAAGACGAATCCGAAGGTCGCGCCGTCCGTGACGAATGCTTGTCTCTGATGCATCGGATCAGCCTGCAGCGCGTGGACCGTTGTTCGATGCGGCACCAGGTTGAAATGCGCGAGCCGTTTCTCGATCCGTCAGTGGTGCGGTATGCCCTGGGTCTAAGCGCCGACGCGCTTGTGAACGATGTGAACGGACAGCCGCGCGGCAAGGCGCCGTTACGTGATCTCTACAATCTCTATCCTGACCTGTTGCCTCGAGCCATTCGTGATCGCACCAAGATCCCGTTCGGGGAGGGCGCCGGTCTCGACGTCACGCCGCAGGACTCGGTGTGGAAACGCCGCTTTGACGAAGTCATCCCGGATCGCGATTTCCTCGAAGGACGAGTGGAATTCGCCGACTTCAACATCCAGTCGAAAGACGAATTGTTTTACGTTCGAAGCCTC
>Ga0207665_10000531_pt1 | contig 25686 bp, 22 predicted proteins | sample LARL112metaG_FD_184351 | JGI IMG/M metagenome (GOLD analysis project Ga0207665, IMG submission 184351) | Corn, switchgrass and miscanthus rhizosphere microbial communities from Kellogg Biological Station, Michigan, USA - LAR L11-2 metaG... | ecosystem: Host-associated > Plants > Roots >... | reverse complement strand
GGAGACGGAGTAGCGGCGGCCCATCGCGCGCAGGACTGCGTCGTCGCCTGACTGGAGCGGCACATGGAGGTGCCGGCTCGCCACCGGCGTCTCGCGAAGCGCGGCAACGAGCTCCTCGTCGACGTGGTTGATCTCGATCGAAGAGAGGCGGAGCCGCTCGAGGCCCGGCGTTGCGCCGGCCTCGCGCACGAGCCGCGGCAGGCGGTAGCCGGCGGCGCGGTCGCGGTAGCAGCCGAGGTTGATGCCGGTGAGCACGACCTCGCGATGACCCTGCGCGACGCGGCGGCGGATCTCGCCGAGGACCGCCTCGGCCGTGCGGCTCCTCGATTCTCCGCGCACGAGCGGAATGACGCAGAAGCGGCACGAGAACGAGCATCCGTCCTGAACCTTGACGAAGGCACGGACGCGGTCGAGGCGGGCGTCCGCCTGGACGCACCCGATCGCGCCAACGTCTCCGGCTACGAAGTCGGGCGTCTCCTCGCTCCGGCGCGGGACGACGACCACGTTGGCGGGTAGTCCCGCGAAGGCGTCGCCCGCGAGGTTGGCACCGCAGCCGGTGACGTAGACGCGGCCATGCGTGCGCGCCGCGCGCGCCGCCTCCTTGCGCGACTTCGCCACCGCCTCGTGCGTGACGCAGCACGTGTTGACGACCGCGACGTCGGCGTCCCTGTCGAGTTCCTCATGGCCGTCGGCCAGCAGCCGCTCGCGCACTGCGTGGGCGTCGACGTGCGAGACCTTGCAGCCGAGGAAGCGGACCGAGAAGCTCGCCATCGGCGCGATGGTAATGAGCTAGAGGGTCTGGCGAAAATCGTCCGCAACTAGACGCGTTCGAGCAGGTCAGCGGCCCAGCCGTCGCAGACCTGCCGTTCTCTCCGCCGCCAACCCGCGGCGCGCGGCTCGTCGCGCTCGAGGTATCCAGAGGTGATCGCCCGCTCGACCGCGAGCTTCGGCAGCATCGCCTCGACCACGTCGAGCGCGATGTTCATCACCGCGAGCCGGGCCGGGCGGAGCTCGCCCAGGATGTCCACGTCGACACCGTTCGCGCTCGCGTTGGCCGCGGTCGTCTCTAGCGCCACCTCGTCGATGTCGAACGCGCCGACCGGCCCGAAGCCGAGCTTCGCGGCCGCGATGGAGAGGACGCCCGAGCCGCAGCCGACGTCGAGCAGGCTTTCCGGCTCGGAATCCTGGAGCAGCTCGAGGCAGAGTCGCGTCGTCGCATGGGCTCCCGTGCCGAAGGCGCGGCCCGGGTCGATCACGACGGCGATCGCCTCCGCGGGCGGGCCCTCCCACGGGGGCCCGACCCAGAGCGCGCCGACGCGGACGCCGTGGTGGAAGTCGCGCCACGCGTCCGGCCAGCTCTCGTCCACCTCGTCGACCGCCACGACGTCGAACCCGAGCGGCGGCTCATCGGCGTAGACGGCGTAGCCGCCCTCAAGCTCCTCGACGCCCTCGGGAAAGATGTGGAGCAGGAGCGCGAGCTCGGGCTCGCCGCCGACGACGACGTACCGCCTCAGCGGAAGGCGCTCTTGAGCTTGCCGAACAGGCCTTCGGGCTTGCCGTATGTGCTTTCGTCGGCATGCTCGTCGAACTCGTGCAGCAGGCGCCGTTGCTCGTCCGTCAGCCGGCGGGGTACGAGGACGTTGACGAGGACGCGCTGGTCGCCGCGCCCACGGCCCTGCAGGATCGGCATGCCGCGGCCGTGCAGGAGGGCGATCTCGCCGGGCTGCGTTCCGGGCGCAAACTCGACCTCTTCTTGGCCGTCGAGAGTCGGGATCGAGAGAGTGGCCCCGAGCGCAGCCTGCGTGAAGGTCAGGTCGGCGGTCGCGTAGATGTCGTCTCCCTCGCGCACGAACCGCTCGTCGGGACGGATGTGAACTTCGAGATAGACGTCTCCCGCCTGGCCGCCTGCCGGCCCGGCGTGACCCTCGCCGCTCAGCCGGATCCGCTGGCCGTGGTGGATTCCGGGCGGGATCTCGACCGGGAGCGTGCGCTCCTCGACGACACGTCCCGCGCCCCGGCATTGGGCGCACGGGTGCTCGATGCGACGGCCGGTTCCGGCGCACGCCGGGCAGGTCTGGGTGCGGACGAACTCGCCGAACACGCTCCGAGACACCTGCTGGAGCCGCCCTGCTCCGTCGCACGTCGGGCACGTCGTCAGCTCGGTGCCGGGCTCGGCGCCGTTCCCATTGCAACGGCCGCACGTGACGGCAGCCTCGAACGGCACCTCGCGCGTGACGCCGTGCGCCGCCTCGACCAGGTCGATCTCGACGGTCGCCGCGAGGTCGGCGCCGCGGGCGCTCCCACTTCGGCCGCGGCCGCCGAAAAGGCTCTCGTCGCCGAAGAAGGCGGAGAAGAGATCGGCGAGGCTGCCGAAGTCGACGTGGCCCGGGTCGAAGCCGCCGCTGCGCAGGCCGGCGTGGCCGTAGCGGTCGTAGAGGTCGCGCGTTTCGGTCTTCGAAAGCACCTCGTATGCCTCCACGACCTCACGGAACCGCTCCTCCGCGTCGGGCTCCTCGGAGACGTCGGGATGGAGTTCTCGGGCCAACTGCCGGAACGCGCGCTTGATCTCTCCCTCGCTTGCCTCGCGGCCGACGCCGAGCAGCTCGTAGTAGTCGCGGTCGGTCGTCGCCATGGCCTCGGAATGTAGCGGCGGCGTCTGCCGCCCCAGGTTCAGCCTTCGTTGTAGATCGACTCGACGAAGCGCGACAGCTCGAGCGCCGCCGAGCGCACCGCGCCGAGGGCCTTCTCGTAGTCCATGCGGACGGGGCCGACGAGGCTGACCGCGCCGAGCGCCCGGTGGACCAGCCCGTAGCATGCGCCGACGAGCGCGATCTCGGCGAGACCGGGATGGGCAAGCTCCTGGCCGAGACGGACGAACGGCCGTTGCGACGAGCTGGGCTGACCGAGCACGTCGATCAGGTCGGCCCGGCGCTCGACGAGCTCGAACAGGCTGCGGTAGGCGTCGAGCTCCTCCGCTCGCACGTCGCCGAGCAGGTCGGCGGCGCCGCCGACGTACAGGCGCTGCTCGGCCGAGACGAGCTCGATGAAGGCCGGCCGGAGCGCCGCGAGGAACGCCCGCTCGGACGGGCGGAGGCCTTCGTCGTCGAAACGCCGTTGCAGCAGGCCTGTGCCGAGGTGGAGGCCGGAGACGGCTTCGTTCAGGTAGTCGCCCGCCCAGAGCGCGAGCCCGGGGTCGACAGGGTCCTCGAAGTGGAAGAGTCTCTTCGAGACTCCGCCGGCGGACGTGATGACGACGACCATCACCAACTGCGGCTGGAGGAGCAGCACCTCGACGTGACGCACGTGTGTCGCCTCGAGGGGCGGCGCAGAGACGAGCGCGAGCAGGCGCGTCACCTGGGAGAGCATCTCCGTCGTCGCCTGCAACGCCGACTCGACCTCGGTGTTGGTCGACGTGAGGTCGAGGGGAAACGCGGGAGGCTGAGACTCGAGCCGTCCGAGCAACTCGTCGGCGTACAAGCGGTACCCACGCTCGGTCGGAACACGGCCCGCGGAGGTGTGCGGATGCGTGAGGTAGCCGAGGCTCTCGAGCTCCGCGAGCTCGGCCCGGACGGTCGACGGCGACACGCGCAGGTCAGAGCGCTCGACGAGCGTTTTCGAGCCCACGGGCTGACCTGTGCCGACGAACTCCTCGACGACGCGCCGGAGAATGGCCTGCTGCCGCTCGCTGAGCTGCTCCGTTATCTCCATTTGCAGGAGATTTTAGCGGGAGCTGCCGACGATCCCTGCTCCGCTCAGGCGAGGATGTCGGCGGTGACCCCGCCGCCGAGGAAACGGCCGCGCCGGGTCAGCGCGAGCGTCTCGCCTCCGTCTACGGCGAGCCCGAGCCGCTCGGCGCGCGCAAGTGCCTCCGCGTCAAGTGCGGGCCGAAGGTCCCGGAGCGGCAACGGCTCGTCGAGCCGGAGCCCGAGCAACACGCGCTCGCGTGCCTGTACGTCCGGCTCGAGCGGCTCGTGCTCGCGCTCGGGCGGGCGTCCGGCTGCGAGCGCCTCCAGGTAGCGCCCGAGCCCCGGCGTGTTGCGCCAGCGCAGGTTCTCGATTGTGCTGACCGCGCCGATCCCGATCCCGAGGTAGTCGTGGCCGAGCCAGTAGGCGAGGTTGTGCCGCGCGCGGAGGTCCCGCCCGGCCATGTCCGCCCGGCAGAAGTTCGCCGTCTCGTACCAGCGGTAGCCGGCGCCGGTCAGGCAGGCCACGACGCGTTCGAAGTAATCCTCCATCGCGTCGGCCTGACGGGCGAGCTCGGCTCCCCAGGCATGGGTGAAGCGCGTCCCCGGCTTCGCCTCGAGCTCGTAGCAGGAGAGGTGCTCCAGCTGGAGCTCGAGCGCGTCCTCGAGGTCGGTCTCGAGATCGGAGGCGGTCTGGCCGGGAATCCCGTAGACGAGATCGAGCGAGATGTTGTCGAATCCGGCATCACGGAGATGATGCACGCCGCGCCGGACGTCGTCAGGGCCGGCAACGCGCTCGAGCACCTCGAGGAGCTGCGGCCGGAACGTCTGGGCGCCGACAGAGACGCGCGTGACGCCGGCGACACGCAGCGCGCGGGCGAGCTCCGGCGACACGGTCTCGGGGTTCGCCTCGACGGTCACCTCTTCGGCCGCCGGGAGCGCCTCGAGGAGGCGCTGAAGATCCGACAGCGAGGTGAAGGTGGGCGTCCCGCCTCCGAGGAAGACCGTCTCGAGCCGCTCCGCGAGCCGGCCGCGCTCGAGCTCGAGCTCCCACAGCAACGCGTCGACGTACGGCGCGTGCTGCCCGCTCCGGCCGACGACGGTGACGAAGTCGCAGTAGCCGCAGCGATGGGCGCAGAACGGCAAATGGACGTAGAGGTGCCTGGCTCCGCTCATGAGCCTTTCCCCTGACCGATGTTGAGGACGGCGAGGAACGCCTCCTGCGGCACCTCGACCGCGCCGACCTGCTTCATCCGCTTCTTGCCGGCCTTCTGCTTCTCGATCAGTTTCCGCTTGCGCGTGATGTCGCCGCCGTAGCACTTGGCAAGCACGTCCTTGCGCTTCGCCTTCACGGTCTCCCGCGCGATCACGCGTGCCCCGATCGCGGCCTGGATCGGGACGTCGAACATCTGGCGCGGGATCTCCTCGCGCAGCTTGTCGACAAGGAGGCGGCCGCGGTCGTAGGCGAAGCTCCGGTGGACGATGAGGGACAGGGCATCGACGGGCTCCCCACCGACGAGCACGTCGACGCGCACGAGCTCTCCCGGCTTGAAGCCGGCGAGGTCGTAGTCGAAGGACGCATACCCGCGCGTGCGCGACTTCAGCTGGTCGTAGTAGTCGAGGACGATCTCGGCGAGGGGAAGCTCGTACGTGAGGTGGACGCGCTCGGGAGAGAGGTACTCCAGGCGGCCGAACGTACCGCGCCGTTCGTTGTTGAGCTCCATCACAGCGCCGACGTACTCCTTCGGGACGATGATCGAGGCCGCGACGTACGGCTCCTCGACCTCCTCGACCTCGCGGGGGAACTCGGCCGGGTTGTGCACCTCGATCCACTCGCCGTTCCGCTCCTCCACGCGGTAGGCGACGTTCGGCGCCGTGACGAGCAGGTCGAGGTCGAACTCGCGCTCGAGCCGCTCGCGGACGATCTCCATGTGGAGAAGCCCCAGGAAGCCGCTGCGGAAGCCAAAGCCGAGCGCCTGCGAGGTCTCCGGCTCGTAGACGAGCGCGGCGTCGTTGAGCTTGAGCCGCTCGAGCGCGTCGCGCAGCTCCGGGTAATCGTCCGAGTCGGTCGGGAAGAGCCCGGCGAAGACCATCGGCTTGACATCCTTGTATCCGGGTAACGCCGCGGTCGCCGGCTCCCGGACCGACGTGAGGGTGTCGCCGACGCGGAGGCGCGAGACGTCCTTCAACCCCGTCACGACGTAGCCGACCTCGCCCGCGGACAGGCTCTCGACCGGGGTCATGGCCGGGGAGAAGAAGCCGAGCTCCTCGACGTCGAAGCGGGTGTCCGTGGCCATCGTCCGGAGCTCCTCGCGGCCGGAAAACGATCCGTCGACGACGCGAACGAAGGCGACGACGCCGCGGTACTGGTCGTACGCCGAGTCGAAGACGAGGGCGCGCGCCGGCGCCTCGGGGTCGCCGGCCGGAGGCGGCACACGCTCGACGATCGCGTCGAGGACGTCGGCAACGCCGTCGCCGGTCTTGGCGGAGATCCGGAGCACGCGGGCCGGGTCGTCGCCGAGCAGGTCGGCTACCTCCACGGCCGTTTCGTCGGGGTCGGCAGCGGGGAGGTCGATCTTGTTCGCGACCGGAACGATCTCGAGCCCGTTCTCGATCGCGAGATAGGCATTGGCGAGCGTTTGCGCCTCGACGCCCTGCGCGGCGTCCACGACGAGCAGCGCCCCCTCGCACGCCTGGAGCGAGCGCGACACCTCGTAGGTGAAGTCGACATGTCCGGGCGTGTCGATGAGGTTGAGCTCGTGGCCCTTCCACGCCACCCGGACGGCCTGCGCCTTGATCGTGATGCCGCGTTCGCGCTCGAGGTCCATCGAGTCGAGAACCTGCTCGCGCATGTCGCGCGCCGAAACCGCGTCCGTCAGCTCGAGGATGCGGTCGGCGAGCGTCGACTTGCCATGGTCGATGTGCGCGATGATCGAGAAGTTGCGGATCCGGGCCTGCTCCACGAGCGGCGATAGTACTCACGGACGTCGCGCACGAACGCGTCCCGAAGAGACAGAGGCCGATTCCGCTCCCCCGCCCAGGGTGGGGTCCGCTTTCCCTCCGCCCTCGAGGTCGAGGCTATCGGCGGACATGTGCCGCTAGGCCGGCAAGTCAGTCGCAGATCAGTGTCGGCTCCTCGCGGCCGTCTGTCAGATCGGCTTCGATCGCTGGACGGGGCTAGCCGGTTTCAGCCGTGCGTGCACCCCGGATGGGGTCAAGCGGGGCGGCGCCGCAGTCGCGACAACGTCTCCAGCTCGCGCACACCCAGCAACCGGCACACACCGAAGAAGGCCGCGTAGCCGAGCACGAGCGCGGCGCCGAGAGAGACGATCTGCCCCGCCAGCGAGTGTCCGAGCCCCGAGTCGAGCAAGCGCCAGACCCCCCACCCCACTCCGGCGAGCACGGCCGACGCAACACAGACGAGACCGAAGCTTCGAGCCGTCTCCCCGATCTCGAAGCCGGCCATCCGCCGTCGAAAGAGGACGAGGAGCGCCGCGGTACCGGCGATGTTCACGAGTGACGTCGAGAGCGGGATCCCCCAGATCCCGAACCGATAGAAGACGGCATCGAGGACCGCGTTCAGTCCGAGGTTCCCGAAGGCGACCCAGCTCGGGATCCACGGCGACTGGAGCGAAAAGAAGCCCCGGTTGAGCATCAGCATGGTTCCGTTGAAGGTGAGCCCCAGCGCGAACGCCGCCAGGCAGGCCGCAACGATCGGCGTGTCCTTGGCTACGAAGTTCCCGTGCTGATAGAGGAGCCGGACGATCGGTGTCGCGAGGACTGCCGCCGCCGCGCTCGCCGGGATGAGCAGGAAGCAGATCAGCCGTAGCCCTGTGCTCACAGTCCGGCGAAAGGCGTTCCAGTCGGCCCGCGCGGCGTGCCGCGACAGAAGCGGAAAGAGGACGGTCGCCACGGCAACCGAGAACACTCCCTGCGGGAGCATGTAGAGCCGGAACGCCCGCACGATCGCGGCCGGCGCGAGGGTCTTGTCCAAGAAGTGCGTCGCGAAAAGCTGGTCGATGAGCGCATTGATGTTGATCAGACCGAGCCCGATCGTGACCGGCACCATCAGCGTGAACGTCCGCTTCACGGCCGGGTCGTGGATGTCGATCACCATGTGCAGCCGGCCGTCCAGCCCGCGCAGCCAGGGCAAGGGCAGAAGGAACTGCGCGATCGTGGCCACGAGGATGGAGGCCGCGTAGATGTAGAGCCTCGTCGAATCGGCGCTCGTGCTGTGGACGCCCAGCCCGAGGCCGAGGAGGATGATCAGGTTCCAGAGCACCGGGCTCAGAGCCGGCACGGTGAAGTGGTCGTAGCTGTTGAGGATCCCGACCACGATCCCAGTCAGTCCGAGGACGAGGACGAGGGGGAAGAGGATGCGCGCGAGCCCCGCCGCCAGGACCCCGTACTGATCGTGCGGCCCGTAGCCGAAGATCCCCATCACCAACGGCGCGATCAAGAGGAACAGGGCTGTCAGGCCGCCGAGCCCGAGCAGCATCAGCCAGAAGAGCGAGGATGCGACCCTCCAGGCGCGCTGCCTCTCGCCCTTGACGAGCAGGTCGCTGAAGACGGGGACGAACGCGGCCGAGAGCGCGGAGTCGGCGACGAGCGACCGCACGGTGTTCGGAATGAGAAACGCGATCTCGAAAGCGTTGACCGGGCCGGCAATGCCGAAGACCGCGGCCTGCGCGATCTCCCGCACGAGCCCGATGACTCGCGAGATCCCGGTGGCGATCGCGAAGATGACCCCCGAACGGGCGAGCCCGCGCCCCGTGTCCGGCTCTTCCGCGGCCCTAACCGGAGCCTCCGCCGTGATGGGAGCCGCAAGTCCCTCCTGGTCGAGCGCCTGCGCCTCGAGCTCGATCAGCTCGCCGCGGTCACGCCGAGGGCGCATGATCGCGGTCGATCGCTCGGCCGGATCCTGGGACACCGGCCAGGAGTCGAGAGCTGCCTCGCTCTCGAAGTACACCGGCTTGCCCTGCTCGCGACGCCGGCGGTCGCGCTCCAGGCGCCGCTCGTGGCGCTGCCGCTCGGCGTCCTCCACGAGGGCAGCATAGGGAGCGGGGTTGCTACCATCGCCCGGCCCGCGAGCCGCGGGTCTTTTTCCGATATGCCCAACATCAAGCAGCAAGAGAAGCGCGTCCGTCAGGCGGCGCGGCAGCGCCAGGAGAACCTTCGCTGGCGTTCTTCCGCGAAGACGCTCATGCGGCGGCTGCGCGATGCTGCAGAGGGCGGGGACGCCCAGGAGACCGACGCGCGTCACCGCGAGCTTATCCAGCTGCTCGACCGGGCGGCCTCGCACGGCGCCCTCCACCGGAACACGGTCGCGCGCCGGAAGTCGCAGGCAGCGAAGATCGCCGCCGGCGAGCCCTCGAAGTAGCCCGCCTCAGCCGGTCCGTTCTGCGGGCTGCGTGATCTCTATGAGCGTGCGCTCGAGCTGGAGCTCGGGCGGCAGGCGCGAGCCCCCCTTCGCGCCGGCGTCGAGCTCCGCCAGCCGGACCGTCGCCTGCGCCAGCTCCTCGGGGGAGAAGTTGCGCGCCTGCTTTGCCGACTTCTCCGCCACGAACGGATGCACCTTCAGCCGGCTTGCTATCTCGCTCGAGCGAACTCCCTCGTCGGCCAGGCGGGAGATCTTTCGCACCCGGCCGACGTGTCCGACGAGCGAGGCGACCAGCCGGATCAGCTCGCCCGAGCGCGTCCGGTGCGTGCGGTCGAGCAGCGACTCCGTCGCCTTCAGCGTGGCGGCGACGTCGCGCCGGCCCCAGGCGTCGGTCACGGCGAAGACCGGTGTCTCCGCGCGCCCGACCGCAAGCTGCTCGACGTTCGGGCGCGTGATCTGCTCTCCGTTCGCCCACGTCGCGAGCTTCTGGACCTCCGAGGCGAGGTCGCCGATGTCGTCCCCGACCGCCTCGACGAGGGCGCGGCACGCGTCGCGGTCGGCCTGTGCGCCGAGACGCGCGAACTGCTCGCCGACCCACTGCGGCAGATCCTTCTTCGCGACCTCGTAGACGTGGACCTCGCCGGCCTTCGCCACCGCCTTGGCGAGCGCGGAGTCCTTCTTGAGGCCGACGCCGACGAGGGCGAGCACGGTCGCCGGAGCGGGTGACGCGAGATACGCCTCGATCTCCTTCACGTCCGCGGTCTTCCACGCCTCGACGCCGTCGACCAGGACGGCGCGCGCCTCCGCGACGAAGAGGCCGAGCGCGTTGCAGGCGGCGGTCGCGTCCTCGCCGGAGGCTTCGGATGCGTGCAGCTGCTCGGTCGCGTCCTCACCGATCCGCGCGCGCAGCCGCTCCAGGGCCAGCGCGATCTTCGGCCGGTCGCTCCCCGAGAACAGGTAGACCGGCTTCAGCTCGCGCTCGCTCGCCACGGCGCCAAGCATAGGCGGCGGCACCGGCTGCTCCCAGGCCGAGCAACGCTGCTGCCCGGCCCGACGTGATTTGCGCGCCGGGCATCCCTCCGAAGACGCGCGCGCAGGCAGCGACGAGCCAGGCGCCCCAGCCGTTGAGCTGTGCCATGGCCGCCGCGACGGGCGGCACGACCGGTGCGACGACCGCCGTCAGGAGGGCCAGCCCGAGCACCTCGACGACGACGGGGACCGCAACGACGTTCGCCGGGACGGTGACGAGCGAGATCTCATGGAACTGGAACCACGTGACGGGTGCGGTCGCGAGGCCGCACGCGGTCGAGACGCCGATCAGCTGTGCGAGCTCGTGCGACACCGGATAGCCCTCGAGGGCGTGGACGACGCGCGGCGTGACGACGAAGATCGCGGCCACGGCGGCAAACGAGAGCTGGAAGCCCGCATCGAACAGCGTGTAGGGGTTCCAGCCGAGGAGGAGGGCTGCGCCGACGAGCAACGCCTGCCACCGGTCGCGCTCGCGGGCGGCCAGCCAGGCGAGCGACCCGAGCGCGGCGGCCAGCGCCGCCCGCACAACGGACGGATGAAGCCCGACCGCGAGGGCGTACGCAGCGACGCTGAGCAGCGCCGCGATCTGGGCGAGGTAGCTTCCGAAGCCTGCGAGCAGGCAGAGCGCGGCTATGCCACCGCCGACCGCAGCGACCTTCAAGCCGTCCACGGCTAGGCAGTGGTAGAGCCCCGAGGCGCGGAAGTCCGCCAGCAGCGTCTGGTCCATCCCGGACGAGCGGCCGAGGACGATCGCCTCGATCACGTCGCGCCGGTCTCCGCTCAAGCCGGGGGCGCTGTCTCGTGCGAGCCAGCGTCCGATCCCGTCGCCGGCTCCGAAGACGCCGCCGCGGCGGCCGACGACATGCCATGCCTGGCCACGCAGGACGGCATGGATGCCCTGCCGGCGCAGCCAGCGGGCCTCGTCGAAGCCGTTCGAAGGTCCCGGCGGAGCGCGCAGCTCGCCCTCCAGCTTTAGCCTGGCGCCCTGCGGCGGCGCCCGGCCGAGCGGGAGCTCCAGCAGGACCGGCTCGTGCGTCCTCAGCGTCCCCCAACGAAGCACGAGCGCCCGCATCCGCTGGTCGAACTCGCCCGCCCGCGGCGGTTCCTCGACCTCGACCAACGCCTGCTCGAACATGCCGATGCGAGGCGCAAGCACGCTGTGATCGAGCTGGGCGAGCCGCATGCTTCCCCAGGCCCAGGCGACGGCGACCAGCGCCGCGGCGACGGCCGGCCGGCGGAGACCCGGGTCGCCGAAGCCGAAGACCAGGATCGCGACGGCGGCCGCCGCGACCAGCGTCGTGCCTACGGGCACGCGCACGGCGTCGGACGCCGCGCATCCGATGCAGACCGCGCCCACGAGGGCGTGCGGGAAGCGAATCGTCACGTCACGGGATCACCAGCCCTTTCAGCTGCGCCATGTGCGCCGGCCCGATCCCGGGCACGCCTTGCAGCTCCGTCACGGAGTGGAATGCTCCGTGCGCCTGGCGGTAGTCGAGGATCTTCTGCGCGGTGACCGGCCCGATCCCCGGTAGCGCCTCGAGCTGCTCGAGTGTGGCCGTGTTGAGGTCGAGCGGCGCGGTCGGCGACGAGCCGGCCGCGGCGGGAGGGCTCGCCGCTGCAGCAGCCGCACCGGCCGCGCCGCGTCCCGGGACGAGGATCTGCTCGCCGTCGGCGATCGGCGCCGCGAGGTTGACCGTGTCGAGCTGGGCCTTGGGAGTGGGGCCGCCGGCCGCCGCGATCGCGTCGTCGATCCTCGAGCCCGATCGCAGCCGGTAGAGGCCCGGCCGGCGCACCGCTCCTGCGACGTCGATCACGAGCAGCTTGGCGGCCGCCGGCTTCGGCGCGGCAACCCGCACGGGCGCGACGATGTGCGCCGGCGCGCTGCCGCCGCCGTGATGTCGGACGACGAGGATGAGCAGGACCGCGATCGCAGCGGCGACGCCGAAGAGCTGCCGCCGTGAGAGCGCTGGAAAGCCCACGTCCACGTCGTCCAGCCTGCCGCCGAACCCGTGACGTGTCCGTCGGGACTTCGTGACCGTAGACTCGCGGCTGTGGCGGACTGGGTGACGATCTCAGCGCTCGCGACGGCCGGTGGGACGCTCGTCCTCGCCGGCGCGACCTTCGCCTCGGTTCGCTCCGCGAACCGCGCGGCGCGGGTCGCCGAGATGTCCCTCCTCGCCGGGCAGCGACCGTTGCTCGTCCAGTCCCGCACCGACGACCCCACACAGAAGGTCGGCTTTGCGGATGACGTGTGGCTGATCGCTCGCGGCGGCCAGGGCGACGCGCGCGTGAGCGACGAGGCCGTCTACTTCACGATCGCCATCCGCAATGTCGGCACCGGCATCGCCGTTCTCCACGGCTGGCATCTCTTTCCCGAGCTCGAGCTCCGCCCCGACAACACCCCGACTCCGCTCGAGGACTTCACGATGCTCAGCCGCGACCTCTACGTCGCCCCCGAGGATGTCGGCTTCTGGCAGGGCGCGTTCCGAGACCCGCGGAGCGACGACTACCGCGAGGCCCGCCACGCGGTCGAGGAGCCGCATCGCGTTGCCGTCGACATCCTGTACGGCGACTTCGAGGGGGGCCAGCGGGTGATCACCCGCTTCCTGCTCTCGCCGCGGCCGGTCGACGACGAGGTGCGCTGGTTCGCCGGCGTCGGCCGGCACTGGAACGTCGACCGGCCGCAGCCGCGCTAGACGACGAAGTTCACGAGCTTGCGCGGGACGACGATCGTCTTGCGCGGCTCGCCGCCGTCGAGATGCACCCGCACGCGCTCCGAGGCGCGCGCCCGCGCGACGAGCTCGTCCTCGCTCAGGCCCGTGTCCACCTCGAAGCGGTCGCGCACCTTGCCGTTGACCTGGACGACGAGCTCGAAGGTCTCCCGCACGAGCTGCGACTCGTCCGCCTCCGGCCACGGCGCCTCCCAGAGCCGCTCGTGCCCGAGCACTCCCCACAGCTCCTCCGCCACGTGCGGCGCGTATGGCTGGATCAGGGAGACAGCAGTCTCTGCCGCGAAGCGCGCGTCGCGCGCGTCCGGCGCGCCGCCCAGCTCGTTCACGAGCTCCATCACCGCCGAGATCGGCGTGTGGAACTGGAACCGGCGCAGGACGTCGTCGGTCACCTTGGCGATCGTCTCGTTCGCCTTCCTGGCCAACTCACCCTCGCGCTCACCAGGCGACGGCGCCTGCTCGGCCGCCTCGTGCACGGCGCGCCACAGCCGCCGCAGGAAGCGGACGATGCCGTCGATGCCGGAGTCGGTCCACTCCATGTCCTGGTCGGCGGGCCCGATGAAGAGCATGTAGAGGCGGACGGCGTCGGCGCCGTATTCGTCGACGAACGGATCCGGGCCTTGGACGTTCCCCTTCGTCTTCGACATCTTCGTCCCGCCGAGCGTCACCCACCCCTGGTGGAACATGCGCGCGAACGGTTCGCGGAAGCCGACCATCCCCCAGTCGTTCATCGCCTTGACGAAGAAGCGCGAGTAGAGCAGGTGGCCGGTCGCGTGGTCGATCCCGCCGATGTACTGCGAGACGGGCAGCCAGTAGTCGACGACGAAGCGGTCGAACGGCGCCTCGTCGTTGTGCGAGTCGATGTATCGGAGGAAGTACCACGACGAGTCGACGAACGTGTCCATCGTGTCCGGGTCGCGGCGCGCCGGGCCGCCGCACTTCGGGCACTCCACGTTCATGTACTCCTCGTTGGCGGCGAGCGGCGGCTTGCCCTTCGGCGCGTAGTCCTCGATATCCGGGAGCAGCACCGGCAGGTCCTCCTCCGGAACGGGGACGACGCCGCACTTCTCGCAGTGGATGAACGGGATCGGGCAGCCCCAGTAGCGCTGCCGTGAGACGCTCCAGTCACGCAAGCGGTAGTGGACGGTCGCCTTGCCGCGACCCTCCTCCTCCAGCGCCGCGACGATCGCCTTGGCGCCCTCCTCCGCCGGCAGGCCGTCGAAGCGGCCGGAGTTGACGAGCTTCCCGTCCTCGTCGATCACGATCTTCGTCGGCAGGCCGAACGTCTCCGCGAACTCGCCATCGCGCTCGTCGTGGGCCGGGACCGCCATGATCGCGCCCGTGCCGTAGTCCATCAGGACGTAGTCGGCCACCCAGATCGGCAGGCGCTCTCCGTCGATCGGGTTGATCGCGTGGAACCCGGTGAAGACGCCGCTCTTGGTCGTCCCGGCGGCGCGTTCCTCCACCGGACGGGCGCCGGCGTGGCGCGCGTACTCCTTCGCCTCGTCGCTTGCGTGCTCCTCGACGAACGGATGCTCGGGCGCCAGGACGAAGAAGGTCGCGCCGAACAGCGTGTCGGCGCGCGTGGTGAAAACGGCCAGGTCCTCCCCGGTCTCCTCGACCCGGAAGAGGAGCTCGGCGCCCTCGGAGCGGCCGATCCAGTTGCGCTGGATTGCCTTCGTCCGCTCCGGCCAGAAGCCGCCCTCGGGCAGGTCGTACTCGAGCAGCTCGTCGGCGTACGCGGTCGTCCGCATGTACCACTGGGTCATGTTCCGCAGCTCGACCTCGGCGCCACAGCGCTCGCACCGACCGTCGACGACGTACTCGTTGGCGACGACGGTCTGGTCGTTCGGGCACCAGTTGACCGGCCCCTCCTTGCGGAAGCAGAGATCGTGCGCGACGAACTTCTGGAACAGCCACTGCGTCCAGCGGTAGAAGGTCGGCTGGTGCGCGGCTACCTCGCGGTCCCAGTCGATCGCCCAGCCGAGCCGCTTCATCTGGGCGCGCATCGTCCCGATGTTCCGCTCGATCGTCTCTCGCGGGTGCTTGCCCTCGCGGATCGCCGCGTTCTCGGCCGGCAGCCCGAACGCGTCCCAGCCCATCGGCCGCACGACGTGCCAGCCACTGCGCCGGCGGACGTGCGTCTGGACGTCGCCCATCGTGTAATTGAGGACGTGGCCCATGTGGAGGCTCGGGCCCGACGGGTACGGGAGCATCTCGAGCTGGTACCAGTGGTTCTCGGTCGTTGGCGCGCCCACGGCCGGGTTGGGGACGTTGAAGGCCCGCTCGTCCTCCCAGACGCGCTGCCACTTCGGCTCGATCTCGTGGGGCTCGTATCTCGGTGTCATCAAAAACGGCCTTCTGGAACGAAAAAACCTCTCCGAGGAGAGGTTCACGGGAGGTCGGCGCGGATCACCGCGCTTGTCTCCCTGGACTAGGTAAGAAGCAGCTCCTGCATTGGGTTCCCGATACTAGCAACGTGCTCGATCTCCTTCCAGAGAGCGCGCGAAGCGAAGGCGGCGAGCTCTGGCTGGGCGGTGTTCGCGCGAGCGAGCTGGCCGACCGACACGGGACGCCGCTGCTCGTCTACTGCGAGCAGACGATCGCGAGCCAGTTGCACGCCTACCGCGACGCGGCGCCCGACGCGCTGATCGTCTACGGAACGAAGGCGTTCGCGAACCTCGCACTGCTTCGTCTGCTCGCGGACATGGACGTCGGCGCCGACGTCTCGACCCTCGGGGAGCTTGCGTTCGTCCGCGCCGCAGGCATCCCGGGTGAGCGCATCGTGTTCCACGGCAACAACAAGTCGAAGGAGGAGCTGCGCGCGGCGGCCGACGCTGACGCGCTCCTCGTGCTCGACGCGCCCGGCGAGGCCGAGGCCGCGGTCGCGGCGGGGGTGCGTCGTGTACTCGTACGGCTGACGCCGGGAGTCGAGGCGCTGACGCATCGATCGATCCAGACGGCGCACGACGAGTCGAAGTTCGGGCTGGGCCTCGATGCCGCCGGACGGGAGGTACAGCGTGCGCGCGACCTCGGTCTGGAGGTAGAGGGCGTGCACGTCCACATCGGGTCCCAGCTCGAACGGGCCGACGAGAGCGTCCTCGCGCTCGAGCGGGTGCTCGGGTTCCTCGAGGAGCTCCGTTGGAAGCCGCGCGTGCTCGACCTCGGCGGCGGGCTCGGCGTGCGCCACAACCGGGACGAGCGGCTTCCGTCTGTGGCGGAGTTCGTCCGGCCCCTCGTCGAGCGGGTTCCAGAGGGCACACAGCTCATACTCGAGCCGGGGCGATCGCTCGTGGGCCGCGCCGGGGTGACGCTCTACCGGGTCGGCAGCGTGAAGGAGTCGGGCGGCGTCACGTACGCGGCGATCGACGGCGGCATGTCCGACAACCCGCGCCCGCAGCTGTACGGCGCCCGCTACGAGGCGCTGCTTGCGAACCGGGCGGAGGAGCTCCCGACCGGCGTCTATCGGATCGCGGGCAAGCACTGCGAGTCGGGCGACGTCCTGATCGAGGCGGCGGAGCTGCCGGAGCCGCGTCCGGGAGACGTGCTCGCGGTGCCGGCTACGGGCGCCTACACGCTCGCGCTCGGCTCGACGTACAACGGCGTCCCGCGGCCGGCGGCGGTTCTCGTCAGGGACGGCGAAGACCGCGTCATCCGCCGCCGCGAGACCCTCGACGATCTGCTTCGCTTCGAGCCGTGACCGAGGAAGCACCGCTCGAGGACGTCGGCTCCGGGCTCGCGCCCACGGGGCCCGGCTGGTTCGTCGTCAACGTCGCCGATACCGCCTGGGTCGTGAACGACGACTTCGGCGCGCGCTGCAGCTTCGAGTCGAGCCCGCGTGTCCTGCGAGACAGGCCCGACCTCGAGCCCATGTTCTTCGAGCAGCTCGGCGTCACGCTCGCCGTGCTGCCGCCGGGCCACTCGGGCGGCCTCTACCACTCCGAGTCGGCGCAGGAGGATTTCCTCGTTCTCGCCGGCGAGTGCCTGCTGCTCGTCGAGGGCGAGGAGCGGCCGCTGCGCCAGTGGGATTTCTTCCATTGCCCGCCCGGGGTCGAGCACATCTTCGTCGGCGAGGGCAAAACGCCGTGCGTGCTGCTCATGGTCGGCGCGCGCCCGGAGGGCAAGACACTCCATTACCCGCGCAATGAGACGGCCCTGCGCCACGGCGCCGGGGTCGAGGAGTCGACGCCCTCGCCACATGAGGCGTATGCGCCGCACCCGCACTGGCGGCCGGGGCGTCCCGAGACGTGGGACACCCTGCCCTGGGTACGCTCGCCTGGATGAATCGCTGGCTCGCCGCCGTCCCCGGGGTCGTTCTCGTCGCGGTCGCCGCGGCGATGTGGGGCACGGACCCGATCATCCGCAAGACGATGAGCGGGACGACGTCGGCGACGACGATCGTGTTCGGCGAGCACGTAATCCTCGTGGCGCTGACGCTGCCGCTTCTTCTTCCTGCGTTGCGCGCCGTCTTTGCCGCCGGCTGGCGCTTCGTAGCTGCCGCGGTCGTCGTCGGCGCCGGAGCGTCGGCCGTCGCCACGATCCTCTTCACCGACGCGCTGATCGGCCACTCCGACTTCATCACCCCCGTCGTGATCCAGAAGGTGCAGCCGCTCGTCGCCGTCGGCGCAGCTGCGCTGCTGCTCGCCGAGCGGCCGCGGCCGGGTTTCGCGTGGCTCTTCCTACCCGCCCTCGCGGGGTTCTGGCTCGTCAACCAGCCGAATCCGTTCGACCCGTCGGCCAGCGGAGCCGTGGTGATCGCCGAGGCCACCGGCGCCGCGGTGCTCTGGGCGCTCGGGACGGTGCTCGGCCGCTACCTCTCGCGTCAGCTGGCGTTTCAGCACGTGCTCTCGCTGCGCTTCTTCTTCGGCCTCCTCGCGAGCGCCATCCTGCTGCCCATCATGGGCGCGAGCGCGTACTCGAACGGACATGACACGTCTCTCATCCTCTACCTCGCGCTCGTCACCGGCCTGTTCGCGCTGACGCTCTACTACTACGGGCTGCAGCGCACGCCGGCCACCCTCGCGTCGCTCGCGGAGCTCACGTACCCGGCGGTCGCTGTCGTCGCGGGCATCTACGCCTACAACCAGCACCTGAACTGGACGCAGTGGCTCGGCGTCGCGCTGATTCTCGGTGCAGTGACTCTCCTGCCGGTGCAACGGCGGCGCGTCGTCAGGGAGGCGCCGAGCGAGCTGGTCGCCGCTCCCGCCACGGGTTAGCCTCCGCGGCGTGGATCTCCGCGACACGCCCGAGGAGGCGACATTCCGCCAGGAGCTGCGCGCCTGGGTCGAGGCGAACCTTCCCGAGGAGAAGCGCGGCGGGCGCGGCGGCGCGCAGCGCTTCGACGATCCGTTCGTCCGCGAGTGGAGCCGCAAGCTCTACGAGGGCGGCTACGCCGGGCTGACCTGGCCGAAGGAGTACGGCGGCGCCGGCACTCCGTACAGCTTCCAGGCGATCCTCTACGAGGAGCTCGCCGCGGCCCAGGCTCCCTCCCACGTCGGCGTGATCGGCCTCGGCATGGCCGGGCCGACGATCATCGCCCACGGGACGGAAGAGCAGAAGAACCGCTACCTCCAGCCGATCCTCGCCGCCGACGAGATCTGGTGCCAGGGCTTCTCGGAGCCGGACGCGGGCTCCGACCTGGCCGCCGCTCGCACGCGCGCCGAGCGCCGCGGCGACGTCTACGTCGTCAACGGCCAGAAGGTCTGGTCGTCGTTCGCGCACATCGCCGACTTCTGCATCCTCGTCACGCAGAGCGATCCGGCCACGCCGCGCTACGAGAACCTCACGTATCTGATCGCCGACATGCACGCGCCCGGCGTCGAGGTGCGGCCGCTGCGTCAGATCACGGGCGAGGCGGAGTTCAACGAGATCTTCTTCAGCGACGTCCAGGTGCCGGTCGAAAACCGGCTCGGCGAGGAAGGCGAAGGCTGGCAGGTCGCGATGACGACGCTGCTGCACGAGCGGGCGACGCTGGGCTTCGCGCTCACGGCGACGCTCGACGCACTCTTCGGGCGGCTGCTGAGGGACGCGCAAGAGCTCGATCCCGGTCCGCTCGCACGCGACGCGCTCGCCCGGGAGTGGATCGAGCTGCAAGCGCTGCTTTACACCAACTACCGCGCGCTCGGCACGTACGAGCGCACCGGCGTTCCCGGCCCGGAGGGCTCCGGCGTGAAGCTCCGCTGGTCGGAGGCGAACCAACGGCTGACGAAGCTTGCGCGCGAGATCCGCGGGCCGGAGGGGATCCACGACGACGGTTGGTGGAACCACCAGCAGCTCCGCAGCCGCGGCAACACGATCGAGGCCGGGACGTCGGAGGTGCTCCGCAACATCATCGCCGAGCGCGTGCTCGGCCTTCCGAGGTCGCGCTGATGGACTTCGCGCTCAACGAGGATCAGCTCGAGCTGAGGCAGGCGGCGCGCGCGTGGCTCGCCGACCGCTTTCCCCTCGACCGGGAATGGGATTCGACCGACGACCGCTGGGCGGAGCTCGCCGAGCTCGGTTGGCTCGACGTCTCGGAGGCGGAGCTGGGCTTCGTCGAGGAGGCCCTGCTGCTCGAGGAACTCGGCTACACCTGCTACCCGGGGCCGTATCTCGCCACCGTCGGCTTCGCCCTTCCGTGGCTCTCGCCCGAGCAGCGCGCACGCGTCGCGGCCGGAGAAGAGCGCTGGTCGGTCGACGTCGACGGCTACGTCCCGTGGCTCGGGGCGGTCGACTTCGTGGTTTCCGACGGCGGCACAGCCTATCCGGCACGCGGCGAGGAGGTCACGTCCGTCGATCCGTCCCGGCCTATGGGCCGCCTCGAGAAGGCAGACGGAGAGGCGCTCGCCGGCAATCGCAACCTGCCGCGAGCCCGCACCGCAAGCGCCGCGGAGGCCCTCGGCGTCGCGCAGCGGGCGCTCGACCTCGGCGTCGAGCACGCGAAGACACGCGTCCAGTTCGGCAAGCCGATCGGCACGTACCAGGCCGTCTCGCACCCGCTCGCGCAGACGTACACCGACGTCGAGCTCGCGCGATCGCTCGTCTACTGGGCCGCCTGGTGCGTCGCCGAGGACGACGACCGCGCACCGATCGCGGCCGCCGCGGCCAAGGCGTTCGCGACCGAGGCCGCGGTTGCCGCGTGCGAGCGCTCGATCCAGGTGCACGGCGGCATCGGCTTCACCTGGGAGCACCCGCTGCACCGGTTCTACAAGCGCGCCCTCTGGCTCGAAGGCTTCGGCCGCCGCCCCGCCGACCTGCGTCTCGAAGTCGCGGAAGCCCTTCTCGCATAGGAGAATGAGCGGGATGGAAGGTCTGATGATGGACTTCCCGCTCACGCTGACGCACCTGATGCGGCGGGCGGAGACGTTCTTCGGTGACGGCGAGATCGTCACCCGTCTGCCCGACAAGTCCTTCCACCGCACGAACCACCGCGAGACGCTCGGGCGCGCCCGGCAGCTGGCGGTCGCGCTGCAGAAGGCCGGGCTCGAGCGCGGCGACCGGGTGGCGACCCTGTGCTGGAACCATCACCAACATCACGAGGCCTACTTCGGCGTCCCGTGCGGAGGGTTCGTCCTCCACACGCTCAACCTCCGCCTGCACCCGAACGACCTGAACTACATCGCGAGCCACGCGGGCGACCGCGCGATCATCGTCGACCAGGCTCTTTTGCCGCTCCTCGACCAGTTCCGGGAGGGCACGCCGATCGAGCACGTCTGGGTCGTCGAGGACTCGTACGAGGACTTGCTCGCGACCGCCGATCCGGACGAGTGGGTGGATCCCGAGCTCGACGAGAACGAGGCGGCGGCCATGTGTTACACGAGCGGCACGACCGGCCGGCCGCGGGGCGTCGTCTACTCGCACCGCTCCTCCGTCCTCCACGCGCTCGGCGTCGGCGCGAACAACCCGCTCGGGATGGGCCTCGGCAACGGTGACGCCGTCATGCCGGTGGTGCCGATGTTCCACGCGAACGCCTGGGGCTACCCGTATCTCGCGACGCTGCAGGGCGCGAAGCTCGTCTACCCGGGGCCGCTCCTCGACGCGGACAGCCTGCTCGAGAACATGGAGCGGGAGCGCGTCACCTGGGCTGCGGGCGTGCCGACGATCTGGATGGGGATCCTCGCGCGCCTCGACGAGGAGCCCGGCCGCTGGGATCTCTCGGCGATGAAGGCGATGCTGATCGGCGGCTCGGCCGTGCCGCGCGCGCTGATCGCCGCCTTCGAGGAGCGGCACGGCTTGCGCATCTGCCAGGGCTGGGGGATGACCGAGACGTCGCCGGTCGCTTCGACCGTCGTGCTCGCGTACGACCTCGAGGATGCGGACGCCGACACGCGTTGGGACTTCCAGGCGACCGCCGGGATCCCGCTTCCCTTCGTCGAGATCCGCGCGCGCGCCGGCGACGAGGACGTGCCGTGGGACGGCGAGGCCATGGGCGAGCTCGAGGTGCGCGGGCCGTGGGTCGCGGCCCAGTACTTCGATGCGCCCGAGTGCGCCGACCGCTGGACGGCGGACGGCTGGTTCCGTACGGGGGACATCGTCTCGATCCATCCGCGCGGGTTCATCCAGATCAAGGACCGCTCGAAGGACGTGATCAAGTCCGGCGGCGAATGGATCTCGTCCGTCGACCTCGAGAACGCGCTCATGGCCCATGCCGCGGTCGCCGAGGCCGCGGTGATCGCGGTGCCCGACGAGAAGTGGGGCGAGCGGCCGCTCGCGGCGGTCGTCCTCAAGGAGGGCGCGTCGGCGACGGCGGACGAGCTGCGGGAGTTCCTCGCGCCGCAGTTCGCGAAGTGGTGGCTGCCCGAGCGGGTCGAGTTCATCGAAGAGATCCCGAAGACGAGCGTCGGCAAGTTCCGCAAGCTCGAGCTGCGCGAACGGTTCGCGACCGAGCCGGCACGCACGAGTTGAGGGCCGCCGTCCTCCCGGCGGTCGATGCACCGTTCGAGGTGCGCGAGGTGCCGGACCCGAAGCGGGGTGAGCGGCAGGCGGTCGTGCGCGTGCGCGCAGCCGGGCTCAACTTCCTCGACGTCCTGATCCGGCACGGCCGCTACCCGCAGATGCCCGAGCTTCCGGCGGTGCTTGGCTCCGAGCTCGCGGGCGAGCTCGACGACGGGACGCGCGTGATGGCGCTCGTCCGCGGCGGCGCGTACGCGGAGCTCGCGAACGTCGACCTGAGGGCGATCGTGCCGATGCCGGAGGGGGCGAGCTTCGCCGAGGGCGCGGCGTTCCTGCTCACGTTCCTGACCGCGTACATCCCGCTCACGCGGCAGGTGCGGATCGGCGACGGTGCGACGGTGCTCGTCCACGCTGCCGCCGGCGGCGTCGGCACTGCGGCGATCCAGGTCGCGCGCGCCCTCGGGGCGCGGGTCGTCGCGGCGGTCGGCTCGGAGGAGAAGCACGCTCTCTGCCGCGAGCTCGGCGCCGACGAGGCCTACGTCTACGAAGAGATCCCCGAAGACCTCCGGGTGGACGTCGTCGTCGACCCCGTCGGCGGCGAGCTATTCGAGCCGGCCGTGGCACGGCTTCGTCCACTCGGCCAGCTGGTGGCGATCGGCTACGCGGGCGGCTTCTGGCCGGACCTGCAGCCGGCGCAGATCGTCGGCCGCAGCGTCGGCGTGCAGGGGATCTACCTCGGCCGGCTCCTCCGCCACGCGCCGGAGGTGGTCGCCGCGGCCACGTTGGAGCTGCTCGACCTCTGGCGCGGCGGCGCGATCCATCCTGTGGTCGGCGCCGAGTTCCCGCTGGCGGAGGTCGAGGACGCGCACGCGCTCGTCGAGTCGCGGCGCAGCGTCGGCAAGGTGGTGCTTCTCACGTGAGGGCACTCGTTACGGGCGGCCGCGGCGGGATCGGCGGGGCGATCGTGTCCGCGCTCGGCGATGCGGAGACGATCGTTGTCGACCTGCCGGAGTTCGACGTCGGCGACCCGAAGGCGTGGCGTTCGCTCGACGGCGAGTTCGACGCGGCGTTCCTCAACGCGGGGACCGGCACCGGTTGCGCCGATCCGGCCGAGCTGAGCGACGGCGAGTGGCACCGCATCCTGCGCGCGAACCTCGAGGGAGTCGTCTACGGGACGCGGGAGCTCGCGGCGCGACTGATGCCTAGCGGCGGCTCGATCGTCGCCACGGCCTCGCTCGCCGGGCTCACCGGAATGCCCGGAGATCCCGCATACACGGCCACGAAGCACGCGGTCGTGGGCTGGGTGCGGGCCGCGGCGCCGGCTCTCGAGGGGCGCCGCATCCGGCTCAACGCCTTGTGCCCGGGCTTCACCGACACGCCGCTCGTCGACGCTGACATGCGCGAGGTGCTGGGCGTCACGCTCATCGAGCCTGCGTTCGTCGCGGAGGCCGCGCTGCGCGTGCTCGAGGACCCGGAGACCGGCCGCGCGTGGGTCGTCCAGCCGAATCGCGTCGAGCCGTTCCGCTTCCCTGGCGTGCCGGGACCGCGATGAGCCCTCGTGCGCGGAAGCCCTGGGCCGAGAACCCGCCGCCGGACCCGCACGTGTGGAACACGCTCCGCTACCGCGGCATCGAGCAGGCCGACGGGCGGGCGGTGATCGAGTGGGACGCGACGCCGGAGTACAGCTTCCACTCGCCGGGCGGGCCGATCGTCCACGGCGGCATGGTCGCCGCGCTGCTCGACACGGCCATGGGCGGCGCCTGCTGGACGCTGATGTCGGAGGCCGAGGACTTCCTCACCGCCGACCTGCGCACGGAGTTCCACCGCTCGGCGCGGCCGGGGACGCTGCGCGCGGAGGGCCACGTCGTGCAGCGGAACCGTCGAGTCGTCTTCTGCGCCGCCGAGCTGTACCAGGACGGCGAGCTCGTTGCGAGCGCCCGCTGCACACAGATCGTCCGCCGCGATCAGACCGCGTAGCGGACAACGAACGACGTCAGGCGATCCGCTCGCTCACCGGTCGCGCCTCAAGCCGTGCCCGAGTCGGAACGAGCGGCAGACGGCGAACTCCTTCATGCGGAACGGCGGCGAGCACGAGGGCGAGCTTCGCCCTGCCGCACCCAGCTAGCGGGTGCAGCTCGAGATCAGGGTGGGCTTCGAGCCGTCGACCGGAACGCGCCAGGTCGACCAGCACCTCTGGCTCTTCGGCACCGAGTTGGCGACGAGCCCGCTCGAGTCCGGCGACCAGGCCGCCGTCGGCGCGTAGGCGAGCTTAAGGAGGGAGCGCACCTTCCCCGTCGCCAGGTCGACGACCGTGAGCCTGCCGCTGCCTGTCTCGTAGGCGATGTACTTCCCGTCGGGCGACCAGCCGAAAACGTCCGCGACTCCGCTGGGCGCGAGCGTCCTGACCCCCCGGCCGTTGGGTGACACGAGCCGCAGCATGGTCGTGTTCCCGACGTCCGCGCGGAACGCGATCTTGCCGCCGGCGGCCGGCGACCACAGCGGCTGGAAACCCTTGCGAGCGAGGCGCCGGAGACCCTTGCCGCTCGCCTTTGCAGTCCAGATGCCGAAGGTGCGGCCCGAGTCGTCGGACGCGTCGCGCTCGAACACGACCTGGCCGCCGTCAGGCGAGAGGCTTGGATAGATGTTGTCGAACTTCTTGCCGCCGACCTTGCCGACGACGTGTCCCGACGGGACGTCCAGAACAGTCACCGGCCCGCCGCAGGTCAGGCACGACGGGAAGCCGAAGCCGCCTGCGAGGCGGTCGCCGGCGGGATCGGTGGCGAAGGAGGACGTGTTGACGGTCGCAAAGCGCTTCGGCTTCTGACCGGGCGCGATCCCGTAGAAGTCGCCGTCGACGAGGTAGACGAGCTTGCCCGACCGGACCCAATCGATCTGGTACGGGGGATCGGAGCACTTCTCGCTGCAGACCGTGTAGCGGAGAGGTTGCGCGTTCGTCCCGTCGGCGTTTGCGGTGCAGAGCGCTTGCAGGATGTCGTTCGGGGTGCGATGGGCCTTCGCCGGCGGGGGCCAGCGCGTGCCGTAGTACGCGATCTGCGTCCCGTCCGGCGACCAGGTCGGGTTGCTCACTTGCCGACACGGCGAGATCGTCGTGGAGGAGGCGCTGCTCGTGGCCGCCACGAACGCGAGCACGACGACAGACGCTACGAAGACGCGACGGAGCATGCTCCCACGGTACGCCGCTCGTCTAACGATGCACTAACGGGTCAGCTGACGACAGCGGACAGCGCCTTAGCGACCTGCTGTCTCGCCGCCCTGTCGGCGTCACGCAAGAACTCCACGAGCACATTGGCGCGCGCGACCACGTTCCGCTCTCCGTAGATTCGTCGGAACCGTTGTTTGGCCACGGCTGCGTGCTGGACGGAGTCGAAGACGGTGACCCAGCCGTTGGGCTTGTTCCCGGTGAGGGGGACGCCTCTGCCCTGGATCCGGTAGTCGGCGCGGACGATCGGCCCCGGTCGCGCGTTGGGGTAATTCTCGACGAGTCGGATGCCGTGCCTGGAGAAGGTTCGTTCCACCTGGCGCGGCGTCACGACGGCGGGGCCCGGGAGCGGGTGCTCAGGCGGCGAAGCGCTCGAGCGCGTCGTGGACGGCGACTTGCTCGATCCGCAACCCGCTGCGACGAATACAGCAGCCAGCAAGGCGAGGCTCTTCCAGCCCACACCCGAGTTATAGGTGAGCCAGCCGCGCGGCAGCGTCCGGCGCCTAGAACTCGACGACGGGATCGCCGACGCGGATGACGCCGCCGCTGAGGATGTCGGCGTTGATGCCGGCCCGATGGGTCAGCTCCTTGATGATGCCGGGTCGGGTCATCGCCTCGAGATGGCGACACGGCTCGCACAGCTCCACGCCGAAGCACTCGACTTCACCCACGCGAAAGCGCTTGCCGACAAGACCGTTGACGTCGACGTCTCGCACGGTCACCTGTCGGCGGGTTTCACCGGGCTGCAGCCCGACCTCCTCGACAACTTCGGCC
>Ga0207665_10000529_pt1 | contig 25748 bp, 25 predicted proteins | sample LARL112metaG_FD_184351 | JGI IMG/M metagenome (GOLD analysis project Ga0207665, IMG submission 184351) | Corn, switchgrass and miscanthus rhizosphere microbial communities from Kellogg Biological Station, Michigan, USA - LAR L11-2 metaG... | ecosystem: Host-associated > Plants > Roots >... | reverse complement strand
CCGGGCCGGGGATGAGCAAAGCGATTGCGCTCGATGCGGCCTGGATCTTCGCCGCGTTCCTCGCCATCATCGTGCTCTGCGCGATCGGCCTGGCCATCCGCCGGATGCTCCTCGACCGTGGTGGCGGCACGGTGGAGTGCGGGCTGCGCAGGCCGGGTGGCACCTGGCGGCTGGGCGTCGCCGCCTACGAAGAGGATGAGCTGCGCTGGTACGACGCGGTCGGCGTGCTGCTCACCCCGGAGGAGGTGCTGGCCCGGCAGACCCTGTCGGTGGCGTCGCGGCGTGAGGCCTATCCCGGCGAGGCGACGCTGCTCGGGCAGGGGATGGTCGTGGTGTCCTGCACCGTGGGGGAGACGCCGGAGATCGTGGAACTGGCCATGGCCGAGGGAGCGCTGACCGGCTTCCTGGCCTGGCTGGAATCCGCCCCGCCCGGCTCCTATCCGCTCAGCCCCTAGCGGCCGCGCTCAGCGTTCGCCGCCGGGCTTCCACAGCACGTCGCCGTGGTCGGCGTTGGCCCGGCGGGCCAGGATGAACAGTAGGTCAGAGAGCCGGTTGAGGTACTTGGCGGTGGCCGGGTTCACCGAGTCGGGGTAGGCCTCCAGCGCCGCCCAGGCGGTGCGCTCGGCCCGGCGCACCACCGTCCGGGCGGTGTGCAGCAGCGCCGCCCCCGGCGTGCCCCCGGGCAGGATGAAGCTGCGCAGCGTGGGCAGGCCCTCGTTGTACTCGTCGCACGCCCGCTCCAGGTCGCTGACATAGCTTTCCTCGACCCGCAGCGGCGGGTACTCCGGGTCCGCGACAACTGGGTTGCACAGGTCCGCGCCGACGTCGAAGAGTTCGTTCTGCACCCGGGTGAGCAGCGCCGCCATGCCGGGGTCAAGCCGGCCGAGCGCGAGCGCGGTGCCTATCGCGCAGTTGGCCTCGTCCACGTCGGCGTAGGCGGCCAGCCGGGGATCCCCCTTGGCCACGCGGCTGCCGTCACCGAGCGCCGTGGTCCCGCCGTCACCGGTCCTGGTGTAGATGCGGGAGAGCACCACGGGCTTGTCGCGTGCGTCTTTGGCGTCTGCTGGCATGAACTCACCGTAGCGGGCATGGCCCGGGTGCCCCGGGGCCGGGACCGGGCCCAGCGATATGCCCGGCGCGCGCGTTAGGGTTGTCCCCTACACACGCGTTCTGCGGTCATGAGGTGGCTGTGTACGACTACGTCATCGTTGGTGCCGGTAGCGCGGGATGTGTCCTGGCGCTGCGCCTCACCGAGAACCCCTCGGCACGGGTCCTGCTGCTCGAAGCGGGCCCGCCGGACAATGCCGACGAGATCCACGTCCCGGCGATGCTGAGCCTGCTGTTCCAGAGCACCTACGACTGGGACTTCCGCACCGTGCCACAGGAGCGGGCGGCAGGGCGGGCCATCTACTGGCCGCGCGGCCGGATGCTCGGCGGGTCCTCGTCGATGAACGCCATGATCTACATCCGGGGCAACCGGCACGACTACGACACCTGGCGCGACGAGTACGGCTGCAGCGGCTGGGGTTACGCCGACCTGATGCCGTACTTCCGCCGCGCCGAGAGCAACTCCCGCGGCGCCGACGCGTACCACGGCGGGACCGGGCCGCTGTCCGTCTCCGACCTGGGCTTCCAGTCGGCGATGACCAAGACGTGGGTCGCCGCGGCCCAGGAGTGCGGGCTGGCCGCCAACGACGACTTCAACGGCGCGCAGCAGGACGGCAGCGGCTTCTACCAGGTGACCCAGAAGGACGGCCGCCGGTGCTCCGCTGCGGACGCCTACCTGCGCCCGGCGATGGCGCGGCCCAACCTTGAGGTCAAGACCGACGTGCGTGTCACCAAGGTCGTGGTGGAGGGCGGCCGGGCCGCCGGGGTGCGGTACCTGGAGCGGGGCGTCGAGGCGACCGCCTACGCCCAGGGGGAGGTCATCCTGAGCGCCGGTACCATCGGCAGCCCGCAACTGCTCATGTTGTCCGGCATCGGGCCCGCCGACCACCTGAGCGATGTCGGCATCGGCGTGATCGTGGACAGCCCCGGCGTGGGCGCGAACCTGTCGGATCACCCGGTCGTGCCCGCGATCTGGCAGACCCCGAAGGTGCCAGCCCTGTGGGAGAAGGCCGGCCCGAAGAACCTGTTCCGCTGGCAACTGCGCCATTCCGGCCCGTTCACCTCGAACATCGCCGAGTCCGGCGGGTTCAGCCGGACCCGGCCCTCGCTGCCCGCGCCGGACCTGCAGTGGCATGCGCTGCCCACCCCGTTCCTGAACGAGGGCCTGGCCGACCCGCAGACCCGAGCGTTCACGTTGCTCATCACGCTGGTCGATGTCGGCAGTCGTGGGCAGATCTGGCTGCGCAGCGCCGATCCGCGGCACAAGCCCGCGATCGACCCGGCCTACCTGTCCGACAGCACGGACATCGCCCCGCTGGTGGAGGGTGTCAGGATGGCCCGCGAGTTCGCGGTGGCGAGCCCGCTCGCCAAGGTCTGCACCGAAGAACTGGCCCCCGGCCCCGAGGTGCGCACCGACGCCGAGGTGCGCGAGTGGATCCGGCGCGACCTGGGCACCCTGTACCACCCGGTCGGAACCTGCGCCATGGGCGGTGACTCCCGGCTGGCCGTCGCCAAGATCACCAGTGTGGTGGACCCGGAACTGCGGGTGCGCGGCGTCGAGGGCCTGCGGGTCGTGGACGCGTCCGTGATGCCGGTCGTGCCCCGGGGCAACACCAACGCCCCCACGATCGCCATCGCCGAGCGCGCCGCGGACCTGATCCTCGGCCGCGCGCCGCTGGAGCCCGTCGACCCGGCGCTGGAACCCGAGCCACTCCCCGCCGAACTGGCCTGACGTCCCGGCCGGCCCCACGCACAATCGATACTTAACCGCCGCTGAATGCTGCGCTGCGATGCTTCGGGCAGATGTCTGAGCGGCGCGCCAGCGGGGGCCGGGCCGCCCAGATCTGGGGCCCCGAAGGGGGCGGGGCCCCTTTTTAACGTGTGCGGTAGCGCTTGCCGTGCAGCAGCGTGGTGAGCGTCAGCAGCCGGTTCATGTCCTTGTCGCTGCGCGCCAGCGTGGTCAGGTTCAGCGGCGGCTTCATCCGCTGCCTGGTGATCGACTTGGGCCTGCTGAACTCCCGCAGCCCGTCCGCGCCGTGGATCCGGCCGAAACCGGAGTCGCCGACCCCGCCGAACGGGAGCGACGGCACGGTCGCGTACGCGATCACCGAGTTGATCGAGGTCATGCCGCTGCGCAGCGCCCGCGCGGTCTCCATGGCCTTCTTCGCGTTCTTGGCGAACACCGCGGAGCCGAGCGCGTACCGGCTCGCGTTCGCCAGCTTCACCGCCTCGGGCAGGTCCTCCACCCTGGTCACCGTGATGGTGGGCCCGAACGTCTCGTCCTGCACCGCCATGCTCTGTTCTGGCACGTCGGCCAGCAGCACCGGGTCCACGTAAGGCCGGCGGATGCTCTGCATGCCGCCAAGGACCGCGCGCCCGCCCCGGGCCAGGGCGTCGGCGATGTGGTCCTCCACCACGTCAAGCTGGCCCGGCATGGTCATCGGCCCGTAGCTTGCCTCCCGGTCGTCGCCGGCCCGCACCGCGGCCATCCGCTCGGACAGCTTCTCCACGAACGAGTGGTAGACCGCATCCACGACGTAGACGCGCTCTACCCCGACGCAGGTCTGCCCGGCGTTCGACACCGCGCCCCAGGCGGCCGCGTCGGCGGCCGCGTCCAGGTCCGCGTCGGCGCCCACGAGCATGGCGTCCTTGCCGCCGCACTCGGCGATCATCGGCGTGAGGTTCTGTGCGCACGCGGCCATCACCCTGCGGGCCGTGGGGCTCGACCCGGTGAACGCGATCTTGTTGACGGCGCTCAGCGCGAGCGCCTCGCCGGTCGGGCCCGCCCCGGTGATCAGTTGCAGTACCGGCTTCTCCGGCACGATCTCGGCGAACGAGCTGACCAGCCAGCCGCCGACGGCGGGGGTGTACTCGCTCGGCTTGAACACCACGGCGTTGCCCGCCGCGAGCGCGTAGGCCAGCGAGCCCATCGGGGTGAACACCGGGTAGTTCCACGGGCCGATCACGCCGATCACGCCGAGCGGCTGGTACTCGACGTAGGAGGCCTGGTTCAGCGCGGTGAGCCCGCTGCGCACCCGGTGCGGGCTCAGCACCTTGCGGGCGTTGCGGGCGGCCCAGTCGATGTGCACGATCGCCAGGACGATCTCCAGCTTGGCGTCGTCCAGTGGCTTGCCTGTTTCGGTGTGCACGAGTTCGGCGAGCCGCCCGATGTAGCGGGTCAGGTGCGACTTCCAGGCAAGCAGGCGGGCCTGGCGCTGCTTCCAGTCCAGGCCGGCCCACCAGGCCGCGGCCTCGTGCGCCCGCTCCACGGTGGCGTTCACCTCGGCCTGGCCGAACACGGGGAAGGTGGCGATGACCTCGGAGGTCGCCGGGTTGACCGAATCGAAGGTCTCCGGGGCACCGGTCTGTCCTGCCGTCTGCAGCGTGTCCATCGCGTCCTCACCTCGCCCGGGGCGCCGTACGCCGCCCGTTACGCGTTAGTAAACCATCGCCGGCGCCCGCTCAGATACCGCCGCCGGACCTGGCCGGCGCCGTGCCGCGCATCTGGTTGACTGGGGGATCGTGCACACCGAGCCGCAGCGGCCGCCCGAACGGCCATATGTGCTGCTGAGCTGCGCAATGTCCGTGGATGGCTGCCTGGATGCGCCGGGTCCTGAGCGGCTGGTGCTGTCCGGCCACGCCGACCTCGACCGGGTGGACGCCGAGCGCTCCGAGGCGGACGCGATCATGGTCGGCGCGGGCACCATCCGCCGCGACAACCCGCGCCTGGTGATCCGCTCGGCCGGGCGCCGGGCCAGCCGGGTGGGCCGCGGCCTCCCCGAGAACCCGGCCAGGGTGACCCTCACCGCCAGCGGCGACCTGGACCCGTCGGCCCGGTTCTTCGACGCCACCAGTGGCGCCGGTCCTGTTGTTTACTGCGCCGCCCCGCAGGCGCCCAAGCTCCAGAACACGCTGAACGATATTGCCCCCGTCATCGCCGTTCCGCCCCCGGTGGAACTCGGGGCGATCCTTGCCGACCTGTCCCGCCGCGGCGTGCGCCGGCTGCTGGTCGAGGGCGGGGCACGGCTGGGGCGCGAGTTCCTCGCGAACGGGCTCGTGGACGAACTGGCCCTGACCGTGGCCCCGTTCTTCGTCGGCGCGGCGGCGGCGCCACGGTTCGCCGGGCCCGGCGTGTATCCACACGACCCCGCACGGCCGATGCACCTGGCGGAGGTACGCCAGCTCGACGATGTCGTATTGCTGCGATACCTGCTCGGCGGGGATGGCCCGGCGGCGCGCAAGGAGAACCGGGCGCACCAGAGCGCCGGGCGGGACGCGGCGGCCAGCGGAAGCCCTGGCAGCATCGCGGGGCCCGGCACCGGCGCCGAGGCGACCGCCGCGGACCGGGCATGGCTCGCGCAGGCGATCGAGCTGTCGCGCCGCTGCCCGCCCTCGCCCTCGGCATTCTCGGTCGGTGCCGTCGTGGTGGCGGCCGACGGCACGGTCATGGCCACCGGCTACTCCAGGGAGACCGGACCGTATGCGCACGCGGAGGAGGCGGCGCTAGCCAAGATCGACCCGGCCGATTCCCGGCTCGCCGGTGCCACCCTCTACAGCTCGCTGGAACCGTGCCGGGCCCGCGCCTCGCGGCCCATCCCGTGCGCGGAGCTCGTCATCGCCACGGGCCTGCGCCGCGTGGTGATCGCCTGGCTGGAACCGCCCGTCTTCGCGCCCGGGGGAGGGGCCGCCCTGCTCCGGGAGGCAGGCATTACCGTGGTGGAGGTCCCCGGCCTGGCCGCCGAGGCGCGCGCGGTCAACGCCGCGGTCCTCAGCGAGCAGGGCTCGGTTTCCTGACCTCTGTGCGCTGGCGTGGAAGGGGCGGCATGGCTGACAGCGGGTATGTGGATCTTCGCTCGGACACGGTAACCAGGCCCACGCCGGCGATGCGGCGCGCCATGGCCGACGCCGAGGTGGGCGACGACCTGTTCGGCGACGATCCGACGGTCATCGCCCTGCAGGAGCAGGCCGCCGCGCTGACCGGCAAGCAGGCCGCGCTCTACCTGCCCACCGGCACGCTGTGCAACCAGATCGCGATGCACGTGCTGGCCGGCCCCGGGCACGTCGTGGTGTGCGAGCAGACCGCGCATGTCGGCACCCACGAGCTGATCTCGTCGGCGATGCTGTCCTCGATCACGTTCCGCACCATCGCGGGCCGCCCGCACGGCCTGCTGACCGCCGCCCAGGTCGCGGCCGCGGTGGAACCGGTGCCCTACGATCCCGCGGTGGTGGGGCTGGTGGCGGTGGAAAACACCCACCAGGTCGGCGGCGGGACGGTGATGCCGGTCGACACGCTGGCGGAGATCGCGGCGGTCTGCGCGGCCCGGGGCGTGCCGCTGTACCTGGATGGCGCGCGCATCTTCAACGCGTGCGCGGTGACCGGCGCGCCGGTGTCGCAGTACGCGGCTCAGGCCGAAGCGGTGATGTTCTGCCTGTCCAAGGGGCTCGGCGCGCCGATCGGCTCGATCCTGGCCGGGGATGCCGCGTTCATTGAGGAGGCGCTGCGGCTGAAGATCCTCTTCGGCGCCGGGTGGCGGCAGGCCGGGATCATGGCGGCGGCCGGGCTGATCGCCCTCGCCGAGGGGCCGGGGCGGCTGGCCGAGGACCACGAGAACGCCCGCAGGCTGGCCGAGGGGATCGCCGCGATCCTGCCCGGGCACGTCGACCTGGCCGCGGTCCAGACCAACATCGTGTTCGTGGACGTGGCCGGCACCGGGCAGCCGCTGGACGCGTGGTCCGCCGCCCTGGCGGGCGAGGGCGTCCTGGTGACGATCGTCGCCGGCAAGCTCCGGATGCTCACCCACTCCGACGTGGACGCGAAAGACATTGACGCCGCTGTGGCTGCCATCCGCCGCGTGGCGGCCAAATTCGGCCTTCCCTAGCCAATTCCCATCGTCGTGGACGATTTTCCGTCCTATAGCACGGAAGATCGTCCACGATCATGAAAAGCGGAAGGGCCGGGCGGCCCTTCCGCTTTTCCGTGTTTGTGCCTGGGTCAGGCGGCGGCCTGGGTGGCCGCGTGGGTGACCTCGAGGCGGTGCACGACGTTTTCCTCGGCGATCTCGTGCGCGGTCAGGTCCGCGATGGCGGCGACGCCAAGCGCGATCGCGTCGGCGAAAATCACCCAGGTCAGCACGGTCCCGGAGAAGACCAGCGCGGCGACCAGCGACCACAGCGCCACCAGGCCGATCAGCGCGTGACCGGTGCGCTGGCTGCTCCGGCGGGAGAAGGCCGTGGTGGTCAGCACCAGCACCGCGAGGCCGGTGGAGACGCCGAACGCGATCCAGCCGGCCATGGGCGCGGTGAACGCCATCGCCGTGACGGCGAGGAATGCGCCGGCCACGAGGAAGAGGATGTCGAGGGCGAACCGGGAACTGAGCTTCATGACGAGTACCTCCTTGGCGCCGCTGGTTTCACGGCGCCGGCCGTGTCCATTACGGCGGGTCGAGGCAGCCGCTTTTAAGGAAACGGCCGGGACGGCTCGTCGGGGTTCCAGATCATTTCCTGGAAGCCATTTACTGCCAACCGGACGCGGCGGTGCGATATGCCCTGGCTCATCTGTGACGTGGATCACATCGGGGTGTGGGTGGTGCGGCGGAGCTACTGGGCGTTTGTGCCAGCGGACGGGGTGGAGGCCGATTCGGCCTCGGCGCTGTCCTCGGCCGCTGGCTGGGCCTCGGCGCTGCCGTCGACCGTCGGTGGCGTCTCGGCGCGGCTGGCGGACGGCGCCTCGGCGGGGCTCGCGGACGGTGCATCGCCGTTGCTGGTGGCCGAATGCGCGGCCTGGGTCTTGCCCCGCGCGACCATCGCCGCTATTTGCGGATCCGCCAGCGCGGCGCCGTACCGAATCGCCACGAGCTGGCCCACGGCGGGGTGGCTGCCCAGCGGCGGGGCGCAGTCCGTGCTGGTCAGCGCCGCGATCGCCTCCAGCGTGCCCGAGGTCAGTTCCGGCCCCACGATGCAGGGCGCCAGGGCGACGTGCGGCACCGCCTGACGCAACCGGGCGGCCGCATCCTTGATGCTTCCGGGGTCGTTGAGCGACGCGGCGGCCACCGGCGTGGTGAGCCGGGACGCGAGCAGCACCGCGACCACCTCGGCCGCCTGGACCGCTTCCTCGCCGCCCAGCGCGCCCACGATGACCCCGTCCGCAGTGGTCTCGGTCACGATGCTGATCCGGCCGACCCTGGCGGCGCGTGCCAGGCCGACGTCGGCCAGCCGCGCGTGCAGCGCCTCGGCGAGCAGGGGATGCGGGCCCAGCGGGTCGGCGATGAGCAACTGCGCCTCGGCCGCCGCGACCGACTCCGAGATGGCCTCGTCCACTTCCGGGTTCGGGAACGGCAGCAGCGGCACCACCACACCGGCCAGGGTGTCGTCCTGGATGAACAGGTCGGCGAGCACGTCGTCCAGGTGATCCTTATTGCCGCGCAGGAAACCGATACGTACCTCGGCGCCGTGGCAGGAGGCGGCCGCCATGTCGGCGACGCGCTCGGCGATCTCTTCGCTTTCTGGCCTGGCCGACCCGGGAACGGCGATCACCAGCGCGGGGCTGTCGGATGGCAGTGAGAGCTGGTGCGGGCTGGAATGCCGCCCTCTCCGGCGATAGCGGGAGGTCCGGACCGGAAGGACCGCTCCTGAGTCCTGATCAGCGCTCATATCAGCGCATCGTAACCAAGCAGCCCGCCTCAGTGCGGACAATTCGGGTCACAGCTGTTTATCGGCTCGTCGCGTCCGCCTCCGGACAACCGCACGGCATGCGAACGGCGCCGGATCGCGGGCGCCAGCATGAGCAGCCGGCTCCACGACCTGCGTTAGAACAGCGTGTTTCCGGTCTCGACGCCGCGCATCGCGTCGTAGTTCAAGGTCACGCACCGGATGCCGCGGTCCTCGGCGAGCACCCGGGCCTGGGGCCTGATCTCCTGGGCCGCGAAAATGCCGCGTACCGGGGACAGCGCCGGATCACGGTTGAGCAGGTCGAGGTATCTCGTCAACTGCTCGACCCCGTCAATTTCACCGCGCCTCTTGATCTCGACGGCCACGGCCGCCGAGTCCTGGTCCCGGCACATCAGGTCCACCGGGCCGATCGCGGTCGGGTACTCCCGGCGGACCAGTCGCCAGCCCTCGCCGAGCAGGTGCACCTGCGCGGCGAGCAGTTCCTGCAGGTGCGCCTCGACGCCGTCCTTCTGCAGCCCCGGATCTACGCCAAGGTCATGGCTGGAGTCGTGCAGCACCTCTTCGATCGTGATGCGCAACTCCTCGCCGCCCTTGCTCACCACCCGCCAGGCGCCCTCTGACTCCTCCAGGCGGCAGGGCGGCGACATCCAGTTCAAAGGCTTAAAGGAGCCGCCGTCGGAATGGACCAGCACCGAGCCGTCCGCCTTGACGAGGATCAGGCGCGTCGCCATCGGCAGATGCGCGCTGAGCCGCCCCACGTAGTCCACGCTGCACCGCGCAATGACAAGCCGCACGAGAGGCAACTCTAGCCAGTGCCACCGCCCGTCAGAGAGCAGGATCTAGCCTCTGCCGTCGACGTCCTTCTCGCGCACGTAGGTGCCTCGGCCGCGCAGTACTACCAGATAGCCGCCGTCTACGAGGTCGGCGATGGCGCGGCGGACCGTCAGCCGGGCCACGCCGTACTGGCTCGCCAACTCCAGTTCGTTCGGCAGCTTCGCCCCCGGAGCGAGCCGGCCGGCGTCGATCTCGCTGCGCAGGTCTGCCGCTACCTGGGCCCACAGGTGCTCGGCCCGGGCATGGTCTATGCGCCCCGACCGATCCTCAAGCGACATGTGATCATGCTAGGCACGCCGCTGACGTGCAGAAACAAATAACTACCTCTGCATACAGCTATAGATGTCTTATGCTGTCCGTATGAAACAGGGCGACATCGAGCAGCTGCGCGAGATTCATCCGCTGTGGCGGATCGGCTCGGTCTGGGCGTCGGCGGCCAGCGGTCCGGACAGCAGGAGGCTCACCGCCTCGCGGGACGGCATCCAGGTGCACGCCTGGACGGCCGAACAGCTTTCCGCGTGCATCACCTACGAGGAGCAGCGGAACGACTGGCCGGGAACCTAGCTCAGGCGATGCCGACGGGGATCACCAGGCATGGCCCGACGACCCCGGTGGCCTCGCTCTGCAGGCACAGCCGGGCCGTGGCGACGTGGCGCGGCTTCCCGGTCACCTTGGTGGTGATCACGAACGAGGCGGACTGCCCGTGCCCTATCGTCCCCGGTTCGCACCGGGAGCCGTCCGGGTTGATGCCCGTGCCGTCGGCGTCCACGCACAGCGGCACGCCGGTCCCGGTGACGTTGGTCAGCTTCTCCAGGACCAGGTCCTCGCCATTGACCTTCGGCCCCCTGTTGGTCGCGGTGAAGTCGAACGTGAGCACCTGGCCGGCCTGGATGAGCTGGACCTCGCCCACTGCCGAGCCCTTCAGCACGAACGACGGTGCCGCCGCCACGGCCTGTACAGGGGCCTGCGCCGCGCTGGCCAGTACCGTGACCAGGGGGCCGGCGATCAGCACGGAACCCAGGATCAGGGCTAGTCGGCGTACGTTCTTCGGGAGAGTAGCCATGGCTGACGGTAACTCCGCGCGGGGCGGCGGCACAGGCCCGAAATTCCTCGCACGTTGCGGCCGCGCGGATGTCGATCCCGGGCGGGCACGTTCGTGTAGCAGGTGAGAGGGCACCGATCACCAGGAGGAACACGCGATGAAGCAGTACCTGATCAGCATCTACCAGCCCGACGGGCCGCCCCCGGCGCCGGAGGTCCTGGACAAGATCATGGCTGACATCGAGGCGATCCGCGCCGAACTCAAGGACGCGGGTAACTGGGTCTTCAGCGGCGGGCTGCACGCCCCGAGCACCGCGACCGTGCTGCGGCCCAAGGATGGCGACGTGCTCGTCACCGACGGCCCGTTCGCCGAGGGCAAGGAGCACCTGGGCGGATTCACCATCGTCAAGGCCCCCGACCTGGACGCGGCGCTGGCGTGGGGCCGCCGTTACGCGCAGGCGACCGGCCTGCCCATCGAGGTGCGCCCGTTCCAGGGCGAAACCGAGGACTGATGCCCAGCAAGCCGGCCCCGTCGGCTGCGGAGATCGAGGACATCTTCCGTGGCGAGTACGGCCGTGCGGTCGCCGTCCTGACCCGCACCTTTGGCGACCTTGACATCGCCGAAGACGCGGTGCAGGACGCGTTCGCCGTGGCCGTGCAGCGATGGCCATCCGGCGGCCTGCCGCCGAGCCCGGCCGGCTGGATCATCACCACGGCCCGCAACCGGGCCATCGATCGCCTCCGCCGGGAGGCGTCCCGCGAGGACCGGCACGCCCAGGCTGCCCTGCTGCACACAAGCGGCGAACCCGCCGAGGAGGGTCCCGTGCGCGACGACCGGCTGCGCCTGATCTTCACCTGCTGTCACCCGGCGCTGGCCCAGGCCGCCCAGGTCGCGCTGACCCTGCGGCTGCTGGGCGGGCTCACCACGGCGCAGATCGCACACGCGTTCCTGGTACCGGAGCCGACCATGGCGCAGCGACTGGTCCGGGCCAAGGGGAAGATCCGCGACGCGCGAATCCCGTACCGGGTGCCGGCCGAGGCCGACCTTCCCGACCGGCTGCGCGCCGTACTCGCCGTTCTCTATCTCATTTTCAACGAGGGCTATACAGCAAGCTCGGGGCCGGCGCTCGTCCGCGAGGACCTGTGTGCCGAGGCGATCCGGCTGGGGCGGCTGCTGGCCGGACTGATGCCGGACGAGCCGGAGGTCCTTGGCCTGCTCGCGCTGATGCTGCTCACCGACGCGCGCCGGTCCGCGCGCAGCGACGCCGCGGGCGAACTGGTGCTGCTCGCCGACCAGGACCGGGACCGCTGGGACCGGGACCTCATCGCCGAGGGCCAGGCCCTCGTCCGCCGGTGCCTGCGGCGGGACCAGCCCGGCCCGTACCAGATCCAGGCGGCGATCCAGGCCGTGCACGGCGACGCGGCGACCGCGGCGGACACCGACTGGCGGCAGATCGTGATGCTTTACGACCAGCTACTGGCGATCACACCGAGCCCGGTGGTGGCCCTTAATAGAGCCGTCGCGGTGGCCGAGGTTGATGGCCCGGAAGTCGCACTGGCCCTGGCGGATCGTAATGCACTTGAAGACTTTTACCTCTTTCACGCCATCCGCGCCGACCTGCTGCGCCGGCTCGGCCGCGGCGAGGAGGCGGCGCGCGCGTACCGGGCGGCCATCGGCCTGGTTCAGAACGCCGCCGAGCGGGACTTCCTGGAGCGCCGCCTGCGGGCGGCCACCGCGCGCTGACGAGCCAGGCGGCCCCGCGGGCTGGGGCCGCCTGGCTCGTGCCGGGCGAGGGACGCCGCGGCGATCAGGGTGCCCAGTGGTCGGCGAAGAACGAATGCGGCGGGGGCGAGGCCGTGTGCAGCGGGCCCGCGACCGTGTGCGGGCTGCCGGGCTGGGTCAGCTTCTCGGTGTTCCACGCCGCGTTCGCGAGGCCGCCGCTCACGCCGCCGCCGTCGACCACGACGATGTTGGTGAAGTGCACGACGCCGAAGTTGGCGGGCGCGACTCCGGACGGCGAGCCCGCGGTCACCTCGGCCGAGGAGTTCTGGCACGCGGCGCAGGCCTTGGTAACGGTGAAGCTCTTCCCTGACGTGAGGTCGTGGACCGACAGCGTGTAGACCCCCGCGTCCGCGGTGACGCTGGCCGTCACCTTGTCGCCGGGGCTCGGGTGGAACGTGAGAGCCGGGCTGCCCATGGCCGGGAACATCTGGTACCACGCGGTGTAGAACGCCACTGCGTTCACGCAGGCCTCGTCAACGCCAACGCGCTCGACGGTGTCGTCGGTGATCCCGTCGAGGCCGGCCCGCGTCTGGGCGGTGGCGTTCTGGGCCGAGCAGGTCACGGACGGGACGACGAATGTGGTCTGGACATGGCTGAAGCTTTTCGCGCCGCCGGACTTGGGCACCGCGGCATAGCCGGACGCGATGGGGGACACAAAGGTGATGCCGGGCACCGCCGGCGCGCCGGAACTGGCGGCCGCCAGCCCTGGCGAGAGCGCCACCACCGCCGCAGTCGCCCCGCCGACGGCGATCAGCCTGCTGAGACCGCGCATCGAAACCACCCCGTTCCTTAGTGGGCCCGCACTCAACTGCAGCGATCATGCGCGCGCAGGGCGGTGCGACGAATCCGTGAAACCCGCAAGGTTTTCGCGCGCCGCGGTCAGCCGCCGGACGACGCCTGCTGCGCCCAGGCCCGGGCCAGTTCGCTCCGGGAGCGGATGCCGAGCTTGCGGTAGACGGCGGACAGGTGTGCCTCCACGGTCCGCAACCCCATGTACAGCTCGGCGGCCACCTCCCGGTTCGTGCGCCCGGCCGCGACCAGGCCCGCCACCTGGCGCTCGGCCCGCGTCAGGTCCAGGCCGGCGGCCCGGCTCACGCTGAGCCTGGCCAGTTCGGCGGCGGCCCGCCCGGCCCAGGGCTCGGCGCCGAGCCGGGCGAAGGCCGCCCGGGCCGATTCCACATGCTTCCGCGCCGCCACCCTGCGGCGGGCCCGGCGGGCAACGTCACCGGCGACCAGGTGCGTGCGCGCAAGCTCGAACGGCATGTCCAGCCGCTCGTGCGCGGCGAACGCCTGGCCGAGCGCGGCGTCCGCCGCGTCGTGGTCTCCCTGCGCCGAGGCCAGGAGCGCCCGGCAGCGGCCCGCCGCGGCCAGCGCCCAGGCCCGGTCCAGAGCCCGGGCGCGCTCCTCCAGAGAGGCCAGCAGCGGCTCCGCCGCGGCCAGGTCACCGAGCCGGATCAGCGCTTCGATGTCACCGGGGACCGGCCGCAGCGCGAACCAGCCGGGATCGACCATCTCTCGTCCGGACGTCGCCGTGGTCACCATCGACAGGATCGCGTGCGCGCCGGATGGGTTGCCCGAGGCAAGCTCGACCAGCCCGAGCGCATGGCAGCCGAGCAGCGCGGGGTAGTACACGCCGGAGCGCAGGCCAGCGTCGATCGCCGCCCCCGCCTCGGCCCGGGCTTCGTCCTCCGGGCCGCGGACGGCCAGGATGAGCGCCCGTACCGCGTGCATGCACGCCGCCGGGGTGAGCCCGCCCGTGGCCAGCGCCACCTGGTAACCGTGGTCGGCGTACTCCTCGGCGAGCCCGAAGTTCCCCGCCCAGGTCTCGAGTTCGGCCAGATGCAGGATCAGGAACGGCAGGTCGGTCTCGGCGCCCTGCTCGACCGCCTCGGCGTACTCCGCGGCCAGCAGTGCCCTGGCCCCGGCCAGGTCGTCGCTGCATCGCAGCACGTGACTGACGAGCAAGCGCGGCCGCAGCTCCATCGGGACCCGTGCGGCCCGCTGCCGCTTGGCCAGGGCGCCGCTGGTGAGGTCGTGGCGCACGCCGTGCCCGGTGACGAACTCGGCGATGGCCTGGAAGGCCAGCAGTTGCGACATCAGCCCTTCGTCACCGAGCCTGGAGGCGGTCTCGAACGCGGCCAGGAACTGGTCGACGGGCGCCTGCGTGAAGTTCTCCGTGCTGACCCCGAGGACGAAGCCGATGTCGCGGTGGACCTCCGCGCTGAGCGCCGTGCCGTCGCCCGCCTCGGCGAGCGCCCGTTGCAGCAGCGGCAGGCCGGCGGGTGGCCCCTCCGTGTACCCGACCACCCGGGCCAGGTGGTGCAGGGCGGTGGCGCGCAGCGGGCCTGGCTCGCTCACCGCGATCGCCTGCTCCAGCAGTTCCCTGGCCCCGTCGGGATCGAACGCGGCCAGGTGGAGCCGGCCGGCGTCGAGCAGACGCTGCACACGCGCCACCGCCTGGCCCGCCGGGGTGAGCCGCAGCGCTAGGTCGGCGAGTTCCGCGCCGGCGACCGCGGCCCCGCGAAGGCAGGCGACCTGGGCGGCCGCGGTCAGCCTTGCCGCCAGTTGCTCGTCGGGCCCGTCGGCCGCCAGGGCCAGGTGGCGCACCTGGCCCTCGGCCGCGCCGGTCACCTCGGCCAGCCGCTGGTGGGCCCGTCGCCGCTGCCTCCCGGTCGCGCTGGAGTAGTGCACCGAGCGGAGCAAGGGATGGGCGAAGCGGACCCGGTCGTCGTCGATGGACAGCACGCCCGCCTCCTCGGCGGAGTCCAGCCCGTCCCGCGCGGCCTGGTCATTACCGCAGGCGGCCAGGACGGTACCGACCGTGGGAGCCGCGGCGGCCGCCGCGACCAGCGCCACCTCCCGGCCCGCCGGGGAGAGAGCCGCCAGCCTGCGCTCGACCAGCGGCCGCAGCGACCCGGGAACCGGGAGCGGCTGCCTGGTGCCCCGCCGACGGCCATGCGCGCCCAGGGCCGCCGCCAGTTCGAGCGCGAAGTAAGGGTTCCCGCCGGACGCCTCATGCACCTCGACTACCTCGGGCCAGGCGTCCGGAGGACCGCCCTTGGCGCGCAGCACGGCGTCAAGGGCTGGCACGGACAACGGCCCGGCCGTCAGGACCTGCAGCCGCCCGCCGGGGAACCAGTCCCGCACGCTCACGGCCGGGCTGGGTGGGTCGCCGGAGGCGACCGTGGCCAGCAGGCCCGCGCGCTCGGTGGTGAGCCGGCGCTGCGCGTACTCGAGGACCGCGGCCGAGGCCCGGTCCAGCCACGGCAGGTCGTCCACCCCGACGATCACCGGGGCGGCCTCCGCCAGGGCCCGGATCACGCCGAGGAAAGCGACCGCGACCGCCCGCTGGTCGGGCGGCTCGGGCCCGGGCTCGGCGCGCAGCAACGCCACGTCGAGCGCCCGCCGCTGCGGGCCTGGCAGCCCGCCGAAGGCGGCTTCCGCTACCGGCTCCAGCAGGTCCCCGAGTGCCGAGAAGCTGAGCGCGGCCTCCGCCTGGACCGGACGGCAGGTCAGTACGTGCCAGCCACGATGGCGGGCCTGGTCGATCCCGGCCGACCACAGCGTCGTCTTGCCGATGCCCGCCTCGCCCTCGATGAGCATCGCCGCCGGGCGGTCGGCCGCCTCGTCAAGGAACCGGCCGATCCGGGCCAGTTCGGCGGCGCGACCGTGTATGCCAACGTCGTTGCCGGCAGACCACTCCACGCCACACCCCCAGACTCACCCCGCAGGGCCATCCCGGTTTCGCCATTATGTGAGTGAAACACCGGGTTTGTGATACATCTGCCGCAGCGCGCCCGCCGATGCGGACGCCGCCGCGGACCAGGCGCGCGGCCACCGGCGCCGCGGCGCCCGTGGCCGGTCAGGAAAACCCGTTGACATGCCCTACAGTGACGCCCGTGAGCCCTCGCAGAGCCCGGCGCCTGCCGGCCGACGTGCCGCGCCGGCCGCGCGGCGGTCTGCCGCCGGTGCGGCCCGGAGCCGAGGGGGAAGACGACGCGGAGGTCCAGGCGCTGCGGCTCGGCCCGGAGCGGATCGAGTCGGCGCCGGACGGGGACTGGGTGGTCCGGGCCATGCCCGGCGAGGCGACCGTGAAGACCTACCGGTGCCCCGGCTGTGACCAGGAGATCAAGCCTGGAACCGCGCACCTGGTCGTGTGGCCGGCCTACACGCCGGGGCTGGCCGAGCGCAGGCACTGGCACCGCCCGTGCTGGGACAGCCGGCTGCGCCGCCATACGCGGGGCCGGCCCGGCAGGTAAGGAGCACCGTGACAGAGATCAGGGCCGCCACCGTGCTGCCCGCGCGGCGCGAGGACATCACGCTGCACACCGACGACGGCCTGTCCCTGGTCGGGGAGATCGCCCGGCCGCTCAGCAGAGATCCGGTCGCCACCCTGCTGTGCCTGCATCCGCTGCCCACACAGGGCGGGATGATGGACAGCCACATCCTGCGCAAGGCGTCCTACCGGCTGCCCGCGCTGGCGGACCTGGCCGTGGTCAGGTTCAACACCCGGGGCGCCGAGTCGGAACGCGGCCGCAGCGAGGGAGAGTTCGGCGACGCTATCGCCGAACGGCACGACGTGGCCGCGGCGATCGCCTGGTGCCTGGCCGCCGGCCTGCCCCGGCTGTGGCTGCTCGGCTGGTCGTTCGGCACCGAACTCGTGCTGATGTGGGGGAACGACCCGGCGGTGGAGGGCGCGATCCTGCTTTCCCCTCCGCTTCGCCGGGCCGGTGATGCCGAACTGGACGCCTGGGCGGCCTCGGGCAAGCCGCTGCTGGTGCTGGTGCCCGAGTTCGACGACTACCTCCGGCCGGACGAGGCGCGGGCCAGGTTCGCGCGGGTGCCGAAGGCCGAGGTGATCGCCGGGGAACGGGCCAAGCACCTGTGGGTGGGGGAGCCCGCGGTGCGTACTGTTCTGGATGAGATCGTGCGCCGGGTGAACCCGGCCGCGTGGCCGCTGCCAACCGAGTGGGAGGACCAACGGTGACCCTTTTCGATCTGAGCGGTAAGAAGGCATTGATCACCGGGGCCTCCCGGGGTATTGGGCAGGAGATCGCGGTGGCCTTTGCCGAGGCAGGAGCCGACCTCGCGCTGGTGGCGCGCAGCGAGGACGGGCTCGCGGCCACCGCGGACAAGGCCGCGGGGTACGGGCGTGAGGCGTTTGTGATCCGCGCGGACGTGACCGACCAGGAAGCGGTGGAGGGCGCCGTCGCCGCGGCGGTCGAGCGCCTCGGCCACGTGGACATCGTGGTCAACAACGCCGGCGGGTCCAACTTCGTGGCCTCGTTCATGGACCTGCGCGTGCCGGGCTGGGACAAGCTGATGCGGCTCAACCTGACCTCCGCCGTGTACGTGTGCCACGCGATCGGGCCGCACCTGGCCGAGCGCGGCCAGGGCTCGGTCATCAACGTGGCCTCGGTCGCGGGGCTGGCCGCCTCGCCGCTGCTGTCGCCCTACGGGGCGGCCAAGGCCGGGCTGATCTCGCTCACCAAGACGCTGGCGGTGGAGTGGGCGCCGCTGGGCATCCGGGTCAACGCCCTGTGCCCCGGCTGGACCGCGACCGAGCTCAACCGCTACCTCTGGGAGGACGAGAGCTCAGGGAAGGCGACCATCGCCACGGTGCCCATGCAGCGGTGGGGCCGCGCGGCGGAGATGGCCGGCCCGGCGGTGTTCCTGGCCAGCGACGCGTCGTCCTACATGACCGGGCAGGCCCTCGTCGTTGACGGCGGCCAGACCACCATGGCCTGAGGTCCGCGGCCGGGCCTGCCAAGGGTCCGGACACGCCAGGAGGGGCGGCGCGAGTGCGCCGCCCCTCCTGGCGTGTTGGGTGCGGTGGTTACTCGGTCCACCACTCCTCGTCGTTGGACTTGGCGGACGCCTTGGCCGACACCGGCTGCTTCGGCCCGTTGGCCTGGGCTGGCTGCGCCTGGGCCGGGGGCCGGGAGTCCTGCCGCGGTGCGGGCGGCGGCGGTCCCGCGACGGCCTTGGGTGCGGCCTGCGGGGCAACGGCGGGACGGGACTGGGGCTGCTTGAGCGCCTCGGACAGGCCTGGCATCTGGGTGCCGAGGAGCTGGCTGATCTGCGCCAGGTGCGAGGAGATGCTCTCCTTCTGCCGGGTCAGATCGTCGACTTCGCGCTGGGCCACGGCCCGGTGCCGCTCGAGCTCGTTCTTGGTGTCCGCCATGAGCTGGTCGGCCTGGGCCTTGGCCTGGGCGACGATCTGGTCGGCGTTCTTCTTGGCGTTGCCCACGAGCTGCTTGGAGTGCTGCTCGGCCTCGCGCCGGGTGTGGTCGGCCTGCGCGCTGGCCTTGGCGGCCCGCTGCTCGGCGGTGGCGGCGCGCTGCTCCGCCTCGGTGACCAGCTTCTGCGTCGCTGCCTGCGCGGCCGCAAGGCGCTCGGCCTCCTGGCGCTCGGCCTCCTCGCGGCGCGAGGCGAGCTGGATCTCGAACTCGGCCTCGGCCTGCGCCCGCTGTGCCTCGCTCTCCTCCAGGATGCGCTGCGCCTGGCTGCGCATCTCATCCGCCTGCCGCTTGGAGGTGGTGAGGATCTCGTCGCGCTCCCGCTTGGACGACGCCTTGAGCTGGGCGACCTCCCGCTCGGTGGTGGTGCGGAGCTTGGCGATGTCGCGCTCGATCGCGGCCCGCTTCTCCGCCACCTCGTGGTCGGCTATGGCGCGGAGCTTGGCGGCCTCGCGCTCGGTGGTGGAGGTCAGCTCGTCGGCCTCGCGGCGTGCCCCGGTGCGGATCGCGTCGGCTTCCCGCTCCGCCGAGCCGCGCAGGTCGTCGGTCTCCCGCTTGGCGCTGGCGCGCAGCTCGGCCGCCTCGTTCTCGGCGCTGGCGCGCAGCTCGGCCGCGTCGACCTTGGCGGCGGCCTGCAACTCGTTGGCCGCGGAGCGGGCCTCGCCGACGATCTCCGTCGCCTGCTCTTCAGCGAGGCGGAGCAATTGCTCGATCCGCGAGCCCAGGCCCGCGTAGGTGGGGCGCTCCTGCTCCCGGAGCTGGCGATGCGCCTCGGTCAGCTCCTGCTGCAGCGCCCCGACCTGCTCGCGGTGCTGCCGGATCTCCAGGTCGGTCTGCTTGAGGTACTCGTCGACCTGGTGCTGGTCGTAGCCGCGCATGACCTTGGCGAAGTCGCGGGCCGGGGCGTCTTCGAAGAAGTTGCTGAGCTGAGCGTCAATTTCAGGCTGCATGTGGCTTGATCCTGGCTAGACGAAGAGGGGCCTGCGGGGGCAGACGAGTTCCTAGTATCCGGCCGTGAGGGAGTGACAAAGTCCGGCAACCCCCACCGGCGCCGACACGTGTTAGGCCGCTCGCCCGATCCATCGCAGCGTACTCCCGTTACGCAGGTGATGACGGCGGCTTTACGGCTTCCTGTTGACCAAGATTCACTTTTCGGCGCAAGCCGGGATGCCTGCGCCCAGGTGCCGCCCGGTTCAGGCCTCCGGCGGCTGGACGAGTTCGGTCAGCACTCCGCCCACATCCGCCGGGTGCAGGAAGGCGATCGACGCGCCCATGGACCCGTGCCGCGGGCGCTGGTCGAGCAGGCGCACCCCGCGCGCCCCGATGGCCTCAAGCGCCACGGTGATATTCGTCACCCGGTACCCGATGTGGTGGATGCCTTGCCCCCGGCGTGCCAGAAATTTACCCACCGGCGTGTCCGGGCCGGTCGGCTCGAGCAACTGGATCCAGGAAGGCCCGGGCCCCTCGCCCAGGCGGAGCATGGCCTCATGAACCCCCTGGTCCTCGTGGGTCTCCCGGCTGGCCACGGTGAGATCGAAGACGGACTCGTAAAAGGCGATGGCCGCCGCGAGGTCGCGGCAGGCGATCCCCACATGGTCGATCTGGTCAAGCACCGCTGCCTCCCGCGGGCGTCCTGACGGTCCCCCGGGGCGGCCCGGCGGCTGCCTGGCCGCGGGTCGTCCCTGGGTATCGTGGCAGACGTCCCGCCCGCGCCGCACCGGGGCGGGGGAGCAGCGGAGGAACCATGCCAGAAGCGGTGATCACAGGCGGGGCGCGGACGGCGATCGGCCGCCTGCTCGGCTCGCTCAAGGACCTCGCCGCCACCGACCTGGGCGGCATCGTCATCAAGGCCGCGCTGGATCGCTCGGGCGTCACCGGCAGCGACGTCCAGTACGTGATCATGGGACAGGTGCTGCAGGCCGGCGCCGGGCAGATCCCGTCCCGCCAGGCCGCGGTCGCGGCGGGCATCCCGATGACCGTGCCGTCGATCACGATCAACAAGGTGTGCCTGTCCGGGCTGGACGCCATCGCGCTCGCGGCCCAGCTCATCCGGGCCGGCGAGTTCGACATCGTGGTCGCGGGCGGCATGGAGTCGATGACCAAGGCCCCGCACCTGCTGCCCGGTGCCCGCGCCGGGCACAAGTACGGTGCCATGGAACTGCTCGACGCCATGGCACTCGACGGGCTGACCGACCCGTTCGAGCACATCCCGATGGGCGAGCTGACCGACGCGCACAACAAGCGCCTCGGCATCGGCCGGGCCGAGCAGGATGACTTCGCTGCGCTCTCGCATCAGCGCGCCGCTGCGGCGATCAAAGACGGTTTGCTGAACGATGAGATCGTGGCCGTCCCGGTGCCGCAGCGGCGCGGGGATCCGGTGCTGTTCGACACCGACGAGGGCGTGCGGGGCGAGACCACGGCCGAATCGCTGGCCAGGCTGCGCCCTGCCTTCGGGGCCGACGGGACGATCACCGCCGGCTCGGCGTCGCAGATCTCCGACGGGGCCTGTGCCGTGGTGGTGATGTCCGCGGAAGCGGCCGCCGCCCGGGGTGCCCCGGTGCTCGCCGAGATCGGCGCGCACGGCAACGTGGCCGGCCCGGACAACTCGCTGCAGTCACAGCCGTCCCGGGCGATCCGCCATGCGCTCGGCAAGGCCGGGCTGGCCGTGGGCGACCTGGACCTGATCGAGATCAACGAGGCGTTCGCGGCCGTGGTGCTCCAGTCCATGCGCGACCTGGCCGTCAGCCCGGACATCGTCAACGTCAACGGGGGGGCGATCGCCATCGGCCACCCGATCGGCGCCTCCGGCGCGCGGATCGCCCTGCACCTGATCCATGAGCTGCGCCGGCGCGGCGGCGGGCTGGGCGCGGCGGCACTATGCGGCGGCGGCGGTCAGGGCAGCGCGCTGCTGCTGCGCATGCCGCGCGAGCATGGCTGACTGGCCTGCGAGAACGGTGTGAATGCCGGGGACCGGACGCGTGCGGCTATCGGGAAGGCCAGGGCCGGGGACGCGCGGGCGCTGGCCCGGCTGATCTCCTTGGTCGAGAACTCCGCGCCGGAACTGCGCCAGGTCGCCGCCGCGCTCGCACCACTCACCGGGCAGGCCCGGGTCGTCGGGCTCACCGGGGCACCCGGAGTGGGCAAGTCCACGATCACCGCCGCCCTGGTGACCGCCTACCGGCAGCGCGGCCAGCGGGTGGCCGTGCTCGCCGTGGACCCGACGTCCCCGTTCAGCGGCGGTGCGCTGCTCGGTGACCGGGTCCGGATGCAGGACCACGCCACCGACCCGGACGTGTTCATCCGGTCCATGGCCACCAGGGGCCACCTCGGCGGCCTGTCCGAGGCGGCCCCGCAGGCGCTCCGGGTGCTCGACGCCGCCGGGTTCGCGGTGCTGCTGGTGGAGACCGTCGGGGTGGGCCAGGCCGAGGTGGAGATCGCCTCGCTCGCCGATACCACGCTGGTCGCGGTAGCACCGGGCATGGGCGACGCCATTCAGGCGGCCAAGGCGGGGATCCTCGAGGTCGGGGACGTGTTCGTGGTGAACAAGGCCGACAAACCGGGTGCCCAGGAAGCAGTCAGGGACCTGCGCGGCATGATCGCGATGGCCCGTCGTAGCGCCGGAGAATGGAAGCCACCCATCGTGACCACCGTCGCGGTCAAGGGAGAGGGCATCGCCGAACTGGCCGAGAAGGTGGACGCGCACTGGTCCTGGCTGGACTCCTCGGGACAGGGGGAGGTCAGGCGGCGGGCCCGGGCCCGCGAGGAGATCACCGCGATCGCCCTTGCCGAACTGCGGCGGCGGGTCGGCGGCCTGCCGGGCGACGCGCAACTGGAGGACCTGGCCGGCCAGGTCGCGGCGGGCAAACTGGACCCCTACACCGCCGCCGACGAACTCATCGCCGAAACCGCCTGACCCACGCCCGCGTTTGTCATGGTTGGCGCAACCACGACAGAAGAAGGTGTTGTGAAGAAAGGTACAACTCTGCCGCCGCTGACCAGGGCCGGCGCTTGATCGTCGAATGGACCGCAAACCTGTGAGACCGGCTCGGCGGCGCGCTGACAGGCTAGCTCGTCCGCCAGCCCCGGCACTACGGCCGGGCCGCGACGCCTGCCGCCGGACGTGCGACCCGGCCCCTTCAAGCGGCCTGAGCGTCAGGCGGGCCGGGCACGGACCCTCTGCGCCTGCCCGCCTACCGTCCCCCCGGCCACCCGCGCCATTCAAAGGACGGCCTGCGGCCAGCAGTCCCTTTGGGTGGCGGCGGCACTGCCGACCGTGCCAACGGCAGGCACCGCAGTTGCTGGCTGCGTGCATGCCCGGCGCCGGCCGCTAAGAAGGTGGCGCCCCCACGGGCGCACAATTGTCCCTGCGCTTCCCTGACCGCCGCCCCAGATCACCTCAGCCATGACCACGACGGATTCAGGCGCTGCCTACGGACCTACGGGCTACCATCAGCGCGTGACGACCGCAGACGAGCCCGCACCCAAATGAGCGTGGCTGTGTCACGCGTCCGTCACCGGATTGTGCCGTGGGCCGCGTGCCTCATCGTGGCCGGGGCTGGCGCCGTCTGGGCCGGGCACACCGCGTGGGCCGCGTTCGAGAACCGGGACACGCCATCATGCTCGTGGGCCCTGCGGATATACGGGCAACCAGCCCCCGCGCAGGCCGGGCTGGTCCGCTGCTACCTGCGGGCGCTCGCGCACCGCGACACTACGGGGCTGCTTGCGGTCGCCGCCGACATCCCGCCCGTCCGCATCACCAAATCCGACCTCGCCTATTCGGCCGACGCACGCACCGGGCGGGCGACGGCAACCTTCCAGCCCGCCCTGGTGGACACCGACTTCATCCAGGTGATCATCACCTACGCCGACGGCGCCACCGACCAGCTGGGAGTCCAGAACATGGAGGAGATGGGCGGGCCGTCCGTCTGGCGCATGGCCATCGGGACCGATATCAACCACAACCAAGGCCCCCCCGGACCATCCCCCGCCAGCACCGCCGCCCCGCCAACGGCAGCCGCTGATCACAGCGGCTAGGCAACCTTCGGCCGCACCCGTTGGCCCACCTGCCCGGGGAGAATGTGATGGATGGCGCAACCATCACAAACGCTGCGGGGCGCGGGTACCTATGAGCGCGGGTGGCGGCGGGGGAGGGGCGGCGGCGCGGTCACGCCAGCCCCGTCCGCATCTGGAGCCTCATCGGCCGCCGGGTCTGGGGGCTCAGGGGCCGGTGCCTCTTGGGCGGGAGCCGGTTCCGTGGCGGCTTCGAAGGGGGCGTGGGCTGCGGGCGGTTCCGGGGCGGGCTCGAAGAGTTCGCGGACCGCGGCCGGGTCTGTAGTGGTCTGGAGAGAGCCATGGGTCGCTGGCGGGTCTGTGGCGGCCTGGAAGGGCTCGTGGGTCGCGGGCGGTTCTGGGGCGGGTTCGAAGGGCTCGCGGACGGCGGCCGGTTCCGTGCTGGCCGGGTGTGGCTCCTCGTCGGGCACTGGTTTGGCGTGCCGTCCGGGTGCCGCCTGCTCGGCGGCCAGGGCGGCGATCTCGGCGTCCAGGATCGACTCGCTGCGCAGCCGGGCCTCGTAGGCTGCCTTGCCGCCGCGCACCCCGAACAGGCGCTTGGTCACCACCAGGTAGACGACCAGGCCCAGGTTGATCAGGAAGGCCACCACCCGGAGCCAGGTGACCTTGTTGGTCAGGTCATAGATCTCGTACGGAAGCCCGACCGACGTAGCGATCATGGCGAAGTACTCGCCCCAGCGCTTGAGCAGCCACAGCCCGACGCCCTCGATGACCTCGACCGCCGCGTACACCGCGCAGCCGATCGCGATGTAGGTCAGGATCTTCGGGTCGGTCGTGAAGGCCCTGTTCAGCAGGCCGAGGATCTTGGAGTGCTGGACGCTGAAGCCCAGATCGCGCAGCAGCGCCCTCAGCGGGGGCAGGGCGTGGGCGTAGGACTGCTCCAGGGACTGCTGGGAGGCCGAGAAGCGCCAGACCGCGATCGCGAGCGCAGCGAAGACAAGCGCCCGGAGGAACCGCTCGACCGCGAAGATGCGCAGAATCAGCGCACTGCGGACCTGGGTGTCGCGGCGCACCGCGGGCGCGCTGTCCGCCGGGCCGCTCGCGGTGGGCTCCCCGATGACAAAGGTTCCGCACCGCAGGCATCGCCATGCCTGGCCTTCCCTGGTGCCGAAGCCGAACCGGTCGCGCAGCCCGGGCTCGTCGGGGGCGAACGTGACGTGGCCCCCTGCACCACAGCCCAGCAGGCTCCAGTCCATGTCAGGCAGCCTAACCCCGCCGGGCCGTGGCGGTAGCGTGTGCCTGTGGCCAAGCCCCTGGACCTCCCGTTCGACCCGATCGAGCGCGCCGCCGACATCTGGGGGGACAGGTTCGGCCCGGCAGACGCGATGGCCGCGGTTACCTCGATCATGCGGGCGCAGCAGATCCTGCTTGCCGGTCTCGACGGCCTGCTCCGGCCGTACGGGCTCACCTTCGCCCGGTACGAGGCCCTGGTCCTGCTCGCGTTCAGCCGCCGGGGCGCGCTGCCGCTGCGGGTGATCGGCGAACGGCTGATGGTCCACCCGACCAGCGTCACCAACACCGTCGACCGGCTGGAGCGGGACGGCCTGGTCAGGCGCCGCCCCAACCCCCGCGACGGCCGGGGAACCCTGGCCGAGATCACGCCAAGCGGCCGGGACGTGGTGACCCGTTCGACCGCCGACCTGATGGCCGCCCGGTTCGGGATGGCCGAGTACGACCCGGTGGAGCTCACCGAGATCTTCACCCTGCTGCGCGGTCTGCGGGTGACCGCCGGGGATTTCCGCCCCGAGCCAGGCGCGGTGGTGGTCAGCGGACCGGGGACTCCGCCCAGTGCGCCCCGCCGTCATAGGTGAACCAGACCGCGCCGGCGTTGATCGCGGAGCCCGGCACGGCGGTCAGCGGACCGGGGACTCCCCCCAGTGCGCCCCGCCGTCATAGGTGAACCAGACCGCGTCGGCGTTCACATTGGCCGGTACGGCGACGCCCTGATCCGAGGTGGTCATCCCGACGTAGGAGTAGCCGCCCGCCGCCGTCGTGCCCCGGGCGGT
>Ga0207665_10000528_pt1 | contig 25777 bp, 24 predicted proteins | sample LARL112metaG_FD_184351 | JGI IMG/M metagenome (GOLD analysis project Ga0207665, IMG submission 184351) | Corn, switchgrass and miscanthus rhizosphere microbial communities from Kellogg Biological Station, Michigan, USA - LAR L11-2 metaG... | ecosystem: Host-associated > Plants > Roots >... | reverse complement strand
TGACGATAATGTCGTGGCTAATGGAGAGGCCCAGGCCGGTCCCCTCGCCCGCCGGTTTCGTCGTGAAGAACGGATCGAATATCTTCTCCTTCACATCGGGCGGAATGCCGGTGCCGTTGTCCCGGATCCGGATTTCCACACGGTCGCCGAGGCTCTTCGTCGAAGCGGCCAGGACCGGCTCGTAGCCATCGCTACCCGCTTCCGCCTTGCGTTTTGTCGCCGCATAAAAACCATTCGCGATCACGTTGAGGAGGGCGCGGGTGACGTCCTGCGGAAAGACTTCGGCCTCGCCTGCGGCCGGATCAAACGAGCGCTCGATGGTGATTTCGAAACCCTGCTTCTCCGCCCTCGCACCGTGCCAGGCGAGGTTCAAGATTTCCTCGACAATCGCATTGATGTCGACACGCCGATGCTCGCTGGAGACTTCCCGCGAGTGCAACAACATGTTCTTGACGATCGCATCCGCCCGCCGGCCGTGATGCACGACCTTCTCAAGATTGTTCTTCAAGGTACCGGTCAGTTCATCGAGCTGGGCGCGTGCGTCATCGGCAAACGGCAAGCCCGTCAACGTATCGTTCAGCTCATCGACGAGCTCCGCGGAAAGTGCCGAGAAATTATTGACGAAATTGAGTGGGTTTTTCATCTCGTGCGCGATCCCGGCGGTCAACTGGCCGAGCGACGCAAGTTTCTGGGTCTGCACCAGCCGATCCTGGGTGGCGCGCAAATCTTCCAAAGAAGCAGCCAGTTCGCGCGTACGCGCCTGCACCTCATCGAACAGACGGGCATTTTCGATAGCGATGACCGCCTGGTCGGCAAATGTCGTGACAAGTTCGACCTCCCTTTCGGTGAACGTGTTCACTTCCGTCCGCATCAACGCGAAAACGCCGATCACCGAGCCCTCGCGCACGAGTGGCACACCGAGGTTTGACCGAAACCCGAACGCCTTCTGGTAGACGCTCGCCTGGTACTCGGGGTCGGCGAGGACGTCGTGGATATTGACCGGCCGGCCGCTCATTGCGACCCGACCGACCAGACTGCCGCGGCCGGGCTGCAGTGGCTGATCACGCGTGTAGTGTTCTGCCTGCGCTTCTTCTTCGCGGGACATCCCGTAATGCGCGGCGAGCCTATACAGATCGCCTTCTTTCTCGAAAATGGCGCCTTTCTCGGCCTGACAAAGTTGCGCGGCAGAAGCCGTCAGCGTTCCCAATACGGTCTGCAGATCGAAGGTCGAGCGACTGATGACCTTGAGCACGTCGGCGGTTGCCGTCTGTCGCTGCAATGACTCGCGAAGTTCGCTGAGCAGACGCGTGTTTTCGATGGCGATCACGGCTTGGGCGGCGAAACTCGCCAGCAGATCAACCTGCTTGTCGGTGAATTGCGCCACCTCTTTATGATAGATCGCGAGCGCGCCAATGAGCTCACTGTCCTTGAGCAGGGGCACATTAAGGATCGTCCGGAATTGCCCAAGATTGACCGCTGCGACGAATATCGGTTCGCCTTCGATATAGGCGGGTTCCTTGGTGACATCGGCGATATGAACTGTTCGTCTGGTCTGAGCAATGCGCCCCAAGGCGGTGCGCGCACTCGGTCGCTGAGGTCCACGGTGCCAAAAATCGGCGAATGCCGGGGGCACCCCGAACATGGCGGCGGCACGCCATGACGAATCCTCATAGCGAAACAGCACTCCAAAGGTGGCGCCGCAAATTTGCACGGCATTTTGCAGCATTGCCTGGAACACCGGTTCAAGCTCGCCGGGCGAACTGCTGATGACCTTGAGCACGTCGGCTGTGGCGGTCTGCTGTTGCAATGACTCGCGCAATTCGCCCAGCAGTCGCGCGTTCTCAATGGCGATGACTGCTTGTGCGGCAAAATTCTCGACCAATTCGATCTGTCTATCGGTGAACGGCCGCACCTCCTTGCGGTATATGGAGATCGCGCCGATCAGCTCTTTTTGCTTCAACAGCGGGACGATCAGAAGCGTGCGCGCTCCGGCGAGATCGGCAAGACCGACGACCGCCTTGTCCCTTTCCAGGTAAGGCCGGCGGGTCCGAATATCGTCAATGTGCGCAATCTTTCTGGTCCTGGCGACATAGGCGAGACCGCTTTCCGGATGCGGATGGATAACCTCTCCTTTCCGCGCAACGAATTGAGGCGGCGGATTGTGCAGGGCGACACTTTGGTAGGCCTCGCCGTCGTAAAGATTCAGAGTGCCGAACCGGGCCTCGCAAAGCCGCGTGGCATTTTCCAGGATAGTGTCGAACACCGGCTCAAGGTCGTCGGGCGATGCGCTGATGACTCGCAAAACTTCCGAGGTGGCCGCTTGCTGCTCCAGCGCCTCATCGCGCTCGCGCCGAAACCTCGCGACACTCGTGTCCTTGGTCTCGGGCAAGTCATGTTGTCGCGCCGGCGCTCGCGCACGGCGCTTTACATTCTTGCGGCCTCGCGACTTGGCCGGTCTACCGCCTGTTTTGCGCCGTTTCATAGCCGCCCCAGAAACACGACATCGTAACTGTTCAGGCGAGGCGCGTTAAGGGTTGGCGGTCTGCGCCAAGTCATGAGTAGAGACGATGGCCCGCCAACCGAAATCACGCGTTTTTCTGTGACGTCCCGAACTTGCGCCACACCCAGAGTGCCGCGAGCACGAGGAGCGAGCCAACGACGGCGGAAACAATGTCGCGCAGCGAGATGGCGATTTTGTCGAGGCCCGGCCAGATCCCGAATGCGCGGAACAGCAGCCCGCCGATGACCGCACCAGTAAGGCCAAGTGCGAGATTTCGCCACAGGCCATAGCCGCCGCGCTCCCAGGTCATCAATGCCCCGGCGAGGGCACCGCCGATTAGCCCAACGACGATCCACACAATGACTTGGTCGATAGAGAACATGGCCAGACTCCCTGATGCATACGGCTCCGACACTCGCCCAAATTTAATGCTCAATTTACGTTCGGTCCAACGCACGCGGCCGTACAAAGACTCCAGGGGCGACCACCAAATGCAGAGCCAACCCGATGTGGATCATGGTGGTCTATATTTTGATTGTCCTGGTCGGTGAGACCATTACGGTTGCGATTGGCCTGGTGCTGGATCGGATTTTTCCGTCCGCCAGCCTCACGGTTTCCTTGACGCTGTTCTTCGCCATCCTCTGGCTCGCGTGGGTCCTCGCAGTACGTCTGACGGAACCCAAGAACGCGAAGACCGCAAAGCACGCTTGAAATCCCTGCATGAAAGCGACGCAAGACGTCGCGTTCATCGGTATTCCAGTCCGCTGTCAATGAAACCGGACTAGCCCCTAGGTCCAATACACTCTCGGCCTTCAAGAAACTAAACGAAGGGGCGACGAGGCATTCGCAGTTCCATTGCGAAACCTCTTTAATGAAGCCGGCGGGAGAACGATTTGAATAAAGACACAAGCCGTTTTTGCACTGGGCGTATTTCCCGAACCGCGATCGCCCTCCTTGTCGTGTGGACGACCATCGATCCAGTCTTCGCTCAGGATACGCAAGCGCCAATTCAGCAAGCGCCAATTCCGCAGGCGCCAAGTCCGCAACCGCCTGCCCCGGCACAGACAAAAGTCTATTCGCTGACGGATCTGGAATATCTGCTCGGCCCCATCGCGCTATACCCAGACCCCCTGCTCACCCTTGTTCTGACGGCGAGTGCATTCCCGTTGCAGATCGTTCAGGCCGATCGTTGGATCGTCGACAATTCGGACGCCGTCAAACAGAACGACTTTACGAAAGTCGACAGCATGCCCTGGGATTCATCGGTACAGGCGCTGACGCGCTTCCCCGATGTCGTTCAAATGCTCTCCGACCATCTCGACTGGACAGAGTCGCTCGGCACCGCGTTCTCGTCGCAGCCTGAAGACGTGGCGAACGTCATCCAGATGCTGCGCGCGAAAGCTGAAAGTGTCGGCAATCTCAAATCCACGCCCGAGCAAGAAGTGACCACGCGGGAGGAAGGCGGATCGAGAGTTATTTTCATCGCGCCAACAAATCCGGAGCGGATCTATGTACCGGTCTACGATTCCTCCGTTGTTTTCACGAACGCTTTAACCGGGGCTCTGATCTTCGGCACAGGGGTGCTCGTCGGTTCGAGCTGGAACAATCGTTGGGGCTGGAATAATCGCCGCTGGAATCAGGTCTGGATCAATCCGCCAGTATGGCAACCGCCTCCGCCCAATTGGCGTCCCCCACTCCGCCCAGGCGCACGGCCTCCGGGCGTCTGGCGTCCGGATCGTCCTGGTGGTGGCACGCGGCCGGATCGTCCGGGCCTTCGACCAGATCGTCCTGGAGCGGGTGGACCCCCAGGCGTTCGACCAGACCGTCCGGGGCCAGGCCGGCCAGAACGACCGGGCACGGGCAGACCTGATCGACCCGGCACAGGCGGACCTGACAGACCAGGGGGGCGGCCAGAACGCCCGGGAACGGGCAGGCCCGAGCGACCAGGAAATCGGCCCGAGCGGCCCGACGTTGGCCGGCCCGAACGTCCCGCCGTGCGTCCCGAACGCCCAGCAGAACGTCCGGCCGTGCGTCCTGAACGCCCGTCCGCCGGCCGTCCGGCCGATCAGCGGCGTCGGCCCGCAGGCTCGCAACAACGACGGCATGCCGGATCACAACAACGGCCTCGCCCGCAGCAGACCAACCGGCCGCCCCAGCGGCAACAAGGCGGCGCGCGACCTCAGCAACGCGCACGCCCACAGCAACAGGCACGGCCGGGCCAGCATCACACACGTCCGCGGCAAGGTGGCGGTGGAGGATCGAGTCAGCGCCCGCAGCGGCCACGACCTCAGCCGGGTGCAACGCCGCAATGAGTCATGTCTCGTGGGAGAATAGTTCCGGTTTGAAAAGCAGACTTGTTTGCCGATGTTAGACGGCCGATAGGAATTTGCGATAGAACGAATCCTAATCCAGGACCATCGTCATGGCGACAAGCGATACGGTATTTGCTGGATCGATTCCTGACATCTACGATCGTCTGCTTGTCCCGCTCATCTTCGAACCTTACGCGCGCGATCTGGCGGAGCGTGTGGCCGCAACGAAGCCGCAGCTTGTGCTGGAAACAGCTGCCGGCACTGGAGCCGTGACAAGAGCGCTCGCCGCTTCGCTCGCGGATGCACGAATTGTTGCCACCGACCTGAACCAGCCGATGCTTGATCATGCAAAGGCACGTCAGTCCGGAAACGCACGGATCGAATGGAAGCAGGCCGATGCACTGGCACTGCCATTCGAGGATCAGACGTTTGATATCGTGGTGTGTCAGTTCGGCGCGATGTTCTTTCCCGACAAAGTTCAGGGCTATCGTGAGGCGCTGCGCGTCTTGAAGCCGGGCGGCCGATTCTTTTTCAGCGTCTGGGACCGCATTGAAGAAAGCGAGTTTGCCGACGTCGTCATCCAGTCTCTCGCTTCAATCTTTCCTCAGGATCCTCCTCGATTCCTCGCGCGCACACCGCACGGGTATTGCGACAAAACCCGCATTCGCGAGGAACTGAAGGCTGGAGGATTTGGCGCTGTTTCCATCGAGACGGTGGACGCCAGCAGCAAAGGCTCGTCAGTTCGAGACGTTGCAATTGCGTTTTGCCAGGGAACCCCGCTCAGAAGCGAAATCGAAGCCCGCGGCGCTCCCTCTCTGGAAGAGGCCACGCAACACGCAGCAAAGGCCCTGACCGAGCGCTTCGGGACAAAAGCCATAGATGGGCGCATGCGGGCGATCGTCGTTACTGCCAACCGTTAAACACGCTTGTCAGTTCAGAGCGAACCAGACCTTCGCGACAAAAGTGGCGCTGCACCAGTTTGATGTCAGGCCCTCAGGGTTGGTGATGGGGTTGATGGCACCGCCCGGTCGCGCATTCGGATCGCCGGTCAGGACGAAGCAGTTTTCCCGCGAGAGATTGGTGTCGTAGTAACGCAGATCCAGGTTGAAAACCTTGCGCGTGAACGTTACGCCAAATTGCCAATTCAGATAGGCGGGCAAGGGAAAGCCGCCCAACTCCGGCGATTGATTGCCGTACCAGGAATAGCCTCCTCCACCGGTGAACGACACGGAAATGTCCGGTGGAAGAAACCGGGCCGGCACCTCGACGCCCACGCCCCCCGCGGCATAGGCACCCCAGGCGCCGGTATTGGAGACATTTGGCGAGTAAGCAAAACCTCCGGCGACATGGATGAATTCGGCTACACGCTTGTCCGCCCGAAAAGCTGCCTCCCAATAGTCGGTACCTTCGCCCCCACCGACTGATGTCTCGCCGGGATACAAAAAGTAGGTTGCCCCGAAATCGAAATTGATATCCGCAATCGTCTTGCGCAAACCGGCGCTCGCGGAAATCTCAGCCGACGGCTGAGTCGGCAGCTTGACGCTGGCCACGGCGACGCCCGCGTAAAACATCGAAAACGCCGCTTCAAAGGCCGCGCCAACGGCCGGCTTGTGATCCGACAGCGTTGTTCCGCGGTATATATAGTCGGTCGCAAACCCTGCGCGCGCCTCGAATGAAAACTGATCGGCTGAACGCTTCGTCTCGTCGACATTGCTGCTCGGTGAAGACCAGCCTCTACCGCCAAGATTGATCGCGACCTCTGGAGAAGCCTGCGTGGGGGTCTGAGCCAATGCGAGGTTGCTGATCACGGCGGGCAAAAGCAACGCACCCGCGACGAGCGCGGCTGCAGACAGTTTCCTTTTTGGCCCACCAACGGACATTGAACGACGCCTCATCGGAAGCCTGCGACGCGAGTTTAATCAGATGCTTTCAACGATTCGATACGTCGATCCGGCAGAAACCAGGCCGCCGCATTGGCAATGTACAACGCGATGGCTATCCACGGCTGGTAAAATGCGAGCACGATGGCGATCGTGTAAATGCCCAATGAAATCTTGCTTTTGACATCGTGGCCAACTGCTTTCGCCAGCATCGACTTTGGCCCATTGCAGTTGATGAGCGCCCGCTCCAGCAACATGTAACCGATCGCCGCCATAGCCATAACTGCGCCATAAGCCGCGGTCGGCAGCGGCTGAAATCCGGACTCATCGATCCAGCGGATGACAAACGGCACGAGAGAAAGCCAAAAAAGCAGTAACAAGTTTGCCCAAAGGACTTTGCCGTCGACCCGCGAGGCGGCGTGCAGCATGTGGTGATGATTATTCCAGAACAGGCCCACGTTGACGAAGCTCAGCACATAGGTGAGCAGGATCGGAAGAGTGCCGAGAAGCGCCTCGGGGGTCGCGCTGTGCGGCACTTTTATTTCCAAGACCATGATCGTTATGACGATGGCAATCACACCATCGGTAAACGCTTCAAGGCGCTGCGTGCCCATGTTTTTGCCTTCCATTCCCGCGCTCCCTTCAGTGATCGGCAAACTTAAACAAGCGATTTGGCGTGTCCCAGAAAAGCTTGCGCCGGTCGGATGCGTTTGGAAACAGCTGGCCGACCAGCTGGACCAACGGTCCGTAATCCTGCCGTTCCTGCGCGCGCAGGTACGGCCAGTCCGAAGACCATACGCAGTGATCAAGCGTGAAAGCATCGACTAGCGCGCGCACAAAGGGCCAGCAATCGTCGAACGGATAAGGTGATCGTGCAAATTTAAGATACCCGGACAACTTGACGCTCACGCGGCCGGTTTCTGCAAGGCGCAGAATGGACGCAAAGGCTGGTTGATCGAGACCAGCCGGAGGGGTTGGTCGTCCGACATGATCGATCAGGACCTTCACCGGGATTTCTTCGATCCACGGCGCGTACATCAGGAACTGGTCGTTCTCGACCTGAAGATTGAAATACATGTCGAGATCGGCAAGCCGTTTCATCAGGACGGAGGCATGCCTGTAGTAATCGTTGCCGTGGAATGTCGGATTGATCGCGGCGCCGATGATACCGCGCGCCTTGAATTGCTTCAGTGTCGCAACATCCGCATCGAGATCGATGATGGCGATGCCCTTGAACCGCCCCTCGCCTTTCTCGATCGCGTCGAGCATGCAGGAATTGTCGCTTCCGTAACCTGAATTCGGCTGCACCAGCAGGGCATGCTTTACGTTGTAGCAATCCATGACGTGACGAAATTGCGCGGTCGTGCCGATTTCCTGGCCGGCCGGCCTGTAGACGACGTCATTGCGATAGGGAAAATTGGCCGGATCGATCACATGGACATGGCAATCGATCTTCGGCTCGGCGAAAATGGACATGTCTGTCGGTCAGATGACGTGGACGCACAATCAGCTTGCGCGTGTCATACCATACCGCAGTGGGAAACGCGCCAGCCCTGGCGCGTGGACGCCGATCGCAGACTTCAGGTTTTCTTTGCCCAGTCGCGCCAATGCGTCGGACGCAGCTCGATGGGGCATCTGGAATCCGATTTTATCCAGCCGCCCAGAATGCGCCGGCAGGCAAAGCAGAGTGCCCGCGTGCCGTTGTTGTCGATCACCGCCAATTCCAGGTCATGATCGAACGGAGCCGTGGAAATTGGATGCCACATAGCCTTCACCACCTGTCGCCCACCCAGCGTCACCGTGGTGGCGGTCATATGGGGAGAACGGCATTACGGCGACGTTTCGGACGAATTAATGTTTGGTAATCGCGGAAATTTCGTTTCCGCGGCGTGTCCAGCCCAGCAACGAAAAAACCCCGAGCAGGTTTTGCTCGGGGTTTGGCTTTGATCGAAGCGGCGAACGGACGGTTCGCGCGACGTAGCTCTAAAACTTGTAGTTCAGGCCCACGAGCACGTTCTGCAGGTCGGCTTTGCCGCTGAGAATACAGGCGCCGCCACAGGCTATGACCGACGAGCTGTTCGTGCCGAAACCGAGGAAATTGTATTCGACGAACACAGACCAGTGCGGCAGGAACATCCATTCCGCGCCGCCGCCAGCGGTCCAGCCGGTCTTGTTTCTGCTGACTTGGCCTACGACCAGGCCTGTCGGGTCGTTGAACGTGAAGCTCGCCTGTGTCCACGCCGCGCCGCCCTGGCCGTAGAGCAGGATGTTCGGCTGCACGAGATAGCCGACGCGGCCCGTCAAGGTATCGAACCAGCGCACATGGCTGTCGAAGCTTCCGGTGAACACGCCGTCCGAGAACGGCGTCGTCTGGCGAATGCTCGTTCCATCGAACATGTTGCGGATGCCGACGACCCATGCGCCCATCTGATAGTCGCAACCGATCTGACCACCGCCGGCGAATCCGCTGTTGCTGCGCGACGCGGTGAAGCCGGTCGGAACGTCGGTCACTTCGACATTCGCCCAGGCTCCGCCGACGTTGCCGCCGATATAGCAACCCGTCCACGTAAAGGCGGGTGGCGGCGGCGGCATATACGCAGGGGCCTTCCTCGGCAGGTCGGCCGCTGAAGCCTGGCCGACGACCAGACCGATTGTCGCTGCGGCAAGCAGCGTCACGAAATGTTTTTGCATTGTTGCCCTCCAACTCCTACGCCCGGCAGGCGATTGAACCTCGTCCGGTGCGATTTAACCGGCACTGCTTGTGCAATTTGTTAAGCAGCCTCAAAACCCGGAAGATTTGTATTTGGGCGTGGCGCAAATGGCACACACGCAGGCGACAAACGTGCGCCTCGCGAGCGGCGCGCCCGCATCGTTAACGAATGGTAAACGGATTTCGCGCGTCGACAGTCTGCAAAATAAAACAGACCCGCACGTGTGCACTGAAAATAGCGTTGCTACTTTAATCGCTGAATATGCGCGGCCATGTCGGGCGTCAGCCGCATCGTGTAGGAATTGCGTTCGCACCGGAGAACCCAAAAGGCCGCGTCGGGTCGCGATCTTTTTGCATCCTTCTTGGCGCTGACCGGCTTGTCGCAACGGTACCCCTGAGCGCGCGCCTGGGCCGCGAGCAAACCTTTTGCCGTTTCTTGCGCTGACGCACCTTGCGCCAGCGATACGAACAGGAACGGCACCGCGACGAGACAGAGCACGCGGTCAATGGCGGAAGTCATTTCTCACCTCGCTCGAGCACGATTCATCCGGAAGCCCAACGCAGTGAGTATACCCGGCCCGCGGTGCAAGTGTCCTGCTGTGGCGCCCCAATACGTCACGGCCGTACGGCCGGCGTCTCGAGTAGCAATCCGCGGGCCCGCCACATCAGGAATAGCTCCAGGTTCACATTCTCTGGCGCGCCATACTCATAAGCTTCCGCGCGTAATCCGGTCATGCAATTGCGCAGCCGACGCTGCAATGAACCGAGGCTCTGCCATTCCAGCCGGTAAATCGGATACCCGGTCGGCTGAGCCTGGGGAATGAGACTGCCGGCGAGCTTCTTGCCCCAATTGTCGTCGTGACACTGTGCGCAGCTCATATCGATCTGGCCGATCCGACGGTTGAACAACTTGCGCCCAGCTTCGACGAAAGGCGCCAGCCGATCATCGTCTGGCGGCGCGATCGCCATTCCGCGCGACTGCCGTCCGACATAGGCGGTAAGCGCCAGAAGTTCGCGGCTCTCATAGGCAAACGGTTGGGCCTGCTGGTGTTCGCTGCGACACAGATTGATGCGTTGTTCGAGATTGACCGGACCGTTGCGCGCCGCGCTGAATGCGGGATAACGCGCCGCGACGCCCTTCATGCTGACCGTTGCGTCCTGATGACAATCCGCACAGGCGCGATTGGCCGCACCGGCTTTCTGATTCCACAGCGCTTCACCATCCTGTACCCAGAGCGTCGCCGGGTTGATGGTGTCGTCATCTTGCATCGCCTTACTATCGCGGCCGAGATCGAGATACCCGGAGCGACGCTGGTCAAGCGGAATGTCTGCGCCATTGGCTGCGCTGGCGATGGCGACCAGCATGAAGGCAACGGCCGTCGCACGACCAATGATCGGGGCCACGCGTGACGTTTGCAGGCTCATTCCACCACGATCTTGGCGGTGGCGGATTCGGCAAAGCCGTTGTCGCCCGTCCATTTGAAGTCGAGCGTGCCGCTTTCGGTCGCCACGGTGAAGAAATCGAAAAATGGATTGGCGGAAATAGCCGGATAGAGATCGGCGCGAAAGATTTCCTCGCCATTGTAGCTGCATGAGAATGTCGTCACGATATCACGCGGGATCTTGTCGCCGGTTGTCGTGAATCGAAAACCCGTCTCCATGATGTGAGAAATCAGGGTTTTGATCTCGAACACCTGGCCGCGCTTGACCTTGGCCGGCACATTAATCAACGGACGGGCCATCTAGATGCCCTCCACGCAGGCCGCCAGCGTAACGATCACATCGGCCGATGCGGACCAAAAACTGCCGTCGCTCATCTCGGCGATGGCCGTGACGATCTGGGAGTCGGCAAGACGAAAGCGGGTTGAAAACTTCGCCCTGCCGGCGCGCGGGCCGAGATGCACCGAAATCACATTGGGCTGAGGATTCTTTTCGTTGAAGACATGAATGGCCTTGACGTAATCGGTCGCGGTCATCGGGCTGTCGACTGAAACGGCGAGCGACACTGTATTTCCGTTTTCGACGAGCGGCGGAACCTCGAGGTCGACCCGGCCCTTGCGGATCGATGCTTCGCCGACGACGGTGCGGATCGCCACACGCATGCGTTCAGGCGTCGCGTGCGCCGGCTCGAGCCTGATCGTCGCCGCGAGTCCGCCAGCCAGTCCCCCAAGCATGACCGCGCGCCGGGTCGCTCCTGGTTTAGCCTTGCCCATGGATGTGCCGATCGTGTCTCCGTTTCAGTCGCGCAAGGTGGCAAGAAAGGCCACCACATCTTCGATCTGTTCGGCGGTCAATAGCGGCTTGCCAGCGTAGGCCGGCGCCACCCTGCTGAGCCCATCAAGCGCATAATAGGCCGGCATGATTGTGTCGGGGTTGAGCTTTCGACTGTCGACCATGCGCATCCGCAGTTGCTCGACGGACCAACGCGCGCCCGTGCCTTTAAGATCCGGGGCCAGATTGCCCTGGAACCGCTCCTCCGGGAACGGGCCGGAATGACACAACAGGCACAGCCCGACCGCGCGATTGAGCACGATCGAGCGGCCGCGCGCCACATCGCCGGGCACGCCAGTGAGAGAACCCGGAATGACGTTGCCAACAACCGTGACCTGGGCCAGTTGCTCGGCCAGGCAACTGTCACCAATTGCAAGAGTCATCAAGATTGCAGCGATTGTTGCTCTCATCCGAACACCTCGCCGGTGAGAGACTTGAACCAACTCTCCGCCTCGCCCGCTTCCTTCGCGCGCGTATCGTTCGGTGCATCGACCGGGCTCGTGATCGCAGTGCCCTCGACTTCGTTATAAATGCCGTCGACAGGTCGATAGCTGCCGCGCTGGGAAATCGCATAGTCCGGAGCGATCAGGCTGTAGCACAGACTTGTCAAAGTCGGTGCCGCCGGCGTGCCCCCGGCGATCAGCGTGGCGATCGCGCCGGCGCAGATTCTGGCCTGCGAATTGGCAGCGGAGGCCGATCGCGGCATCGCGCCGCCAATTGCGGCGTCGCCGATGACATGAATGCTCGGCTGCAATCGCGACTCGAAAGTCACGGGGTCGATCGGGCACCAGCCGGTGCGGTCCGCGACGCCGGCGATTTCGGCGATGCGACCGGCCCTCTGCTGCGGAATGATGTTGGCAACCGCCGGATTGTACTTGTCGAAGTCTGTCACGACGGTTCTGCTCGCGACATCAACCGATGTGACCAGCCCGCCATCAGACAGCGCGACGTATTCAAGCACGCCGGGATAAAGCGCCTTCCATGCGCCCTGAAACTGGCGCTGCATCGTGAAGGAATCTTTTGCGTCGAGCACGATCACCTTTGACCGCGGCTTTCGCGTCTTGAGCATGTACGCGATCAGGCTTGCGCGCTCATATGGAGCGGGCGGGCAGCGCGACGGCGTGACCGGCACGGAGACCACGACCGTGCTGCCATCGTCCATTGCCGCAATCTGCTTTGCCAGCAACGCGATCTGGTCGCCGTCCTTCCACGCGTGTGGCATGACATCGGCGGCAGCGGGCGAATAACCCGGCAGCGCATCCCAGCGAAAATCGATGCCCGGTGCGAGCACCAGGCGCTCGTAACCGAGTTTGCGCCCATCGGCGAGAGTGACGTTCTTCGCCGTGGGATCGATGGCCGTCGCGGCGCCAAACTCCATGCCAACACCAGCCGCCGCAACGCGATCATAGCCAAAGTCCTGCAGCTTGAGATCACGCAGGCCGGCAATTGCCGCGTTACTGAGCGGGCATGCCGTAAAGGTGCGATTGGTCTCGACGAGCGTCACAGACAAGCGTGGGTTGGCGCGCTTGAGCGCACGCGCGCAGGCTGCGCCGCCAAATCCACCGCCCACCACGATAACGCGCGCGTTGCCGTTCTGGGCGACGGCGGGAATTGGAAAAATGGCGGCCGAAGCCGCCATTGCAGTTCTGACGAAGTCGCGCCGAGTTACGCGATTCTTTTTCATAGACGCATATCGTGGTGGCGCGCTTCGAATTTTGACGGGGCGGCCAAAAATGGCCGCCCCGATCTATCAGACCAGGCTAAGCCCATGGTTCTTGAGCGGGAACGAGCGGTAGCGCTTGCCCGTTGCCGCGAAGATCGCGTTGAGCACCGCGGGCGGCGCCACGCAGATCGTCGGCTCGCCGACGCCGCCCCAGAAACCTCCGGACGGCATGACGATGCATTCGACCTTCGGCATCTGCGCAATCCGCATGCTGTCGTAGGTGTCGAAGTTGGTCTGTTCAATCGCTCCGTCCTTGACCGTGCATTCGCCGAGGAACAACGCGGATAATCCGTAGACAAACGAGCCGCTGACCTGCCGCTCGATCTGGCCGGGATTCACCGCGTAGCCCGGATCGGTTGCCGCGACGATACGATGGACTTTCACTTTGTTGTCGTTGACGGAAACTTCCGCGGCAGCCGCCACATAGCTTCCGTAGCCCATGAACTGCGCAATGCCACGGAATTGGCCCGCGGGCGCGGGTGTAGCCCAGCCGATTCGCTCGGCGACTGCGTTGAGCACGCCGAGATGCTTCGGATTTTTGGCCATCAACCGCCGTCGGAATTCCAACGGATCGACTCCCGTCTCCTTGGCCAGTTCGTCCATGAAGGATTCGATATAGATAGCGTTCTGGTTGACATTGACGCCACGCCAGAAGCCCGGCGGCACGTGCGGGTTGCGCATCGCGTGCTCGATCAGAAGGTTGGGCACTGAATAGCCGAAGGCCGCCTCTCCTGATGCGTTGAGTCCCTGGAATGTCGCCGGATCCATTCCGTTCACCAGCGCCTCCGGTCGCAAGGCCGTGAGGATCGACTGTCCGGAAAGCCGGACATGCAACGTGTTGAGGTTGCCCTTGTCATCGAGGCCCGCAGTCAGCCGGCACTGCGTAATCGGATGGTAGGTGCCGTGCTGCATGTCCTCTTCGCGCGACCAAAGCAGTTTGATCGGCGTGCCAGGCATCTGCTTGGCAATCAGCACGGCCTGCGTGACGTAGTCTGAGCGGCCACGCCGACCGAAACCGCCACCCAGCATGTATTTGTAGACTTCAACTTTGCTGGCCGGCAGGCCGGACGCTTCAAGTGCGGCAGCGAACGCCGCCTGCCCGTGTTGCGTGCCGCACCAGACTTCGCATTTGTCCGGCGTGTAGAGGGCGGTCGCGTTCAACGGCTCCATGCACGCGTGGTTCTGGTAGGGATAGCCGTATTCGGCCACCACTTTCTTGGCAACGCTCGCAAGTCCGGCCTTTGCGTCGCCGTTCTTGTTGCCGACGAAGGCCTGATCGGAGTCGAGGCCTTCCTTGAGCCACTTGGCAATCGATTCACTCGACACCTTGGCGTTGTCGCCCCCATCCCAGACGATGGGCAGCGCGTCGATCGCAGTCTTGGCGTGCCACCACGTATCGGCGATGACCGCGACGGCATCGTCGCCGACCTGCACGACCTTCTTGACGCCTTTCATCGATTCGACTTTGGCGGCATCGAAGCTCTTCAGTTTGCCGCCGAACACCGGGCAAGCCTTGATCGTGGCGTTGAGCATGCCCGGCAGCCTGACGTCGACGCCGTACATCATCTTGCCGACGGTCTTGTCGGCAGTGTCGAGACGCTTGACGCTTTTGCCGATGAGCTTCCAGTCCTTGGGGTCCTTGAGCGGCACGTCCTTGGGCGGCTCGATTTGCGCCGCCGCAGCCGCAACTTTCCCGTAGGTCGTCGAACGGTTCGACGCCTTGTGCGAGATCACGCTGTTACTCGCGGTGCACTCGGACGCCGGCACTTTCCACTCATTGGCCGCAGCCTGAATGAGCATCATACGCGCCGCTGCGCCGCCTTTGCGCACATAGTCCTGCGACGTACGGATGCCGCGGCTGCCGCCGGTGCCGAAATCACCCCAGGGATTCTTGCGCGCAACGCTTTCGCCGGGCGTCGGATATTCGGTCGTCACTTTCGACCAGTCGCATTCAAGCTCCTCGGCGACCATTTGTGCGAGCCCGGTCAAGGTACCCTGGCCCATCTCCGAGCGTGCGATGCGGATGACAACTGTGTCGTCTGGCTTGATGACGACCCAGGCATTGACTTCAGGCGCACCTTCCGCGCTCGTCGGAGATATAAATGGCACGTGGAAGCCGAGCGACAGGCCGACGGTTGCCGATCCGGCGAGAAATGAGCGGCGATCGAGTTTGGGCATGTAATTCATGGTGCCCTCCTCACGCGCTGACCGCGGCATGAATCGCCGCGCGTACTTGCTGGAATGTTCCGCACCGACAGATATTGGTGATCGCATTGTCGATGTCGGCGTCGGTCGGCTTCGGGTTTTCCTTCAACAGGGCCGAGACAGCCATGATCATCCCGCTCTGACAGTAGCCGCATTGCGGCACGTCGAGGTCGATCCAGGCTTGCTGAACCTTGGTGAGAGCGCCGTTCTCGGCGAGGCCTTCTATCGTGGTGATTTTCTTGCCAACGGCATCACCGGCCGTCATACCGCACGAACGTACCGCCGCGCCGTCAATATGCACGGTGCAGGCGCCGCACTGTGCGATTCCGCATCCGTACTTTGTCCCGGTCATGCCGATGGAATCGCGGATCACCCACAGCAGTGGCGTATCCGGTTCCACATCCACGTTGTGTGATTTTCCGTTGATGGTAAGAAGCATTCTGTATCCTCCCGGATCAGTTTTTTGCACGGGCTGTCCGCCGACAATCCGAAGAATCGAAGCTTAGTTCTCTGGCCCGCGATGAACAATCGGGTTGCGCCAGAAACGGGCCTCCTCACCAAAAGGTTATCGCGGCGCAGCAAGAATTCGCTAACGGCCGCAATTTTGGACATCATTCACACAGCCGGAACGTGTCCGCCCGGGTTTCCGGTCGATTGCCACGTATTCTGGGTCGCGCGTTGGAAGCAGACATCATTATAATGTGCCTGGCAGCAGCGAGAGCGCTTCATGCGGATCGATGCGATCAAGATCGGGAACAATCCGCCGGATGACGTGAACGTCATCGTCGAGGTTCCGATCGGCGGCGAGCCCATCAAATACGAGCTGGACAAGGCGGCCGGTACCCTCTTCGTCGATCGCTTTCTCCATACGCCAATGCGCTACCCGGGAAACTACGGATTCGTCCCGCACACGCTTTCGAAGGACGGCGATCCAATCGATGTGCTGGTCGCCAACACCCGGCCGATCGTGCCCGGGGCAGTCATCAATGTTCGGCCGATCGGCGTGCTCAAGATGGAGGACGAGGCGGGCGGCGACGAGAAGATCATTGCAGTACCGGTTACAGAAGTGACGAAGCGCTACGCGCATGTCACCAACTACACGGATCTGCCGGAGATCACGCTGCAGCAGATCCAGCACTTCTTTGAACACTACAAGGATCTCGAGCCCGGCAAATGGGTGAAAGTCGTGAAATGGGGCGATGCAACGGAAGCCAAGAAAATGCTGTTGGAGGCGATCGAACGCGCGCGCGCGTGAAACGCCTGTCATTTCGAGCCACTAGCAGCCTCTGCAAAACCCAGCCAACGAAGCGTTGCGGAGCGGCGCCGATTCGGTCACACTCGGATAACGCGCGGAGCCGTTAATTCGGAGATTGAAAATGATCGCCCGTGTCGCCTCAATCGCTTTTGCATTGCTGCTTTGCCAGCCGGCCTTTTCAGATGAACCAGGTTACACGCGCCATCGCCACCGGGACGCGGCGGTTTATCCTCATGTGGTTGAGCTTGTTGCTCCGCCTTTCAGCGGCCAGTTTGTCATCAACGGTTTTCGCTACGACGGTGTAGCGCCTGCCTGTCTCGGCTGGGTCCCCGGACAACCTGTGAGGCTCGTCTCAGGCAGCTGGTACGGTGACTGCGCCAGTGCCACATTTTACAACGGTATCACACGCGACACTTGCGAGACCGTATGCCGAGGACGCGCGTGGTGGTGGGGCTGGTGAATGACAGGCGACATGTCCGCTAAGGACCGATAGCGGGCATTTACTTATTCGGCCGCGCGCCGTGTCATTTCTAATTCGAGATAGCCATCGCGAGTCTGCGGCAATTTCCAGCCCAGCATTTTCGACGCCACCAGCGTGCGCAGAACCTGTGCCGTACCCCCGCCGATCGTGAACATCCGCACATCACGTGCCATACGCTCGATCGGAAGATTACGGGAATAACCGCGGGCGCCGAAGAGCTGCAGACAATCATTGACGATCTTGATCGCCGCCTCGGAGGCGAAGATCTTGGCTTGCGCTGCAAGCTCCGGATCGGGGAAACGGCTTCCGTCAGGCCCGCGCGAGCGCGCCGCGTTGTAAAGCATGAGGCGAGATGCGTTGAGCTGTATCTGCATGTCAGCAAGCATCCATTGCAGCCCCTGGAATTCACCGATCGGGCGTCCGAACTGCTTGCGCTCCTTCACCCAATCGAGAGCGTGATCGAGTGCCCCCGCCGCAATCCCCATGGCGCAAGTGCCGGCTCCGACACGCTGGCTGTTGTACGCGTTCATAAGATCGGCAAACCCGCGCTTGAAACCCGAGGGCGGCACGACGGCCATATTATTTTCCACGAAGAGATCCCTGAACAGGATTTCGCCTTCGGGCATTCCGCAAAGGCCCATCGTGGGTTCGCGCCTGGGCACACTGATCGCACCGCTGTCATCGCGCACCGCGAGGAAGCCGCCGATGCCGAGATCCTGTCCGCCTTCATCGAAAACGCGCGCAAAAATCAGATGCAGTCGCGAAACTCCGGCGCCCGTAATCCAATGCTTCTTTCCATTGACCACATAGCCGCCGTTCTTGCGATCAGCCCGTGTCGTCATTGCCAGAGCGTCGCTGCCGGCTTCGGGTTCCGTGATGCAGATCGCCGGCTTGTCTCCGGCGATGACCAGTTCTGCCGCCAGCTTCTTTTGCGCCTCCGAGCCGTACTCCATCACGGTCGCTATGGCGCCCATGTTGGTTTCCACGACAATCCTGGCCGTTACCGTGCACGCCTTTGCCATCTCTTCGATGACCAGCACAGCGTCGAGATAAGAGAGGCCCTTCCCGCCGTACGCTTCGGGAATCGTCATTCCGCAAAATCCGGCCTTCGCAAGCGCAGTGACAATTTCCCACGGATATTCGCCGCTGCGGTCAACCTCTGCGGCCCGGGGTGCGACAAACTCCTGGGCAAACGCCCTCGCACTTTCCTGGAGAGCACGTTCACTCGCTGACAGTCCGAATTGCATGAACCACTCCTGCGGCGCGGGCTCAGGACATGCGCCCTCAAAGGTGGACGCTAACACAGAGCGCGCGCGGTGGGCTTGTGGCAGCGTGCAATGTCTCCATAGTCTGGCGCGCGAGAATCGTGGGGGGCACTTGGACTCGACCGGTCGATTAAATTCAACGGCCGTCGGCATTGTCTGCGGAATAGGGGCATCCCTCTTCTGGGCGGCCGGATTTGCCGGTGTCCGTCACGGCTTGACCGTCGGATTTTCGCCGCTCGATCTGGCAATTCACCGCTACCTCTGGGCCGGAATAGCATTCCTGCCGCTGGTCGTTCGCGGCGGCCTGCGCGATCTCAACGGCATCGGCTGGGGTCGTGCGATCCTGCTGGCTGTCCTGGGCGGCCCCTGCTTCGTCCTCATCAGCAACGCAGGTTTCCTGTTGGTCCCCCTTGGGCATGGCGGCGTGATCCAGCCGTCCTGCGCAACGCTCGGTGGGCTGCTTCTCGCCACCTTTTGGCTCGGAGAAAAGATCACCACGATGCGCGTAGTCGGCGCGGTGATCATCGTTTGCGGATTGTTGGTGATCGGCGCTGAGTCGGCGGTTGCGATAGGCCTGCACGGCGTTGCCGGCGATCTCATATTCGTTCTGACCGGGCTGATGTTCGCGACGTTCGGGATACTGCTCCGGTTCTGGCGCATCTCGGCAATGCCCGCCACCATGGTCATCAGCGTCATATCGCTCGTCATCGTACCCGTAGACTGGGCCCTCGGCGGTCTCGATCGGGCGATGGCGCTGGGCTGGCAGGAAGTCTTGCTGCAGGCCATCTTGCAAGGCGTGCTGGCAGGCCCAGCTGCAATTTATCTGTTCGCTCAGTCCGTCCATCTGCTGGGTGCAGGACGCGCTGCGGTATTTCCTTCGCTGGTGCCGCCATTTGTGCTGCTGGTTGGATGGCTGGCGCTCGGCGAGACACCAACCGCTTTGCAGATAGCCGGCGTGATCGTGGTGCTGTTAGGCTTCCGGCTGGCGCAAAGCACATCGCGATGATGGTCGACGATCGCCAGGTCCGCTTGCGAGCGGTCAAGCCCGTTGGCTTCCTTCACCAGATCGTGGAAAATGACGACGGGATGCGCAGTTATCGGCACATCGCAGGGCGCGGTCTGCTTGTAGTGCTCACGGTCTGGGCGCTGGCGATGATCATTCCCGATTTCTATCGATTGTATCAGCCACTGGGTTCGTTCGGCTTTTACGCCAACAACGATGGCATCATTACCGATGTACAGGGGCCGTTTCTCCACGAGACGGACTCCCCCGCTTTTCAAGCGGGCCTGCGTGTGGGCGACCGGCTCGATCTCGCGCAGATGCCCTGCGTTCCCCTGAATACTTTGCGGTGCGCGAGTGCGATGGCCGCCTTGGGAGGTTTTCGCCTCGTTGCCAATGAGCGCCACGCTGAACTCCTGATGGCTGCCACTGCCGATCGACCAGCGCGAAAAGTCGATATCGTTGCAAAACAGCGGCCGTACAACGGATGGGTGCTCGTCGTCCTGTTGCTCGATCAACTCGCGGCGATGCTCGTTATTCTGGCCGCCGCCTGGCTGGTCTGGACAAGGCCGGGAATCATGACGTGGGGATTCTTTCTCTACGTCATCTGGTTCAATCCGGGCCAGTCCGCGCAATATTATGCGCTCCTGCAGCTCTACTCGCCGCTCGCGTTGCTCGCACAGGGTTTGGCGGGTTCCGTCGCGCAGGGCGTCGGTTTGGCCGGCTTCATATGGTTCGCGCTCAGGGCGCCGACTGATGAAACGACATCCCGATGGCGAACGATCGAGAGGAGTTTGCCCCTCGTCGCGGTCTTGCTCGCGCTTCTGCTTGCGTTGAGCTACGCGAACCTACTGGGCTATCCGACGGAGACGCTGACGCGAATAGGCGTAGCCAGCGGGCTTGTCGTCGCCGTATGCGGCTTTTTGATTCTGCTTGCGCGGCGGCGCGAGCTGCCGTTGAAGGACTACCAGCGCCTGCGTTGGGTCATCTGGGGCTGTGTCATTGGATTGCCGGCGCTCGTCTTCGCCGACGCAGGGACAACCACGACCCTTCTCGATTTTCTATGGCCTGGCTATTCCCCGCCTGAACAATTGTGGGGCCTGCTTTATCTCGTGAACGGCGTCCTGTGCCTGCTCGTCAGCGAGGCTCTGCGCAAACCGTATGTCGTAAAAGTCAGCATTCCACTTCGCCGCGTGACCATTCTTGGCCTGCTTCTCAGTCTGCCCATACTTTTCCTGCACGAGGGCATTGACCACGTTCGCGAAGGGATCAGCGAGAAAGTGACGTTGCCGGCTTGGGCCTGGGTCGGAATTGCAGCCCTCATTCTCTTTCTTGTTTCAAAGGTTCACGACAACGCTGTCCACTACCTGGATTGGTTTTTCAATCGTTCAGTTGCGAGGGCCGGAGACCGCCTCGGTGAAGCTGTATTGAAGTCAAAAACCTATGGTGAGATTGAATCGCAGCTCGTCCAGGGAGTGCACAACGCGCTTAGACTTGCTTCCGCGAGCGTCTTTCGCGAGCAGGACCGTGTCTTCCGACGCACCGCAGCAGATGACACATGGGATGGTGCAGCCCGGATACTCGATCCAAACGATCCGTTGGTCAAACCGGCACTGGCTCATCGGCCCTATGACGTCGACGCCGCGGCAGCCACACGGAATAACCTTCCCGATGGTCTGACGCGACCCATCCTGGCAGTCCCGGTGGGGGATCGGTTGCGCTGCCTGGGCCTTGCACTTTATGGGCCGCATGTAACCGGCAATGCGTTGAGCCACGAAGAACGCTCCATGCTGGCGGAACTCGCCGACAAGGCGGCAAGTGCCCTCATGCAGATCAATGACGATCAACTCCGCCGCCGAATTGCAGCGTTGGAGAGCGAACTGGCTGAAGTCACGCAATTCGCCACCGTCACCTCGCAGCCCTCGATGTCTTCCAGCTCCGCGAAGACTGAGGGATAATTGCAACCAATGTCGCCTCCGTTTGCATAGATGGCTGAGTTTGCACGCGCAGTGCCGCGCGTGGAAAAATGACAAACTTTTTTCCCCTCTTTGCTTTTTTTCTTCGATCTGGAAAACGAAACAAAAAACTGCAGTCAGATGCATCCGTCCGCAACGGTCCCTAGTTTGAAAAAAAGTGACAGTAAAAATGGCCCGTGCGAGCATGACCTCCACTGATTTATTTGGGGACGCGCAGTGTATTACGTCGTCAATCGACAACTGTCGGTTGTCTGTTATCGAGTCGCCGACATGCCGACGCCGAAAGTCGCATCACATCAACGGCAATGCGTTGGTTGCCACGAAGTCATTTGGGTGGCGATAAATTCGCCGATGGCCCCACCCAAGATCTGCATTCAATGCGTGCAGAGCGACGGGGCAGTCGCGCAGATGCTGCACTAGCCGCGGTTTGCAGTCGGTAGAATGGATGTCCGCCCGTTGAGCGGACATCCGGTTCGCGATGTCAGGACTTGATGAAAGCTAACAAGTCGGCGTTGATCGTATCCGCATGCGTGGTCGGCATGCCGTGCGGAAAGCCCTTGTAGGTTTTGAGCGTCCCCTTCTTCAAAAGCTTTGCCGACAAGGGGGCGGAGTCGGCATAGGGGACGATCTGATCGTCGTCGCCGTGCATCACCAGAACAGGCACCGTGATCTTCTTCAGGTCCTCGGTGAAATCGGTCTGCGAGAAAGCGACAATGCCATCGTAGTGCGCTTTTGCGCCGCCCATCATGCCTTGCCGCCACCAGTTCTGAATGATCGCCTCCGAAGGCTTCGCGCCCGGGCGATTGAAACCGTAGAACGGCCCAGACGGCAGATCGCGATAGAAATTCGAGCGATTGGCGGCGAGCTGCGCCTGCAGATCATCGAACACCGATTTGGGAAGTCCGCCAGGATTGGCGGCTGTTTTCACCATCAGAGGTGGTACGGCGGAAAGTATGGCCGCCTTCGCCACCTGGTTTTCGTGCCGTGCCACGTAATGCACGACCTCGCCGCCGCCGGTGGAATGGCCAACGTGCACAGCATTCTTCAGATCGAGATGTGCGGTGACCGCAGCCAAGTCATCGGCATAGTGATCCATGTCATGGCCGTCACTAACCTGACTGGATCGGCCGTGTCCGCGGCGGTCATGAGCGATGACGCGAAAGCCGTGATTTAGAAAAAACAGCATCTGCGTGTCCCAGTCATCGGCCGACAAGGGCCAACCATGGCTGAACACGATGGGCTGACCTTTGCCCCAATCCTTGTAATAAATTTCCACCCCATCTTTGGTTTTCACAAAACTCATGTGCTCGTCTCCCTCGAAGGAACAGCGCGAAGGTATTTAGCCTCCGAATATTTCAATATGCGGACACATAGATCGAGTTGGACTGAGGGCTAATCTGTTCGTGCTTGTTTTATGGGCACTTCGCGGCGGCTGGGCTGCCACTTCGGCTCAGACAAACACCGCTGAACGCGGCAGGATGACCCTGATCTCGGTGAATTCTCCGGGCCGCGTCTCGACTTCAATAAAGCCGGCGTGTTGCTTGACGATGATGTCGTGGCTGATGGAGAGACCGAGGCCAGTCCCCTCTCCGGCCGGTTTCGTCGTGAAAAATGGATCGAACATTTTCTCTTTCACATCGGGGGACATACCCGTGCCATTGTCGCGGATCCTGATTTCCACGCGATCACCCAAGCTTTTCGTGGACGCCGAGAGGACGGGCTCGTAACCACCGCTCCCGGCCTCCGTCTTGCGCTTGGTTGTCGCATAGAAGCCGTTCGCGATCATATTCAGAAGCGCCCGGGTGACGTCCTGAGGAAAGATGTCAACTTCACCGGCGGTCGGGTCGAGCGACCGCTCGATGGCGATTTCAAAGCCCTGCTTCTCGGCACGTGCGCCGTGCCAGGCGAGATTGAGACTTTCTTCGACAATAGCGTTGATGTCGACGCGCCGGTGCTCGCTGGACGCTTCACGCGAGTGCAGGAGCATGTTCTTCACGATCCCATCAGCGCGTCGACCGTGATGAACGACCTTCTCGAGGTTGTCGCGTAAGGTCCCGGTCAGTTCGTTGACCTGCGCGCGCGCATCGTTGGAGAATGGCAGGCCCTTCAGCGTGTCGTTCAGCTCGTCGACGAGCTCGGCGGAAAGTGTCGAGAAATTATTGACGAAATTGAGCGGGTTCTTCATCTCGTGCGCGATGCCGGCGGTCAGCTGGCCAAGCGATGCTATCTTCTGCGTCTGGACAAGACGGTCCTGCGTGGTGCGCAGGTCCTCGAGAGATTCCGCCAACTCGCGCGTTCGTGTTTGCACGCTGTCGAACAGGCGCACGTTCTCGATCGCGATGACGGCCTGATCCGCGAAAGTCGTCAGGAGTTCTATTTGCTTGTCGGTAAACGGCTTGACTGTAACGCGGCTTACGACAAGCACTCCGATAGGACTTCCCTCCCGAAGCAGCGGCACGCCAAGGTGCGTACGAAAGCCGCCAAGTCTCTGGGTCTCATGCAAGGCATAGTCGGGGTCGGCGAGAACGTCGACGATTTGCACAGGCTTGCGCTCCAGCTGCACGCGCCCGACAACTCCCTCGCGGCTTGGCGGAAACGTGAGCCTGCTCAAATAGTCATTGTATTCTTGCGAATATCCATAGCTCGCGGCGGGATAAAAACCGTGCTCGCTGTCGCTTGGACGCAAAATCTGCGTCTTGTCGGCCTCGCTGAGGCGAGCCGCCGATTCGACAAGAGTCTGCAGAACGGCCCGCAGATCGAAGGTCGAGCGACTGATGACCTTGAGCACATCCGCAGTGGCGGTCTGCTGCTGCAGCGATTCACGCAGCTCACCGAACAGGCGCACGTTCTCGATCGCGATGACCGCCTGATCGGCGAATGTTTTTAACAGCTGAATCTGACGCTCGGAAAAAGAGTTCGGTTCAGCCTTTCCGACCGTTAACGCCCCGATGGATTTTCCATCGCGAAGCAACGGCACGGCAAGCACGGCCCGCCATCCTCCGGCAAGCGCAAATTTGCGCGAATATTCGGGGTCTTCAAGCACGTCAGGGATGAGGGCAATCGCGCGATCCAAAATGGCGCGACCTCCAACGAAGGAGCGGTTTGGTTTCTGCAGCTCCTGGTTTCCGTAAATCTGGCTCGTTGCCTCGGGCGTAAAATTCTTCAAAGCGGCGATGCGCATGCGATCGCCATCGTAAAGATAGAAAACGCTGAAAACCCCGTCGCACAGGCGCGTGGCACTCTGCACGATCGCCTCGAACACCGGCTGTGCATCGGCCGGTGACCGGCGGATGATGCTCAGCACTTCGCTTGTGGCCGTCTGTTGCTGGAGCGCTTCGTCGAGCTCGCGGGTGCGCTGGCGTAGCCGCTCGGCAACTTTTGCCACGGAAGCGCGCGCGGGTGATTTGCCAGCCTTGGTCCGTGGGTTTGGCCGGCGCCCAACTTTCTTAGTCTTTGTCCCGCCACGGCGTCGCTGCATTTCGCCCCCACGCGTCCACGACGAGGGCCGATCCTAGGCAAAACCCCGTGTTGGCGCCATGGCATGCCGTTCGCCTGGGTCGCGAACGGATTGGCCGCGGAGTGAGATCAGCGGCTCGAATTCAACAGACCGGAAGCCAGATTTCGGTTGATCCCAATCAGGATGCTGAGGCGATCGGGCCGCGGTTCTGCCTGCAGCGAAAGGGTTCGTCGCAGCACGAACACACCGAGATTCGCGACATTCTCACGAATCTCCTTGGGAAGCGGATTTTCAGCGTGGGTCACGGACGTCAGAAAGATCGTCCAGAGCCTTCGATTGTACAGCAGAGCGTCCCTGAGTTCGCTCGCCTTCTCTTCCCAATGGTCCTGAATTGCCTGCAGGCGCGAAGCGGATTGATAGAGCAGATTTGCTTCCACCTCGCGCGGATTGGCGACGATATTGGCGGTGTCTTTATAGATCTTGCTTGAACGGTGCATCTGTCAGCCGAGGGTTGCCGGGGTTATAAACTGAAGTGAGCGAACGCTTTCAGTTTTTCTTGATTTTTCTTGATCGAGAACGAAATCCACGCGCGGTCGCGCAGATGAGGCACACGCGAGATGTCGATCGCCTGTGCGAGGCTTCGAACGTAAAACAATTCTTCTTTCGACTGGATGTTGAAGTCGGCGAATTCCACTCGTCCTTCGAGGAAATCGCGATCCGGGATGACTTCGTCAAAGCGGCG
>Ga0207665_10000527_pt1 | contig 25778 bp, 21 predicted proteins | sample LARL112metaG_FD_184351 | JGI IMG/M metagenome (GOLD analysis project Ga0207665, IMG submission 184351) | Corn, switchgrass and miscanthus rhizosphere microbial communities from Kellogg Biological Station, Michigan, USA - LAR L11-2 metaG... | ecosystem: Host-associated > Plants > Roots >... | reverse complement strand
GCTTCGAGATGGAGCCCGGACGGAACAACGTGTCTGACGGAGAGACCGGCTTCCGCTTTTCGACGTCGGCAAAGCCGTAGCCTTTCGCGAACAGGACTTTGCCATCCTTGACCACTGAGATCGTTGCGCCCGCGATGTCCTGCTTTTGCAGGTACGCCGGAACCAAGCCATCAAGAAAAGCGCCAAGGTCATCGAGCGTGAGATCGTGTGTGGAGGCAGGAGTGAAACTCGGCGCCGAAGCCGGCACCTCAGGAGTAGGTTTCGCCGGTGTCTGCGGCTTCTGGGCGGAGCCGCTGACTGTGAGCGCAACCGCGATTAGAAGTAAGGTCAAACTTCGGACGATGTGCACGGATGGTGTACTCCGTCCGGCGCGTTCTCTAGTAAACATTCTTTCCTCCCGGTCGCGATTGAATCCCAATGGGCAACAGCTTCTCGCTTTTTCTCCACAATCAGAAGCTCAGCTTGAGCGCAAACTGCATTACGCGTGGGTTTGAGGCCGTGCTGGTGATGTGGCCAAAAATGCCGGTGTCCGTAGTCGTGTTATCCGGGTCTGCAAAGACGGCGTTATTAAAGGCGTTGAAGAATTCTGTTCTGAATTCCAGGTTGGCCCGTTCGGTTAAGCGAAACAACTTCGCAATCGAAAGGTCAGTGTTGAACTGACCAGGGCCGTGGAGAATTCCCATCCGGCTGTTTCCGAAAGCCCGCGCACAGACTCCTTGCGGATTGGCATCCGCACACGTGCCCGGAGGATCGGGGTCGCCAACGTAGGCGGGGCCTGCTGGGTCGACGCAGTCCTGATTAATCCAGTTACTGAGCCGACTCTGGACCGATCCGCTGGTGGATAACTTACAACCAGGAACGAGTTGAGCGAAATCTGTCGGGATACCAAAGGCATTCGTACCTGTGCTGGTGAGTACGGGGAGCAAATGGCCCGACTGCGCGGTAAGGACTCCTGCGAGCTTCCAGTTGCCCAAAACTTGTCCGGCCAGCGAATGGAGATTCTTAGGTCCGGGCAAATCATATACACCGCTGAATACAAAGCGGTGCGGCCGAACGAATGCGTCCGGTCCGTAGTTAGACCGCGGGTCGTTGTTGTTTCCGTACACCTGACCTCCATTCGGCCCAGTCGTGCTGAGAAAAACGTTGGCCAAGTCGCGCGAGAATGTATAGGAGGCAAGAAACTGCAATCCATGGCTGAACCGCTTGTTCAAGCTCGCTTGCAGGGCGTTATACCAGGCAATCCCGTTGGACTGAACGTCGAACATGCTCCCGGCGGAGAATCCCTGATAGGGAACTCGTAACTGAAGATTTGTAAGTGTGGTCGTGGTCTCGCCTCGAATGGGGTGATCTGGCGTCGCGAGATCGGCCTGGTTGATCGTGTGCCACGTCAGCAAATGTGTCCCGCGCATACCGGCATAGCCGACTTCCAGCACCAAATCGTGGGCCAGCTGCGATTGCAGGTTCAGGCTGTAGCGTTGAAACACGGGAGGTCGCACCTTGGGGTCAATGATCTGGGGCGAGAGGAGTTCGCTCGTCGGGCTGTAAGGAAAGAACTGGGGGAAGGGGCCAGGGTCGGGCGGCAGTGGATTCGCAAAGCTGCCGTTGATTGCGGGCTGCACGAGTCGAATCAGTCCGAACGGCTGATTGGAAATCTGCTGGAGGTAGGGCTGGCCGGTAGCGCGCTGGTGGTATACGCCATAACCGCCGCGCAGCACTAGGCGGCTCGTTCCCGGCAAGGCCCAGGCGAAGCCGACCCTCGGATTCATCGTGTTCTGCCCCACGCCTTTAATCCCAAGATTGTTTCCACTCTTAGTAACTCCGGTCGGGGGAGTGCCGGGGAAGTTGTCCGAGACCACGACCCCAGCCAAGGTGCCGGCGTCCGGAGGATTGCGATCAATCAAAGCGGGATCCATGCTGGCATTGCGCCCGTTGACCTCTCCAAAGTCCCCGAGCCGTTCGTAGCGGAAGCCGAGATTGAGCGTCAATCTGCTCGTGACCTTGATATCGTCCTGGGCATAGAGATTTCCATCCCAGACCCGCCAATTGCGCTGCGTGATGCCAGCAAGGTCTTGGGTGACAAATGGGTTAAAGGGTGCTTGTCCCAGCATCAGGCCTGGGTAGTTAATAAAAATCGAGTAGCCCGCAAACAGGAACTTCGACATATTGTCCTGCGCGCGCGAAATGCCGCCGCCAAAACGAAAAGAGTGTCGGCCATGAATCCAGGAGACCGTGTCCTGAAACACATAGGTGTTCTGGGCTAAGACCACGGTCTGGCCATCGCCGCCAACGCTGAGCCCACCTGCCACAATGATCACAGGACGCGCATCGTCAAACGAAGGAACGTTGCTGCCGATGCCGGAATAACTGAGCGGAAACTTTTGATCGGTCCCTGCTAAGGTCCGATGGAAGCCAATTTCCGCTTGGTTGACCAAGTTTCCGTTGAACAAGTACGTGTGCGTCAGAGAGAAGTTGCGGAAGTTCTGCGGGTTCCTGGAAGGAGAACCGGGGAGACTTCCGGAACCAGCCACTCGCGCTGACGGAAGCGTGAAATTCGCCTCACTGTTGGAGAAGAAGAACCGGCCTTGGAGTGTGCTCTTGGCAGTGTGCAGAAAATCAAGATTGGTTACGAACTGGTCCTCGTAATAGCGGCAGGGAGAGCTGAACGTGGAAAATCCCTCCGGCAAGCCTGTAGCGGGGTCGGTAATGATTTGCTGAGGATTCGGAATGAGAAAATTCCCGTTGGGCAATTTGAGGTTGAACAAGGCTACTGCCTGGGGACTGATATTGGTTCCATCCACTGGGCGGCCGAGCACATCAACTCCGCCAAAAGCTGTGCCGGGTCCGACGGCAGCCGCCAGGGCGCCAGGAGAACGATCGTCGGTCAACACCGGAAGGATGTCGCTGGTAGAACAATTCTCGTCTAGCCCATTCTGTTGGCGGGTGCCCTGATATGACGTGAAGAACAACAGTTTGTTCGCGACGACTGGTCCGCCGAGAGCGAATCCGAACTGGTTCTGGCGAAGAATCGCTCGCGGCTCATTCGTCTGCTTGCGGAAATAGTCGTTCGCATTCAAAGCTTCATTGCGAAAGTATTCCCACCCACTTCCATGCCAGCGGTTTGCGCCGGACTTGGTGAGGACATTGACGTTTGCTCCAGCGTTGCGACCGAAGGAAGCATCGTATTGGCTGGTTTGCACCTTGAACTCTTGGATGCTGTCCGGATTGGGAGTCGCCACTCCCCCACTGAAGTGTCCGCTTCCTTGCAGGTCGTTGATCTCCACTCCATTCATTTGAAAGTTGTTGTCGCTGGCAACTCCGCCGCCTGTGACCAGCGAAGAGTCCACACCGCCTCTGCCAATCTCGCCGGCATTAAATACCTCGGCAGCAACTCCCGGCGAAAGTCCAAGAATCTGTTGGTAGTTCCGCGTCACTAGCGGCAGAGAATTAACGGCTCTTTCGTTCACGACGTTACCCAGGGTGCTGTCTTGTGTCGTCAATAGTTGTGAAACGGCGCTCACCTCCACGGTCTCAAGCGGAGCGCCCAATTCGAGGCGTACTCCCAGCGTAACGGTTTCGGTGATCTGCACGGGCACACCATCAGTTACCCACAGCTTGAAGCCGCCTTTGCTCACCTCCACGCGATATGTGCTTGGCCTCAGCAGTGATACCTGGAAGGCGCCTGCAGACGATGACGCCGCCGTCCGGGTCTCGCCGGTTGTGTGGTCAATCGCCTTGATCGTGGCATTCGCGACCACCGCGCCACTCGGATCGGTAATCGTTCCGGAGATCGCTCCGGTGCCAGCGGTCTGTGCCTGGCTGATGCTCAACAGTAGAGTGAGAATCACCGCAAGGAAAAGGGGGCGAAAAAGCGGCCCTCTCGGAAATACCACCGATGATTGATTCATGCCCCCTCCTCATGATCACTAAATTTCAATTCGATACCGAGCCTTCGTTCAACGCGTGCAAGAGGCTTGGTCACTCGGACATATCCGATTGTCCGATCGCACTGTACCAGCGACGCCCATTGCGATCTTCTTGCTCACTTTGCTTCAGGATCTCCAGCGAGCGCGCTGTTTGTGTGTGCGCGCAAGCAACCATAATTGCGCCCACCAAAGACACCGGCGCTGCGTATGACCCACCAAAAGACGGACTTGCAATCGAAGCAAAACAGGACACGTCGCAGGCTTTCGCGACCGGTGTCTGGGCGCCATCGGTAATGCCCAATGTGGGCACTCCCTGCACTTTGGCCCTCTGCGCAGCCTCTACCGTTTCGCGCAGGCAGCGTCCGAAGCTGATGGCAATCAACATGTCCTGCCGGGTGAGTGTGCGAACCCGCCGCTGTACATTTCCAGCGCTGCCCACCGGGGCTTCAGCCGCCAAGCCCAGAGCCGTCAAGCCGTATGCAAGCTGCCAACTAAGCGTCGCTGCCAAATCGATGCCCACCACCAGGATGCGGCGTGCGCGGTTGATTCGTCGCGCAACGGCAATGATTTTTTCCGTATCGAGGCCGGAATGCAGATCGTGCAAATTGCGCACGTCCATCTCGACGCTATGCTGGATTCGGTTGGCGAGAGGTCGTTTTTCGCGGGAAGCAGCTTTGAGAACAGTGTATGGAGTGATGCGCGTGATGAAGTGGGATCGCAGATCGGCAGCGAAATCTGCGTACTTCTCGTATCCCAGCGCCTGAATCGTGCGCACAATGGTCGCAGCGTCCACGTTGTAACGTTTCGCGAGTTCGCGGGATGAAAGGAAAAAAGTGTCGTCGGGATTCTCGAGAATGGCGCGTATCAACTTCTTGCGGCTGTGATTCAGTCGGCCTTCGGCCGAGCGGAAGCGTTCCTCAAGTGGAGTATTGCCGGGTGCATACCCGGAGTCGTAGTTGTCGGCGCTGTGGTTCGGCATCTTAAAACCGCCGTGCTCGGGAACGGGGCGAGATCCTACAACACATGTTGCATCCTGTCAACGATTGTCACTAGTTGATGCACGGTCCCGAGTGCCTTAACGGCCCAACGCGGCCATCGCGATAGCTTGAAACCGGCACGCGAGTTCGTCAGGTTTCCGGAGATTCGAGCCAGAGGCAGCAATTTCCCAACCCATGCGACCTCTCGGCTGTTGAACTCGACCCTGAGTCCAGCGTTCAATGTCGCAATTACATTCTTTGGAGGACCACCCGAATGCTGATGCAAGCCCACTATGGCCTACGTGTTGCTGTAGGAAAGTCCCTGAGGTCTTTGCCGTCGAAGAGTTCTATTTTGTTTGTGAGCGAGCGCCCGAGCTGACGGGGGAACGTGCTGTTTGGTCACATCCTAGTATTTGGTTCGATCCAAGCCGAGTCACACCCAAATCAATTGCCAGCAAGATTCGGAAACGCGTGAGTCGTGGCGCAAAGCGAAAGGTCTACATCAAAGCGGACGCGCGCGTTACAAGTTACTGTCAGGTTGTTGAAGTATTGAACAGCGTGCGCTCGCTCTCGTTGCAGCCGGTGCCGCCGGCTGATTATCGACCTGCTCTCCCATCTCATCGATAGAAGTTGGTCCAGGCATGGTCACAGCAGTTCGGCGGAGCGGAACGAGTTCGCCCCCGGTTCGCTGTGCTCCCGCGTTGCCTTCCTTGAGGAATTCGCTCGGGGTTGGTCGCGACGATTGCAAAGCTGGAACCAGGCCAAACGCACGCTTGCAGAATTCATCCCCGGCGTACTTGCAGTCTGTGGAGTGGCGGACAAAGATTGTAACGAGTGGCGTTGTGCTCATCGCGCGGCCCCATTTCTTTGGGGCCACGTTAGCGCAAAATTAGCCCAAAGGGTGTGACGCCGGGCAATCTGACTGGTAATAAAGACCTTAGAAATGGCGGAGAGGGTGGGATTTGAACCCACGATACCCGTTAAGGTATGTCCGCTTTCGAGGCGGATCGTTTCAACCACTCACGCACCTCTCCGCGTGGTAAACCGTGGTCAGTGGCTTGTGGTCAGGCGCCAGTGACCGTTCAACTTGTTTAGAGCTCTTTAGCTTTGTTCCCTCAACTAGCGGCTGCTTTTGCGTCGTTCTCGAAAAAATGTTTGAAGCAGTTCCGCGCTGCGGCCCGCCAGCACTCCGCCCTGCACTTCCATGCGGTGGTTGAGCAGGGGATGATTCAGAACCTGCATCACCGAGTGGACCGCTCCGGCTTTCGGATCGTCGGCGCCGTATACCAAGCGCCTGATGCGGGCATGCACCAGCGCTCCTGCGCACATCGCGCAAGGTTCAATTGTAGCAAACAGGTCACATTCCTCCAGGCGATGATTACCAACGATCGCACCCGCCTCGCGCAATGCCACGATCTCGGCGTGCGAGGTCGGATCGTTGTCGGCGAGATTGCGATTCCATCCGCGGGCGAGCACGAGGCCGTCACACACGACCACCGCTCCAACCGGAACCTCTCCGATTTCCAGCGCCCGTTGCGCGGCGCGCAGAGCCTCTTCCATGAAGAGTTCATTAGAACGGTCACCGGGTTGCGGTCGGTCGTTGGTCAAGGCGGATTGAAAACGTTGCGACAAGATTCAATGCCCATTGTATCGAGGGTGCCGTGTGTGGCGCCGGCGATATGCTTAAAGCAAAGCTTGCGCATTAGGAGCTCGCCGGGGCTTCGCTGAGGCGTGGATGGCCTTAGAGTCGGGCGCAATGCCAATTGGCTCGCTACGGCTTCCAGAACGCTGGGAAATGGCATCGTGGGAGGTGTTCGGACGGTGAGTCGGCGACGAAAATCACCCGTCCACGTGTTTTCAATGACTTAGCTTTTAGAGAATGGAAAATAATCTCAGCGGTGAACTTCTTCCAAAAAAACGCTTTCGGCTTTGATGTTGCGGAAAGTCCAGGCGAAGTGTCAGAACAGATGGAGCACCGCTCGCAGGCTGTAGGGAAGAAGAAGCATCAGCCGTGGTCCCTCCGCAACCAAGAGCCAGTGGGCCGCGAATACCGATGGGACGGCGATCGCCAGCCAGCGCAGTTCTGTCCGGGATGTCAGCAACGCCTTCATGACCGCTCCAGAGGTAATACGCACGAGTGGGCGGGGAAGTTCCGTCGGAGCAGAGTTCCGCCCCTCCTCAAGACACACGCAGCGACGGAAGTGACTGTCATTGTGGGTTTTGTTGTTTCGGAGCGTGACGCGCGGACCGTCTTTGCGCTATGCTAGCGGCGTCATGGGAATGCCGAACATTCTCCGCAAGGTGCTGCTGCTGGATCTGCTGCAGGGACTGAAAGTTACGTTCATGTACCAGGATCCGAAAGAGAATTACACCGAGCAGTATCCTCTGGAACGACCGCAGGTGGCCGAGCGCTATCGCGGCGCGCCCCGGTTGAATGTTAATCCGGATACCGACGAGACCATGTGCATTGCCTGCGATCTGTGCGCGCTGGCCTGCCCCGAGAATCTGATCGTGGTCTCGAGCGAGCGCAACGAAAAAACTCGCCGCAAGGAACTCACCAACTTCACCTACGATTTAAGCCGGTGCATGTTCTGCGGACTCTGCGAGGACGCGTGCCCGACCGACGCTCTCGAGTTAACGCAGGATTTCGAGCTGGCGAATTATTCGCGCGAAGACATGATCTGGGACCGCGAGACTTTGGAGAAAGGTCCCCGGCCTACGGTCTACAAGAAGTAGATTTTTCCGCCAAAAACCGAATTGCTCCGTAGACGGCGCCTAAAGGCGCCTTCTTTTTTGCTCTTTTGCGGCATGCCTGAAGGCATGCCCTGATACGAACCTTTTCCTGCCAGGTGTGTATCGTGATACAGACCTTTACCTGAGGCAGCGATCCAGAGTGGGGTAGAGCGGCCACCCTCCTGCGTAGCAAAGGCGTCGTGACTCAACCCTTCTCGTCCGCCAGCTTTCTCTCTGGCAGAAAATACATCGCCGGGATCAGCACGTAGACGAAGTACGGAATGTAAATCGAGACATGCGCCAGGCCTCCTCCTACAAGGTAGAGGAATCCGGAGAACAAGTTCTTGGTCTGCACGCGCGAGTGGTATTCGCTCATCTCGGGGTCGTGCTGGTGCTGGCGAACGAGTTCGACGCGAAGCAGCCAAAATGCGAAGCCGCACATCGCGAGGTTGAAGCCGTAGAGCGACACGGGGAACGGCGTGCGCGAGTTGCGTCCCATGAAGTCGGTGACAAATGGAGTGAGCGACATCCAGAACAGCAGGTTGATGTTGGACCAGAGTAGGCGCGGGGTGACTTCGCGCACGGCGTGGATCAAATGATGGTGATTGACCCACATGATCGCGACCACGAGGAAGCTGAGCGCGTAGCTTAGGAAGATTGGCGCCTGCTTGAGCAGCGAGGCAAAAGTGGGCTCGGCCGGATGCGTGAGTTGCAACACCATGATGGTCACGATGATGGCAATCACGCCGTCGCTGAATGCTTCCAGCCGGCTCGTGCTCATTTTTCCGTTGGGCATGGAAATTAGATGATGATGCTACTTTCGGACCGCCGGTTGCTGCTGGGTCATGCAGTGCATTGCTCCGAATCCCCAAATCAAATCGCCTGAGTAGATGGGAACAATCTCGCGGGCAGGGAAGACTTCAGCCAGCAGGTTAAGCGCGAGGCGGTCGTTGGGGTCGTTGAAGACCGGGACCAGAACGCAGCCGTTGGCGATATAGAAATTCCCGTAGCTGGCCGGGAGGCGCCGGCCTTCGAATACGACCGGCGCGGGCATGGGGACTTCGACGATCTCGAACGACTTGCCGTGTTGATCGGTGGCAGCCTTGAGGCGGCACAAGTTCTGTCCCAGGGGTGCGTGGTTCTCGTCGCGGCGATTGGGCTCGACCATGGTCAGGATGGTTCGCTTCGCGACAAAGCGGGTGATGTCGTCGACGTGGCCGTGGGTATCGTCACCCGCGATGCCGCGGCCCATCCAGAGTACTTCCTCGATACCGAGATAGCTGGCGAAGACTTGCTCGTAGTCTTTCTTCTTGAAGCCGGGGTTACGGTACTGAATCTTGCTTAGCAGACACTCCTCGGTGGTGAGCAGGACGCCGGCACCGTTGGTGTCGATGGAGCCCCCTTCCAGAACGACGGGCTTGCCGCGGCGGTGGGCTCGGAACTCATGGGCGCGAGCAGCTTCCGCCATGAGCGAGCCGATTTGTTCGTCGTGGCGGTAGTTCGGATATTTTGCCCAAGCGTTGAAGCGCCACTTGATGGCATCGAGTCGGGGGGAAGCGCGGCGAATGAATCCAGACGCCGCTTTTGCACTGCCAAGGGTTCCGCGGGCGGGGGCCCCCGCGCTACACACAAATGTGCAGCCGCTGTCGCGGGTCCAGACTCGGTCGGTGGGCCAGCGATGGAAGCGAACGTTTTTGTTCAGGGCATTCGCCAGGCGCAGTACCTTGCGTGCGCCCTTCTCAGAAGCTGCGTCATTGACGATCAGGTCGACGCGCTCGTGGCGCGACAGGTTCCGGATGATTTCAGCGTAAACCCACGGAATGGGTTCGAATTTCCCGGGCCAGTCGCCGCGGAAATGGGGCCAGGCGAGCCAAGTGGATGCGTGGGGTTCCCATTCGGCAGGCATGCGGACACGACGGGGCAGACTTGAAGTATCACTTGAACTATCGGTTCTTCTCTGCTCCCTCTGCGGCATTTCTCTGCGATCTCTGCGTTTTAGGATTTTGCTTTATCGCTGCTGATTGAAGCTTCGATCGCGGCTCTTCAATCGATCATCCGGTTCGTGATGGGCGCGTAGCTGTCGATGCGGCGGTCGCGCAGGAAGGGCCAGTTGCGGCGAATGTCTTCGAGCTTGCGCAGGTCGACTTCGGCCGTGAGGATTTCTTCCTTATCGTGCGAGCCTTGCGCCAGAACGCGGCCGAAGGGATCGGAGATAAACGATCCTCCCCAGAATTCAAGACCGTCGCCCGCCTTCGCCTCGTTTCCGCGCACGTTGCCGGTTTCAAATCCGACGCGGTTGACGACTCCGACATACACGCCGTTGGCTATGGCGTGGGCGCGCTGAATTGTGCGCCAGGCATCGTATTGCGCTTCGCCGAACTCCGCCTTCTCGGAAGGATGCCAGCCGATTGCAGTCGGGTAAAAGATCAGGGTTGCGCCCTGCAGGGCGGTCAGGCGGGCGCCTTCCGGATACCACTGGTCCCAACAGACGAGCGTCCCGATTTTTCCCGCACCCGTATCGAATGCACGGAATCCGAGATCCCCGGGGGTGAAGTAGAACTTCTCATAATAAAGCGGATCGTCGGGGATGTGCATCTTCCGGTAGATGCCGCGCAGTGTGCCATCGCGATCGAAGATAGCCGCCGTGTTGTGGTACACACCGGGCGCGCGCTTCTCGAAAAGGGAGGCCACGAGAACGACACCGTGCTTCTTGGCGACGGCGGCGAGTTTTTCGGTCGTTGGGCCGGGAATGGGTTCCGCGAGATCGAACAGCGCATGATCTTCGCGCTGGCAGAAGTACTGTGTCTGGAAAAGTTCGGGAAGGCAGACCACGTTTGCGCCTATGCCGGCGGAGTCGCCAACGCGCGTTAGCGCCTTTTGCAGGTTGTCTTCAGGGCTGGGGCCACACGACATCTGCACCAACGCCACCGTGAACTTTTCTGGCGCCAAGTCTTCAATCCTCCGAGTGGATCGGCAGATAGCATAGCAAAAGTTACATCGCGCAAGTTGGCGGCACCTTGCTGCCTTCTAGTAGAGTAGTCGTTACACATAAAGGGTTTCTGCTTGGAGGTGTGGGTTGAAGCAAGGCAATCATGACAAGCACGGCCATCCGGAGAAGCATTCCAATGGAAGCAACGACGGATCAGGCATCGACCGCAAGCTGCATAATCCGATCGAAGACAAGCTGATTCCACTGGAGCCGCTCGATCTCGGCAAGGTGCGTTCGATCGATGACCTGGTACGGGCCATGTCGAGGACGGCGTTTACGGGCCGCCAACTGGGCGAAGCCGCCGACGTGCTCGAGGCCATGGCGCGCGACGAAGAGTGCTTCGTTGTCATGACACTGGCGGGCGCTATGACGGTGGCCAAGCAGGGGCTGATCATCGCCGACCTGATTGACCGCGGCATCGTGAACGCAGTGGTCTCGACTGGTGCCTTGATGGCGCATGGACTTGTGGAGGCGACCGGGCGGGCGCACTTCCGCGTGAATCCCGAAGTATCGGATGAAGAGCTCTACGAGCAGGGCTACAACCGCGTCTACGACACGCTCGAGCCGGAGCAGAATCTCGACGACGTGGAAGAAGTCATGTCGGAGATTCTGGAGGGCTGGGATCACAACGAGGTGATGTGCTCGTTCAAGCTGAATCACACGATTGGAGCGCACCTGGCGCGCACAGCGAAGGATCAGCGGGGCATTCTGAAGTCGGCCTATGAACAGGGCGTGCCGGTGTTTGTTCCGGCGTTCACCGACTCCGAACTGGGGCTGGACGTCGCTCTGAACAACCGGCTGCGGGAGTCGACCGGGCGGCACAAGATCCGCTTCGATCCGTTCGTGGATCTCGAGCATTTCGCCGCCACGCTTCTTCGGCAGAAGAAACTGGGGATTCTCACCATTGGCGGCGGCGTGCCGCGCAACTGGTCGCAGCAGTTCGGGCCGTTCGTCGAACTTCGGCACCGTCGGCTGGGAGAGAACATTCCGTTGAAGCGCTATCACTACGGCGTACGTATCTGCCCGGAGCCGGTTTATTGGGGCGGGTTGTCAGGAAGCCCGTACAGCGAGGCGATCTCGTGGGGCAAATTTGTCCCGCCCAGCGAGGGCGGAAAGTTCGGCGAAGTGTTCGTGGACGCCACGGTCGGCTTGCCGATTATCGTGGCCGCGGTGTTCGAGCGGCTCGACAAAGACAAGACGGCCAAGGGGAAGGCCAAGAGGAAAGTGGCGGCGAAGTAAGTTCTCGGTCGCCAGTCTTCAGTCGCTACTCGTCAGTAACACCAAAGCCCACTGCGGATGCAAACGCATTCATGACGAGCCTGCGCAAATCTTTAACCGCAAAGTCCGCAAAGAAGGGGCGCGGAGAACGCGAAGAGAAGGAAAAGAAGCGGGGACGCAGATGCGTCCCCTTATTTTCTGCCGCTAGTTTGGCCGCTAGTCGAAAATCAAAACCGCTGAGGCAATGACCGTGGTCCAGAGGCCGCGCTTGTCGCCGACGGCCGATTGCGTGACGTTGGCAGTGCGGACGATTTTGTTCGACAGGCGGTAGATCTGCTTTTTCTCGTCCCAGGAACGGTCGGGGTCGAAATCGACATTGAGAGTGGTGGCAAGCATTTCGGCGGCGAGCTCTTCGGCGTAGTCTCCGGCGGCGTCTTCCGACTCGCCGAATGAGTGGTGCTCGCTCAGATAGCCGTACGTGTTGCGGTCGGAAGGAATGGCCACGCCGATGCTCGAGGCCAGGAGGCGGTGTGGTTCGCGCGTGCTGTTTTCCGCGACCACGGCGAACACGACTTCGCCCGGATGCAGGAATTTCAGGCCGGTGGCACGGGGCACGAGCTTGCAGTTGGGCGGGAAAATCGAGGAGACCCGAACCAGGTTTTGAGCGGCGATTCCTGCGTCGCGCAGGGCCAGCTCGAAGGAAGTGAGACGCTCGCGATGCTTTCCGACTCCCTTGGTGAAGAAGATCCGCTTCGGGACCATGTCCTTACTCAATTCATTTGCCTCCAGTGGCACAAAAGAATTCGGGAAAACGCAAATCTAACATGCGATTTGTAAACGTTGGGTGAAAAGTTCAGCGAGTGACCAAGAAAAATTACGGGAGCCTCGCCGAGGCTCCCATAACAGGCTCTGGAGTTGTGGGCCTATTTTCCTGCGCCGACCGAAGCGACCTCGATGGTGTCGCCGTTGAGCGTGCCTTTCACGGTGGCGGAAGTACCTGCGGCCTTGTCGAGGCTGGCCAGGGTTGCCTTGTCGCTCGAGTCGAGCGTGTAGACCTTGTCGCCGACCACCAGCGCGTACTTGGAGCCCTTGCTGACGCAGGCGCGGGTGCAGTCGGCTTCCGAGCCCGACATCATGTGGTGGGCTCCGCACATGGCGTCGCTCACAGTGCCTGTGAAGCTCTGTGCTTTGTCGGCGGCAAAGGCGGTGGCAGCCACGAGCAGGGCCGCCAGAATCAGTGTGAATTGCTGCATACGACTCTTCATTCCACATTCTCCTGCAAAAATAGGACCCGTTTTTCACCCCAAATGGCGGGTCCTGGGATGTCGTTAGACTAACAGAAAGGCAGTCGTTGGCCGTCAGAACACTTCAGTCGTCAGTCGCTAGTCGTCAGTCTTCAGCGAATCCTTCGATTGGGGTATCCGTGGTGGACCTGCCGCACACCCGCGTCAGGGTGGCGCTTGCGTCTTTGCTGACGACTAGCGACCGGAGACTGACGACTAATCCGGAGGCTTGATTCCGTAGCGCAGCGACACGTCGACCGTCTTGTCTTCCTCGTTGACGCCCTCGTGAATGCTGATGGTCCAGGTGACGTCGCGAGAGAGCAATTTGATCGTGTCCTGAAAGAAGCGCTGGGGGTAGGTCGAGTCGTAGGGATCGGTTTCGCGGAGTGTCCAGGATTCTTGCAGGCGATCGACCGTCTTCGGGTCGAGGCCCTGAATGTCGAGGTCGCCGAGATGGAAGACGTCGCCTTCGGAAACGACCAGGGTGTAGGCAACGGTTTTTGCTGCTTCGTCCAGCTTGGCTTCGGGCTTTACCTTGGCCACCATGTATCCCTTCGTGCCGTAGAGCGTGTGGACGGCCTCGAGGTCGGTCTTGAGTTCGGGAGCGTTGGCGAGATCGCCCGGCTTGGCGTGGACCAGAGCCTGCAGCTTGTCGGCGGTGAAGATTTTGTTGCCTTCCCACTTGATGTCGGAGATTTTGTACTGCGCGCCCGGGGCGACGGTGAGTTGCACTGCGATCTGGGTTTCGTCGGCCGTTTCGCCGGCGACCTTCGGCTGAGGATCGGAAATCGTGGCGTTGAGATATCCGCGAGACTGGTAGATGGGCAGCAGATAGGTTTGGGCGAATATCAGGACCGCGGAACGCGAGTAGTCCTTCCCGATAAGTTTATCGGACGCCGACTGGAGATCGGGAAGTTCTTCGGCGCCCCCGCCCTGGAACGTGATATCTGCGACGCTCATAGTCACGCCGGTGACGCGAAAATTGATGGCGTCGATGGGGCCGCCGGGCTCTTTGGACTCGCGGACATACTCGGCGCGGGCAGTGACGTTGAACGGAACCAGAAGGTTCTGCAGGATGTCGGAGATCTGATCGGCGAGCGTCCCGCCGATCGGGACTTGTGCCTTGAACAGCGGCAGCTTTTCGTGGACGCGGGCGAGGAGCTCGCCGTCGTTAAACCAGACGAAGTTTTCGAAATGCGCCGGGACCAGCTTGTCGCTATCGGTGAGTTCGAGATCGAGCTTGGTGCCGTTGGGAACCGCCGAGTAGCTGTAGGAAATGTCGCTGAACAGTCCAGACTCGTTCAGTTGGTGGGCGGCTTTATTGAAGTCGGCTTCATCAACGTTGGCGCCGATTTCGAGACCAGAAGCGGCAATGACTTCCGCCTGCGTGTAGCGCTTGGTGCCCCCGACATGGACTGCGGCCAGTTTTCCCTTGATGGGCGCGGGTTTGGCAGCGGGCTTCGGGGCCGTTTGCCCAGAGGCTGCAATGCTCAGGAGGAAGATCACTGAGAGGGTTCGGGAGATCAACGGCTTTGTCACTAAAAGAATTTTAGCGGATATCGGGAAGGTACGCGATGGACGGGCTGCGGCGAACGCTCAGCGGCCGCGCTTGGTAGTTTCGAGGGCCGGGCCAAGCGCCTTGATTTTGACGGCTGTGTCGATGAAGACCAACGCAGCGCGGCTCAGGGCTTTGTCCTTGCGAAACACCAGGGCCAGGTCGCGGCGAATGTGGGCGTCGGCGATGGGAATGATCGCGAGCGTATTGGCGCGGACATCTTCGGCGACGTTCGAGCGGGCGATGAATCCAACACCGACATCCGCGGCGACGAAGCGTTTCAGCAATTCACTCGAATCGAGTTCCATGGAGATCTGCGGCTTCATGCGGCGCTCGTGGAAAAGATTCTCGAGCGCGTCGCGGGTGTGGCCGCTTTTTGGCATCAGAAGCGGGAAGGCGCCGACTTCTTCGATAGTGACGGACTTCAGGCGAGCCACCGGGTGCTGCGGCGGAGCGATCACGACCAGCTCGTCGCGATGAATGGGCACGATGGTCAGGCGCGGATCGGTGACCGGCAAGGAAACGACGCCGAAGTCGACCGAGTTGTCGATGACCGAGTCGAGGGTCTTGGCGTAGTCAGCGCGCTTGATGCCGACTGAAACGTCGGGATAATTTTTCTTGAACTCGGCGAAGACTTCCGGAAGAACGTGCAGGCAGGTGCCTTCGTTGGCGCCGACTACGATTTCGCCGCGGGGAATGCGCTCGGTTTCAGCGATGGCGATGCAGATGGCGCGGCGCGCCTCGATTGTGTCTTCCGCGTATTTGAGAAAGAGCTTGCCGGATGCAGTGAGAGAGACTTTGCCGCCGGAGCGATCGAGCAGGCGTGCACCAACCTCTTCCTCCAGGGCACGGATCTGCGACGAGACCGCAGGCTGGGTACGGAACCGCTTCTCCGCGGCCCGCGAGAACGAGCACAGACGGGCAACTTCCAGAAAAGTTTCCAGTTGGTCGAAGTCCATTGTGTCGGTCGGTTGCTCCAGCAAGATGGAGAAGGACGGCTACTCCTCTTGCGGTCGGACGTTGTGAGACGGCGTTTTCTTCGGCCACTATCATAAACGGTTCGAATCGCCAGCATTCAAACAATCAATCGGCCATCGAGAACAGCGGCTTGTAGGATGCCGTTAACCGAGAATCGGAGTGAGGAAGCGGGGCTTGCGTCGACGCCCTGCCTTCTACATCCACCAGCCGCGAAATACCCTTCAGGCTTACGGTTGCGGGCACATTTGCGGATAAACTCCGCTTATTCCCTCCATAAAAACAATCAATTTCGGCGGAGTTGGCGCGGCTTCTACACTCTAGCGGCGACACACGAGCAGGTGCGGCCCGCCCCGCACTCCATCTCCTTCGATCTGTGCTCGATCGACCGAGAACACTGGCTCTCGCTGACTTGCAGCAGTGCTTGAGGCCTTGAAGAAGGGCGGCCCCTCGTGTTCTTTCGAAAGGCAAACATGTCGGACCCGAAGCTGGTACTGGACTTTGCGAAGCGCAACGACGTCAAGATTCTGGACTTGAGATTTACCGATCTTCCGGGCCTGTGGCATCACATTTCGTATCCCATCGAGCAACTCAGCGAAGCGTCGCTCGAAGAGGGTTTCGGCATGGACGGGTCGTCGATTCGCGGATGGGCCGCCATCCACGAAAGCGACATGCTGCTCATTCCGGATCCCACGTCGTACCTGCTCGACCCGTTCACGGAAGTATCGACGCTGGTGATGATTGCCGACGTGATCGATCCGGTGACGAAGCAGCGCTACGACCGCGACCCGCGCTACATCGCACGCAAGGCGGAGCTGTATTTGAGCGCGTCGGGCGTGGCCGATACGGCGTACTTCGGAGCTGAGGCGGAGTTTTTTATTTTCGACAGCGTGCGCTTCGATCAGCGCGCGCAGCATGGCTTTTACTTCGTCGATGCCGAGGAGGGGCGCTGGAATTCCGGGAGGGTAGAGAACAATCTCGGCTATCGTCCGCGCTACAAGGAAGGATATTTTCCGGTCCCGCCCACGGATCATTATCAGGATCTGCGCAGCGAGATGGTGGTCACCATGCAGAACGCTGGCATGACGGTGGAATGTCACCATCATGAGGTGGCGACGGCGGGGCAGACGGAGATCGACCTGCGTTTTAATTCGCTCGTGAAGTCCGCCGACAACATGCTCTTGTTCAAGTACATCGTGAAGAACGTCGCCAATCAGTACGGCAAGACCGTGACGTTCATGCCGAAACCGATTTTCGGTGACAACGGTAGCGGAATGCACACACACCAGTCGCTCTGGAAAGACGGTCGGCCGCTTTTCGCGGGCGATGGCTACGCAGGCCTGTCGCAGATGGCACTCTGGTACATCGGCGGCTTAATCAAGCACGGGCCGGCGCTGGCGGCTCTGATCGCGCCGACGACGAATTCATATAAACGGCTGGTGCCCGGGTTCGAGGCTCCGGTGAACTTGGCCTATTCGAGGCGGAACCGCTCGGCGGCATGCCGGATTCCGATGTACTCATCGTCGCCGAAAGCGAGGCGCGTCGAGTTCCGGCCGCCGGATCCGAGTTGCAATCCGTACCTGGCATTTGCGGCGATGATGATGGCTGGGCTGGATGGGATCGAGAACAAGATGGATCCCGGGCCGCCGCTCGACAAAGATGTCTACGATCTCAGCCCCGACGAACTTGCCAAAGTTCCCTCGATGCCGGGGTCGCTGGAAGACGCGCTGGACGCGCTGGAACGGGATTCGGGGTTCCTGCTGAAAGGCGATGTCTTCACGGAGGAACTGCTACGGACGTATCTGGAATATAAGCGAGAGAAAGAAGTCGAGGCGGTGAGGTTGCGGCCGCATCCGTACGAATTCCTGCTGTACTACGACATCTAGAGGCACTGGCCTGGTCACCTTGTGATAGGTTCATGCGAGCATGCAACCATACGAGTTCATCAACAGAGAATGGATTGTCTCGGCCACAGCGCTTCGTGTTTACCGAGCCGCTGCGTATTTATCGATCATGCTGTTTCTGTTTTGGTGCTACACCATATTTGAAGGTGAACCACTCGCGTATCGGCCACTCGCTCGACTCCTCGTCTTCGCAGGCGTTTTCGGGGCTGGTACAGTTCTCGTAGGGATGGAATATTTTCTGTTCCGTTTTGACCAGTCACACCCGCTTAAGCAAGTGGCATGGTTTTGCGTCTTGCTTATTCCTTTGTTAGGACCCGCGATCTACTGCCTTGTCGTCTATTCCCGCTCCACGATTGTCAGGGACTGCCTCACCTCTCCTGCTGCGAGCATTGACTTGCGTCGCTGACATCAAAGAATCGAGAAACGCGGTGTCGTGCAAGCGATTTCAAGCTACAATGGCGCGCTTTCTGCGAGTGATTTGAAGAGCATGAGCAGGCGCGATGCAGCTGCAAGATTGTGCACTGCACGATCGTGGAGAGCTACTGACCCCAACGGGAGCCTTCATGAAACGCACGCTAAGTCTGATTGGCCTGTTTTTTTTCTGCCTACCTGGCGCGAATGCACAACAGAGTCCGTCGTCCGCCGTGGGCGGGGGGCGGCTTTTCTTTCCCCACAACTTCATCTGGGGATACAGCCAGTTCGACATCGCTCCGCCGCACAATGAGCCCGATCCGAATCTCTGCGCAGCCAATGCCGGTGATTTCGGCGGCAAAGATGCGCCCTGCAATGCTTTTGCCCGTTACATGCTGTCGGGGTATGTGGAAGTGCGGCCTTTTGCGCGGACTGAATTGCGCCGGCTGTTCTTCTTCGGGGCGCCCAATTTTCTGTTCGGCAAGAACATTCCGCACACGCTCTACACGTGGTCGCCTGACGCCATCGGGTGGGAACGTTCGTGGGGCGCGGGAATCACGATCGGCCGCGGTTTCGAGCTACGCGTGACGCAGCACTTCCTGTTTCAGCGTTTCGGAGCGCGGGACCGGTATCTAGGGACGGCGGACCTTGGATTGAATGGGCCCTGGGGACGGTATAACGTGATCGGAGTACGGAAGTATTTCGGGCATCGCGACGCGGATTGAGGGCACTCCCGCACATTGCCGGCGACTGTAAGGTGCAGATCAAAAGTGCGGCTCCAAACACGCTCACAAGCAGTTAATGGATGCAATGGGGTTTTGCCAAAAACTGCAGTGTCTTTCCCAATCTTGAGTCAAAATGGAGTGCACGCATTGGCCGCTTCGCCATCAGCTAAGGCCCGATACTGTTCGATAGGCGCCTGCCTTGTAGGCGAAAAGGTGATCATTTTCCTTTGCCCGTCGATCACGACGCCCAGTACAGCATCCTTAGACGGATCGTCGTTGTTCACGGACCAGCGGAACAACTCCTGCCCATCGCGAATGCCTGCGTTGTAGGCCGGCCCATCCGGGACGATGCCGGTTACCTGTTTCGCCGCGAAACTAGCTTCCTCGTTGAAGCCCGGATCAACGATGGTCTGAATCTCGCTCAGCCGCACGGCGCAACCACTCAGTCTCTCGGGCAGAGGCACATCTGCTCCATCAATCGCCATACTTCGTAATAGTTGCATTTCGTGCTCTGACAGGTAAGGAGAGAACGCACCGAGAACGCGCTCCTCCGTGAAATCAGGTCCAGGCCTCGTCAGATTCTGATGAACCAAACTGAACATCACATTATCAAGCGATTCTTTGCCCCGGTTGCGTGAGCGGATCGCTGCGTCGGCCCATAGCGCAATCGCTGCACCGCGCTCATACGATAATGCGTAACCCTTTCCCGAAGAGTGCGGAGTCGACTTCCAAGCGGTTTCGTTAATGCCGCGAACTGGAGAAAGCTCGTAGCGCCGCAGCCACCGGTTCAAGTATTCGAGATATTCTGAATAGGTCGTCATACCGCTGCGCAGCGGAATTACTCCGGCGTAGTACACGGTGAACCCTTCGGTGAACCATTGTGCCACTTCGCCCGCGCCGCGAGACCCCATACTCAAGGGGTTCCAGTGGTGAAACATTTCGTGGGCCATGAGTTGCAAACGTTCGGCGTCCATCGTGTCCTCGTGCGAGAGAAAAAGCATATAGGCATTGGTAAAGCCGCTCCCATCGTTGTCACCAGAGCGCTCGTCGAAAGCTGCTAAGGTTACGAGAAAAAATGGCATTGGCTTGGCGTGCCAGAACCGGCTCTCTTCGTCAATGATGCGGCGCACGTCTTTCAAAACTTCTGCATCACTGAATTTCCAGGTTCCCCGTGCTGCCAATATGACAGTAGTTCCACCGGACCTGCTTTCTGACAGGCGGAAGTTTCCTCCGGCCAGGAGACAATTGAGAATTTGAGTCCATGGAGCCCTTCCGCGGATTACTCGGTGTCGCTCGTTACCTCGAAGCACTCCAAAGCTGGTGATGATGGGGATGTTGTTCGGCAGCGCACGCCAGTCGAACGTCACATTGACTTGGCCGGTGTGGGGTATTTCGGGATATACGAGCGCGTTTTGCGGATTGAAGAGGAAATAGTCCGTGTTGACAATCGCCATGTGCTCCTGCGGATGCCGAAACCACTCTGTTTGCTGGGGCACCATGGCATAGCTCAGTTCAATGCGCTCTCCAGTCCGGGCATGCAAGAGCTTGTGACCAGCATCTTGAGGGTGGTCGGTTAAGGTCGCTCCAGGCGAGTCGATTTTGAGGTTTTTGGTCTGGTCTTCGAGATGCGCTGCGCCACCCCAATGAGTTGGCACGATGATCTCTGTCTCTGGCTGCACTACGCGAAAAGACTCGATCACATGGAATGCGTCGCGGCCGCTTACGAAAACGGGTACAAACCGAACAGTAATCGAAGGATTGTGCCTGTCTGCTGCATGAATCTCAGCGTTTCCGAGCACCAAAGCAGCAGCGGCGATGAGGATTGCCGCTGGATGTCGCTTTGGGGTGACGCGGGTTCCATGCCACAAAACCACGCGGTGCCTCAGGCCGCGCGAGCGTACACCGGCGCCTGGCGTCGACGGCGGCGGACCAGCCACACGATCAAAGCAATGACTCCACCAAGGAAGAGAAACGGACTCAAAACCATAATGTAGAACCAGGTGGCACCTTCCATCACGGTGACGTCGCCTGCAACGCTCGCGGTAGGAGGCCTACGCAGTTTGCCGCCGAGCACGGTGAGTTCACCGGCTACCTTTGTATCGTTGCCCAGGCGTACATCGCCAAGCATCGCCGTCAATTCGCCCCCCACCGTCGCGCCATCCTGCAGGATGATGTTGCCGTGAAAGGTCGTGATTTCGCCACCAACCTGCCCTTCGACGTAGACCGAGCAATTGAAGCAGGTCACGTCGGCAGCTTTCTGGTCGGCGCCAATGCGCACGTCGCGGCCGAACTGGGTAATCTCCGAGCCATCGTTCTTGGCAAAGGCGGAAGGAACTGTGACGGCCACGGCTAAGGTCAGGATCGCTAGGTATTGAAAACGCGGAAAACTCATGATTTACCCCTGAATTCGGCTGGAAGACGGCTCAACGGCAACACAGAGATTCTAGCTTGCGCCGGACCGATGTCAAGGCGGGGACACGTCCTCGTCACCCTCAATGCGCGGCCCCGCCGGCGAGGAACTTCCCGATGTTGTCGTTCAAGAATTTTTCATCGGCAGGACTGCCACCCGCCCCAGCCGTATGCCCCCAGAGCGACGGAATCGGCAGCAGCGTGACAGTATGCATAAAGCCGGCCTCGTAGCGAGCATCACCTACGGGAAAGTAGAGATCGGTTTCCGAGGGCATGTAGAGGAACGGCACCTTGATTGATCCCAGAGCCCTGGCGGCGTCACCGGCGAAGCCCTGCGTGGCCCCGACATCGTGCTTTTCCCAGGTGCGGCACTGGAGAATCAGATCATTGGCATCCGCGCCGGGGATAAAGTTTGTGCGGAATTCGTTCAGGGTGGACTCGAACGTTGTGCCCGGCTTCGCACCTTCGCGCCATAGTTCCTTGCGCCACCATTCCTGCGAAAACAGCCACGCCGTCCAGACGACACCGAAAGCTTCCAGCCCCTTCTTCGGCGGGGAAGTGTAGTCGCCGTTCTGGAAGGCTGCGTCGGCGGTGAGGGCGGCGATTTGACCTTCGAGCCTGACATAACCATGGGGATATGTTTTGGCAGTGCCCGCGGTGGCAACGATGCGATCTGCGAAATCCGGATAGCTGACCGCCCATTGGAAGGCCTGCTGCGCGCCCATGGAGAATCCGATGATGGCGCGGAGGTGGGTGATGTGCAGTTCTTCGGTCAGAAGTTTATGGACGGCCTCCACGTTGTCGCGAATCGTGGTCACCGGAAAGCGCGGCCCATGGTAGGGCTCGGGTGTGTTGCTCGGGGATGACGAGTGGCCGTTGCCGAAAAGTTCGGTCGCTACCAGGAACAGCTTTGAAGTGTCGAGCATATGGCCAGGACCGATGAGCCATTCGTATCCGTGGTAGTCGGCCATGTAGTGCGAGGGCAGCAGGATCACGTTGTCGTGTGCGGCATTCAGATGGCCGTAGGTGCCGTAGACTACGCGGGCCTGGGGTAGCGTCACTCCGCTCTCGGTTTTGAAGTTGGGGATCATGAACTCATGTGGCTCGCCGGTCTCGGGTTTCGGCGTGGCGGAATCCTGGGCCCACAAACCGCCGACCAGCAGAACGGCAAAAAGAACAGAGGTCAAGCTGCGCTCGATTTCACGTCGCATAGCGAAGTAATCCTCCCCAACTCGCGCGAGATTCTAGCACCGGCGTCGTTGCCACTAGCCATTCGGACTTGGCCCGGTAATCGCTGATGGTTTCCGGAGGGCCGAGCGCTTAGGGGAAATCACGGCTTTTCTCTATAATGTAGGGTTTTCCAACCAGCAAGGAGCAAGCAATGGGGGAGTCGTTTAACGGAGTCGCAGTACCCGCCGATGGCGCGCGCATTACTTACAAGAACGGGCAGTACCAGGTTCCGGACAACCCGATCATTCCGTTCATCGAGGGTGACGGTACGGGGCGCGATATCTGGAAGGCCTCCGCGCGCGTGTTCAACGCAGCGGTGGAGAAGGCTTACAAGGGTAAGCGGAAGGTTGCGTGGTACGAAGTGTTTGCCGGCGAAAAAGCCAAGGCGAAATTCGACAACTGGCTTCCCGATGACACGATCAGTGCCGTGCGTGAGTTTCGCGTGGCCATCAAGGGACCGCTGACAACTCCGGTGGGCGGTGGCATTCGATCGCTGAATGTCGCGCTACGACAGATTCTTGATCTGTACTCATGCGTGCGGCCCGTGAAGTACTACAAGGGCGTACCTTCGCCGGTGAAGCATCCGGAACGCATGAATCTGGTGATTTTCCGCGAGAACACGGAGGACGTGTATGCCGGGATTGAGTGGGAACAGGGAACCGCGGAAGCGGCGAAGCTCATCGAGTTCCTGAACACGGACATGCTTAAGGGCGGCAAGAAGCAGGTGCGCCTGGATTCGGGCGTCGGCATCAAGCCGATCTCAGTGAGTGGGACAAAGCGACTGGTGCGGATGGCGATCAAGCACGCGCTTGAAACCGGGCGCAAAAGCGTGACGCTGGTTCACAAGGGGAACATCCAAAAGTTCACCGAAGGGGCGTTCCGCAAGTGGGGATACGAGCTTGCTACGCAGGAATTTCGCGATCAGGTTGTCACCGAGCGCGAAAGCTGGATTCTCGACAACAAGGACAAGAATCCCAATCTGTCGGTGGAAGAGAACGGGAATCTGATCGAGCCGGGACTCGAATTCGCGCCACCGGAATTCGGCCAGTCGGTATTTAAGGAAGTGAAGGACGTACTCGACGCGATCTACAAGACGCACGGCAACGGCGCATGGAAGAAGAAGTTGATGATCAATGACCGTATCGCCGATTCCATTTTCCAGCAGGTCGTGACGCGCGCCGATGAATACACGGTGCTGGCCACTCCGAATCTGAACGGCGACTACATCTCTGACGCGTGCGCAGCGCAGGTGGGCGGACTCGGAATTGCACCCGGCGCCAATATCGGCGACGGCTACGCGATTTTCGAAGCGACCCATGGGACGGCTCCGAAATATGCCGACAAGGACGTGATCAATCCTGGATCGGTGATTCTGTCGGGCGTGATGATGTTCCGCTTCTTGGGCTGGAACGAAGCAGCCGACTTGATCGAGCGCGGCCTGGAAAGCACGATCGACCAGAAACTGGTGACCTACGACTTCGAGCGCCTGATGGAAGGCGCCAGGAAGGTCAAGACTAGCGAGTTTGCCGGCCATATCATCGACAACATGGGAGCGGGAGTATTGGTGTAAGCCCGCGAACGGCACGACCTTGCACCGCGTTTTTATTGACGATTTTGATTTAGCTGACAGCTGACAGCCGAGAGCTGATAGCGACTCCAGAGAGGACTCATTCATGCGAAAAAAAGTGACGATCGTCGGTTCCGGAAACGTGGGTGCTACAGCGGCCCACTGGATTGCCTCCAAGGAACTTGCGGACGTTGTATTGATTGACATCGTAGAAGGCGTGCCCCAGGGCAAAGGTCTGGACTTGCTCGAGGCCATGCCTATCGAAAAGCGGGATGCCCATATCATGGGCACGCAAGACTATCGGGACACTGCCAACTCCGACATCGTGGTCATTACGGCAGGCATCCCTCGCAAGCCGGGTATGAGCCGCGATGACCTGCTCAACACAAATCACGGCATCATGAAGGCGGTGACTGGCGAGGCGGTGAAGCACTCGCCCAACTGCATCCTGATCATCGTGTCGAACCCGCTGGATGCAATGGCGCAGGCCGCGTACAAGCTGAGCGGCTTCCCGCGCGAACGCGTGATCGGCATGGCGGGCGTGCTGGATTCGGCGCGCTTCCGGACGTTCATCGCGGAGGCTTTGAAGGTCAGCGTCGAGAACGTGACGGCGTTCGTATTAGGCGGGCACGGTGACACCATGGTGCCCCTGGCTCGATATTCGACCGTGGCTGGAATTCCAATCACCGAACTGCTGGACGCGGCGACGGTCGAGAAACTGATTCAGAGGACGCGCGACGGCGGGGCCGAGATCGTGAAGCACTTGAAGACCGGATCGGCCTATTACGCGCCATCAGCGGCTGTGACCGAGATGGTCGAGGCGATTCTGAAGGACAAGAAAAAGATCATGCCCTGCGCCGCGTATCTTGAGGGCGAGTACGGGATCAAGGGCTTGTATGTAGGGGTGCCGGTGAAACTGGGCACCAAGGGAATTGAGCAGATCATCGAGATCAAGCTGACGCCGCAGGAGAAGGCGGAATTGGATCGTAGCGCCTCTGCGGTGAAGGAGCTGGTGGGGGTGATTGGAGTTTAGAAAAAGCCTCAACCACAGAGATACACAGAGGAACGCCGGGGTTCTGCCTGCGCTGTCTTCCAAGTGACTAGTTCTTGGAGCGCACAATCCAGAAGCAAATGGGCCGCAAGACACCGTCTTACGGCCCGGCCGAACGACTTTACGTTCTTTCGATCGTCACGGACTGAATCACCACGTCCTTGGATGGCCTATCTTGGCGGCCCTTCGCCACTTTAGAAATCTTGTCGACTACGTCCTGCCCTTCGACAACCTCTCCAAAAATAGTGTGCTTGCCCGTCAGCCAGGTCGTGGGCGCAACCGTTATGAAGAACTGTGAGCCGTTGGTGTTCGGCCCTGCGTTCGCCATCGCGAGTTTGCCCTTCTGATCGAACTTGTGTGGTGAATTTCGGGTTTCGTCTTCGAATTGGTAGCCCGGGCCCCCCATGCCGTTGCCGGCGGGGTCGCCGCCTTGAATCATGAAATCCGGAATCACGCGGTGGAAGATCGTGCCGTCGTAGAGGCGGTCTTTGCTCTTCTTGCCGCTGACCGGATGCGTCCAGTCGCGCTTGCCTTCGGCGAGGTCGGTAAAGTTGGCAACCGTCTTGGGGGCTTCTTTCTCGAACAGGCGGCAGATTATGGTTCCTTCGGAAGTCTGCAGCGTTGCATAAGTGCCAGGTTGACGAGCCATAATAATCCTTTCGTGAACTGCTTGTATTAAAAACTCGTTGATCGTTTGTTGTCGGGTGCGGCCTACTTGGGCGGTGTCGTCGGTGCGGTTGTGGACTTGACACCCGTTGCCGGCTTCTTCGCCACCGGCTTGGCTGCGGCCGAGGTTGCGGCTCCGCCTGCCTTCACGATCGAAATGTG
>Ga0207665_10000526_pt1 | contig 25799 bp, 23 predicted proteins | sample LARL112metaG_FD_184351 | JGI IMG/M metagenome (GOLD analysis project Ga0207665, IMG submission 184351) | Corn, switchgrass and miscanthus rhizosphere microbial communities from Kellogg Biological Station, Michigan, USA - LAR L11-2 metaG... | ecosystem: Host-associated > Plants > Roots >... | reverse complement strand
CGCAAGGACCGGGCAAAAAAGTTTGGACGGTAATTGTGCTTGCGGGCCGCTGCGAAAATGCGGTCCTTGGTCTGTTGCGGGATGGAGTCGGCGACGGCCGAGCGATTCATCACCAGAGACACGGTGGCGGGCGACAGGCCAAGCTCGTCGGCCAGGACCTTTAAACTGACGCGTACCGCTGTTTTGCCGCCGCGCCGTGGGTTGTTCGGTACCGTTTTCTTCTTCGCAGACACGGAGCGAAGTATCGCAAAAGGGCTGTGCAATTAGCAATCGGTACCGAGTTAGAAGGCATTTGAACTGCAGAAAGAGATCGCCGGCTAAATGCCAAGTGCCCAGTTTCAGGGAGTCAGCGTCCCGATCGTGAGGTAATCCTGTGGCGGAACGCCGAACGCATCAGCGACCCGATTGAAGAAGGCGAACATCGCGGTGATGTAGACGGCTTCCGCGATCTGATTCTCATTCCACCCGGCATCGCGCAATTTCTGTACGTCATCCGCGGTGGTGCGGCTGGCCGCTTCGGTGACGAGCTGTACGTAATCGAGCAGAGCGCGCTCATCCGAAGTCAGCCCGGCCTCATCGAGCTTACCCTCGAGAATTGCATTCACGCATTGATCGCTGGCTCCCTGAACCCGCAGGAAGTAGGCATGACTGTCCAGTCAATACGGGCAGCGGTTCAGGTAGGAGACGTAACTGGCAATCATCTCCTTGTGCCGCCGGTTGAGGTGGCCTTCGGAAAAGTGCACGGTGTTCGAGAAGTCGACCACCTGCCGCAGGAAGTCGGGCCGCGCGCCGAAGCACTTGATGATGCCTGGAACCTGCTTGCGTCCGGATCCGGCGCGCCAGTAGTCGTAGGCGGCCGCGGTATCTCCGGCCGCGTCCGCATCTTCCGTAATCCGGATCTTGGTGTCCGATTTCTTCGCGTCACCGTGCGGTTCGCGAGTCACTTTGTCTTTCCCCTTGTTCATAGCCCCCGATGGTATCCTGCGGGCCGTTCTGACTAGAACAGAAACTTCAAGGCCACCTGAATCACGCGGGGCCCCACATCCGACTGCACCACCCCGAAGTTCGAGGACTGGATATCGTTGTTGGGTAACCGGAGGTTCGTATGATTCAGGAAGTTGAAGAGCTCGCCGCGGAACTGAAATTCTTTCCCTTCGCTCACGCGGAAATTCTTGACGGCCGCAAAGTCCCAGTTCGCGTATCCGGGACCTTGCACCACGTTGCGCCCTTCGTTGCCGAATTGCTGCACGTCTGGATCGGGTGTCAACCTCTGGAACGCACACGGATTGATCCAGGATCCGGGGACGCGGGTTCGATCTGCAGCGCGCCCGCCTTGCGAGATTGTGGTCGCGCAGCCCGCATCGGTATTCGCTGGAACGGGCCCCGCCCGGAAAGGATCGCTGATGAGATCGGGCCGGTTGCTTGAGAATCCTGAAATCTCCGGTGCACTGCCCTGCAGCGAGACGTCGTTGGAGTCGAATACCGTGAACGGCGTGCCGCTCTGCAAGGTTACGATTCCGTTCAGCTGCCAATTCCCGAAGGCATATTCATACCAGGTGTGTCCGTGCCGCCAGAAGGGAAGGGCCCACTGGTAGCTCACAACCAGCCGATGCCGCGAGTCGAACATCGAGCGGCCGCGCTCCGCCGACAGGTCGAACGGATTCTGCGCCAGATCGTTCTCTCCTGCTACCGGTTGCGACGCTGATCCTGTGATATTGAATGACGACACGTCATCGATCGACTTTGAGTACGTGTACGACGCGAGAAACGAAAATCCGTATCCGAAACGCTTGCGCAGGCTGGTCTCGAGGGCGTGGTAGTTGGAGTTCGCGATTCCGGCGATCTTTCCGACCGACGCGTAAACGCAGTCATCGGGCGCCGCCAGCGTGCACCCTGAATACAAGCGCCGCTGGTTGACGTTACCTTCCGTAGAAACTCCTCCCGGATAGTAGATCGTGGGATTGCCCTCGATCAGGCGCGGCAAGTGAGTGCCTGTCGTGCCGACGTAGCCGACCTGCAACAGCCAGTCCCGGCCAAGCGACCGCTGCACGTTCAGGTTCCAGTGCTGCGCGTATGGCAGCTTCAGGTGCTGGTCGACAACCAGTAACGTCATGGGCTCCGAAAACGAACCATCGAATGGATTCGTACCGTTGAACGGATCCGGAAAATTCACGGGGAACCCGCGCTGCGGCGTGGCGAGGTAGGGAGGAGCGCTGATCGGGTCCTGCAATGGACCTCCCTGTCCGTTATAGAAGGGCTCGTAGAAAATTCCGTACGCCGCGCTGACGAGCCATTTACCCTCTCCCGTCGGATCGTAAGCGAGTCCCACGCGGGGCGCGAACGCTGTCTTCTGGGTTGCGATCAGCCCGGCCGGAACGCCCGGATCGCCCGGATACAGAAGTCCGGCAGGCGCAGTCGGCAGGACCTTCGACTGCGCTCCCGGCACAAACAGATTCTGTCGATTGTGCGTCTCGGTGTAAGGGAAAGGCAGATCGTAGCGCAGTCCGTAATTCAGAGTGAGCCGCGAATTGACCTTGAACGTATCCTGCGCATAGAGATTAACGGCCTTCCCGCGGATGTGCCGGCCAAAGTCGCCGCCACCTTGCAGGAACACGATCGGTTCACCCGTAAGGAAGTTCGCGACTGGATCACTAAAGGGGAAAGGTATGAACACGAAGAACCCGTTCGTCGCTATGCCTTGTAAGGCATTGATCTGGTCGCGCCGGAACCCACCGCCAAATTTCATCTCGTGCTTGTTGCGGATCCAACTCAGCGAGCCTGAGATGTCGTACGTGTTCTGAAAAGTGTTTCGCGGACCGGTAATCGGGTCACCCACCGAAGCGAGCCCGGCGACCTGAATAAAGGGCGGCCCGGCCGCCTCGGGCAAAGTCGGTTCGTATAGAAATCCCAGGCTGGAAGGCGGTTGATGGTTCAGATGCTGGTCAAAAAGAAATTTGTTCCGCAGGAAAGAAAAGCGCGCGCCCGAGACCACGGAAGGCGAAAAGACGTGGGTTTCCTGGAAAACAAAATTCTGTGCGCGGTCTTCCTCGCCCACCGGGAAGCCCGGAACGTTCGCTCCCGAGGTCGACAACGGATCGGTGGTCGGACCGCCGCTGAACATATAGCGAAAGTTCAGGGTATCTTTGGTGGAAAGGTACTGATCGATCCGCCCACCAAACTGATCGTTGCTTACCCGCAAAGACTGCGTAGTAATGAAGCCGGTTAGTCCCTGATTCGGCTCCGGATAGAACTCCAGAATCTTCGCCGAGATCGGATTGATTGGTACCTGGTTCCCGGGCACGGGATCGCATTGCCCGGTCATGAAATTCACCAGGCACAGCCCGTGTTCTGAGAAATCGCCTTGTCTCTGCTTCAGCGATGGCACCGTGGCCGAAATCGTTTCCCCTTGCCGGTTGCGAAACCCTTCGTAGTAGGCGAAGAAGAATGTCCGGTCCTTCACGATCGGCCCGCCAAACGTTGCGCCGAACTGATTCTGCTTCAGCGGCTGCACGCTATGTGTGGAGAAGTTCGAGGCGTCCATGGCATCGTTGCGCAGGAACTCCCACACCGCGCCATGAAATGAGTTGGTCCCAGAGCGCGTAAGGATGTTCGTCGTTGAGCCGCTGTTCTGACCGAACTCGGCATTCGCGTTGTGAGTCAGAATGCGGAACTCGGCAATGGCATCGATGGGTGGGCGCAGTACGAATCCGGCATCTACGGAATTCACATTGTTGGCGCCATCGATGAGGAAGCTGTTTGACTCGGGCCGTTGGCCATTTACCGAGTAAGCTTGCCCGTCGCGCAACGACCCGCCCGCTTCTTTCAAGCCCGGGGTCAAGGGCACGACACCGGTCAGCAACAGGCCAAGCTGAGAGAAGTTGCGGCCATCGAGCGGCAAGTCCAGCAGTTCGCTCTGGTTGACCACCGAGCCCAGGCTGGTGGCGGTCGTCTGGATCAGCTGCGCGTCCGCCATCACTTGGATGTGTTCCGTCTCCGCGCCCACCGCGAGCCGCACTGGCACGTTGGCTGTCTGGTTCACATCGAGCGTGATGCCGTCCTGGATGTATTCCTGGAAGCCCTTGGCCCCGACCGTCAAACGGTAGTGACCCACGGGGAGTTCCACCAGCACGAAAGCGCCCGTGTGATCCGCAAAAGTCGTGCGCGCGAGTCCCGTCTCTACTTGCCGAGCCGTTACGGCAGCCGACTGCACGATGGCACCGCTGGAATCCGTGACTGTGCCGCGAATGCTGCCGGTAATCTGCTGAGCAGCCGCGCTGACCGCCGCAGTCATCATCAGCGCGCAGATGCACTTCCGGACCACACCCATGGTTAACTCCCGTTTGTTTTGGTTCAAAAGGTGGGGGGAACGGAACACGCGAAGACACAGACACTCCGTGTCCTTCCGTGCCCTCTGTGGTGAGCGGTTGTGCTATTTGTCGGCTTCGATCTTGTCGATCACGATGGCCTTCGAGCCCTTGCGCTCGAAGACTTTTCCGCTGGCCGTGACTTTTTCTCCGGCGAAAGGAAGCAGCTTGTCGTTCTGGCCCGCCGAAGGTGTAGTCCCGGCGATCGGCCAGTAGATCGTGCCGTCAGAAGTCAGGATAGCCAGTGGCGATCCGGCCTTCGCGCACGCCAGAGCGCACTCGCGGCTGATGGGCTTGTCGAGACCCTTGGTGAAGGCGCACGCGGAGTCGAGCACGTAGCCTTTCACGGTCTCGGTCTTGCCGGCGGTATCTGCGCCCCAGAGCGCGACCACCAGAAACAGAGGCACTGCTTTTGCAAGTACGGTGATTCTCATGTGTCCCCCCACATCCCAGAGTTTGACATCCACAATAGCGGCAGAATTTAAAAGCCCCAGCTGGCCGTGCAACCAGCTGGGGAAAATCTCCCCGGCAGTGCTCCTGCCGGTTTCTCTAGGGGCGCCTCAGAAGCGCGTGCGTGGGATAAGCGCAATTGAGGACTGATGAATTGCAGGGAACTTTAAAGAGGATCGAAGGGAGGCACAATACTGCAAAAGTATTAGCAGAGTGGGAATCTGGCTACGGCAGTGATGGAGTTGCAAATCGAACATCGCTAACCACAGAGACACAGAGAAGCGCAGAGGCAAGAAAGTCATTTTCTGATTTACTCAGCGCACCTCTGTGTCCTCTGTGGTCATAGGGGTTGAAGGTGCTTCTCGAGTTTGCTCAAAAGCCATTCTTCGGCGAGATCCCCTTTCCCTCCACGCACTCGTAGGCCTTGCCGGCCGCCAGATTCTTGAACTCCTCGCTCCGCCCGCTCGGCCACAGGATCACCACCCGATCAATCGAATCCCGCTTCCCCACGCCGAACGTCACAGGCCGTTCCGATTGCGACAGATAACTCGACCCGCTCTTCACAAGCCGCGACTGCGTCACGCCGCCGCACTCAATCCGCACTTCCGCCCCAATGGCGTCGCGATTCGACTTCGTTCCCACCAGCCGAAACCGCACGCTGCGATTTCCAGAGTTCTGATCGTTGCGATATAGATACGCTGCTCCATTATTCGTCGTGATCAACAAATCCGTATCGCCGTCCCGATCGAAATCTCCGCAAGCCACGCCCCGCCCTACCTTCGACTGGACGAACTCGGCACCGGCCTCGCCCGCAACATCGCGAAACACGCCCTTCCCATTGTTGAGGAACAACTGTGGTGGCTGCGCGTACCCGACGTTCCCACGAATGTTGCGAACGGTTTCATCGATGTGCCCATTCGCCACTGCAAGGTCAAGCCATCCATCCAGATTCACATCCAGAAACACGCAACCGAATCCCAGACTGTTTTTCGAGGCGAGCCCGATCCCCGACTGCAGAGAGACATCTTCATACGACCCCGGCTTCGACTCGCGATACATTCCGATCATTTCGTTGTCGAAGTTCGTGATCGCCAGTCCCGGCATACCCGAGTTCAGAAAGTCGCCGACATCCACACCCATCCCGGCGCGCGCCTTGCCCTCGGTGCTGAGCGCGATGTCCGCTTCCATGCCGACATCGCGAAACGTGCCGTTTTGCTGGTTGCGATAGAGCTTGTTGGGTTGCGTGTCGTTCGCGACGAGCAGATCGGGCCAGCCATCGCGATCGAAGTCGAGCATGGCAACGCCCAGCGCCTTTGAACTGCTGTCGAAGATTCCGCTGTGCGCGGTCACATCCTCGAACGTGCCGTCGCCGCGATTGTGGAATAGCCAGCAAGTCTCGCCGCGATATGCCTCGGGCGTGCAATACGATTTATGCTTGCCATCGAGCGAGCAGAACACATCGTGCTCCCTCGACCACCTCACGTAATTGCAGACAAACAGGTCCAGTAGCCCATCACGGTCGTAATCAAACCACAGCGCCGACGTGCTCAGCGCCTGCCGCTTGCCTAGCCCGCTCTTCTGCGTGACGTCGACGAACGTGCCCTTGCCGGTGTTGCGGAACAGCCGGTTCTGGCCCACGCAAGTAATGAAGATGTCGGGGAATCCGTCGTTGTTGTAGTCGCCCACTGCGACGCCCATGCCGTACATCTCGACGTCGAGGCCGACCGCGCGTGTGACGTCCGTGAAAGTTCCGTTGCGATTGTTGCGATAGAGCTTCAGGGTGCTGCGCTGGCGCTGGTGGCCGGGCCAGTCCATGCCATTGATGAGCAGAATGTCCTGCCAGCCGTCGGCGTCGTAGTCGAGGAATGCGCAGCCCGACCCCAAGGTTTCCGGAAGCAGCTTGCCGCCGTAGGCGCCGCTGTTGTGGTGGAAGTCGAGTCCAGCGGCAGCGGTGACATCGGTGAGAGCGAAGCCAAGGTTGGAAGCCGGCGCCAGCGCAGCCCATGCTTCCACGCCGAGTCCGGCCGCGGCCCATCCCGCCATGCCTCGCAGGAATTCTCGCCGTCTCAAGGGATATTCACCAGCCCGTTGCGGATGGCGTACACCACCAGTTCGGCTGTCTTATGGATGCCGAGCGCGTCCATGATATTGGCGCGGTGCACGGCGACGGTGTTTACGCTGAGCTTGAGATGGTCAGCAATTTCCTTGTTCGATTTGCCGTCGACGATGAACTGCAGAATCTGTAGTTCACGCGTGGTGAGACCGCCATTGCGCTCGCCCTTCAGCGACGCCCGACGCGCCACCTGCGGATCCAGCACCACCTCACCCTTCACCACCTTGCGGATCGCGGCCGCCAGTTCCAGGTCCACGGCATTCTTTAGCATGTAGCCGCGAGCGCCGGCCTCCAGCGCTTGCCGCACCAGCGTTTCCTCCGAATGCATGCTGAGCATCAGGATGATTTGCTCGGGCGACGACTCGAGAATCTTGCGCGTGGCCACGAGCCCGCCGGTGCCCGGCATCGCACTGTCCATCACGATCACTTTCGGCTTGAGTTCCTTGGCCAGTTTGATGGCCTCGGCTCCATCGCTGGCCTCGCCGACCACGTTCATGTCGGGCTCGTCTTCGAGCAGGCGGCGAAAACCCCGCCGCACCAGACTGTGATCGTCCACCAGCAGGACCGAAATCTTATTCAGCATGAGCCTCCGCTCTCTCGCGTGGAACGCGCAAGCGCACCAGCGTTCCCCCGCCCGACGGCTGCAGGAATTCAATCCGCCCGCCCAGCAGCTCGGCGCGCTCGCGCATCGCCACCAACCCAATTCCGGGCGACGAACCGTTCGCGCTGAAGCCCTTCCCGTGATCTTCCACTTCCAACTCCAGGTTCTGCGCCAAGAATCGGAGCCGCACCCATGCCGCGCGTGCGCCCGAGTGCCTCGTCATATTATTTAATGCTTCCTGCAGAATGCGGTACACGTGAATTCCCGCGCTGCTGCTTACAGGAAAGGCGTTTCCGGATTTCTCGTAGGATATGTCAGTCCCGGTCTGTTTTTCCACCGTGGCCAGGTACCAGTCCATCGTGCTCTCCAGGCCAGCCTCATCGAGCATCACGGGATGGAGCGCCTGCGACAAGCTGCGCACCGTATCGAGCGTGGTCTGCGCCACGTCGCGTACTTCCTTGAGTTCCGTGCGCAAAGGCGAACCTTCGGGCGTGTGCTTCTCGGCACGGCCCAGCATTGATCCGACCGCGGTGAGGATTTGTCCGAACTCATCGTGCAACTCGCGCGAGATGTGCCGCAGCGTGGACTCCTGGGTCGCGATAAGTTTCTGCGCCAGATCGCTCCGCTGCTCAGACAACGTCGCCATTTGGGCAAACAGTCGCCGGTTCGCATAGATGACGTAGAGTCCGGTGAGCAGGATGGCCGTCAAAGTCGCAGCCAGAAAGAGATAGCCACGCCGCTGGACGCGATCGTACACATCGCCGATCTGCTGGTTGGCCTGCTCCTCGCTCTCGTTGTTCTGTACCAGCAACCGGGCGACGGCCGTGCTGAGCGCCGACTGGCGCGCCTGCAATGTGAGCCGGATCTGTCCGCGCGCTTCTTCCGCTTTTCCATCCTGTGCCAGCGCGAATGTGCGGTCGACGGCATCCCAAAACTGCGCCAGCGATGCCGTCAGATACTGCTTCTGTTCCGGAGTGCGGTGGGCGGGAGCCAGTTCCTCCTCCGCGCGCAGCGCGGCATCGAGATCTGACCGAATGCGCTGAAATTGCGCCGACCATGCCGTCAGGGGATAGGGCTCATCGCTGTCGAGCATGTCGCGCATGCCGAGCCCGAGCGAGTTGAGATCGTTTTGAATGCGAAGCAACTGGAGGGAATCGCGACGATTGCGGTCGACGAGATTATTCTGCAGGGCGCGCAATCCGGAGATCTGCTGGGTGGTGTACAAGGCGTACGCCACGACCGCGATAAGCGTGATGACAAGCCCTAGAAACAGTCCCGCGGAAGGGGACCGCACCGCTGCGCGCTGCACCGCACGAGAATATAACGGCAACAAGCTCGCCGCCAAACGAGGGGTGGATGTTCTCTGCGCCCTCTGCGTTTTAAGGTTTGCGAAGGGGAGGCGAAAAAGCTCTTAACCGCAAAGCACGCGAAGAAAAGCCGCCAAGTACGCAAAGAAAATCATAGGAGCTTCTTTTCGCGCTCTTAGCGGCGGTTCTTTGCGACCTTCGCGGTTAAAGCTTTTATCCGCGCTTCACAAACTTCAATGAAGCGGAATTCATGCAATACCGCAGGCCCGTTGGCCTGGGCCCGTCGTCAAAGACGTGTCCCAGGTGAGCATCGCACAAGGTGCAATTCACCGCGTCCCGGGTCATGCCAAGCGACGTGTCGCGCTCGTTCCGCACGTTCTCGTCGGCAATCGGAGCCCAGAAACTCGGCCACCCCGTGCCCGACTCGAACTTCGTATCCGAGCTGAACAGCGCATTGTCGCAGCAGATGCAGCGGTAGATACCCTTCTCGTGCTGATTCCAATACTGCCCGGTGAACGCCATCTCGGTGTCGGCATGCCGGGTGATATCGAACGCGTTCGGTGACAGCTGCGCCTTCCACTCCGCCTCGGTCTTGACGACCTTCGCAACGCGAACTTTCTTCAACCGCTTGCCGTCATCCGAATATTCGACAATCGTTACCTCGCCCGGCACTCCTGGCGCAGCGGCCGCCAGCACGGTCGGCCGTCGCAAATGCGACAGAGCAATCCCGGCAATCGCTCCCACCGACAACGTTAGAAACGTGCGCCGCTGTATCTTCCGGCTGTTCTGATCCAGATCCGAATCAAACATACTTGCTACTCCTTCGCCCGCCTTTCGTAGCGCCGGCGTCCCGCCGGCAGTCGCGAGGGCATCTTGCTCTCGCAGGCGGCACCGCACGAAGGCGCCCTGAGAGGGCGCCAAATTCTGAGAAACTACTTCACCGCCACCAGCTGCGGCGATCCGCGATAAAGCTGCGGAAAGTCTTTCTTCAAATTCTCCACTTTCGGCGCATCGTTGAAGCGGATGTACATGCTGTCCGGATGCAGGGTCGCGTAGTTCTGATGATAGGCCTCGGCGGGATAGAACGCTTTCAGCGACGCCACCTGCGTCACGATCTTGTGCTTGAAGGTGTGAGCATTGTCGAGCTGGCCGATGTAGGCCTGCGTGATCTTCAACTGCTCAGGCGTGGTGTAGAAAATCGCCGAGCGGTACTGTGTGCCCTCGTCGGGGCCTTGCCGGTTGAGTTCGGTTGGATCGTGCGCCACTGAGAAGAAGACATGCAGCAGCTGTCCGTACGTTACCTGCGACGGATCGTACACAACCTTCACCGACTCGGCGTGCCCGGTTTCGCCGGTGCTCACAACTTCGTACTGCGCAGTCTTGGCTTCGCCGCCCGAGTATCCCGAGGTCGCGCTGATTACGCCCTTCACGTGTTGAAAGACGGCCTGCACTCCCCAGAAGCATCCCCCGGAGAACACGACCGACTCTTCCCCTGCCTTGGAAGCAAGAGCCGAATCGGAGGCTGGCGCCGGAATCTGATCTCCCTTCGGCGCCCGCGCTACCGCCAGCGAAACGACCAGTGTCACTAACAAAGCCGCTGTAAATCCGCGAATCCACCGTGATTTGGTCATAAGGCCACCCCTTGAAGAACGCATCCCATCCATCGTTGGATTGGAGTCCTGATCGAAGTAAAAGTTTCGCCGAAGTGGGCGCGACGAGAAGATTATTCTTTTCTAGATGTTATGAAGACCGAGCAGGGATGTCCAGTGCCTAAAGGCGCCTCTTTTCAGAAAACTGGACGGCGCGCCTGAAGGCGCGCCCTGATACAAAACACTTTTTATGACATTGGCATCCTGAGCGGAGTGAGGCACCAGCCGAATGAAGTCGAAGGACCCCGCGTCCGCGTCGGCCGGCACGGACCTTGCCAGCTTTTCCATCACGCACGTCAGTTCCGATTCGTCAGAACGTTGAGACCTTAATTTGCTTTGATCGTTGGTAGCTCGCGATCGCAGCTCGCCCCTCCCTACCTCAAGGTCTTCGCCATAAACTCCACCAGATCTTTCTTCATCTTGGCATGCGAAGCACTGTCGACGTACACCATGTGCCCGGCTTCATAGGTCGTGAACGACACGTTCTTCCGGTAGTCCGGTCCAAGATTCAGATGATCGATCGAGTAATTCGCCGCGAAGTACGGCGTCGCGAGATCGTAGTGCCCCTCCATCACCAAGACTTTCAGGTAAGGATTCTCCACCAGCGCTGCACGTAATCCTGGCGCTGTGTTTGGGAAGCCCTTGTCGGCTTCTCCCCAATCCCACTTCTGAAAAGCAGGTTCGTCCCACGCGAACACTTTGTACGGCAGGTCGACTTTGTAACCCAGCTCGGTGCGCACGTAATTGTTAAACACGGCCGTGTAGGGAGGAAGAATCGCTGCGCTCGTCGGATCGTAGAAGCGCTGATCGAGCAGACCCTCGGGATCCACTCCCGTAAAGCGTCCATCCAGCCGGCCGACGCGCAGCTTTTGGTCGAGCAGCAGATTGTGCGTGAACTGCTCGACGTTGACGCGGAGGTTGGCGTTGTCGATCAGCTTCTTGTCAAGCCCGGTGTAGCGCGCGTACGCCTCGATGATCTTCTGCCGCTCTTCGGGAGCAAGTCCGTCGCCCTTCAGAAGCGCCGCCGCGTAATCGGTCATCGACCAGCGTTCCACTTCCTCGCGGGTCTTCGCCAGGTCCCCCATCAGGTCGGGCGGCAGCCGCTTGTGGTACGCGGCGATCATGCTGAACGTCGGCACCAGCAGGAAGTAGGGGATGTCATTGTTCTTCGCCCACTCGAGGGTGCCGAAGTCCATGGCCGTCGAAAGCAAGGTGATGCCGTTGAAGGAAATCCCGCGGTTCGCGAGAAAGCCGGCGATGCCCGCCGCCCGCGTCGTGCCATAGCTCTCGCCCAGGATGAACAGCGGTGAGGGCCAGCGCTCGTAGCGAGTCACGTATAGCCGCACGAACTCTCCGAACGCCTCGATGTCCCCCTTCACGCCCAGAAATTTCTTGATCGCCTCCGGACTGCCGGCGCGGCTGAAGCCGGTCGAGATCGCATCCACAAACACCAGGTCGCTGCGATCGAGCAACGTATTGGGATTGTCCGCGATTGTGTAGGGAGGCGGCGGCATGAAGCCATTCGCCTCAAGCATCACCTGCTTCGGTCCGACAGCGCCCATGTGCAGCCACACGGTTGCGGATCCCGGGCCGCCGTTAAAGCAAAAAGTAAGCGGCCGCTTGGCGGCTTCCTGTCCGTCCAGCGTGTAGGCGACGAAGAACATCTCGGCTTCGATCTTGCCGTCGCCGCGCTTGATGGGCAGGCGCCCCGTGGTGGCCGTGTAGCGCAGGAGCTTCCCGTCGACCGTGGTCTGGTGATGGGTCACGACCGGCGGAACTTCTGTCATGTCATAGTGCTCTTCGCTAGCGCCTTCTTTGCCCGGTTCGGGCTTGGGCTCGGACTTGGCCTCGGGAGAGCCGGGTTGCGGCTCGGGGGTCTTAGTCTCCGAGTTCGGTGCGGCAGGCGTCTCGGGCTTTTTCTTCTCGCGTGTGCGTGGGGTCTCGGGAGTCTTCGTGGTGTCGGACTGCTGCGCGAAGACGCTGATAGATAAAGCAAGGGTAACAAGCAGCGAGACAGCAATCGTGCGCATGAATTCTCCGGGAAGGGAATGGAATCGCATCTGGCGAACCGCGACGCATTATAGACGTGTCAGTCGATGCGAAGTGAGAGGCAAAGAGGTCGCCTCCGGATGCTCTCACTATCAGCCTGCTTGAGAAGAGCTTTTAACCGCAAAGGTCGCGAAGGGTACGCTAAGGGCGCAAAGAACTGCTTTGCCACCCATCTGGCCTGCTGCCGCAGAGAACTTGCTTTGCTTGGCGTCCTTCGCGTTGCCTTAGCGACCTTTGCGGTCAAAGGTTTTCCTCGCTCAGGACGACACTCGGAACTCATAGCTCTCTATCGCCGCCTCTTCTTCGCAGCAGCAGGCCTCGGTGGCGGTGTTTCGCCTGGTGCCAAAACGCGGCGCACGATCGGCGTATTCAATTTGTACTTCCGCTCGGTGATGTTGCCGTTCTCGTCTTTGTCACGCAGGATGAACACTGGCAGATTGCCTTCTTTGCCAAAATCCTCGTGCGTCACTGTGACTGGCAGCATGCCGTTCATGTTGCGCTCGCGGTACGCGGTTTCGTAGCGATGCTTCTTCACGTTCCAGGTGAAGACGTGCACCTTGTCGAAATCGAAGGGCTGTCCGTCTTTCGGCTCGGTCAGCAGCGCGAGATATTCGGGAACTTTCTTGTCGCCGTCCTGCACCTCATTCAGGACGAAGAACGCTGTGAAGCGCTGGCCTTCGGCATATTGCGCGATCTCCAGCGGCACGTCGAGATCGACCATGCGCGCCAGCACCCATCCGGCGCGGCCTTGCGCGTCGCGCGCCAGCCACCAGTCTTCCATCAGGGGACCGGCAGGCTCGGCATTCTTCTTTTTCGATGGAGTCGGCGGCGCAGCCACACCCGCCCGCTCCGCCATGCCGCGCGCCAGCAGCGCGAGCTTCGATCCGGCTGCCAACTGGTAGAGGTGGTCGGTTTCGCGACCCGGCTCGAGGTGCAGGTTGGTATCGTTGCGCGTGACGCCGGTGGCCTGGGTGGGGTCGTTCTGGTGATCTTTCGTGAGCGCGAGGAACTTGTCGAAGGTCTGCTGGCTGATCAGGAAGCGCTGTTCCATCCAGCCTTCCGCGCCGGCCGAGGTGCGCACCTTCGCGAAGCGCTTCTCGCGATCGATGATCTCCACCGCATCGCCATTCTTCACATTGGCGGTCTTGCTGTAGACAGCGGCCACGCGGTCGCGGAGAAAGGCCTGGGGTGCAGTGACGTACATGACTTCGCGATTGTGCCCACGTCCGCGGCCGCACGCAGGCGCCATAGCCAGAATCAGGGCGAGAGCCACCAGACATGAGCTTCTGCGGGATAGTGTCGGGAAAACTTTCACGGGAGTTCTTCTAAGAATATATCGCGCGGGGAGCGATGGCGTTGCTGTCGAAGGTGCTTCGTGAGCCCAGCATTTGGCATTCAGCACTTAGGATTTAGCCACGCCGAACTTGAGGCGGCTTGAGAAATTGGCTTCGACCTTGGAGTGCCCTGGTTGAAGTTTCCGGTGTTTGGGCAGGCTCGCAATCTCCGACTAAATTAGTCGCATTAACTGAAAGATACATTTCGCGCCAGGGGAGCGCGACGATCGGGATGCGAGGTGAGGGTTTGGCATGGTTTGAGCTCCGATCGTCGCTGATATCGCCTCTAAAACGCTCCAGCTGGCATTCTGCGCGATGCGCGGACCAGTGTTTGCGACTCCTGCCAACGCGCTGAACCGAATTTCAACAACTTAGCTAATAGTGAATAAACTTGAGATAGAAAGCCGAAATAGCGGCGGATCGTTTCATGAGGAAAGAATTCATTGGCCTTCTCGAGGGATGCCGCCCAAAAACAACGGGGCGCTCGTGCGCCCCTGTTCCATAGAATCACAATCGGCGTTAAGGGGTGATGTTCACGGTCACTCCCGATGGTGACGTGACTGTTCCACCCGTACCCGATGGAGCGGAAGCTGTGACGTTCACCGTGATTGGCGGTGCGGGCGAAAGCGTTCCGATTGACCAAGCCTGACCTGTAGTGCAGCCGGTATTGGTCTTCGTGATGCCCGTCACAGCCAAATTAGTGGTGGAATTGGTGAAGGCCCACGTCGTGCTATTGAGGGTACTAATGTCTCCGCCGGGAGTCGCGGTAGCGACGAGACAGAACGGAACGCCGCCAGTCGCCGAAACGGACTGCGAGGACGGCGTCACCGTAATCGAAGTGACCCCGTTCAGCGAGACTGTGATACTGGCCGAACCAGTGGCTACACCCTGCGTCGCTGTGACGGTCGCGTTGCCCGCGCCTACACCGGTCACTAGGCCCCCAGGGGTCACGGTTGAGATCGTCTGATCGTTTGTTGTCCAGGTCGTGCCCGTCGAGCCGGTGATGTTCTTCTGCGACCCATCGTCGTAGGTGCCGATCGCCGTCATCTGCTGCGTTTTGCCCACCAGGATGCCTACACCCGTCGGGCCGACCGTAATTGTCTGCAAGATGGGGTCGACAAAAAATCCATTACAGCCCACGCCCACGGCTGCGATGAGCAGAAGAAGACCGAACGAAGCAATCAGTTGGAGCTTGCGACGGGAACTCGACATAGACGGAAAACCCCTCGTACTCAGACCCGCAATGGGTTTGTTCAGGGCTGAACGAAATTGTAGCAGACCCCAGCCCTGTGTTTCGGTCATCCCCATGAATCAGAGGGACCTAGAAGTAACTAGCAGGCTTCAACACGTGTCCTGCCCAGATGGCTCGCTCCAGAAGTCCGCAAGTACCTGGGGGAGGACATGACGGAAGTTGGTTCTCGCTATAATCGCTGGCACGATCCCATGAGAGAACGAGCCCTTCCTTCCACCTTGCAGAAATTTCTTATTGTTTTGAGCTTGCTGGCGCTGGTGGTGTTCGCCGCCGCGTCGGGCAACCATGCCGGGTCTCACTCGGCGCAAGCGGAGACGCAGCAACCCGTGAATCCCCCAACCGAGGCGGACCTCACGCCTTCGGTTACGCCAAGTGCGGCAAGCGCGAAGGTTTGCGCGGCCTGCATCCGCGCCAACATGAATTTTCTGGCGTCGGACGCGCTGCGTGGCCGGGGCAGCGCAACTCAGGACGAGTTCGTCGCTGCGACCTACATTGGCGCGCAGCTCGAGCAGTATGGCGTTGAGCCCGCAGGTGACAACGGAACCTACATTCAGCGTGGGACGCTGATACGACAGAACCTCACGGCCCCGCCGGAACTGCACTACATGACCCCGGGGGACGGCATCCCCTCGCAGACCATGACCTGGACGCATGGCAAAGAAATGCTGGTCGTTCTGCTGAGCGACCCCAACTTCCGCGGAGCGTTGAAGCGGTTGGATTCCGACAAGACTGCAGGAACGGAGCAGGAGAAGCATCCGGGCACGCCTGCGGCTGGCAAGCAGTTCGAAGGACGAGTGGTGCTGGTGACGGGGCAGGATCGCAAGAAAATCCGCGCCGCCGTTCTTGAAGCGCTGCAACAGGGCGCGGTGGCCGTGGTGGAACCCGCTGCGCCGCAGCTGGTCGAAAACTGGGAGGCGCGCGGCAAAGCTTTGCCCGAATTGCCCGTGCGCCTTGAAGGCGGCGGGCGCGCCGAACTCGGTACCGACGGGAACGTGTTTGCGGTCAGCGAGAAAGCGCTCGCTGGGTTGAAGGAGATTCCCGACGGCGTGATGTTCTACATGGAGGCTCCCGCCAGCGAACCTAAGAAAAGTTACACGTGGAACGCCCTGGGAAAAATTCCGGGGAACGATCCGTCGCTGAGCAAGAGCGCGTTGCTGTTGAGCGCGCATCTCGATCACCTAGGCGTGGGGAAACCAGTCAAGGGCGACTCGATCTATAACGGCGCCGACGACGATGCCTCCGGAGTGGTGGCCGTGCTCGAGCTGGCGCGCGCCATTGCCTCGGGACCGAAGCCGAAGCGTCCGGTATTGTTTGCGCTGTTCGGCAGCGAGGAACTGGGAGGGCTGGGCTCGGCGTGGTTCCAGAAACATCCGCCGATACCACTCGACGAGATCGCCGTGAACCTCGAGTTTGAGATGATCGGACGGCCGGACCCGAAGTATCCGGCGGACTCATTGTGGCTGAGCGGCTGGGAGCGCTCGAACCTGGGCCCGACCCTGGCTGAGCATGGAGCGAAGCTGGTGGGCGACCAGAGGCCGGAACAGAATTTCTTCCTGCGCTCCGACAACTACGTTCTGGCCAAGAGAGGCGTTGTAGCGCAAACGGCGTCGAGCTACGGAATGCACAGCGACTATCACCAGCCCACTGACGATGTAGCGCACATCGACTTCAAACACATGACGGACGCGATCGGATCGCTGATCGGGCCAATCGATTGGCTGGTGCATTCGGATTTCAAGCCGGAGTGGAAAGAAGGCGGAAAGCCTTAGTCGCTAGTCTTCAGTCGTCAGCCTCGAGCCAGGCGCTGGTCGTTAGTCGGTGGTCGTTGGCTAGATCCTTCAGTCGCCACAGTGTGTCCGATCTTGACGGTGGAGGGAGGGGCGTCTCGCCCGTCCGCCGGGCGGGGACGCCCGTCGCTCCATTGTCCGAAGTCTTGGTGTTGCCGACGATCTAAAACCGACCACCCTGCTTTGCCCACTACAAACAACCATGGGCTAACGACTAGCGACTGGAGACCGACGACTAACCCCGCCGCGCTTTTATGTTTAGCCGCACGTAGTCGATCAGGAAGGGCGGATCGTCGTTCGCGAAGTCGCTGGTGAGCTTCGTCATAAAATGCTCGCGCACGGACGCGTCGGGAATTCTTTGCAGGTGATGGCGCAGGATTACGTTTTCCACGAACTGATGAAATTCCGGCGCGCCGGGAAATTTCGTGGGCGCCTCTTCCAGGCTGGTCTCGATCTGCTCAAAGCCCGCGTTCTTTAAGCGCAGCGCTGCGGTTCGCGCGTCGGAGTACTCCCAGGGAGACTGGTATCCGGAAAAGTACGATGCGTATTCAGGGAGTGCCATCAGTTTCTGGGCACGATCCAACAGGCGAGCGATATTCTGACCGCCTCCGCATTGGGCAACGAGCCATCCCCCGGGCTTCAGAGCCCGATGAAGATTTCGGAAGAGACGGTCGTGATCCAGAACCCAATGAAACGATGCGGTGCTGAAGATGCCATCGAATTCGCGGTCGAAGGGCAGGTCGAGAAGATCACAGCGGACGAACTCGACGCGTCCTTGAAAATCGGTATCGAGGTAGGTGCGCGCCTCGGTAAGCATATTTTCGGAAACGTCGAGCGCGACGACCTTGCCTTTCGGCAGGGCCTCGAGCAGATCGCGCGTGAGGCGGCCGGTGCCGCAGCCGGCGTCCAGCAGGCGCTCATCTCCGCGCAGCGAGACGCGCGAGAGAACCTTCTTGCCCCAGCTTATTTGCGGCGCTGATATCTGGTGATAGAGGGTGGCGTTCCATTCTTTGGACATTGGTCGTTGCTGTTGAAGCAGTTGTTGGTCGTTGGCAAGAACCTTCGAACTCGGCGACTGTGAATCCGGCCCTGACAGCAAAGTACGCGTCGTCATCCGAGCGAGGGCGGGACGCCGGCGCTACTTTTACTGCTCTTAGTTTCGACTATCGACCGACGACTGGCGACGTGCTACTTCTTCTTCTTCCCCGCGCGTTCAATGCGCTCGTCGATGGGCTTGCGTCCGGCAAAGCCCTCTTCCGGGGAATGCCAGTGGGTGATTTTCTGTTCGCCCAGCTTCCAGCACAGCAGCACGATCTCGCCGTCGACGCGGCACGGGAAGTCGAGCAATCCGATGTCGATGTCCTTGACCTGCACCCCGGTCGCGTGGATTTCAGCAACCGCATCTTTCGCGCGCTGCACGGCGCGCTCGCGCTCGGCGCGACGGCGGGCGACCTCAACCACGTTTACCAGCGTCCCACCGTTCAAGAAGATGCGGTGCGCGAGTTCCTGCATTTCAGCGTCGACTTCCTCGATCAGCTTCTTGCCGTTGATGGCGGTGCGCAGCAAGGATTCCAGGGTAGGAAGAAGAATTTGCGCGTCTTGCAGGGTGAAGGTGCGGGAGGCCATTTCTTCCATTCTAATGCATGGGAGGTTTGAGGGCTTGGTGACTGTCGGAACGTTACTGGAGGGCAGGGACAGGTCACGGATCACAGGAGAACCGCAAACCTCAGCGCTGAAGCCGCACCTCGAAGGGCATTTCATCGGCACGGCTGAAGTCGTGCCCTTCCCCATTCGCGGTTTCTCAGCCGGTGTTCTTGATCATGTGAAAACGTGATGCGTTGGAATCGCCCACGTCCGACCGCAGCTGCGTTGACGGACGGCGAATTCGCGGTTGGACTTCTAAGGGCGCCTGAGGCCTGACACCCGCAACCTGTGACCTAGCTCCTCGCACGGCGCAATTCTTTGATCGGGAGTTCCGCTGCCGAATCTCGAATCAACTCGGCCAGGCGTTTCTCGCGCGTGGCTTCCTGTTTTGCGCTGATCACGCGATAGGTGGCGGTGCGCTGGTACCACGGTGGCTGCGTCTGGAAGAAGGCCCAGGCTTTCTGGTTGGCTCGGAATTTCTTTTCGTAAGCCGGGGGGAGTTTTGCGGTTTTGCGTTGTTCGTAGGCGTAGATGCCCGTCTTGTCGCCTTTGCGCGCCTCAAAAGCTTTGACGCCGGCTGGGTGCATCAGGCCGAGCTTGGTCAACTCTGCTACCCGCTTCACGTTGATTGCACTCCACGTGCTGGTTGGCTTCCGTGGGGTGAAACGGATACGGTAGCTGACGGCGTCGATGGAGTTGCGCACGCCGTCGATCCAGCCGTAGCAGAGAGCTACGTCGACCGATTCGGGCCACGTGATGCTCGCCTTGCCTGAATCGCGCTTGTAGAAGCCGACAGAGAGTTCCGTGTGGAGAGCGTGATTTTTCTCGAGCCAGGCGCGGAAGTCTGCTGGGGTCGCGAAGAAGAGGGTCTTGGGCCGTGCAGGCTTCATGGGATTTGGGCGGTGTTAACGGTGTTTTCTACCACAGAGTCACAGAGGCACAGAGAAAACCTTTTAACCGCAAAGGACGCCAAGGTGACCCAGCAGTTCTTTGTGGCCTTCGCGTGTACTTCGCGAGCTTTGCGGTCAAAAGCTTTCGGCGTTGCCATTCGCACAGGGGGTGTCCGCCAATTTCAGATTTCAGACTGTAGATTTCAGATTTTGTGAATAACGCATTCCTCGATCCGCATTTTCTTCGATCGTCACTTGCCCCGCGACAAACGACTGAGCGCCTGGGTGTATTCCCTCATAGTGTCGCTGAGGGCTCGGTTGTGAACGAACTGGCCGTCTTTGCGGCAATCGATCAACCCGGCTTCCAGCAGGATCTTCAGGTGGTGCGAGACCGTTCCCGGCGAAAGGTCGTATTTCTCGGTGAGTTCGCCGCAATAGATGTCTGGATGGGAGGCGATCTCCTCATAGATCTGGAGCCGCGTGGGGTCGGCCAGGGCTTTCGAGATTTTGGCGACTTCGGTCGTATCCATGTTAGTCCAAGCAATTCTATCGGATAGCGGACGTCTCTTCCCCCGACGGAATACCTTTTGCACAGACTCGGCGAATAACTCCTGAAACTTTGTATTTCGATAGTCATCAAACTATCGAAATCGCATGAGAGGTCGGCAGCGGCGGCTCGCCGGAAGTCTCACACGATTCATAAGGAATTGTTCCAGGAAGGGGTGAACATCATGGCACGACTTACAGGAAAAGTAGCGGTAGTTACCGGCGGCAACAGCGGAATCGGACTGGCGACAGCCAAGCGCTTCAGCGACGAAGGCGCCAAGGTTGTGATCACGGGGCGCGATCAGAAGACGCTGGACGCAGCGGTGAAGACAATCGGCGGCGACGTGGTTGCCTTGCGCAGCGACGTTTCTAAGCTGGCCGATCTGGACAAGCTGTACAAAACGGTTTCGGAGAAGTTCGGCAAGATCGACGTGCTGTTCGCCAATGCGGGCATTGCGAAATTCGCCCCGGTAACGGAGAGCAACGAGGCCCTATTTGACGAGACTTTTGATGTCAACGTGAAAGGGGTCTATTTCGCAATTCAGAAGGCGTTGCCACTGCTGAATGATGGGGCGTCGATCATCATCAATTCGTCGGTGGTGAACGAAACGGGCGCGGCCGGCGCGAGCGTCTATGCGGCGACGAAAGCGGCGGTGCGCTCGTTTGCGCGAACCCTGACCACCGAGCTGGTGGATCGCAACATTCGCGTGAATGTGGTCAGCCCGGGACCGATCCAGACGCCAATCTTTGGACGCACCGGTCTGTCAAAGGAGCAAGTCGATGGCTTCACGCGCGATATCGTGACCAAGGTGCCCATGAAGCGCTTGGGCAAGCCGGAGGAAGTAGCGGACGCGGTCCTGTTTCTGGCGACTCCGGAATCGTCGTACATCACGGGCGTCGACATCAACGTAGACGGCGGTATGGGGCAAGTGTAATTAGCTGGTGGCTGGTTACAGCTGGTGGCTGCTCCGGTCGTCCGATGCTCGGGGTGGCCACTAGCCATAGACCATCAGGTATCAGCGCACCTACGACCCTTTCCCTAATTCAAATCACTGAGCGCCACGGCTGAGAGCGGCTTGCCCACTGTCGGGTCGCCGATCGCCACGGCCGTTCTCACCTGTCCGCTACCGAGGGTCAATACGCCCGTATCAATCGCGATTGCCTTGCTTCCAGCGAGGGTTATGTATGCCTGATAGCTCCCGGCCGGAACCGACAAGTAGCCGGCCGCTGCCTGATAGGCGAGGTTGGTTACAGCGGGTGTTCCGGCCGTGCCCGAACCTGGCGCTCCGACGTAAATGTCGACACTCGAGGCACCCGGCGCGACGTTGATGAAGCGCACCTCGGCCTGCCCGGAGGCTGGGGACGTGAAGTCATCGAGAAACACGAGCGCCGTGATGCTGGTCAGGTCGTTGCCGACGATCACAGTGTAGAGGCGGTTCTTCGAGAAATTGGGCTTCGCGTCGATGACGTCGGTGGTGTCGCCGGTGGCGCGGACTTCGACCCGGCGCGTGCCGGCCTTTACCTTGATGTAGGCGGAGGCGTTGGGATAAGCGACGCTGGTCATCAGCGCCTTCCCGTCGTAGAGGACGTCGATATTGGGCGCATCGGGCGAAGCGTGCAGCACCCGCAACTGGGTCGATCCGCTATCGCCGCAAGCGACCGCGAACAGCGTCGCTCCGGTGAGGATTGCAAATAGGAAAGTTCTGGTCCTTGAGAAATTCATAGAAGTGCTGTTGATGATATCGAATATGCCTCGGCGCGGCCCCCTCGCGAGAGCCGCCCTGCTATTGAGGCACGGCAGGCGATCAGTGAACCACGCCATTGCTGCACTGGTATTGGTCTTCACGACATTGGCGTTGTCCCTCAAGTGCTCGTTCACCGAGGAAGAGGCGAGCGCGAATCAGCCGCCGATGTGCACCATGGTGCGGGAGGCGGGCACGAAGTCGGGTTCGCCGATGTGGTGGCGAGCTTCCTTCTGCTGAACGACGCCGCGGATGTAGTCTTCCAGTTCCGAGTCGCTGGCGCCGCGGCGCATCTGGGCGTGCAGGTCGTGATCCCACACGGAGAACAGGCAGGTGCGGATTTTGCCGTCGGAGGTAATGCGGATGCGGCTGCATTGTCCGCAGAAGGGATGCGAGACGGGAGCGATGATGCCGATCTCGCCGACGCCGTCGTCGAAGCGGTAACGGCGCGCGGTTTCGGAACGCGCGTGCGGGATCTCAATGAGGGGACGATACTCCGCCATGCGCTCGAGGATCTCGTCGAGCGTGACGACCACCTCGGGAGTCCACGTGCGATCTTCCTCTAGCGGCATGAACTCGATGAAGCGCAGGATCACGCTTTCTTCGCGCGCAAACATGCCGAAGGGGATGATCTGGTCCTCGTTGAATCCGCGGAGCAGCACACAATTCACTTTTACGGGCTCGAGGCCGGCGCGCTTGGCGGCGCGAATGCCTGCCAGGACGTGGTCGTAGCCGCCCGGCACGCGCGTGATGCGAGTGAAGCGGTCGGGGTCGACGGCGTCCATGCTGACGGTTACGCGGTTCAGGCCCGCGTCTTTCAGCGGCTGGGCCAGGTCGGGGAGCAGGTGTCCGTTGGTGGTAAGCGCAATGTCGAGCCCCTCGCCATCCTGCGTGCGAAGCTGCGAGAGATTGTGGACGAAATCGACGATACCCCTCCGCAGCAGCGGCTCACCGCCCGTCAAACGAATCTTCTTGATTCCGAGTCCCGCCATCACGCGCGCCATGCGCAGGTAGTCGGCGAAGGGAAGGTCGCCGTAGAGGGCGCCCTCGTTTCCCGTCCGGCAATAGACACACTTGTAGTTGCACTGATCGGTGATCGCGATGCGGAGATCAGTGATGGGGCGGCCGAATTTGTCTTGAAGGGCAGCCATTAGCAGTTAGCAGTTGGCATTTAGCCATTCGAGGGCCGTGCACGACGCGCGGCTGGCTAAATGCCAAGTGCTAATTGCTAAATGCTTCTTGGAAAAGGACACGCACCCGGACGGGTACGCCGGCGAGTGTCTCCTTTCCAATGCGCTTTTAAGCGCGGGAGGCGTCGGCGTTTCCACCGGCACCCTTGGGAGGTTTTTCGCTACATTCCTTGCGAGAGGCGACCGGTGCGGGCAAAAAACTTTTACCGCAAAGGTCGCGAAGACATGCTCGCAAAGGACGCGATGGAAAACCCGCCCTCGCCTCGGCCACCCGGGTATGCCCTTGGGCGACGGAGGTCGGAAACTTGTTTTCAATTATAGAACTTTCATTGCGACGCTGCATGCTGGGCCGAAGTCGAGAAATCGGCGAGGCCTACTTCGACGAAGAGTTTTCCAGTTTTCAAACCAGCCGGCTGCCACTCCTCGGTACCGGTCGCTTTTCCTTCCGCAGGAGTCTTGCTCGCCGCGGCGTTCCGCGATTCGGACAGTTCCTCAGCCGTCGCAGTCCGGTCCCAGATGCCGTAAACCTTGCCTCCGTAGGCGGCGATGCCCATGTAGTCGCCCATGAAGACGTCTTTCGGGTCCGAGGGTTGCGTGCTCCAGGCGTAGTTCTTGAAACTCTGGCTGCCGTCGGTCGAGCGGGCAAGCGTGAGGTAATAGCTGCGGTTGCCGGGATCGGTGCGGCGGTCGCAGAAGATTACGTTTTCGGAGCCGTCCGTGGGATCGACGGCCAGCCATTGAAAGAACTGGTCGCGGCCGTTGTGCAGCGGGTCGTTGTTGACGCGGACCGGTTTCGACCAGTGCTTGCCGTGGTCGGTCGAGGTCGCGGAGAAAATATCGATGTCGCCGTTGGTATAGTCGCCCCAGGTGACGAACAATCTGCCATTGCGCGGGTCGATCGCGATCTGCGGAAAGCCGTTGCCGCGCCCGATGGAGGTGGGATCGAAATACGTTGGCCCGGTCTTCACGATTGTGCGGGAGCGCGAAAAACTTCGGCCACCATCTTTCGAAACGGCGAGAACGATTCCAGAGATGTCGCACCAGACGACGTAAAGTGTGCCGTCGTTGGCGATAGCTCCGGTAAAGCCTTCGACGGCGCCGTTATCGTCGCGCGGCAGGCCTTCATGGGTGCTGATCTCGATAGGCTTCGACCATGTCTTGCCAGTGTCGGTTGAGCGCGAGAAGAGAATGACCGATTTGTCGAGCGAGAATTCCGTCCATCCGATATAGATGTTGCCGGCGTACTTGGAGTGCGTGGTGTCAGCGACGATGTAGGGCTTGTCTTCGAACGGGATGCCCGGATCGCTGGAGTGCGCGATCACGATGCTCGCATCCTTGTCCCAAGTCTGACCGCCGTCGAGCGACCGGCGCACGAAGATGCCGTTGCGCGTGGCGCCGTGGGCCCAGTAGTTTTCCGTGCCCAGCTTGTCGAAGGCGATGTAGCAGAGGAACGCGTGTCCCTGATTGTCGTAGGCGACGGAGACGTCGCCGGAAACTTTGTAGTTGGCTGGGGCGGTGGCTTCGGCGAGGGTCCAGGTCTGGCCGGCATCTCCGGAATAGGAGACCGACGCGTTCACCTGGAACGCGCCAACGAGCTGGTGGGGGTCGTTGGGATTGATCGCGATGGACGGCTCGGTGAAGTCGCCGGGCTTGGACGTGAGTTTGATGACTCTTGCGCCCGGGGGAGTTGGGAGGTCGGACGCGGCTGGAGCGATCTGCGCCAGCGCAGGCATTGCCAGTAGGCAAAGTAAAAGCGCAACGAAGGGCATGAGCATGAGACGGAGGTCGGCGCCAAGCGGTAGCAATCGGCGCAAATCGCGAGTTGTCATTCTGAGCGTAGCGAAGAACCTGTGTACCGTGCATGGGCGAGGAGACCGTATAGGTCCTTCGCTTCGCTCAGGATGACAAGGTTTTGCTGGTGGTGCAGGCATTAGTGTGCTGCCGGACCCGGCACGGCTTGGGCGATAGCTGCTTCCGCGAGGGGTGCCATGACTTTGTAGCCGGCCACGTTGGGATGCAGGCCGTCGTCGGCGAGTTCTTTCTTGAGCAGGCCCTTGTCGTCGACCATGGCACTGAAGTAGTCGAGGTAAATGCATCCGTGAGCGGCGCAGTAATTCTTGAGCCAGCGGTTGAGTTCAAGAATCTTCGCGGGCGAGCGATCGGCGAAGAACTCCTGTGCTTCCGGCGTGTAGTCGTTCACAGGCAACACGGAGGAGAAGATCACCTTGACCTGACTGGCTGCGGCCAGTTCGGCCAGCGAAGTGTAGTTCTCCTCGATCTGCTCGAGCGTCATGGGGCCGGTGTTGCCGGCGATGTCGTTGGTGCCGGCGAGAATCACGACGGATTTGGGCTGCAGGTCGATGACGTCCTCACGGAAGCGCACCAGCATTTGCGGAGTCGTCTGGCCGCTGATGCCACGGTTGACGTAAGGTTTCCCAGGAAAACAGTCGGCAAGTTTCCATCCGTCAGTGATGGAGTCGCCGAAGAAGACGATGCGATTCTCTCCGGGCGCGGGCGCTTTGAGTTCGGCGTTGGCGTCACGGTAGCGGGCGAGTTGGCCGTAGTCGTTCATGTAGATGGGAATTTTCGATTGGCGATAGCGTTCGAGAGCGGTGGTTGCCTTCGGGAGGACGACCTGATCAGGATCGGGCCGCGGAGGGGCAGTGGGAGCGGGTTGCTGGGCGAGGGCACCACAGCAAAGAAGCACTGAGCAGGTCAGTTTTGCAAACGTGTGGGATGATTTCAAAATTATCGTCTTCCTTTGCATTTCTGGTTTTATTGCTTCTTGACTGAGCAGTTTGTTGCGAATTCTATGGTTCCATCCGCTTGTTGCCCCGCGTTGCCGGGGGCAAATTTCCAGCGCTCAACGGCGTCCTTTACA
>Ga0207665_10000524_pt1 | contig 25810 bp, 27 predicted proteins | sample LARL112metaG_FD_184351 | JGI IMG/M metagenome (GOLD analysis project Ga0207665, IMG submission 184351) | Corn, switchgrass and miscanthus rhizosphere microbial communities from Kellogg Biological Station, Michigan, USA - LAR L11-2 metaG... | ecosystem: Host-associated > Plants > Roots >... | reverse complement strand
CTCGATCCCGGCATCAGCAGTTTTGGCCAGTTCAAGGATTTCACCGCGCGAAGACTAAATCCGGCCAAGCATCGGAAGATCGCGATGTTCTGCACCGGCGGGATCCGCTGCGAAAAGGCGTCAAGCTATCTGTTGGCGCGCGGCTTTGCCGAGGTCTATCAGCTGAAGGGCGGCATTCTGAAATATCTGGAAACCGTGCCCGAACACCAAAGCCGCTGGCGCGGCGAATGTTTTGTCTTCGACGAACGCATCGCGCTCGGCCATGGATTGCGCCAGCGCCCGACAGGACAACATTGCGATGAGTGACTCCAAGACGCTGATTGATCGCATGGACAGGCTCGAGACAAGGCTGACGTTTCAGGACGATGCCATTGAAACTCTTAACAAGACCGTCACCGAGCAATGGACCAGGATCGACGCGCTGACGCGCCAGCTCTTAATTCTCAACGAGCGCCTGCAAGAGGCCGAAACGCACATACCGCGGCCCGCAAACGAGCCGCCGCCGCATTATTGAGATGAGACAGGCTCTCCGCGATCTGCGCTCCGTGATGGTCCGGCGGATCACGCAGCCTGTCTTTTACGGCCGCGTGCCCTTTCGCCTTTGCGGTGCGGCTTTGATGGCGCCGGCTGTGCCACACTGACGGGATCGGAGGCCGGAAAACTGTCTTCCAGTCCGGTATCCAGCCTTTCGTGCCTATCGCGGCCGGCCGCGCGGGCGCTACCGGGCTTGTCGGCATGCTTGTCATGCGGCGCGGGATTGAATTTGTCAGCCATGTTGAGCCTCCATGTCCGAGATAACGCGGGGGCGACACCCCATGTTCCGGGCGACGGAGCCTAGCCAATGGCTTTCCATCCCTTCTTAGCCTTGGCCTTGTCCGCGTCCACAGTGTAATCAGAAGCTCATCTCGTCTCCCGATTAACGCAGCGGACCAAGCGTTTGCCCCGGAATCATACTGTTAAACCGTTTCTTGAAGTGCTTTCCGGCCGCAGGCAGGCGATACCGCCGGTCTGGATGATGCGGCAGGCCGGCCGCTACCTGCCGGAGTACCGCGAGGTCCGCGCCAAGGCCGGCGGCTTCCTCGATCTTTGCTTCACGCCACAATACGCCACTGAGGTCACGTTGCAGCCCATTCGCCGCTTCGACTTCGACGCCGCGATCATCTTCTCGGATATTCTCGTCATCCCCCACGCGCTCGGCCGCTCCGTACAATTCGAAGCCGGCGAAGGCCCGCGGCTCGATCCCCTGGATACGCCGGAGAAGGTCAAAGCATTGGCTTCGCATGCCGACTTCAACAAGCTCGAGCCCGTGTTCGAGGCGCTTTCCCGCGTCCGCCAAAAGCTCGATCCAAAAATCGCGCTGATCGGTTTCTGCGGCGCGCCATGGACGGTCGCCACCTACATGGTGGCTGGACAAGCCACGCCGGATCAGGCGCCGGCGCGGATGATGGCCTATTGCCACGTCGATGCCTTTTCGAAAATCGTCGACGTGCTGGTCGAGAATTCGATCCGCTATCTGCTCGGCCAGCTCAAGGCCGGCGCCGATGCCCTGCAGATTTTCGATACCTGGGCCGGCGTGCTGCCGCCGCGCGAATTTGCGCGCTGGTCGACCGAGCCGACCCGCCGCATTGTCGAAGGGGTGCGCAAGCAAGTCCCTGACGCAAGGATCATCGGCTTTCCCAGGGGCGCAGGCGCGTTGCTGCCGGGATATGTGGAGGCGACAGGCGTCGATGCCGTCAGCATCGACTGGGCAGCCGAGCCGTCATTGATCCGGAAGCGTGTGCAGAACCGCGTCGCGGTTCAGGGCAATCTCGATCCGCTGGCGCTGATGGCCGGCGGCGCGGCGCTCGATCGCGCGGTCGACGACGTGCTCGACGATTACGCGCAAGGGCGCCTGATCTTCAACCTCGGCCACGGCATCCTGCCGGAAACCCCGATCGCGCATGTCGAGCAGATGCTCAAGCGCGTGCGCGCATATAAAGCCTGATCCAGACCCGAAGCGCCGCGTGAGCGCAAAGTGGGGACCGGCTTTTGAAAGTCTGCAAATGACCCGGAAACTGACATCGAGGTTTCGGCCTTGGAGCCAGCCTGTCCTTATTTTTTGAGGTATTCGCCCACTCGAAAAGCTGTCCGAGCTCGGCTAGGTAGCAAAAAAGGAGAGCGCCGGAATGGCTAGAGCCTTCAAGATCAATGCGGACGGCGCGCAGAGAATCGCCCGACGTCTGATTGTGCCGTTCACCTTTGCCGCCTTGACCCTGCCCGTTGCTCAGGCCTTTGCGCAGGGCGCATTTCCAGCACCGCTGCCCGGCCACGCCGTCGCCCCCGCAAGTAACGCTTTGTCGTTTCCGCCAGCAAGCGGCGCTCCGCCACTAGCGGGCGATCCATCGGATGCCTGCATGAAGGAATTTGTCCCCTTACGTGAAGAGGCGGTGGAGCGCGCCAAGCTGATCAAGGCCGCCAGCGAGCGCCACGCGCCGCCGGACGAAGCCTGCAAGTTGCTCGGGAATTTCATTCAGTCCGAGATCAAGATGATAAAATATATCGAAACCAACTCGGCGAGATGCGGAATTCCGCCGCAGATCGGCGACCAGCTCAAGGCTGGCCACAAGAACACTGAGACTATGCAGACCAAAGTTTGCAGGGTGGCGCAGGAAGCGCAGACGCGCAGCCCAACCCTGAACGAATTGCTAGGGCCGCAGAAGAGAGAACCGGCTGGACCGGTCGGCGACTTCGATAGGTATGGCCCACATTGAAGCCTCGAAACCCCAGCGAGCACGGGCGCGCGACGGCGAACGGACGTGCCGTCCAAGTTGGATCGCTTTCGGTTCTGATGCTGTGACAGACATCGACTAACGAGCGGCGCCCGTTCGGGTCGAGAAGACCCTGCGGCGACATTCCGGCGACCACTACAGCTCAGGCGGCTGGCGCGAAGCAAGCCTGTGTGGTTTGATAAACGAGGTCAACCAACGGGTGCTTCGTGACCAGCGAAGGCGTGGAGCGGCGACTAGCGGCTGTGCTGGCAGCGGATGTTGCCGGCTACTCGCTACTGATGGGTGCTGACGAGGTTGGTACGCTCGCAGCCCTGAAAGCGCACCGTCGCGAGATCGCCGACCCAACCATCGCCGCCCATCGCGGGCGTATCTTCAAGACCACGGGCGATGGCATGCTTGTCGAGTTCCCGAGCGTCGTCGAAGCAGTGAAATGCGCCATCGAAGTTCAGCGCGGCATGGCTGCACGCAATGTGGCAATCGCCTCCGACAGGCGTGTTGAATTTCGAATGGGCATCAATATTGGAGACGTTATCGAGGATGCGGGCGATGTGTTTGGTGACGGCGTCAATGTCGCTGCCCGGCTCGAAGGGATCGCTCCTCGCGGCGGTATCTGCGTATCACGTCAAGTGCTGGACCTTGTTGAGGGCAAGATCGAGCTCGATTGTCGCGAACTCGGTCGACAAAACCTGAAGAACATTGCCCGGCCGGTCGAAGTCTTCAGCATCGATGTTCACGGTGAAGGATCGTTGGCCGATCGTGTCCTTGCGGAATCAGATCTCAAGCAGGAGGTACAGTATTGTACGGCACCTGACGGCGTTCGGCTGGCCTATGCTAAAGTCGGTTCGGGGCCAGTCCTGGTGCGCTCGGCTCATTGGATGGGTCATTTGGAATACGACTGGGAAATGCCGATTTTCCGGCACTTTCTCATTGAAATAGCGAAGTCACTCACGCTGGTTCGCTTCGACGCGCGCGGCAATGGTCTCTCCGACTGGGACGTCGGTGATATCTCATTCGACGCATGGGTCAGCGACATGGAAGCCGTTGTCGATGCCGCTGGTCTCGATCGATTTCCGTTGCTCGCGCTCTCGCAAGGCTGCGCTGTATCGATCGCTTACGCTGTTAAACATCCTGATCGCGTCTCGCACCTTGTATTGGTCGGCGGATTTGCGGTCGGCTTCGACAAGAGATCCAATACGACTGCAGCCGACCGCGAACGCTGGGCGGCTATGAAGACATTGATGAGGCTTGGATGGGGTTCGGACGATGCGACGTTCCGACAGCTATTCACGTCGTCGATGATGCCGACCGCCACACGGGAGCAAGCGGACGCTTTCAACGAATTGCAGCGCTTGAGCGCTTCGGCGGATTGTGCGGTGCGCTATCTTGACACTGTTGCTGAGTTCGACGTGCGTCAGCTGCTGCCGAAAGTACGCACGCCTACTCTCGTGATGCATGTCCGTGATGATCTTCGGGTACCGATTGCGCTTGGTCGGGAGCTTGCAGCTGGTATCCCAAACGCTCGCTTCGTTGCGCTTCCGGGCAAGAACCACGTTATTCTTGCGCAAGACCCGGGGGCCCCACAATTTTTGAAGGAGCTGAAAAGCTTCATAGGGACGTCCCGTCCAGGTACAGTGAACTAAGAAACGACGCATTTGACCCGAAGGCGACATCCGCCGGATCACTCGGGCACGCCATTGCCGAGGAACCCGCAAGGCTGCGTCATGTTAACCAATGCGACGCTAAATTTTCGCCGTCCTCAGTGCAATCCATTATGCTAGTATGGTGCACCGATCTATCGTGGACCGATCCAGCAATTCGAGCCCGACCGCGCGGCCAAGCTCGCGCGGGCGGTCGGCGGGCCCAGAGCGCGAGGCCTCGATGAACATGAGGCCTGCTTCATCGAGCACCGAGGCTGGCAGCGACATCTGCGCGCCGACGATGCTGGAATATCCCGCGATCGGCGAATTGCAATGGCCATTGAGCACTCACAGCACCTCGCGCTCCGCGTCGGCGCAGCGGTGCGCTTCGAGATCGTCGATGGAAGCCAGAATGCTTCGCGTCTGCCACGGATGACTACCGCACTATCGCTACGGTCTCATGCTCCGGCCCACTCTAAATCCAAGCGTGTCGAACCTGACTTTTCTTTCACGATCGAACCGGACAGCGGCACGGACGAGTTCGGTCTCGTTGTGCCAGGATCCGCCTCGAATGACGCGATAATTGGCATCGCCGCCCTGGAGCCATGCCGAACCATCGACTGGTGCGCCATCGTAGCTGTCGTGCCAAATGTCTTCCACCCATTCCCAGACGTTGCCGTGCATGTCGAAGAGCCCAAACGTATTGGGCCGGAATGACCCAACCGGCGCGGTTTGCAAAATAGGGCCGTCATTGCAACCGTTGCAGTTGGAGTTTCCGATGCCAGGCTCGTCTCCCCACCAATAGCGCGTGTTTGAGCCAGAGCGTGTCGCATACTCCCACTCGGCCTCGCTCAGGAGTCGGTACTCTTTGCCTGTGACCCGCGAGAGCCAAGCCACATAGAGCTTGGCGTCGTCCCAACTTACATTGATCACGGGCATGACGCCCCGCCCCCACGCGTCCTTGGCACTCGGGCAGCCCGCGGCTTCCACGCAGGCATCCCACTGATCGAACGTTATCTCGTATTCGGAAACGGCAAGGGGTTCGGCGATCGTCACTTCGTGCTGAGGACCTTCGCCCGCAGTCCGACCCACCTCGTTTTCAGACGAGCCCATTGTAAATGTGCCCGCGGGAATCACCACCATGAGTGGACAGGCAACCGCGCAATCCCTGAACTCAGAAACGGCTTTGCCGACGCCTTTCGCCTGGTTCTGAGTAAGCACGATCGGGGCAGCCGAGGACCTCTGCTTTGCAGTCTCTGCGGGTGCTCCCGTTTCAACCCAGGTGAGGGCTCCAAGCCAAAATAGGCTTGAGATGATGCAAATAAGTGCGGTCTTGGTCCTCATACAAATCCTATCTGACAACAGTTAGGAAACTCAGCAAGTGGTGCAGCTGACCTTATCTCTTTCTGCTTCTGGGCCCTTGGTGGACATGCCGCGAGATCGGTACAACGTCTGCTTTGGCAAGCACAATCGACAAAGGTCGATATACGTCTGCTTGGAGCGCCACGAATCCATGAGTACAAGGCCCAAAGCGCGAGGTGCCCTGGAGATTATCGCGGCCGGCTGCGTTCGATGATGTCGGATGCGCCCTTCGCCAGCAATTCCAGGGCGACCGCGCGGCCAAGCTCGCGCGGGCGGTCGGCGGGCCCGCGGCCGGAGGCTTCGATGAACATGAGGCCTGCTTCATCGAGCACCGAGGCGGTCAGCGACATCTGCGCGCCGTCGATGCTCGAATATCCCGCGATCGGCGAATTACAATGGCCGTTGAGCACCCACAGCACTTCGCGTTCGGCGTCGGCGCATCGGTGCGTTTCGAGATCGTCGATGGAAGCCAGAATGCTCCGCGTCTGCCAATCATCGATGGCGCATTCCACCGCGACAATCCCCTGCCCCACCGCAGGCAGCATTTCCGCGCACGAAAATTCATAGGCGATGCGCCCCGCAAGGCGAACGCGCTCCAATCCCGAACGCGCCATGATCAGGGCATCCGCCGGACCCGTCTCGCCGCCGCCTGGAAGACGCTGCTTTTGCTTTTGATCGAGCTTGCGCATGCGCGTGTCGGCTGCGCCGCGAAAATGGATCACCTCCACTTCCGGAAACAGCCGGCGCGCGTAAGCCGCACGCCGCACGGCATTGGTGCCGATCTTGAATCCCTTGCCGCGCGACCGCCGGAATTCCTCGAGCGAGATACCCGGCCGCAGCACCAGAACGTCGCTTGCGGACTCGCGGCTCAGCGTCGCGCCGATCACGAGCCCAGGGGTGTCCTCGTTGCCCGGCATGTCCTTGAGCGAATGCATGGCCGCGTGCAACTTTCCCGCGCGAACGGCATCGCGGATTTCGGCGACGAAGGCGCCGCCCTTGCCGCCATGCTGCAAAAGCTTGCTGGTCTGATCGATGTCGCCAGTGGTCTCGAACTTGACGATCTCGACGTCAATATCGGCCACAGCCGCGGCAAGCTGCCGAGCAATTTGCTCGGTCTGCACCAGCGCCATGGCGCTTTTGCGCGTGCCGATCCGCAGTCGAATTGCCACCAGCTCCTCTCCGAATTGATGTGCGGAAAAAACCGTGGTTATCCGCAAGTTTGCAAGATAGAACGCGCTGAGGCGGGAAGCAAACCTGTCCGGAGCGATAGTTTTCTACCGCACGTCCTGCAAGATCACATCGGAGGCTTTCTCCGCGATCATGATGACCACCGCGTTGGTGTTACCTGAGACGAGGTCGGGCATGACCGAGGCATCAACGACGCGCAGGCCTCCGAGCCCGCGAACGCAAAGCCGCTGATCGACGACGGCAAGCGGATCATTTCCCATCCGGCACGTCGAGGTCGGATGATAGATGGTTGAGCCCCGCGCGCGGCAAAACTGCAATAGCTCCTCGTCGCTTGCGACCTTGGCCCCCGGATCGATCTCCTCGACGACATAGGGTTTGAGCGCGGGCGCGGCGAGGATTTTGCGCAGCATCTTCAAACCCTCGACATTGGCGGTACGGTCGGCTTCGGTCGAGAGATAGTTGATCCGTATCTCCGGCGCAGCTTCCGCCTCCGCGCTTTTGATGCGAAGCGAACCACGGCTCTCGGGACGCAACTGGCAGACCGATGCGGTGAAGCCCGAGAACGAATGCAGCTTTTCTCCCATCCTGTCGGTCGAAAACGGCAGGAAGTGAACCTGGATATCGGGCGTCGCCAGGCGCGGATTGGTCTTGAAGAAGGCGCCGGACGTGCCCGCCGCGATCGTCAGCGGGCCCTTGCGCAACGCCGCATATTGCAATCCGGTGAGAAACTTGCGGGTGGGAGAATTGACGACGTCGTTGAGCGTGATGGGTTTGGAACAGCGCATGATCACCCTGACCTGCATATGGTCCTGCAGATCGTGACCGACGCCCGCCGCATCCATCACGACTTCAATGCCGTGCCGGCGCAACAATTCCGCAGGTCCGACGCCTGAGAGCTGCAGCAATTGCGGAGAATTGAAGGCACCGCCCGAGACGAGGATTTCCCTGCGCGCCCGCGCGGTCTTCTGACGTCCCGCCTGGCCATATTCGACCGCAACGGCACGGCGTCCATCGAAGACGATGCGCCGCGCGAGCGCTGAGGTCTCTATCCGCAGGTTGTTGCGGCGCCTGGCTGGACGAAGATAGGCGACCGCCGCACTCGCCCGCCGGCCATGCCGGGTCGTGGTCTGGAAAAATCCGGCGCCCTCCTGCGAGGCGCCGTTGAAATCGCGGTTGACCGGCAGCCCGGTCTCGGCCGCCGCGGCGATGAAGGCGGCGGAAAGCGGATCGGGATGCCCGAGATCGCAGACCGGCAGCGGGCCACCGACGCCATGAAAATCATCCGCCCCGCGTTGCTGGTCTTCGGCTTTCTTGAAGTAGGGCAGGACGTCGTCAAAACCCCAGCCCTGGTTGCCGTGCTGGCGCCAGCGATCGTAATCCTCGTGCTGGCCGCGAACATAAAGCAGGCCGTTGATCGAACTCGATCCGCCCAGCACCTTGCCGCGCGGCTGAAATACGCGTCGTCCGTCGAGCTCAGGCTCCGGCTCGGTCTGGTACATCCAGTTGACGGTTTTTTCCTTGAACAGCCGGCCGTAGCCGAGTGGCACGTGAATCCAGAGGTTGGTGTCCCTTGGACCGGCTTCGAGCAGCAGCACCGAATTCTTTCCATCGGCGCTCAGGCGATGGGCGAGCACGCATCCGGCCGAACCCGCGCCGACGATGACGTAGTCGAATTCGAGAATTTCGGCGGCCGGTGAAGCCCTTCGGCTCATGTCATTTCCTCACTCGCGACGGCGCTGGCGCGACCTGAAATGTGGTGAACGGCGCGCTTGGGCCATATCTGAGCGCAGGGTCAGCCGCCCGGTCAATGCACGGAATCTCGCGCAAAGAGCAAAACGCCCGGGGGGCAAACGCAAAACTTCACCGCCGGCCACGCAGAGGGCCGCCTGATCCGATTTCAACGACCAGACGGCCCCTGAAAAAGAACTCGAAGAAAATCAGTGGGCGGCGGCGGGCGTGCCCGCCTGCTTGATTTCGACCTCGCCGACCTGATTCACGAGGCTGTTGGCCATGACGGGATCGCCGTTGGGCAACAGGGACATGTTGCGCACGATGTCGCCGCCACCGGGAATCGCCCAGCTCTGGAATTTCTCCGTCGCCGGATCGAAGCGGACGATCGTATTCGGCTTGGCGCCGGACTCGTTGTACCACACCGCGCCCTTGGTGAAGACCATGCCGTAAGGTTCGGACTTCGGTCCGCTCGGCGACGGCCACTCCTTCACCGCGCCCGTTGCCAGATCAAGCTTGCCAATGAACCCCCGCGCGAAATCCGCATACCAGATCATGCCATCGGGACCGATGGCGAGGCGTCGCGGCCGTGCGGCCGCATCGGGCAGCGGGTATTCCTTGATCGCGAGCGTCTTGGGGTCGATGGTCGCGATCTTGTTGCTGCCGAACTCGACAAACACAGGCACGCCCTGCTCGTTGATCTGGATGCCGTAGGGCCGCGATTTCGGGGTCGGCGAAGTGACGAGCTTGATTGCGCCGCTCGCGGGATCGAGCCGACCGACCATGTTGGCCTGCTGGACCGTGAACCACAGAATTCCGCTCTGGTCGAAGGTGAGGCTGTGCGGATCCTTCGCGTTCGGATCCGGCAGTGGATATTCGGTGACAACGCCGGTGTTGGGGTCGAGCTTGCCGATCAGCCCCGTGTTGTTGCCGGTGAACCAGATATTGCCGGCCTTGTCGTCGACCAACCCGTGCGGGCCGGTGAACGCCGACTTCAGGGTATATTCCCTGATGGCGCCGGTCTTCGGGTCGACGCGGCCGAGCTTGTTGACCAGTTGACCGGTCCACCAGATCGAGCCGTCGCGGGCACCGAGCGGATCGTGCGGGCGCGACCCTTGCGTGGGCACGTCCCACATTTTGATGTCGACCTTCGCAGGGCCGTCGATGATGACCGCCTCGGGACGCTTCCGCTCCGGAAAGTTCTTGATGAGGTAGTCGGTCATCGCGCCCCACTCTTCGGCTGGGACAGGCGCGTTCATATTCTGCATCATGCGCACGACCGTCAGCCAGCCGTCGGGAGTGTATCCGACACGAACCCGGTTGATGTCGTGGCAGCCGCCGCACGTATCGGCGAATCTCTGCTTGCTCGCTCCCTCCGGCCATTCCTTTGCCGTGTACTGCGCATGGGCCACGGGCATCCCAAGGACCATCATGCCCAAGACAAGAATGAGTGATTTGCCGCGCGTCATGATCTCTCCCCAAGCTTTATTGGACGAAGGCTCTGTTGGAAAAACGCTTTGTTGAACCAAGCCGTCTGGATATTTTGCGGCGCCAGCTAAGCTGCGCGGGTGCCCGCCGTCAAGCATTCGGCGCGCAACAAAGGCATGCAATGAAGTTCAACTTCGTTCCTGGTGTCATCCGCTTTTAGTTGAATGTCCCGGCCACGGTTGCCGAACAAAGCGACAGGCCGTGCAATTCACGCGATCGCGATAGCAGCGTTCCTCGCAAGGCTTCCTATCGGTATCGCGGCAAGTTCGTGATAGGAACTTCATATTCAAAGCCGCTACTCAAATCACCAAGTTGCCAGAGCTCCTTTGATTCCGAAGTTCGCATCAGAGCCCGTCACGACAGCTTGCGAACTTCGGAATCGGAGCTCCAGGTCAATGCGCCGAGCGCGCGCAAGGCTGGCGATGCCGGTCCTTGAGGCGTCGCGCGCAGGCGACCTGGTTGGCCGGAGGGCCGAAATAGACTTCGGACGGATAACGCCATGGCGAGCGGTACGGATTGCTTTCGAGGAAGCCGGCCGCGCCGATCGAGGCTTGCCATGGATCTGCGGCAAAATTACCAGGGAAGAATCCATTGTTGGGAAAGTCGCGGTCGTCGTTGCGGGCGTCGAAAGACCAGCTGCTGGTGTTGCCGTAACGGAGAGGACGCGGGCCATAATAATCGCCTGCCAAAACCGGCGTGACGAAGACAAACGCCGCGAGCACGGCAAGCGACATTTTTCTTGAACCGAATGCGATCGACGCAAGTCTTTCACTCATGGCCGGATCGTCCCCCAATCGCCCTTCCATCCGGTGAGCCGGCCTTTGCGAAACTGAAGGTAGAGTCCATCGCTGCGAAACGACAAGGCGGCGCCCTTGACATTGGGAATGGCGAGCAGCAGTTCGCTCCCACGACTGCAGCGCACGCAATAAAGCGGTACGCCAAGCGTTTGCGATGCTTCCTGCGGCGTCATGCCGAAGCTGAGCGAAACGCGGTTGGAGGGCGCGACGAACGTCTGGCCGAAGGCGGGCGCAACGGCGATGCCCATCGCCAGGAGGATGGTGACTGGATATCGCGCGGGCATGGTCTCACTCCGCAAAAGGCCGAGCCGGAATCGATCATGCATCATTCCCCGATAAACGTAAACATAATGACGCCGGGGAAAGCTCGCCTCGGAGATGCGGGTTGAGATGAGACAATGAACGGACGGCCAATTGTAAGTAGCCGCAAAATCCTTATGATCCGCGCCCGCGGGTTCGCTCTTTGCCGGAATTGGCGGATCAGCCTGCTCTCGCCCATCCTTCATGACGCGTTTGGGGTCTTGCATGTTCGTGCCGAAGTCGCTTGCGGTTTTGGGCCTTGGTTTGCTCTCGGCAGTCCCTGCCGCGGCGCAGACGCCTTCCCTTCCCCCGCTGCCCGATTTGAAATTCGCGGAAATCCCACCCGCCGCGCGCGCGAACTATCTCGGTGACCGCTTCAGCTATATGGAGGCGGGACGCCAGGACGCACCCGCGATCGTGCTGTTGCACGGTGTCGGCTCCAATTCCATGCATTGGCGATTCCAGCTCGCGGGCCTGTCGGACCGCTATCGCGTCGTGGCCTGGAATGCGCCGGGCTATCTGCTTTCCGATGCCTTGAAAACCGACAATCCAGACTGCGAGACCTTTGCCCACGCGCTCAAGGATTTTCTCGCGGCATTGAAGCTCGACCGCGTCAACCTCCTCGGCAATTCCTTCGGCAGCCGCGTGGCGCAGTGCTTCGGCATTTATTATCCCGGCCGGATCGTCAAGCTTGCCATGACCGGAACCGGCATCGGGCCGCACAACATGAGCGAGGAGCAAAAGAGCCAGATCCTCGCCACCCGCGAAGCGCAGATCGCCAAGGGCGGATATGCGTTTGGCGCGCGAAGCAGCGCACTGCTCGCCGCCAAGGCTTCACCGCAGACGATCGAACTCGTCAGCAATGTCCTGCGTGCCACCAGCCCGCGCGGCTTCATGCACGGCGTCAAGCTCGGTCTCGCCAATGGCTACAGTCCGCAGGAGATCGCCGGAAAGCTGAATTTTCCGGTGCTGATGATTTCCGGACGCGAGGATCAGGTGAATCCGGCCAACGACAACGCGGCCGTTCTGGTCAAGGTGTTGCCCCAAGGCAAACTGGAAGTTCTCGACGGCGTCGGTCACCTTCCGGAGGTCGAACGTCCCGACATCGTCAACAAAATGTTGCGGGACTTCTTTGGCTGAACGAAGCCTCGCGCGCTTCACGCGGCTCAAGCAGCGGCCAGCATTTCCCACGACGTCTCGGCATGCACAGCCGCCCTGGCTGTGGCGATGTCGCAGGTCTTGAAATAAGCCTCGAGCTCGCTGACCGCCAGACGTTCCCACTCCTCGGCCTGGTCCAGCAGGGACCATTTCTGCACCGGACGGAAGGAAGCGGTCTGCCGATACAATGACGCGATCGCCCGATATCGTCGCACGTTTTCCATGACAGCCTTGGCGCTCATGACATCCCCCTGTTGCTGTTTGTCAGCAGCGACTTTGATCGGTACGATTTTCCAAATCGTTAGCAGGCGCTGCAGAAACGGCGAATGGTTTCCGCCCTGTTGACAGCGGAAGGGGCAGGGGCCGAACGCGGAAGCGACATGCGGGAAGGAGGCGGCCATGCAAGCGCCATACCCTTCACCGCGACCGCAATCGGCGGCCGCAGCGGAAGCGTCCGATCATCGGCCAATTTGCTGGACCTGCATCTGGCGTACCTTGAGGAGTTGGGCGGGCCGGGCGTCGCGGCGACAAGCCCGGAGCAGTTGTTCGCAGCCGGCTACGCGGCCTGCTTCGCGAGCGCGCTTTTGCGGGTTGCGAGAGAACGCAAGGCGCCGATGCGGGAATCCAGCGTCGCGGCCCATGTGACGATCGGCCGAAATGAAAAGGGCTTTTTCGAGCTCGCCGTCAAACTCGAAATCTCCGCGCCGGACCGCGACCAAAGCGAGATTGAGGAATTCGTAAGGATCGCGCACGAGCAAATCTGCCCGTACTCGCTCGCCACGCGCGGCAATAGATCTGAAGGTCGATTGATCAGTCGATCGGGGCGTGACGAAGCTCGTTTCGAGCTGCATTTGTGCCCCGCCGCCGCCCGGCGGAGCGCCAAATTCGAACACGCCACCGCCAAAATTATTGCCCACGCATTAACCATAAGCCGACCATCGGTCCTTTGTGTTGATGCAGTAGAATGCTCGTTGCAAAAGCAAGATTGGCTGCGTTTGCGTTCATGCTCGTCTCGTTGCCGGCGCACGCCGACACGTTTCAGCAAATCTGGATGGGTCGCATCGCGCGTCCACCCGCCGATAACGAGGAAGCCTCCGTCTATTGGGAAGACAAATGGGACGCGCGCGGCAAGCGCTTCCATCCCCACGAAGTCTCTTGCGCTCACCGCACGGAAGCGCTCGGCACGATCTTCGTCGTCACCAATCTCGAGAACGGCAAAAAAATCGAATGCCCGGTCCAGGACCGCGGGCCTTTTGCGCACGGCAGGGTGCTGGATTTTTCGCTCGGTGCCGCGCGCAAGATCGGGTGTCACGGCTTGTGTCGCGTCAGGGTGCGCCGCGCCGGTTACGAATGAGAAGCTAGCCGATCCGCTGATGTGTTGCCGGAATTCGGTATTGGCGGACCGTTGCCAACCGTCACTCCAGAACGATCTGTGCGGCTTTTTTGGAACAGTCGGTCAGGATAAGCATTCGCCGCAGTTTTGCGAATCTTTCGCCACGAATCAGGATTCACTATCAGCCCGCCATTCCGAGGGGGCTGTCCCGTGGGGTGGTCAGGGCCCGACGGCTGTTGTCCGGACTGCTGGCGGATCGGTCCCTTTTGCTCACGGGTTGAGTCCGGACCCGAGTTGAAGGATTGACCCATGGCGATGATCGAGAAATTTCCGAGAACCAAAGCAGTGGATATGACCAAACTTGAAGCAGAAGTCACGGCGGCTTCCGCCGCGTTGCCGATCAGGACGGCAGCGGCGGTTCCGTCCGAGCCCTTGCCGGACTATGTCGAGCATCGGGAGGGCGTGTCGCGTGTCGGCGCGCTTTCCGCCGAAGCCGTGGTGCGCGACTATGAGGCCGCAGCCAAGGAGATCGAAGCGATGGGCGCCGAGCTGATCGGCGCGGCGAAGAAATGCGAGGCAATGACCGCCGACGTGCACAGTGCGATTGCCTATATGCGCGATACCGCAACCGCATATCGCGAGGAAGCCAAGAAGATCTTCAAGCGTATCGAGGAATGCGCGCTGTTCACCGAGGACGTCCGCAAGACCTGCGAAACCGTCAAACGCAAGATGATGGAGGGCAGCAGCATCGCCTGAAGCCGCACTCGTCCGGCCACTGGCTTGCTCGCTCGCGACACGGGAGCTGGGTTGCGTTCCGTTGGGGGGTCGTCGAGCGGGTCTGCAGGACCCCTGTTCATCGTCCGGGCGCTATCGCGTGGTCGTGACCGGCGGCGATGCGGACGCCGCGAAAACGCGCAGCCTTCATGATCGCGGTGGCTGCGACGCGGCCATCGCGCTGAAACCCGGTGCGGATCAATTCCTGATCGGCGTCATCAGGCGGTCAGTCGGACCGACTATACATTCAGGTTTCAGCTTCGCGATGCCCCAAACCGGCGATCTCATCTTGGCCGGCGACAGCGGGCTTCGAATGAGGGCTAATTATTCGTGGAGCAAAGGCGCATCGCGCCCGATCAGCGACCGGCTTCTCGAGCAAGCGCAACAGAACGGGACGTCGCATTGGCAAAATCGCAGCCGGGTTTTTCCGGAAACGTCTGGGCTGTGGATCAACCTGTGAGCGGGGATCGCTGGGCCGTGACCTGAATTGCCAATTTCAGAGATTCGTGCTTGTTCTTGGCGACGTGCAAGGGGGCACAGTCTCTTGTGTTCATTTGTAACACATCGAGGAGATGTGCTCCTGTCGCACCTTGTTTCGCACAGGGAAAAATCCAATCTGCCGGTGTTTCTTCGGGCGGATGGGGACGGGGCAATGCCAATCAATCGCTTGCTGAGGAGCAGCGGGCTCGACCCGGATAAATTCGAGCTGTTGGACCGAGCGTTCGAGCTTGCCTTGCGTTCGCTTGGCCTGGTCGATCGCAATGATCCGATGACCGAACTCGTTGCCGAAAAGGTGATTGAAGTTCACGAGCTTGGCGTGAACGATCCGGCAGAGATCGCCGACATAGCTGTAAGGCGAATCGGAACCTAGTTCCACGGGAACAAGCTTTTCCATTTGATCACAACGGCCCTCACCCGGTTGGTCGCAACCACCGGGCGTTCGCGTAGCCGCGCCAATTCGGAACAGGTGGGCGATGGACCCAGCAACCAGGAAGGAAGGCCAACTCCCCGAATCAAGCGATCAGGCGACACGCCCTCGCTGTCCGCTTTGCAACGCGCTTCCGGTCCTTGTCGATAGGATGCTCGACCCCCGAAAGGGCAGGATCGTGCGCCTGTACAGGTGTTCGTGCGGGGAGCGCATCTGGGACGAGTAGACTCGTGCGTCGCTTTTGGATTTTGTTCGGCCGCTCGGCATTGAGACGTGGACCGTGGCTGCGATAGGCTTGATGCAATTTCGCCCGTCGCGGACCGCAGCATCAGGTGCCCCGTTTAATCCACGGCCAAACCAGAGTAACCCATGGCAGAAGAATTCAGACCAGCCACTATCAAGCCGACGGTCACGCTGGATGATCTGAACAAGCTCGATATCCGCGTGGGAACGATCGAACGTGTCGAGGATGTTCAAAACTCCGCCAGGCTCATCCGGCTAAGGGTCAATTTCGGCGATCATCAGCGCAGCATCCTTGTGGGGATGAAGAAGGAGCGTTCGAACCCGCGTGCTGAACTGGAAGGCAAGCAGTCTCTTTTCGTGGTCAACCTGGCCGCGCGCACGATGGCGGGCGAGGTGTCCGAAGGAATGCTGTTCGATATCGGGTTTGCCGACGGAATTATGCCGCAACTCGCCGTTCCCGAAGCCAAAGTCCCCAACGGTGCTCGCGCCGGATAGATTTGCTCCGTTCAACCAAAAAGCGAAGGGCGGTGCGCAATATCTCGCATCGCTGGTCGACTTGGCGGCGGGGGTCAGCTACATCGCGAAACCCACTGCTTCCGAGCGCGAAGTCCCGCGGGTTTTGGCCGGCAGAAACATTCCGATAGAGCGGCTGACCAAGAAGGCGGATGATTTGCCGGGAACGGCAGGCCTAAGCAAATCAACGAGCTAGACTGAATTCGGTTGGGGATTCCAGTCGGGGGAGCGCTGCACCGCAACACCAATATCCCAGAAGCTCTGTTTTCTCAGACGGAGCGCTCGGCTAGTCTAGGCTATGTCGTGCGTAATGAGCTTACCTCTATTCCATCTCTACGGCGATCCGCCTGACGAACAGGCGTTCGACTTCATTCATATCGAAACGATCTCGTCGCGGAGTTCAATCCACGATTGGACGATCGATATCCACCGCCACTCCAATCTCTTCCAAATCCTGGTGATCGAGCGCGGGGGCGGCAAGATGCGGTTTGAGGTGACCACGGCAACCTTTGCTGCGCCGGCCGCAATCCTGATCCCCGCCAGGGTCGCGCACGGCTTTTGGTTTCAGCGATCGACTGAAGGCTGGGTTCTGAGTTTTACGGAGGACGTGACTCAGATGTTCGGCAATCGGTCGAGTGCGGCGACTGCGCGGCTCAATGCATTGGCGGTCGAGCCCGTTGTCCCCATGACCGACATCGAGCAGGTCAATCGGCTGTCCGCGCTGTGCGCCGGTCTGCAAGAAGAGCTGCTTTTGTCCCGCGAAGGGTTCCGACTCGCGACGCGCGGTTATCTTGCGTTGATCTCTACAGAGGTTACGCGCCTCGCTGCGGCGCGAGGGCCTGCAGGTGCAGTAACACTTCAGCCAGCGGACCCGATCGTCGATAGGCTCCGTGAACTGGTCGAGAAGAATTTTCGTAGCGAGCGGCTGCTCGATTTCTACGCGGCGAAGCTCGCCATGACCCCCGACCGCCTCAACAATCATGTCAAGCGCGCAACCGGGATCACCGCAGGACACCTCATCAGACAGCGGGTGCTCACTGAAGCCAAGCGTCAGCTTGTGTTTTCAAACCAATCAATCCACGAGATTGCCTACGATCTTGCGTTCGCCGATCCATCACACTTCGTCCGCTCCTTCCGGAAATACACCGGCGTTACACCGCAGGTCTTCCGTGAAAGAGAAGGAAAGATGGGCTGATGTTCCTGGAGGATGGCCCTCTCCTTCCGGCTCGATCAATCGCCACCTCCCGTACTTCGATGCGGCGTGAGAGAAGCCGATGGAGAGGGATCGACCTTCGAGCGCGAGCACATTCTGTTGACATCGGGAGATATTGGACGCATTGAATGTGTTCAACGAGGTACCCCGCAAGGCGCTATTCGAGCTCGGGAATTCAGCCGCGACCCTGGAGCTTTGCAGTTGGCTTATCTTGTCAATCGAAGACCGACCACGATCGAGTGGGGTCATTGCGACCCTTCTGGAGCGCTCTTCAACAGCCGCTACTTCGAGTTCTCGGACTGGAGCACGGCGCTGCTGTTTCAGGCGGCTACTGGCATGAGTAAATCAGAGCTTATGGCCAAATACGGTGCCAATATGCCCTTGGTCGATGTCCGCGGCCGTTTTGTCCAGGTGCTAAGACTTGCGGATGCGATAGAGATCGCGTCCACGATTCGCGAATTTCGGCGGTCGAGCTTCGACGTTACACATCAGTTCCTGAAAGATGAGGAGGTGATGGCCGAAACGCAGGAGACCAGAGTTTGGTGCGCGATCGATTGCGAAAGTCCGCCTAATCTCAAGCCTCTGCCGTTGCCGCCGGAATTGATTCAACAGTTCAAGGTCAGCTGATCAGTGACCCCTCGTGATTTTAGCCGAGCCTGATGACGAAGACAGCCAAGCCTGCTCAGCGAGCGCGTCGTCCTCCAAATTCGTCGCCCGAAACAATCGACCTCGGTCATCTTCCCGACCTTGTTGGATATGCCCTCCGGCAAGCCCAGCTCGCCGTGTTTCGCGATTTCTTGAGAAGCTTTTCCAGATTCAAAATCCGTCCGGTGCAATACGGCATATTGACCGTCATCGAACGAAACCCGGGCCTGAAGCAACAGCACGTTTGCCTTGCGATCGGGATCAGGCGTGCAAATTTCGTTACCCTCCTCGATGATCTCGAGCATCGCGGCATCGCACGACGGGGCCCGTCCGCCCACGACCAACGGGCCAGCGCTCTATTTTTGACCAAAAAGGGCGAGGCTCTGATGCGCAAGCTCCGACAAGCAAACAAGGACCATGAGAAGAGAATTGCTGCCGGCCTAAGCGAAGCCGAGCGCAAACTCCTGATTCGACTGCTCAGCAAGGTCAAGACTTCGGCCGACAGTTCCGACAGCTGAAGCGAGGCCTGCCGGTACAGCCCGTTCCAAGATCTTGCGAAATTGAGGGCGGGGGCGACCGCCCGTTCTGCTTCGGTTTCGATTCCGTCGCCGTGGGCTGGTCGGTTTTCCTGCCGGAACCGGCGCCTGTTTCCGAAAAGCGCCTCGCCAAGGCTCGATCATTTAGTTGACATTTTGTACTACTGTAGAACAATATTGTTATGCGAGGGAACAAATAGGCCCTTTGAAGCTCCGCAACGACAAGCGCAGCCATAAACACGAAAGAACGAACTGGCCACCAGTATTTGGACAAGCAGCATGACATATGTAGTCAATGAAAGCTGCGTCAAATGCAAGCTTATGGACTGCGTCGAGGTATGCCCCGTGGATTGCTTCTACGAGGGAGAGAACATGCTCGTTATCCATCCGGACGAGTGCATTGATTGTGGCGTCTGCGTACCTGAATGTCCCGTGGAGGCAATCCAGCCAGACACCGAATCGGGCGTGGAAAAGTGGGTAGCCCTCAACGCGGAATATGCACAAAAGTGGCCGAACATCACCGCGAAGAAAACGCCACCTCCCGATTCGCGGAACTGGGAAGGCGTTTCCAACAAGTTTGAGCTGTACTTTTCGCCGAATCCCGGAACGGGAGACTAGTGCGGCGAATTTGAAGTTCCTATCAGCGTCGCGGCAAGTTCGTCATAGGAACTTCAAATTCAAAGGCGCACTAGAATGAATAAGTTACTAGAGCTCCTTTGATTCCGAGGTTCGCATCAGAGGTACCGCGAACAGTTTGCGAACTTCGGACGGCACTCTGAATTTGGAGCCTGACATAAGGGAGTGACGCCGATGGCAAAATTGCTCGACGTGATCCTGAATGGACGGAAGCGGGTTGATGCGGCTCCCGACAATCTCCTGCTGCTGGACTATTTGCGGGAAGTCGCTGGACTGACTGGCACCAAGACGGGCTGTGACGGCGGGGAATGCGGCGCGTGCACGGTTCTGGTCGACGACAAGCCGACCTTGTCCTGCCTCACCCTGGCCATCAGCGTCAGGGGGCGCCGCGTCGATACCGTGGAATCGCTGGGGGAGAACGGTGGCCTGTCCGCTGTGCAGCGCGGGTTCCACGAGAAACTCGGTTCTCAGTGCGGCTATTGCACGCCCGGATTCGTCATGGCCTCTGCTGGCCTGTTGCGGCGCAATCCAAACCCGAGCGACGCGGAGATCATTGCAGCCCTGGGCAGCAATATCTGTCGCTGCACCGGTTACGTGAAGATTATCGAAGCCGTCCGGTATGCAGCCAAGCTCAATCTAGCGGGAATTGCGCCATGAACGAAATGCTGCCTGCGCATAACATCGGAGAGTATGTACCGATGGTGGACGGGCCGGAGAAGGTTTCCGGGCGGGCGAAGTACACCGCCGATCTGATAGCGCCGGGAATGTTGGCCGCCCGGATCTATCGCAGCCCCTATTCGCACGGAGACATTATCGAAGTTGATATTTCTCGAGCGCTGAAACTCCCCGGGGTGAAGGCGATTGTCACCGGAGCCGATTGTGATCGCGGCTTTGGAGTTCTGCCGATCGCTCGCGATGAGCGACCATTGGCCCGGGATCGCGTTCGCTACCGCGGCGAGCCCGTAGCGGCCGTCGCCGCCATCGATGACGCCACGGCGCGCGAGGCGATCCGGCTGATCAAGCTCAAAGTTCGCGAATTGCCGGCCTACTACACTTCGCAGGCTGCACTTGCGCCTGACGCCGTCGCCTTGCATGAGATGAAGAAGGGCAACATCGAACGCGACGTTCTGTTCGAGCTTGGCAACGTCGAGGGCGGTTTCGCCGAGGCGAACCTTGTACGGGAGGAGACTTATAATTGCCCCGAGGTCTGCCAGAATCAGATGGAAACGCACGCGGCCTTGGCCGAATGGGATCCGGTTCGCGGTCGGATGACGGTCCATGCCAGTACGCAGGTGCCCTACTATGTCCATCTTATGTTGTCGCAGATCCTTGACCTTGAGATGTCCAGGATCCGGGTCGTCAAACCATACGTCGGCGGCGGCTTCGGATGCCGCACCGAAACGCTGAACGTCGAATTGATTGCGGCTCTGCTCGCGCGCAAGTGCGGCGGCACCGTTCGTTTGGTGATTAACAGGGAGGAGACCTTCATCACCCACCGAGGCAGGCCGGAAACGGACATCCGGCTCAAGATCGGCATGAAGAAAGACGGCCGGATTACAGCCGTCGAGTGCGAATGCCATCAGCGAGGCGGGGCTCACAGCGGTTACGGCGTCGTGACCATACTTTATGCCGGCTCGATGCTTTATGCGATCTACGATCTTCACAACGTCAGGTATGTCGGCAAGCGGGTTCTGACCAACACGCCTCCCTGCGGCGCGTTTCGCGGTCACGGTACGGTCGATGTTCGTTTCGCGTTCGAAAGTCTTCTCGACCAGATGGCCGCTGAGCTCGGTATCGATCCGTTCAGCGTACGGCGTCAGAATTTTTTGAAAGCGCCGACGTTTACCGACAACGATTTGATGGTGAATAGCTACGGCTTGCCCGAATGCCTGAACTGGGTGGAACAGAGAAGCGGCTGGCGCGAGCGCAGGGGAAAGTTGCCGCGAGGCAAGGGGCTCGGCATGGCCTGCTCCCACTACATCAGTGGCGCGTCGAAGCCGGTCAACTGGACCGGGGAGCCGCACGCGACGGTAAAGATCAAGGTGGATTTCGATGGCTCCGTCGTCGTGCTCTCCGGGGCGGCTGACATCGGCCAGGGATCATCGACCATTCTGGTGCAGAGCGTCGCCGAAGTGCTCGGCCTCGACATCTCCCGAATCCGCATTGTCACCGGCGACAGCGATGTGGTCCCGAAGGACAACGGCTCCTACTCATCGCGCGTAACCTTCATGGTTGGTAATGCGGCAATCGATGCAGCGCAAAACCTCAAGCGCCTGCTGATTGCCGCGGCGGCGCGGAAGCTTGACGCGAAGCCGGAAGATATCGAATGCCTGGGCGAACTTTATCGCGCCGGTGCACAGGACAAGGGCGCGTCGTTCGATGAGGTCGTCGTCGAGGCGCTCAAGGACAGCGGCACGATTACGGTGACAGGTAACTATTCCACTATCCCGGAGTCGCACGGCGGCAAGAAGTATCGCGGTGCTGCTATCGGCGGAACTATGGGCTACAGCTACTCCGCGCAGGTGGTCGAAGTGAGTGTGGATGAGGAAACCGGCATCGTGACCGTCGATAAGGTGTGGGTCGCTCACGACTGCGGAAAAGCTCTCAATCGCCTGACCGTCGAAGGCCAGGTGCAAGGCTCGGTGTGGATGGGGATGGGTCAGGCCATGAGCGAGGAAACGGGGTATCACGACGGCCTGCTCGTCACTGGGAACATGCTCGATTACCGCGTTCCGACCATTCAGGATTCACCGCCCATCGAAGTTGGCATCGTCGAGAGCATTGATCCTCACGGCCCCTTCGGCGCGAAGGAAGCGGGCGAAGGATCGCTTGCCGCATTCCTGCCGGCCCTCACGAATGCAGTCGCCGACGCTATTGGCGTTCGCTTCAACAATCTGCCCGTGACGCCCGATCGCGTATATGAAACGATGGTGAAGCGCCGCCGCGCGCAGGCCCGAACCAATGGCTCACGGCCAAGCTCGAACGGGAGGGCCTAGTGCGGCGAATTTGAAGTTCCTATCAGTGTTTGCGGCAGGTTCGTTATAGGAACTTCAAATTCGCCGCACTAGAAATCAATAAGTTGCTAGAGCTCCTTTGATTCCGAAGTTCGCATCAGAGGTAGCCGCGATTTCATGCGAACTTCGGAATCGGAGCTCTAGTGGACGCACTTCCCGAATTCGAGGTCGTGCAGCCATCCACTTTGGATGAGGCAATAGCATTGCGGGGCAGACATCCTGAGAGCAGCCTGCTTGGTGGCGGCACCGACCTCATCGTGAACATCCGGCGCGGCATTGTTGCGCCGTCCATGCTCATAGAGCTGAACCGTGTCTCCGAGTTGCGCGTGATCAAGGCCGATGCGCACACACTCGAGGTCGGCTCGTCAGTCAAGGTTGCCGACCTCGCGGCGCATCCCGATGTCGAGCAACACTATCCTGTTGTCGCGCAGGCCGCCAAGCTGATCGCTGGGCCTACTCATCGCAACATGGGCACCGTGGGCGGCAATATTTGCCTGGATACCCGCTGCATCTACTACAACCAAAGCGAATGGTGGCGGGGTGCGAATCATCATTGCCTCAAGACAACTGGCGAAATCTGCCACGTCGCGCCCAAGAGCCGCGGCGTCTGCTTTGCCACCTACAGTGGCGACCTGGCGCCCGCCCTGCTGACCCTGGCGGCGGAGATTGACCTGATCGGGCCATTGGGGAAGCGCACGATCCCCTTGAGCGGCCTGTATATCGGCTATGCCCGCCAGGACCAACCGATCACGGAATCGACCGGAGACGGCAAATACTATCTGTCGCTGCGCCCGGGTGAATTCGTTGCAGCTGTTCGCGCCAGGAATACATCTGGGCTGCGCTCGGCTTACGAGAAGGTCCGGATCCGGCGATCGATCGAGTATCCGGTCGCAGGCGTAGCGGTGGCACTGCGCCGTGATGGCGACAAGCTGATTGATCTGCGTGTGGCGATCACCGGCACAAATCCCCGTCCCGTTCTGCTCGATGGTACCGCGGAGATTTGCGACCGCCCGCTGGACGATCGCACGTTCCAGCGGCTCGACGATCTCGTCCGGGATCAGGTCATGGCGATGAAGACAACGTTCACGCCAGGCCATTATCGCCGAAGGGTCGCCAGTGTGTTGGTGAGGCGAGTGGTCGAGAGACTGTTCGCGGCCTGATCAACCAGGGTCCGCTATCGCGAGCCGATCTCGCCTGACTCTTCAGCGCGCAGCTTGAACCGCTGGATCTTTCCGGTCGCCGTCCTTGGCAGATCGGTTCGAATATCGATCCAGCGCGGATACTTCCACGGTCCGGCACGCTCCTTGACATGAAGCTTGAGATTTTCGAGCAAGCCTTCATCTCCCGCGTAGCCGCTCCGCAGTACGATGAAGGCTTTCGGCTTGGTCAACCCATCGGCATCTTCCTTACCGATGACGGCCGCTTCGAGTACAGCTTCGTGCGAGGTGAGCGCGGCCTCGACGTCGAATGGCGACACCCACATTCCGCTGACCTTGAACATGTCGTCGGTGCGTCCACAGCAATGAAAGTAGCCTTGCTCGTCACAAAGGTACTTGTCGCCAGTATAGGTCCACTCGCCGATGAACGTGCGGCGACTTTTCGCCCGCTGGTTCCAGTAGCCCTCGCCGGCGGAGGGACCTCGTACGATAAGCTCTCCTACCACGCCGGGACCCTGCTCGCGGCCATTCTCGTCCACAATCTTGACCTCGTATCCGGGCACAGGCTTGCCGGAGGATCCAAAGCAGATGTCGCCCGAGCGGTTGCTCACGAATGTCTGCAGCATTTCGGTAGACCCGAGACCGTCGAGGACATCCACTCCGACCAGCTGGCGCCAGCGTTCACCCAGATGCGCTGGCAGAGCTTCGCCTGCGGAAATGGAAAGGCGCAGCCGGTCTGAACCAGCGCCGCTGCATATATCGTTGTGCGCCAGCAAAGCTGCATAGAGCGTTGGCACTGCAAAAAAAAGGGTCGGCCTGTGGCGACGCATAATTTTGAAAACGGCATCGGGCGTCGCCCGTTGCGGCCAAAGCACTGCGCTGGCCCCCACCGACATGGGAAACGACATTGCGTTTCCCAGACCGTAGGCAAAAAATAGCTTTGCCGCCGAGAACACAACGTCGTCTTCGCGAATTCCGAGGACGCCCTGCCCCATAAGCCGCGCCGTCGCCATCGGGCTCGTGTGAACGTGCTTTACGCCTTTGGGAGCACCCGTCGAGCCTGACGTGTAGAGCCAGAACGCAACCTCATCCGAGCTCGTGGCCGCGACGAAACAATCACCACTCTCACGCGCAAGTATTTGCTCGAAATCATACACTCTGACACCAGCGAAGAGGGCACTATCTTCAAGAGCTGCCGCGACCAGAACGATCGTGCGCAGATTTGGCAAGCGATCGAGAACCGGGAGAACTATCCTTGCAAGCGGTGCCGTCGCAATCATCAGCGATGCGCGGCAATCGTCCAGGATATAGGCGTATTGCTCGGCGGTCAGCAAAGGATTCAAAGGCACGGCAACGACACCGGCGCGGATCGCTCCCCAGAACGCCACTGGATAGTCGACCATATCCGGGAGCAGCACGGCTATCCGCTCTTCCGGGCGCACCCCGAGCGTTTGCAATGCGCGGGCCAAACGGCAGGTGCGAGATTGCAGCTCGGCATAGGTGATCAATCGATCGGGATCGGTGAACGCCACCTTGTCGGCGAGACCGCGCCCGATATTGGCATCGATCATGTCACTGGCGGCATTGTAGGGGCGTCGCCGGAGGAACTCATCGCCAAGCGTCATCCCGTCTTCCTCACCAACACAAGGCTGAGCCATGGGCGCGCGCTGGCAACGGCCGACCGACGCACGCCGGAGATTGAGACCGCGCTCGCAGAAAGCGGCCGACTTCCGCTGACAAACCCAGCTATGGAATGCCAGAAATTACCAGTTCGCTTCTCGTCAGGCGATGAGTGACTTGATGTTGGGCTCTTCTGGCACTACCGACGATGGCTTCGCTGCCCAATTGCGATCGTCGGCGCCCGTTCGAGAACTGCCAACATAGCCATGTTGAAAATTAGTGACAGGTAAAAAGCCGTGGTTGCGCAGAACAAAACCTCGAAGAAGGGACAAGGCAGCGAACCATCACGCTCGGCGCTGATCAGCCTCTTAGACGCTTTTTTGGTAGCGGGGGAGGCTTCCAATATACACTGAAAAACTTGAACTTTTCCAGCTTTTTAGGATTTACCCACGATCTAGCCCCCGTGTCGCTCGCGCGGAACCGCCCAATGCTATGATTCTATCGAAGTGGAAGTTGGTGAATCGCCTCAGTTGTTCTGTGGCTCCCTGAGCCGCCGCTCTTCTAGTGGCCGCCAGCTTCGCTCACGACGGCAACCGACCCTATTAGGCTGGCCGGTCGAAACACAAGAACCCAAAGCATCCGGCGATTGATCGGGTGATGGAGTCGTTCCGGGAAGGGCTGAGGTTCGGCGGCCCGACGCGCGACGAGTGCATGCGACACACGTCGGACCTAACCATTCCCGCTGTCCGCGAAATGGCTAGATCGGCACCCT